>Ga0302324_100019690_pt1 | contig 13237 bp, 13 predicted proteins | sample Palsa_T0_1_FD_201949 | JGI IMG/M metagenome (GOLD analysis project Ga0302324, IMG submission 201949) | Peat permafrost microbial communities from Stordalen Mire near Abisko, Sweden - Palsa_T0_1 | ecosystem: Environmental > Terrestrial > Soil > Palsa > Peat permafrost | place: Sweden: Abisko...
CCGCCGATCTGCATTTCCCCAAAACCGTCTGGGTCGGCGGGATGGAGCGGCCATGGTTCCTGCGCGTCTTCGCGATGCGCGAGGGCGGCGCGATCATTCCGCACGCCCACAACAACATGGTATCGGCGCATCTGGTGGTGCGCGGCAATTTCCACGCCCGCACCTATGACCGCGTGCGCGACGAACGCGATGCGATCGCGATCCGCCCCTCGTTCGACCGTCTGATCAGCCCGGGCGAGATCATCACCATGTCGGACGACCGCGACAATGTTCACTGGCTGGTGGCGCAACGAAACCGCAGCATGACCTTCGATATCGCCGTGCTCGACATCAGCAAGACGCGGCGCTACGCCATTCCCGCCGACAAACATTCGATGATCTATATCGATCCCACGCCGAAGCCGGACAGCGACGGCCTGATCCGCGCGCCGGTGATCAGCTTCGAGCAATCGGTCAAGAAGTTCGCGGCGTAAGACCGCTCCACATCGTTCAAATCGATTTCGGTGTCATCCCGGCCAAGCGATGCGCAAGCATCGCGCTGAGCCGGGACCCATCGCGTCGCTTTCACGGTGGGTCCCGGACTGGCGCTATCGCGCCATCCGGGATGACAACCTTATGTGTTCAGCAACTCCAACGCTCTAACCCCCGAACACCACCGCATGCATGATGCGGCCCGGCAGGAAGGTGAGGGAGCCGGCGATCAGCAAGCCGCCGACATAGACGCCGAGCATGGAATAGCGATGCATCGCGATGTTGTGCGTCCACGCACCGCGCAGGGCGCCGACCACGCCGAACAAGGTCAGGCCGACCAGCAGATGGATCGGGCTGAAGCCGCCGAACGGTCCGTTGGGCATCAGCGCGTGGATGAACAGCGTGGTGATCGCGGTGACCGTCATCAACACGAGATAGACATAGCCCAGCGCGCGATGGAACGGCGCGCCCTTGCGACTGAGGAATATCTGATAGGTGCCGATGAAAAACGCCGGCACGACGGTGGCGACGTGAATCTGCACGGCGAGCGGCGCGTGGAGCAAGGGTTCCAGCGTCATGTCGGGGCTACTTGATGAAATAGCCGGCGGTCTTCCAGACGCCGCCTTCCATGGTCAGCACCACGCTTTCGGTCGCGGCCGCCTTGTGCGCAAACTGGGTGTCGAATTCCACCAGCGCATATTGTCCGTCGGGCGCGCCGGCAAGGGTCGCGCTGAACTTCACGCTCGCGACACCGCGCCCGACCACCGCGCCGAGCGGATCGCGAGCCGCTTTCCCGACGCTCTCCCACTGCGCTTCCGTCACGTGGCTTTGCAGGAATTGACTCGCGGCATTCCAGCTCTGCGCGTAGTCGTCCGCGTCGACCAGGGCGAGCCACGCTTTCGCGGCGTCGATGGCCGGTGCGTCCATGTTCGCGGCCATGGCCGCGGCCGGCATCAGCAGCGCGAAAAAGACGGCAAGTAGCAGCTTCATGGCAAATCCCCCTCGGCCTCGGCGCGCCAATTCTAGTACGTTCGCGCCTTGGGCGGAATGTACTCCACATCGTTGCTCAGCGTGTAGGTGTGCACCGGGCGGTAGTCGATTTTCGCCCAGCCCTTGTCGTCGAGCCAGGCCAGGGTGTGCTTCATCCAGTGCTCGTCGTCGCGCTTGGGATAGTCCTCGCGCGCGTGACTGCCGCGGCTTTCGGTGCGGTTCACGGCGCCCTCGATGGTGACGATGGCCTGCTGGATCAGGTTCTCGAATTCCAGCGTCTCGACCAGGTCGCTGTTCCAGATCATCGAGCGGTCGCTGACGGAGATGTCGCTCATGGCTTTGTAGATCGCGTCGATGCGCTTTCGTCCGCTCGACAGCGCATCGGCGGTGCGGAAGACGCCAGCGTCCTCCTGCATCGCGAGCTGCATTTCGTGGCGCATTTTCGCGGTCGGCGTGCCGCCCTTGGCATTGCGGAATTTGTCGAGGCGGGCGATTGCCTTCTCGCCGGCGTCCTTCGACAGATCGGCGTGGCGCTCGCCGGGCGTCATGGTCTTGGCGCAGCGCATGCCTGCGGCCTTGCCGAAGATGACGAGATCGATCAGCGAATTGGAGCCGAGGCGATTGGCGCCGTGCACCGAGACGCAGGCGCCTTCGCCCACCGCCATCAGGCCGGGAATCGTCGTATCCGGATTGCCATCCTTCAAGGTCAGCGCTTCGCCCATATAGTTCGTCGGGATGCCGCCCATGTTGTAATGCATGGTCGGCAGCACCGGGATCGGCTCTTTCGTCAGATCGACGCCGGCGAAAATGCGCGCGCTTTCGGTGATGCCGGGCAGGCGCTCGTGCAGGATCTTCGGATCGAGATGGGAGAGGTGGAGGAAGATGTGGTCCTTCTTCGGACCGACGCCGCGCCCCTCGCGGATCTCGATGGTCATGGCGCGGCTGACGACATCGCGCGAGGCGAGGTCTTTCGCGTTGGGGGCGTAGCGCTCCATGAAGCGCTCGCCTTCGGAATTGGTGAGATAGCCGCCTTCGCCGCGCGCGCCTTCGGTGATCAGCACGCCGGCGCCATAGACGCCGGTGGGATGGAACTGGCCGAACTCCATGTCCTGCACGGGAAAGCCAGCGCGCAACGCCATCGCATTGCCGTCTCCGGTTTGCGTGTGCGCGCCGGTGCAGGTGGCGTAGATGCGGCCGAGGCCGCCGGTCGCGAGGATCACTTTCTGCGCGCGGAAGCGGTGGATCGTGCCGTCGTCGAGGCACCACGCCATCACGCCGCGCACCACGCCGTCTTCCACGATCAGATCGAGCGCGAAATATTCGACGAAGAAATTGACCTCATGCTTGATGCATTGGCCGTAGAGCGTGTGCAGGATGGCGTGGCCGGTGCGGTCGGCGGCGGCGGCGGTGCGCTGGGCGATGCCTTTGCCGTAATGCGAAGTCATGCCGCCGAAGGCGCGCTGATAGATCTTTCCTTCTTCGGTGCGGCTGAACGGCACGCCGAAATGCTCGAGCTCGTAGACCGCTTCCGGCGCATTCTTGCAGAGATATTCGATGGCGTCCTGGTCGCCCAGCCAATCCGAGCCCTTGACGGTGTCGTACATATGCCAGCGCCAGTCGTCCTCGCCATTGTTGCCCAGCGCGGCGGCGACGCCGCCTTGCGCCGCGACGGTATGGCTGCGCGTCGGAAAGACCTTGGTGATGCAGGCGGTCTTGAAGCCGCCGGCCGCGCATTCCAGCGTGGCGCGCAAGCCCGCGCCGCCCGCGCCGACAACGACGACGTCGAATGTGTGATCGGTGATCGGATAGGCGTTCATGGTCAGATCGCAATCTTGAGCAGCGCGAGCAGGCAAGCGGCGCCCACGACCCAGGCGAAGGCGCGGTTCAGCAGCAGCAGCGCGATCTTCGCGCCGTCGGTGTGGACGTAATCGTCGATTACCATCTGCAGACCCAGCACCATATGGATCAGCAGGGTGACGACGAAGATTCCCATCAGCCCGGCGTTCAGCGGATGCTGGAAGAAGGTCAGCACGTCCACTTCCTGCGCGCCCACCAGTTGCAATACCGACACGGCGAACCAGATCGAGAGCGGAATGAGCGCCACAGCGGTCACGCGCTGACGCCAGAAATGCTGCGTGCCGGAATGGGCGGCGCCCATGCCCTGAACCTTATGCAGCGGCGTTTCCAGGCTCATAGATGCAGCCCACCATGCTTGTAGGCGAAGACGAAAGCGGCGATGGCGATGAGAACCGACAGCGTGATCACCAATATGCCGGTCTTATTCGCCGTCGGAACGTCGAAGCCATAGCCCAAATCCCAGGCGAGGTGACGGATGCCGTTGAGCAGATGAAAGGCCAGCGACCAGACGAAGCCCAGCAGCACCAGCTCGCCCAACGGATTGGCGGCGAGGTTCTGGAAGGTCGCGAACGCCTCCGGCCCGCTGGCCGCGGCGATCAGCCACCAGGCGAGCAGCAGCGTGCCCGCCGATAGCGCCATGCCCGTGGCGCGATGGGTGATCGAGGTCGCCATCGTGACCGGCCAGCGATAGATCTGCAGATGCGGCGAGAGCGGGCGAGAATGCGGTTTTTGATCCGCCATGAAAGTTCCTGAAAAGGCTGTTCGAAGCGGCGTGAGTGTAGGTCGCGACGGGCCTTAGTCAACCGCGCGAATCACGCGTTTTTGCCGCGCGTGGGCCAAGCCTTTCGCGACGAATTTTGATCTGCGCTTCGCCGCGCCGGCGATGTTAGATTGCGCCGGGGATTTCGGAAAAATCAGGCGATGGAAGGCGCGGCGGCGACGGGGCGTCCCTGGCAATGGCCGGTTGCCGACAGGCGGGCCGAGGCCGTTTCCATCCTCTGCCTGATTCCGCTGCTGCTTTCGGTCGCGATCTGGAACCACTTTCCCATCATCTATTACGACACCGGCGCCTATGTGCTGCAGGGCATCGGTGGGGCGTTCGTGGAGGAGCGCTCGCCGGTCTATTCGCTGTTCCTGCGCTTTGCCGGCGGCGCGTGGAGCCTGTGGCTCGTGGCGATCGTACAAAGCGCGATGACCGCTTTCGTGATCACCGAAACCGCGCGCGCCGTCGCGCCGCGTCTCGCTCTCTGGGGATTGCTCGCCATTGCCGTGGGGCTCGTCATCCTCACCGGGCTGCCCTGGTATGTCGGCCAGATCGAGCCGGATTGCCTCACCGCGCTCGCGGCATTCTCCCTTTATCTTCTCGCGTTTCACGCGCCCGCGCTCGGCCATTGGCGATGCGCCGCGCTGACCGCAGTGGCCGGGTTTTCCATCGCGGCCCATCCCTCGCATCTGGTTCTGGCGGGAGGACTCGTCGTCGCGGCTTTCATTTACAAGGCGGTCACCTTGTGGTCGCGCGATGCCGGCGATTGGCCGCGCGTCAATCCGCTAGCGCCGCTGCTCGGCCTGCTGCTGGGCGTCAGCGTCGTCATCGCGGGCAATTTTGTTTTCACCCGCGAGATTTTCATCAGCCGCGCCGGGCCGGTCTTCGTCTTCGCGCGCCTGCTGCAGGACGGCATCGTCATGCGGCTGCTGGAGGATACCTGTCCCGGTTCCCGCTATCATCTGTGCGCCTATGAAGACGACCTGCCGCGCACCGCGGACCAATGGCTGTGGGACAAGAACACGCCGTTCAAGACGCTCAAGGGATTTCCCGGCACCACCGACGAATCCGAGCGGATGATCTTCGATTCGCTCCGGCGCTATCCTTTGATGCATCTGCGCACGGCGCTGGCCGATGCCGCGCACCAGTTCGTCCTGCTGCGCACCGGCGATCAGGTCGAGCCGCAGGAATGGGTGCTCTATCGCGGTTTCCACCAGTTCATCCCGGGCCAGATCCCCGCCTACATGGCCGCGCGCCAGCAGAAGGGCGAGATCGATTTCGCCCCGGTGAACGCGCTGCACGTTCCATTCGCCTGGCTGTCGCTGTTGGCGCTGGCTGTCTCGCTTGGCGCCGCGCTGGCGAAGAATCGGCGGGCCGATGCGGTCTTTCTCGGCTTCGTCCTGCTGGTGCTGCTGGGCAATGCCGTGGTCTGCGGCGCGCTCTCCAACCCGCATGACCGCTACCAGTCGCGGCTGATCTGGATGGCGCCTTTCGCCGTGGCGCTGTTCCTGGGCAAAAACGGCCGGCTTGCCTTGCGAGCCCAGACAGAATCCGGCACTTAAAGGCGCCATGGCCCATCCCGTCCGCATCGCGCCCTCGATTCTCTCGGCCGATTTCTCGCGCCTGGGGGCGGAGATCGAGGCGGTCGAGAAAGCCGGTGCCGATCTCATCCATGTCGACGTGATGGACGGCCATTTCGTGCCCAACATCACCATCGGCCCGGCGGTGGTGAAGGCGCTTCGGCCGCACGCGAAGAAGCCGTTCGACGTCCATCTGATGATCTCGCCGGTCGATCCTTTCATCGAGGCCTTCGCGGAAGCAGGCGCCGACGGGATCACGGTACATACCGAGGCCGGTCCGCATATCCATCGCACGCTGCAACTGATCCGCTCGCTCGGCAAGAAGCCCGGCGTGGTGCTCAATCCGGGCACGGCGATCGACGCCATCGACAATGTGCTCGACCTTGTCGATCTTGTCCTGATCATGACGGTCAATCCCGGCTTCGGCGGGCAGGCGTTCATCGCGAGCCAGTTGAAGAAGATCGAAGCCGCGGCGACGCGCATCGCCAAATCGGGGCGCGACATCGCACTGGAGGTCGATGGCGGCATCACGCCGGAAACCGCCAGGCAGGCGATCGATGCCGGCGCCAATGTCCTGGTCGCCGGCACCGCTGTGTTCAAGGGCGGACCGTCGGCCTACGCCGCCAACATCGCAGCGCTGCGCTCCTAGCGTGAGCGCGGCGGCAAAGCGGCGCCGGGCGCCGGTCAATCTTCTGCCCGAAATGATGCGCGCGTTGCTGCGCCGCGCGATGTCGCCGTTGCGCGTGTTCTGGCGGCGCAATTGGTTCTATCGCCGCCTGCTCAAGGGCCGGATGCCCGACCGCGTCCAGTTCCATCCCTATGACGCGCTGCCGCGCCGGCTGGAGGATGCCGATGCGCTGCTGCGCGGACGCTTCCGCTTCGCCGGCCAGAGTCTCGATGTCCGGCAAGGCTCTGTCTTCGAGACGCGGGCGCCGTCGCGCGGCTGGGCCGAGGCACTGCACGGCTTCGATTGGCTGCCGCCATTGTCCGGCGCCGGCGGCGAACCGGCGCGCGATCTGGCAACCGCGCTGATCACCGATTGGCTGGCGCGCAATCCGCGCTATTCCGAGCCGGCCTGGCAACCGCAAGTGATCGCCGGGCGGCTGGTCAATCTGTTCGCGCATGGCCGCTTCGTGCTGGCGAATTCCGACATGCTGTGGCGTTCCAAGCTGATGGTCTTCCTGCGCGAGCAATCGCGCATCCTGGCGCGCATCGCGCAGGAGGCGCCCGACGGCTTGCCCAGATTTCAAGCCGCCGCCGTGCACGCGCTGTCCGGCGCCTGCCTCGACGACAGCGCGAAGCGGCTGGCCTCCGGTCTCGCAAGGCTCGAGGCCGAGATCGCGCGCCAGATCCTGCCCGATGGCGGCCATGCCGGTCGCTCGCCCGAGACGCTGGCGCATGCCTATCGTCATGTCGTGATGGTGATGGACGCGCTGACCGCCATCGGCCATCCGGTTCCGCCCGCCCTGCGCAGCGCCCACGATCGCATGGCGCCGATGCTGCGTTTCTTCCGCCACGGCGACGGCGCGCTGGCGCTGTTCAACGGCGGCCGCGAAAGCGACGCCCGGATGATCGAGGCGCTGCTGGCGCGCGACGAAGTGCGCGGCCAGCCTTTTGCCTATGCGCCCTATTCCGGCTTCCAGCGTCTCGCCGCTGGACGGTCGCTGGCGATCCTGGATTGCGGCACGGCGCCGAAAGGCGTGTTTTCCGCGCAGGCCCATGCCGGCTGCCTTTCGTTCGAGTTCAGCGCCGGCGCGCAGCGCCTTGTCGTCAATTGCGGCGCGCCTTCGCAGGCGCACGAGAAATGGGACAGCGCGCTCGGCACCACCGCCGCGCATTCGACGATCACGCTCGACGATACCTCCATGGCCTGGGCGCTGTCCGCCGGCCGCGCGCGCGCGCTGATCGGCCCGCGGCTGTTCGGCGGTCCGACCAAGGTCATCACCTCGCGTGTCGAAACCGCGCGGGGTTGGTCGGTGGAGGCGAGCCATGACGGCTATCTCCAGGATTTCGGCGTTATGCACGAACGTAGGCTCACCTTGGCGTCCAACGGTCTGTCGCTGATCGGCCAAGATCGGCTTGTTCCCCGGGCGCAGGCGCGACGCGCCGTTCCGTTCGCCGTGCGCTTCCATATCCATCCCGATGTGCGTGTCTCGCCGTCGCAAGGCACCGGCATTCTGCTGAAGCTGCCCAACGGTGAGGGCTGGCGCTTCCGCTCGAGCCACGAGGCGGCGATCGAGGAAAGCGTCTATCTCGGCGGCGAGACCGTGCGCCGCGCCGAGCAGCTCGTCGTCTTGGGCAGCGTGAAGGACACCCCGGTCGAGATCGACTGGGTCTTCGAGCAGATCGGCGGCGCTTAGCGCGATCCCGCGCGTTGCCTTACCGGGGGTGCTTTGCTAAGCACGGTGCAGCGCTTCGCCCGCGAGGAGATCGATGGTCCAGTTCAATTTGCCCAGGAACAGCAAGGTCGCCAAGGGCAAGATCTGGCCCCGGCCGGCGTCGGCAAACGGCAAGAAGCCGAAACGCAGCAAGGATTTCAAGGTCTACCGCTACGATCCGGACACCGGCGCCAATCCCCGCACCGATTACTACCGCATCGACCTGGACGGTTGCGGTCCGATGGTCCTGGACGCGCTGATCAAGATCAAGAACGAGATCGATCCCACGCTGACCTTCCGGCGTTCCTGCCGCGAGGGCGTGTGCGGTTCCTGCGCCATGAACATCGCCGGCTCCAACACGCTGGCCTGCACCAAGGCGATCGCCGACGTCTCCGGCTCGGTCAGCATCTATCCGCTGCCCTCGATGCCGGTAGTGAAAGACTTGGTGCCGGACATGACGAATTTCTACGCCCAATATGCCTCGATCAAGCCCTATCTGCAGACCAGCACGCCGACGCCCGAAAAGGAGCACATGCAGTCGCCGGAGGATCGCGCCAAGCTCGACGGCCTTTACGAATGCATCCTGTGCGCCTGCTGCTCGACCTCCTGCCCGAGCTATTGGTGGAATTCCGAGCGCTATCTGGGGCCGGCGACTCTGCTGCAATCCTATCGCTGGATCGCGGATTCGCGCGACGATGCGACGGGCGAGCGGCTCGACAATCTGGAAGACCCGTTCCGCCTCTACCGCTGCCACACCATCATGAACTGCGCCAGCGCCTGCCCGAAGGGCCTCAATCCCGCCCGGGCGATCGGCGAAATCAAGCAGATGATGGTGAAGCGCAGCGTCTAGCTTCCGTACAGCGCCGGATCGAGCGCGAAGGCCAAACCGTTCATCGCCTCGCCGCGATGGCGTGCCTGGGCGTTTGCGCGGGCGGCTTCGCGATAGAGGGCCAGCGCGTCGCGGTCCTCCATGCGGCTGGTGTCGATGCCCAGATGCTCCTGCAGTAGTTCGGCGCGCAGGGCGCGGACGAAATCCTCGTCCCAGACCGCGGCGTTGAGCTCGGTGTCGCCGAAGAACGAGCGCGAGGCGATGTTGCAGGAGCCGATGGTGGCGAAAGCATCGTCCACCAGCATGATCTTGTCGTGGACGTAGATGGTCTTGAGCTTGCCGTCGCTCTGCGGCGCGGCGATGCCGGCGAGCAGGAAATTGGGATGATCGGCCAGCGCCGCCAGCCGCGCGCGGAACGGCGCGGCGGAGTCGCGCATCATGCCCTCGCGCACCTGCTCCTCCGGCTCGGCCGGGCAGAGGAACACGACATCGACGCCGCGCTTCAGCGCCGCATGCAGACGCTCGACGATATCGGGCGACAGGATGTACTGGTCCTCGATGTAGATGGCGGAGCGCGCCGCATCGATCGCCTTCACATATTGGTCGAAGACCGAGAATTCGCCTTGGGCGATGGGCAAGCTCTTGCCGCCGGGCGTAGGCGTTTCGTCGCTGTAATGGCCGGCGCGTACCGTGCGCTGCATCTGGACGATGGATACGCCCGCGACCGGCGATGCGACGGCGGGGAAGGGCAGGTTGTCGCCGGCCGAGGGCCAGACGCCGTCCTCGCGATGGCGCTCGCTCGCTTCGTTCCAGCGCTGGACGAAATTGTGGTGGACATCCGTCGCCGACGGCCCGCGCAATTCGAGATAGACGTCGTGGGTATGATTGCCGTCGCGATTCGCATGACCGGCGGCGCTAACGGAACTCGGCATGAGGTTGATACCGCCAACGAAAGCCGTTTCCCCGGGATGCCCCGCGTCGACCAGCCAGCTTTTCTGGTGCTGACAATAGTTCTTCTGCGCCCGGTCCCAGCGCGCCAGGAATTTCGAGCCGCGCGCGGCAAGCCAGGTACGCTCCTCGTCGCTGCCGAAGAAATGCTCGCCAGGCGCGGTTTCGGTGCGCCAGAAGATCACGCGCACGTCGACGCCGCGGGCGCGCGCCTTGTCCAGCACGTCGAACAGGCCGCCGCGGCCGCCCGGCATCGCGAAATCCGGCTTGTGGAAGGCGATGGTGACCCACACGCTCTTCTTCGCGGCCTCCACTGCCTCGCAGATGCGTCCGAACGCGGCTTCGCCATCCACCAATGCACGCACGAAATTTCCAGACCGCACGGGATAGGAACCGGACGTGACCGCCGGAATATGGCTGCGCAGCGCCGGCTCGGCGCTCATGCAGCGGCGCGCAGGGCCGCGCGTTCGGCGCGGCGATGCAACACCTGCCAGGCGATGGCGCTCGCGGCCTGAGTCATCCGCCCCTGCGGATTGGCACCACAGGCCTTGGCCACCATCTGCACCAGTTTGCGCACGTGATGCGGGCGATAAAGGATCATCGCCGCGCCATTATAGGCACTGGCGAATTTCGCGCGGTCATAGGGGATCGCCGCTTCCTGCTCGACCGGAATGTTGGCGGCGTAATAGGCGTAGGCGAGCTCGTCGTCGTCGGATTCGGTGGCGCGGCCGATGGCGACCTTCAGCTTGCGCCAGAAGGGCAGGTCCGGTTCATCCTGCGCATTCAAAGTGTCGTAGAAGAGCTTGTAATGGCGGAATTCGTCGGCGGCAATGCGCCCCGTGACTTCCTTCAGCACCGGCTCTTCGGTCGCGTCGCGGATGGCGGAATAATAGGACGAGGTGCCCGATTCGACGACGCAGCGCGCGATCATCTCGCCGCGCCGGCTGCCGCGCACGGAAGCCTCGTCCTCGTTGTCGAAATGTGGCGGCTTGTAGCCGGCCTTGAAGCGGGCGAAGGCGGACGGGAAATCGAAATTCGGATCGGCGAGCTTGGCCCAGCGCGACAGGGCGCGGCCATGCTGGATCTCTTCGGCGCCCCATTTCTCGATAGATGCAAAGGTCTCGGGTCCCGCGCCGGTGAAGACGCGCTTCAGATAGCCGACATAGTCGGGCGCCGCATATTCCACCAGCGAGGCGGCCTTGACCGAGGCGAGCAGGCGCGGCTCGACCTTGGAGGCGTCGAAGCGCGACCATTGGACGTCGTCCAACGTCCAGCCTTCGCTATAGATCGTGCCGTCGGTCATACGCAGTCCTGATGGTCGGAGCAGATCATAGCACCTCCCCCCTGCGGGGAGGTCGAAAAAGCGAAGCTTTTTCGGGTGGGGGCGAAAGTGTGCCTCACCGTCACCCCCCACCCGAAAAACTTCGCTTCGCTACGTTTTTGGACCTCCCCGCAAGGGGAGAGGTACGATTTACTAAAACGCCGCGCGCACCATCCTCAGATCGGCGAGATTGTCATGCGCCTTGGCGCGCTCGGCCTCGGTCGTGGCGGCGGCCAAGACCTCCTCGGCGTCCGAGATGCGCTGGTCGAGCACGGCGAGGTCGAATTCCGACATCGGGATCGCTTCCTCGGCCAGCACGGTGAGCTTGTCCGGATTGACCTCGGCAAAGCCGCCGCGGATGAAGAATTTCTGGTCGCCGCTCGTCGTCCCGCCCGACACATCGATCATGCCGACGCGCAAGGTCGAGATCAGCGGCATGTGCCCGCGGATCACGCCCATGTAACCGTCCGAGCCCGGAATGGTGATCATGTCGGCGCTCTCCGAAATGAGAAGTCGCTCGGGGGAAACCAAATCGAAGGCGATCTTGTCGACCATGGTTACGCCGCTTCCGCCGCCATCTTTTGCGCTTTCGCGACCGCGTCCTCGATCGTGCCGACCATGTAGAACGCTGCTTCCGGCAGATGATCGTATTCGCCGGCGACCAGGCCCTTGAAACTCTTGATCGTGTCTTCGAGCTTGACCGAGATGCCCTGCATGCCGGTGAAGACCGTGGCCGCGAAGAACGGCTGCGACAGGAAGCGCTCGATCTTGCGGGCGCGGGCGACGGTGATCTTGTCGTCTTCGGAAAGCTCATCCATGCCCAGGATCGCGATGATGTCCTGCAGCGATTTGTACTTCTGCAGGATCGACTGGACCTGGCGGGCGACGGTGTAATGCTCCTCGCCGACGACGCGCGGGTCGAGCAGGCGCGAGTTGGAGTCGAGCGGATCGACCGCCGGGAAGATCGCCTTTTCGAACACCTGGCGCGACAGAACGGTCTGCGCGTCCAGATGCGCGAACGAAGTGGCGGGCGCCGGATCGGTCAGATCGTCGGCCGGCACATAGATCGCCTGCACCGAGGTGATCGAGCCCTTGGTCGTCGTGGTGATGCGTTCCTGCAGCGCGCCCATGTCGGTGGCGAGCGTCGGCTGATAGCCCACGGCCGAGGGGATACGGCCCAGAAGCGCGGACACTTCCGAGCCGGCTTGCGTGAAGCGGAAGATGTTGTCGACGAAGAACAGCACGTCCTGGCCCTGGTCGCGGAAATATTCGGCGACAGTGAGGCCCGACAACCCGACGCGCATGCGCGCGCCGGGCGGCTCGTTCATCTGGCCGAACACCAGCGCACATTTGGAGCCTTCATTGCCCTTTTTCGGATCCTTGTTCACGCCGGATTCGATCATCTCGTGATAGAGGTCGTTGCCTTCGCGCGTGCGCTCGCCGACGCCGGCGAACACCGAATAGCCGCCATGGTTCTTGGCGACCGAGTTGATCAGTTCCTGGATCAGCACGGTCTTGCCGACGCCGGCGCCGCCGAACAACCCGATCTTGCCGCCGCGCGCGTAAGGCGCGAGCAAATCGATCACCTTGATGCCGGTGACCAGCACCTGCGCTTCGGTCGATTGCTCGACGAAGGTGGGCGCGTCCTGGTGGATGGCGCGGCGCTGGGTGAACTGGATGGGGCCGGCTTCGTCCACCGGCTCGCCGATGACGTTCATGATGCGTCCGAGCGTGCCTTCGCCGACGGGGACGGAGATTGCCGCGCCCGTGTCGCTGACGTCCTGACCTCGCACCAGGCCTTCGGTCGCGTCCATCGCAACGGTGCGCACCGTGGATTCGCCCAGATGCTGCGCGACTTCGAGGATCAGGCGCTGGCCGTGGTTCATGGTCTCCAGCGCGTTCATGATCGCCGGCAGATGGCCGTCGAATTTCACGTCCACCACCGCGCCCATCACCTGGGTGACCTTGCCGGCCTTGTTTGGCGTCATCGCGTTCATGCTGGTTCTCCGTTCAAAGCGCTTCCGCGCCCGAGATGATTTCGATCAGTTCCTTGGTGATCATCGCCTGGCGCTGGCGGTTGTATTGCAGCGTCAGGCGGTC
>Ga0302324_100019693_pt1 | contig 13235 bp, 11 predicted proteins | sample Palsa_T0_1_FD_201949 | JGI IMG/M metagenome (GOLD analysis project Ga0302324, IMG submission 201949) | Peat permafrost microbial communities from Stordalen Mire near Abisko, Sweden - Palsa_T0_1 | ecosystem: Environmental > Terrestrial > Soil > Palsa > Peat permafrost | place: Sweden: Abisko...
GCCCACAGCGCCTCGAGCTTGCGCTCGGTGGCCCGCAGGTCCGCCTCGTCGGGGGAGTAGCGCAGCACCTCGCCGTCCCCCGACAGGTACATGAGCTGCAGCAGCCGCGGTATCACCCCGCGCAGCCGCCAGATCACCAGCGCGTAGAACTTCATCTGGAACAGCGCGCTCGCCTCGTAGGCCTCGAGCGGCACCTTGCCGGTCTTGTAGTCCACCACCCGCAGGTCGCCGGACGGCGACACGTCGAGCCGGTCCACGTAGCCGCGCAGCCGCAGGCCGGACGGCAGCGCCGCCTCCACGTACCACTCGCGCTCGGCGGGCTCGAGCCGCCGGGGATCCTCAAGCCGGAAGTAGCCGGCCAGGGCCGCGTGCGCGTCGGTGATGAACTGGTCCCGCTCCGGCGCCTCGGTGAACAGCTCCGCGAGGCCCGTGTCGTCCGTGCACAGCCGCAGCCACTCGGGCTCGAGCATGTCCGCCGCGACGGCCGGGGTCCGTTCGACGGCGGGCCGGTCGAACAGCCGCTCAAGCACCGCGTGCACCAGCGTCCCGCGGGCCGTCGCCGGGGTCGGCGGCTCGGGGATGCGGTCGATGACCCGGAACCGGTACAGCAGCGGGCAGGTCATGAAGTCCGAGGCCCGCGACGGGGACAGCGCCGAAGGCGGATCGCCGGCGACGCCGAAGCCGGCCCCCGGTTCCAGGGCACCCGTGTCTAGGTCGCCAGTCGCGTTCTCGATGTCCACATGCGCAACCGTAGGGCAGCCGGCCGACATTTTTATTGCTTTCTCCCTGAGCACGAGCCGTGAGCTAGCTTCGAATAAGCCGGGGGGACCAGGCGGGGACCCGCAACCCCGCTGGATGCACGTAGCATCGGGTACGTGGCAAGTGGCCAGGGAGAGCAGCCGGACCAGACCGGACAGTCAGGCCGGGGCCAATCAGGTGGGCGGCGCAGCTGGGTCGTGGCGCGGCCATTCGGTATTCCCGTGCACGTGTCGCCGTACTGGTTCATCGTCGCCGGCATCTTTGTCATCATCTACGCGAACGACCTGTCCGCCGCGCTGAGCGGCAGCATGCGGTACGTGGTCGCGGCCGCCTTCGTGATCCTGCTCTACCTCTCCGTGCTGGTGCACGAGCTGTCCCACTCGGTCGTGGCGCGAGGGTACGGGCTGCCGGTCCGCCGCATCCTGCTGTACCCGCTCGGCGGCATCTCCGAGATCGAGCGGGAGGCGCCGACCCCCGGCCGCGAGTTCGCGGTGGCCGGCGCGGGCCCGGCGCTGTCGCTCGCCCTCGGCGCGGTCGGCTGGGGCCTCGCGCAGCTGTGGCAGTACGGGGTATCGGGCGCCCTGGTCAGGCAGCTGATGTTCGCCAACATCATCGTGGGCGTCTTCAACCTGCTGCCCGGCCTGCCGCTCGACGGCGGCCGCATGCTCCGCGCCGTGATCTGGAAGTTCACCGGCAAGCCGGGCTCGGCCACCATCGCCGCCGCCTGGGTGGGCAGGATCCTCGCGCTCGCGCTGCTCGCGATCCCGTTCTTCTCCGGTGGCCTGGCAGGCGGCGACATCGTCAGCACGCTGTGGGTGTTGGTGATCGCCGTGTTCATGTGGACCGGCGCGAGCCAGTCCATCAAGGCCACCAGGTTCCGCGAGCGGCTGCCCGCCCTCCAGGCGCGCCGCCTGGCGCGCAAGGCCATCTCGGTCCCCGCCAGCACGCCGCTCGCCGAGGCGGTCAGGCAGGCCGACGCCGCCGGCGCCCGGGCCGTCGTCGTGGTCGACCACGACAACAAGCCGCTCGCGATCCTCAACGAGCAGGCCGTCACCGCCACGCCGCCGCAGCGCAGGCCGTGGGTGGACGTCGGCTCCATGGCGCGCACCATCGACCAGGGCCTGATACTCAACGCCGACCTCGGCGGCATGGCGCTGCTTGACGCGATCCGCCGCGCCCCGGCCAGCGAGTACCTCCTCGTCGACGCATCCGGCCAGGTCGTCGGCGTCCTGTCCGCCAGCGACCTCGACCAGGTCTTCGCCGGCGTGTAACCCGCAAGGCGAGAACGCTGTCGCCCCCTGAATAACGACTCCCCGTTCATCTCGGGATCCCCAGTACCCTGGGTCGGTGAAGGCGAGAACTCAGCGGGGGCCGTTCGCGGCCGGTGACCAGGTGCAGCTGACCGACCCCAAGGGACGGATGCACCAGATCGTCCTGCAGCCAGGGGGGACGTTCCACACGCACCGGGGATCGCTGAACCACGATGACCTGATCGGCCAGCCGGAGGGCTCGGTGGTCACCGCGTCAAGCGGCACCGCCTACGTCGCCCTGCGCCCGCTGCTTGCCGACTACACCCTGGCGATGAAGCGCGGCGCCACCATCGTCTACCCGAAGGACGCGGCCCAGATCCTCGCCTACGCCGACGTCTTCCCCGGCGCCCGGGTCCTCGAGGCCGGCGCGGGCTCCGGCGCGCTGTCCTGCTGGCTGCTGCGCGCCGTCGGCCCCGAGGGCGAGCTGGTTTCCTTCGAGGCCCGCCCCGACTTCGCCGAGATCGCCCGCGAAAACGTAAGGAAATACTTCGGAGAGGTCCCCGCCTGGTGGCGGCTGATCCCCAGCGAACTGTCCGCGCGGGTGGCCCTCGACCCGTCACTAGGAACGGGCGCGGCGTACTCTCGTCTCCGCCCCGACTCGGCGGCAGCCGGGGACACCCCCGACGCGGGCACCTTTGACCGGGTGATCCTGGACATGCTCGCCCCCTGGGAGAACGTCGCGGGCGCGGCCCTGGCGCTCATCCCCGGCGGCCTGATCTGCTGCTACGTGGCGACCACGACCCAGCTGTCGCGGGTTGTCGAGGAGCTGCGCGCGCACGGCGGCTTCTTCGAGCCTGCCCCGTGGGAGACCCTCTACCGAGGCTGGCACGTGGACGGCCTCGCGGTACGCCCCGACCACCGGATGATCGGCCACACCGGTTTCCTGGTGACCGCCAGGCGGCTTGCCGACGGCGTGACCGCCCCGCCCCGCCGTCGCCGCCCGGCCAAGGGCGCGCATCCCGAGCAGCCCGCGCAGGCGCCGGACGCCGCGTCCGCGGCCGGCCCCGTGGACCAGCCCGTCGCCGCCGACGGGCTGACGCCCGCGCCGGATGCTCAGGCCTAGCCGCGAAAAGCCGCGATTTTAGCATCCCTGGCAAGACGGGCAAGGACTTCAGGGTAACCCGCGCGTGAACAATCACTGTACGTGACGGAAATATAACTCTATGGTGATATAGGGCCGCTGGCCTGCGCGTTTTGGTTGCAGGACGGTAGTAGTGAGCAATCGAATACGGGCTGGGATGATTGGAATCCACGCCAGGTAGGTAGGGTCTAGTTAGTTTCATACTCCCCGGGAGGAGGTGAGGGCCGTGGCAGCAAGGGACGAGAGTGGACGGGCTTCGCGGCACGAGGATGAGGTGAGCAGCCTTACCGCACAGATCTCCTTCCTCGATGAGGAGATCGCAGTGTTGCGTAGGCGCTTGGCCGATTCACCGCGCCAGGTCCGTCTTCTAGAGGAACGGCTCCGCGAGACAGAGGCATCACTCACCGCAGTGACGTCACAGAACGAGCGCCTAGCGTCAACGTTGCGCGAGGCACGGGATCAGATCGTCGCCCTCAAGGAAGAGGTCGACCGGCTAGCGCAGCCGCCGTCAGGCTTCGGGGTGTTCCTCGCCGCGTGCGAGGAGAACACCGCCGACGTCTTCACCGGCGGCCGCAAGATGCGGGTCAACGTCAGCCCCAACGTCGAACTTGACAAGCTCAAGCCCGGCCAGGAGGTCGTGCTCAACGAGGCGCTGAACATCGTCATCGCCCAGGGCTACGAGACGATCGGCGAGGTCGTGATGATGAAGGAGCTGCTCGCCGATGGCGAGCGCGCCCTGGTCATCTCGCACGCCGACGAGGAGCGGATCGTGCGGCTCGCCGCCCCGCTGCTCGACCAGGTGATCCGGGCGGGCGACTCGCTGCTGCTCGAACCGCGCTCCGGGTACGTCTACGAGCGCATCCCCAAGGCCGAGGTCGAGGAGCTCATCCTCGAAGAGGTCCCCGACATCGCGTACACCGACATCGGCGGCCTCGGCTCGCAGATCGAGCAGATCCGCGACGCGATCGAGCTGCCCTACCTGCACGGGGACCTGTACCGCGAGCACCAGCTCAGACCCCCGAAGGGGGTGCTGCTCTACGGTCCCCCCGGCTGCGGTAAGACGCTCATCGCCAAGGCGGTCGCGAACTCCCTCGCCAAGCAGGTCCAGCGCAGGGCGGAGGAGGCCGGCGACGGCAGCGTCAAGCCCGCGGAGGGGAAGTCCTTCTTCCTCAACATCAAGGGCCCGGAGCTGCTGAACAAGTACGTCGGTGAGACCGAGCGGCACATCCGCCTGGTCTTCCAGCGGGCCCGCGAGAAGGCCTCAGAGGGCATGCCGGTGATCGTGTTCTTCGACGAGATGGACTCGATCTTCCGCACCCGCGGTTCCGGCGTCTCCTCCGACGTGGAGAACACCATCGTCCCCCAGCTGCTGTCCGAGATCGACGGTGTCGAGGGCCTGCAGAACGTCATCGTGATCGGCGCCTCCAACCGCGAGGACATGATCGACCCGGCGATCCTGCGGCCTGGCCGCCTGGACGTCAAGATCAAGATCGAGCGGCCGGACGCCGAGGCGGCCAAGGACATCTTCTCTAAGTACATCCTGTCGGAGTTGCCGCTGCACCCCGACGACATGGCCGAGAACGGCGGCTCCAAGTCGGCCACGGTGCAGGAGATGATCCAGCGGATCGTCGAGCGGATGTACGCCGAGACCGAGGAGAACCGCTACCTCGAGGTCACCTACGCCAACGGCGACAAGGAAGTCCTGTACTTCAAGGACTTCAACTCCGGCGCCATGATCGAGAACATCGTGGCCCGCGCCAAGCAGATGGCCATCAAGCAGTTCCTCGAGACCGGCCAGAAGGGCATCCGCGTCGTTCACCTGCTCAACGCCTGCGTTGACGAGTTCAGGGAGAACGAGGACCTGCCCAACACCACCAACCCCGACGACTGGGCGCGCATCTCCGGCAAGAAGGGCGAGCGCATCGTCTACATCCGCACCCTCGTGTCCGGCAAGCAGGGCACCGAGGCAGGCCGCAGCATCGACACCGTTGCGAACACAGGGCAATACCTTTGATCGCAATCACACAAGGAGGGCCGGCCGACAAGGTTGTCGGCCGGCACTACTCTGAACAACTATGAGTGTGCTGCGGGTCATGAGCGCCGAGACCGAGTACGGGATCTCCGTACCGGGCCAGCCGGGTGCCAACGCGATGGTGACCTCATCGCAGATTGTCAATGCCTACCAGGCGGCTACCGCCGCGCGGGTGCGCCGCGCGCGGTGGGACTTCGAGGAGGAGAACCCGCTGCGCGACGCCCGCGGGTTCGACCTCGCCCGTGAGGCGGCGGACTCCGCCCAGCTCACCGATGAGGACCTGGGACTAGCGAACGTCATCCTCACGAACGGCGCGCGGCTCTACGTGGACCACGCGCACCCGGAGTACTCGGCCCCCGAGTGCACCAACCCCCTGTCGGTGGTGATCTGGGACAAGGCGGGCGAGCGGATCATGGCGGAGGCGGCGGCCAAGGCGGCCACCGTGCCGGGATCGCACCCGATCCAGCTTTACAAGAACAACACCGACAACAAGGGCGCCTCCTACGGCACCCATGAGAACTACCTGATGCGCCGGTCGACCCCGTTCGCCGACATCGTCAAGAACCTGACCCCCTTCTTCGTCACCCGCCAGGTCATCTGCGGCGCCGGCCGGGTCGGCATCGGCGCCGACGGCCGGGGGACCGGCTTCCAGATCAGCCAGCGGGCGGACTTCTTCGAGGTTGAGGTTGGCCTGGAGACCACCCTCAAGCGGCCGATCATCAACACCCGCGACGAGCCGCACGCCGACCCCGAGAAGTACCGGCGGCTGCACGTCATCATCGGCGACGCGAACCTCAGCGAGGTCGCCACCTACCTCAAGATGGGCACCACCGCGCTGGTGCTCGCGATGATCGAGGACAAGTTCTTCTCCGCCGACCTGTCCCTGGAGGCGCCGGTCGCCGACCTGCGCGCGGTCTCGCATGACCCGTCGCTGAAGTACCTGGTGACGCTGCGGGACGGCCGGAAGATGACCGCGGTGCAGTTGCAGACTGAGTACCTGGAGCTCGCCCGCAAGTACGTCGAGGACAAGTACGGCGCCGATGTCGACGACATGACGCGCGACGTGCTCGACCGCTGGGAGTCGGTGCTCACCCGGCTGGCCGAGGACCCCATGCAGCTGTCCCGCGAGCTGGACTGGGTAGCCAAGCTCGAGCTCCTCGAGGGCTACCGGCGGCGCGACAACCTCGCCTGGGACGCGCCCAAGCTCCAGCTCTTCGACCTGCAGTACGCCGATGTCCGGCAGGAGCGCGGCCTCTACAACCGGCTGGCGGCGCGCGGCCGCATGGTCCGGATGACCGACGAGAAGGCCATCGACTGGGCCGTCGACAACCCGCCCGAGGACACCAGGGCGTACTTCCGCGGGCGGTGCCTGCGTCAGTACGCGGATTCGGTGGCGGCAGCGTCCTGGGACTCGGTGATCTTCGATATCCCCGGCCGGGAGTCGCTGCAACGGGTACCCACCCTTGAGCCCCTGCGCGGCACCAAGGCGCACGTCGGCGGCCTCCTGGACCGTTGCCGGACAGCGGCCGACCTGGTCGCCGCGCTCACCAACCAAGGCTAACCATCACCTCAGGAAAGACCTCGTAGGCTCATCCGGGGGCGCCTCGCCGTCTCCACCGAAGAAAACAGGGTTGGACAGCAACACCACGGGCGAGGATTACGTTGGAGCGGTCAAGGGGCGCGAGCCTCGCAGGGACGGAGGAGTCGTAGATGGCAACAAAGGACACCGGGGGTCAGCGGCAATCGACGCGGCAGACCGAGGAGACCGAGGAAGACCAGGCCGCCACGACCGAGGAAGTCAAGGAGCGGCACGAGAAGCTCTCCGACGACGTGGACTCCATCCTCGACGAGATCGACGAGGTGCTTGAGGAGAACGCCGAGGAGTTCGTCCGCTCGTACGTCCAGAAGGGCGGCCAGTAACCGTCCCGAAGCCCCCGGGGGGAGATCAGGAACCCCCGGGGAAAGGCGCCTCAGCAGTTAGCTCTAGGCGAAAAAACCAGTCCTACTGCAAGTTCAATAGCGAGTCGAACGGACGGTAGTGTCTGCTCTAGGACAACGCAGTGATCACCCGGGGGGACGACCCCCCGTACCCCCCGATGCAGCAGGGAGGCGGCGCAGTGGGAACGTTTTCCAACGGCACTGAGTTTCCAGGAAACACGGTGACGGGGCAGGCGGCGTTCATGGCGGCGCGGATCCCGTCCTTCACCCACTTTCTCGCCTCACATGCCCCCGACCTGCTCCCGATCAGGGAGCTCGGCCCGCTGGCGGGCAGCTCGGATGTGGCCAACGAAGTCATCAAGAGCCTGCCGCACGCGACGACGATCGTCGCGGTGACCACCGAGCGCGGCGTCGTGATGGCCGGCGACCGGCGCGCGACCGCTGGCAACATGATCTCCAAGCGGGACGTGGAGAAGGTCTTCCGCGCCGACGAGTACTCGGCGATCGGGATGGCGGGCGTGGCGAGCGTGGGGCTTGAGTTCATCCGCCTGTTCGGCGTGGAGCTTGAGCACTACGAGAAGATGGAGGGCCGCGCGCTCTCCCTGGAAGGCAAGGCCAACCGCCTCGGCAAGATGATCCGCGACAACCTGATGGCCGCGATGCAGGGCCTGGCGGTGATCCCGATCTTCGCCGGCTTCGACGAGGACGGCGGCCGCGGGCGGATCTTCAGCTACGACGTGGCGGGCGGCCCCTACGAGGAGCACCGCTTCTACTCGATCGGCTCCGGCTCCATCTTCGCCAAGTCGGCACTCAAGAAGTACTACTCAGACGACATGCCGGTCACCGACGCGATCCTGGCCTGCGTGCAGGCGCTCTACGACGCGGCCGATGACGACTCCGCCACCGGCGGCCCCGACCTGACCCGGCGGATCTTCCCGGTGATCGCCACGATCACCGACGACGGCTTCCGCCGCCTGTCAGACGCGGAGTCCGCCGACTACGCCCAGCTGGTCGTGGACGGCCGCATGCGCCTGCCTGACGGCCCGGCCGCCCCGCTGCGGGCAGCCAGCTGACTTCCACATCTCGACGAATTTAGGGAGCGCCCGCGGTGTCCATGCCGTTTTACGTGTCGCCCGACCAGCAGATGCGTGACAAGTCCGACTACGCGCGCAAGGGCGTGGCGCGCAGCCGCAGCTCGGTAGTGCTGCAGTACTCGGGCGGCATCCTGATGGTGACGCCCAACGTGTCGAGCGTGCTGCACAAGATCAGCGAGATCTACGACCGGATCGCGTTCGCCGCGGTTGGCCGGTACAACGAGTACGAGGTGCTGCGCAAGGCCGGCGTCACCTACGCGGACGTGACCGGTTACCAGTTCGACCGCGGCGACGTCACCGGGCGCGGCCTGGCGAACTGGTACGCCCAGGCGCTCGGCCAGAACTTCAGCGAGCCCTCGGGCAAGCCGTACGAGGTGGAGCTGGTGGTGGCCGAGGTCGGCGCGAAGCCGGACGGCGACCAGATCTACCGGATCTCCTGGGACGGCTCGGTCTCCGACGAGCCAGGCTTCGTCGCCTTCGGCGGCCCCGCCGACACGGTCGCGGCGGCGCTCAAGGAGCGCTTCTCCGACGGCATGACGCTCACCGAGGCGCTCGGCGCGGCCCTGGCCGCGCTGGCCGCCCCGGTAGCCGCCACCCCGGGGCAGCCGGCCGCCAACGGCGCCCAGCCGGAGCTGACCGCCGCCAACCTTGAGGTCGCGATCCTCGACCGGGCCCGCGCGCACCGCACCTTCCGCCGCCTGCACGGCCCGCGCCTAGAGGAACTCATCGCACAGGCCAACGCGAGCGGATCGACGGAGACCGCCGACGCGGAGCCAAGCGAGCCCGACACTGCCACAGCCGGCACGCCCTCGGCAGCGTCAGCGTCAGCTGAGGCGCCGACAACCGGGTCGAAGCCAGCGTCCCCGCCGTCGGATGACCCGCCCACCGGTCCGCCCTCCGCGGGCAGCGACGGCATCCCGAGGTAACCGCCAGGCCCGTCATCCCCACCCCTCCACAATCCGGACATTTTGCCGCCAATTGCGGAAGATCTGCGCATTGAGGAAGAACCGGTGTGCTATCACACACCGGTTCTTCCTCAATAACGGTTGGCCTGGCTCGCGACCGTCCTACGCCTCGGGCACGTACTCGGTGAACGCCAGCGCCACGTTGTGGCCGCCGAAGCCGAACGCGTCGTTGAGCACCGCCATCGGCGCCCCCGCCACCCGCGGTGCGAGTGGCGTCGGCTTGGTGGCGATCTCGATGCCGAGGTCGTCGTCCGGGTCGTCGAGGTTGATGGTGGGCGGTGCCGTCCGGTCGACCAGCGCCATGATCGACGCCACCGTCTCGATCGCGCCCGCCCCGCCGAGCAGGTGACCGGTCATCGACTTGGTCGCGGACACGACGACACCGCTGGCATCGGCGCCGAGCGCGCCCAGGATGGCCTTGGCCTCAAGCGGGTCACCGCCCGGGGTCGAGGTGGCGTGCGCGTTCACGTGCACCACCTGGGCGGGTGCGACCCCGCTGTCGCGCAGCGCCGCGCTGATCGCGAACTGGACGCCCTCGCCGTCCGGCGAGCCAAGCGAGATGTGGTGCGCGTCCGAGGAGTAGCCGGCCCCGGCCGCCACGGCGTAGATCCGCGCGCCGCGGGCGACCGCGTGCTCGCGGGACTCCAGGATGACGATGCCCGCGCCCTCGCCGAGCACGAACCCGTCCCGGCCCTTGTCGAACGGCCGGGAGGCGCGCTCGGGCTCGTCGTTGCGGGTGGACATGGCGCCCATCACCGCGAACGCGCCGATGTTGAGGGCCATGATCGCGGCCTCGGCGCCCCCGGCGACCACCACGTCGGCGCGTCCTGAGCGGATCATGTCGATGCCGTAGCCGATCGTCTCGGCACCCGACGCGCATGCGCTGACCAGCGCGTGCGCTCCCGCCTTGGCGCCGAACTCGATGCTGAGCCAGCCGGCCGCGCCGTTCGGCATCAGCATCGGCACGGTGAAGGGCGAGATGCGCCGGTAGCCCTTCTCCCGCAGCATGTCGTACGCGGTGAGGGTGGACCCGATGCCGCCGATGCCGCTGGTGACCGCGACGCCGAGCCGGTACGGCTCGACCGCGGGAGCCCCCGCGTCGGCCCACGCCTCGCGGGCGGCGACCAGCGCGAGCTGCTCGTACCGGTCCATCTTGCGGGCCTGCGGCTTGCCGACGATCGCCACCGGGTCGGCCAGGGCCGGCGCGGCGATCTTGACCGGAAGGTCATCGACCCACGACTCGGTGAGGCGGCGCACGCCGCTAGTCCCCGCGAGCATCGCCGACCAGGTTGACGCGACATCACCGCCGAGCGGCGTGGTCGCGCCGAGCCCGGTGACGACAACGGTCGCTCGGTCGCTGTTGCTCATTGCAACCTCCTATTTTTCCGCGGGGGGACGCCCGGGTTGCGCGCCCGATGGCAAAAGGCGCCATCGTATCGGGCACGCAACCCGCCCAGCTATCTATAGTTCTTGACGGCGAAGCTGATCACGCCCGACGCCGCCAGCAGGTTGTTGAGGTGGTCTGCTTACGAGTTCTTGGCGACGAAGTTGACCACGTCCTGGACCGTCTTGAGGTCCTTGAGCTGCTCGTCCGGGATCTCGACACCGAACTTGTCCTGGGCCGCGACGGCGATCTCGACCATGGAAAGCGAGTCGATGTCGAGGTCGTCGACGAAGTTCGCCTCGGGGGTAACATCCGCCACGGGCGTTCCGGCGATCTCTTCGACGATCTCCGCAAGCCCGGAGAGGATCTGCTGCTCAGTCAGTTGCTCAGTCACTATTTCTCCTTCTAGATGGGGGTTATCCGACATCGCCTGCCTGGTCGGGCCCAAGCCGGCGTTGGAAGGCGCGGCTAGGGTACCGTGATCACCTGCGAGGCGTAGCACAGCCCGGCGCCGAACGCGAGTAGCAGCGCCGGAGTGCCGGGCTGGAGCCGGCCCTGCTCGGCCATGTGGGCCAGCGCGAGCGGGATCGACGCCGACGACGTGTTCCCGGTGTTGATGATGTCGTCCGCGACGCGCTCACGCGGGACGCCGAGCCTCCTGGCGATGGCCTCGACAATCCGCAGGTTCGCCTGGTGCGGTACGAATACCGAGAGCTCGTCGGGCTTCACGTCGGCCCGGCGGCACGCCTCGAGCCCGATGGGCGCCATCGCCGTCGTCGCCCAGCGGAACACCGCCTGCCCGTCCTGGGTCAGCGACCCGGTCCGGCCGGTGATGACGATCTTCGACGCCTGGTCGCCCGCCGAGCCCCACACCACCGGCCCGATGCCGGACGGCTCGTCGCCGACGGTCTGGCCCACCACCGCGGCCCCCGCTCCGTCGGCGAAGATGATGCAGGTCGAGCGGTCAGTCCAGTCGATATAGGAGGTCATCTTCTCGGCGCCGATCACCAGCACGTTCCGCGCCGACCCGGACCGCACCGAGTCGGCCGCGGCGGCGATCGCGTAGCAGAACCCGGCGCACGCCGCGTTGAGGTCGTAGGCGCCGGGCGCGGGGATGCCGAGCCGGTAGGCGACGGTCGCCGCCACGTTCGGCAGCGGCGTCTCCGGCGAGCAGGTGGCGACGATGACCAGGTCCACGTCCGCCGGCGCGAGCCCGGAGGCGGCCAGCGCCTTCGCACCGGCCGCCTCGGCCATGTCCGCGACCGTCTCGTCGTCCCGCGCGACCCGGCGGGACTGGATCCCGACGCGGGACCTGATCCACTCGTCGTTGGTCTCGACGATCTTCGAGAGGTCGTCGTTGGTGACTACCTTTTCCGGCTGGTAGCCGCCAAAGGCGAGTATCTTCGCGCCTGCCACGATCAGGACTCCTTCATTACTCGGGTGCCGAGCCGGGGGCTTGCTCGCTCGCGTGCGCCGCGATCATGGCCCGGGCGGCGTCAAGCTGGTCAGGCGTCTTGATCGCGAGCAGCTCGACGCCGGGCAGCGCCCGCTTCGCGATGCCGGTGAGCGTCCCGCCGGGCAGCAGCTCGATCAGCGCGGTGACCCCGATGCCAGCCATCGTCACCATGCACTGGTCCCAGCGGACCGGGTTGGCGACCTGCTGCACGACGCGGTTCATCCAGTCCGCGCCGGAGGCGACGACGGCGCCGTCGCGGTTGGAGAGCAGCGGCAGGACGGGGTCCTTGAGGCTGGTGCCCGCGGCCGCCGCGGCCAGCGTCTCCACCGCCGGCGCCATGTGCCTGGTGTGGAACGCCCCGGCCACCCGCAGCGCCCGCAGCCGCGCCCCGGCGGGCGGGCTGGCGGCGAACGCCGCGAGCTCGTCGAGCGTCCCGCCCGCCACCACCTGCCCGGGGGCGTTGACGTTGGCCGGAGTGAGCCCCGCCGCGTCGATGGCGGTGAGCACCGTCGCCTCGTCGCCGCCGAGCAGCGCCGTCATCCCGGTAGGCTCCGCGCCGCAGGCCGCCGCCATCGCCTCGCCGCGTACCCGGGTCAGCCTGATCGCGTCATCGGCGGACAGCACGCCCGCGATCACCCCCGCCGCCAGCTCGCCCACGCTGTGCCCGGCCGCCGCTCCAGGCTCGCCAAGCAACTGCGCCACCGCCAAGGCCGCCGCGACGAGCAGCGGCTGGGCGACGGCGGTATCGGTGATCTCCTCCGCGCTGCCGGTGGTGCCAAGCCGCACCAGGTCCCGCCCGGCCAGCTCCGACCAGCCGCCAAGCTGATCGGCCACGCCGGGCAGCTCAAGCCAGGGGGTCAGGAATCCAGGGGTCTGCGCGCCCTGACCGGGCGCGGTGAAGATGAGCACAGTGTTTACTGTGCCCTGTAGACACCCGCCAGCCGGATATCGAAGGTTACGAACTTCCCCGCCCCATCGTTGTAGCTACCCTCCAAAGACGCGTTGGTGGGTTGCGCGTCCGATGGCAAAAAACCGCCATCGTATCGGACGTGCGACCCACCGTATCTGCCCGGGGGGGACGCCCCCCGTACCCCCGGGTGGGTTAACCGCGCCGAGCGGCCAGCCGGCCCAGGATGATCGCGGTCCACAGGGTAAACCCGTCGCGGCCCTCGGCCGCGGTGTAGCCGGTGAGCTCGGTGACCCGGCGCAGCCGGTA
>Ga0302324_100019694_pt1 | contig 13234 bp, 11 predicted proteins | sample Palsa_T0_1_FD_201949 | JGI IMG/M metagenome (GOLD analysis project Ga0302324, IMG submission 201949) | Peat permafrost microbial communities from Stordalen Mire near Abisko, Sweden - Palsa_T0_1 | ecosystem: Environmental > Terrestrial > Soil > Palsa > Peat permafrost | place: Sweden: Abisko...
CACCATCAGCAACTGGATCGGCTGGTACAACGCAGAACGGCCTCACTCATCGCTGGGGTACCAAAGTCCGCAGCAATACAGGCAGCAGGAAGTCCCATCAGTGGCTTGATTTCAGGGTGTCACTACAGAAATGCATGAATACATGCGGTACGAACCACGCACCGCTCGCCTGTGCCTCCAAGATGTGGTCGGTAAAGCGATTGAGGTAGGCGGTAAAGCTCTGCTGCTTCGCCGGCCCGCCGACTGTTCCCTCAATTTTGGAAGCCCAAGTTGGCTCGGCCTTTTCGAAACTCATCACGTTGATGGCGGGCGTCCACGTTCTTCCATCGTCGCTGGGGTCGAATTCCCCCGAAATCGCGCCACGAGGCTCGGAACTGGCCAGCATTGCCAGGTCCGTTAGGAAGGCGCTGCGGTCGGTATAGGAAAAAGTCCGAAGGACAACGTCTTGCGGGGCTGGCAGGAGTCTCAGGCGAGCTCGGACGATAAACGCGCACTGTCCCATCCCCGCCAGCACCATTTGGAAAAGCTCCGCCTCCCTTGACGTTGAGCAGGTAACGAGGTCGCCAGAGCCCGTGACGACATCAAGTTCGACGACGTGGTCGACCTGCGCACCGAGCCGATAGCTCGTGTCGCCGAGCCCGCCAGCATTCAGGGTCCCACCCACGCTCAGGAAGAGATTGTCAGGGATTACCGGTGGTGCCAGCCCGTGCGTGAGGCCTAACTCAACGACGTCCTGCCAGAGCGCCCCGGGTTCAGCGTCGACGAGGTCCGGTGAAACCCATCCGACTCGGGCCAAGGAGCTCGAGTTGATGACAATTCCAGAAGCAACTTGTGACTGGCCGTAAGCCGCCCCACCGGTCCCACGCATGCCAATCTTCACCTGCTGAGCATTCGCAAAATGAACGGCTCTCTGCACGTCCTCAACGTTCTTCGGGAACAGCACACCGACAGGCATCTTGTGAATGTAGTGACCAAAGTCCGTCGCCATGGCTCGGCAGATGGATTGGTCGAAGACGAAGACGCCTTCAAAAGAAGGCAACTTGCTAGCAAGCTTTTTGACGCGCTGTTGGTCAGCCGCTGATGCCCCTTGAGCAAAGGTGAGCTCGCCGTCGAGAAGGTAGGCCATCGACGTACCAGCTGCGGCGGCGATAAAGTCGCGACGGCTGATCGCTTTCACGGCATCCCCCTCGGTTGCTCATGGAAGGTATTCGCTTTAAGGCGGAGTGAAAAGGAATGCCCGTCGGGGTGTTCGCTTGGGCATGACCCCTTAGTAGGTGGTTTTCATGCCGGCGGGGCTCTCAATCGTGCGGCGAGGCACCGGTTTTTCGCTAGGGCGGGCGAAATAGCCAACTGCGGCCGCGCGACCAGCCCAGTCACCTTCGTGCTCCTTGCCGGCCGCAGGCCGTCCGTGCCAGCCTTCTCTGGGGTCACTCGACGCGGTCGAGAAGGCGAGCAGGCCTGAGGGGGAAACGCATGAGCGACGGCAGGCTTTGGTTGCTGGCAGCGCTCGCAGTCGCTGCTGGTGCGGGTGCCGACGAAGGCGCAAAGGTACTGCGTGTCGTTCCGCACTCCAACCTCGTCATCCTCGATCCGGTGTGGACAACCGCGACCATCACTCAGGATCACGGTTTCCTCATCTACGACACGCTCTTCGCGCAGGACGCCCGGGGCGCGTTTCGCCCGCAGATGGTGGAACGTTACGAGGCAAGTAAGGATAAGAAGACCTGGACCTTCACTCTGCGCGATGGCCTCGAGTTTCACGACGGGAAGCCAGTCACCAGCGAGGACGTCATTGCGTCCCTGCGCCGCTGGGGGCAGCGCGACGCACTCGGCACGAAGCTCTTCTCATTCGTCGACGCCATCGAAGTGGTGAACGCGAAAACCTTCCGCATCAAGCTCAAGGAGCCCTACGGGCTGATGCTGGAGACCCTAGGCAAGACAGCAACGAGCGCGCCGTTCATCATGCCCAGACGCGTCGCCGAAACCGCGGCCGACAAGCAGATTGACGACACAACCGGTTCCGGTCCTTTCATCTTCAAGAAGGACGAATGGAAGCCGGGTGAAAGGGTCGTCTACGTCAAGAACCCGAGGTACAAGCCGCGCGCCGAGCCACCGAACTTCCTCGCCGGAGGAAAAGTCGCCAAGGTCGATCGCATCGAATGGGTCATCATCAAGGATGCGCAGACGATGGTGAATGCGCTGGTCGCCGGAGAGGTCGATCTCATCGAGGCGCCCGCCTTCGAATCCTACGCCTCCTTCAAGGGCAACCCGGACATCCTGCTCGAGGCAGCTCCCGTTTATCGGCAGGCGACCCTCCGCTTCAACCACCTGCAACCACCGTTCAATAATCCGAAGATTCGCCACGCGGCGATGGTCGCGCTCGATCAAACCGCCGAGCTGCGGGCACAGGTGGGCCTTCCTGAGATGTTCCATACCTGCTTCTCCGTCTATCCATGCGCCGGACCGCTCGCCACGACCGCCGGAATGGACGGCATCGGGCGAGGCGACGCGAAGGGTGCGCAGGCGCTTCTCAAGGAGGCGGGCTACGATGGGACACCGGTGGTCATCATGCAGCCCACTGACCTGACGATCCTGTCCAAGTTCCCGGTGATGGCCGCACAGCTGCTCCGCCAGGCTGGCTTCACCGTCGATTTACAGGCGATGGACTGGCAGACGCTGGTTTCTCGGCGAGCGCGGAAGGACCCGCCGTCGAAGGGCGGCTGGAATATCCTGATTACGTATTTCACCGCATTCGACGTCGCCGACCCCGCCGTCCACCCGCTGCTGGGCGCGGCTTGCGAGAAGGCGTGGTTTGGCTGGCCGTGCGACGCGGAGGTGGAGCGGCTGCGCGCGGCATACGTGGTGGCTAGCACGGACGAGCAGCGGAAATCCCTCGCCACCCAGGTGCAGGTGCGGTCGATGGAGGTGGGCACCTACTTGCCGCTCGGCGAATACTGGTACCCGAAGGCCTACCGGCGGAACGTCGTCGGACTCATCGAGGGCTACAACCTGATGCTGTGGAACGTCGAGAAACAGTAGCGGAGAATGCTCCGCTACCTGCTGCAGCGGCTTCTCGCCACCATCCCCGTGCTGCTGGTGGTGGCGGTCTCTGTCTTCCTACTGTTGCGCCTGACGCCCGGGGACCCGGCGGCGATTATTGCCGGCGACAACGCGAGCGACGAGCAGATTGAGCGAATCCGCGACGGGCTCGGGCTCGAGAAGCCCCTGGCTGCTCAGTTTGTTCTCTGGGCTGGCAAGGTGCTGCGCGGCGACCTAGGCGAATCCTTCTTCTTCAAGAAGACGGTCGCGCAGCTGATTGGACAGCGCCTGCAACCAACCGTCGCACTCTCGCTCTGCACGCTCTTCCTGTCGGTGCTGGTCGCCGTCCCGCTCGGCGTCCTGGCCGCCTTACGCCATGGCAGCTGGCTGGACCGACTTCTGATGGGCTTCGCCACGCTCGGCTTTTCCATCCCCGTCTTCGTGCTCGGCTACCTCTTGATGTGGCTCGTCTCGCTGAAGCTGGGATGGCTCCCGGTGCAGGGGTACCGGCGCCTCCAGGAAGGCTTCTGGCCCTTCGTCCGGCATCTCGTCCTTCCCTGCGTAACGCTGTCCGTCGTCTACAGCCCGCTCATCGCCCGCGTCACCCGGGCGTCGGTCTCGGAGGCGCTCACCGAGGACTATGTGCGCACCGCACGGGCCAAGGGACTGCCCGCGTGGCGCGTTGTTCTACGGCATGCGCTCCCGAATGCCGCCGTGCCCATCGTGACCATCATCGGTGTCGGGCTCGGCTTGCTCCTCGGCGGTGTGGTGGTGACGGAGAGCGTCTTCTCAATTCCGGGCCTGGGTCGGCTGACGGTGGAGGCAGTCCTCGCCCGGGACTTTCCGACCATCCAGGGGCTCATCCTCCTGTCCTCGGTAACCTACGTGCTTCTCAATCTCATGGTCGACCTCAGCTACCCGCTGCTCGACCCGCGTATCCGCTTCAAGTGAACGCCCTCGCCCCAGAGATTGAACTCCAGCGACCCGCGGTGGCGAGGAGCTCGCGCCCGGGGGCACTTTCCCGCGCGGCAGGGAATTGGTCAGTCCGGATGGGCGCAACGACGCTCGTGCTCCTGGCCCTGGCCTCCTGGTGCGCGCCCTGGCTCACCAGCGCTGACCCGACGCTGCTCGACCCGGCCAACCGCGACCTCCTTCCAGGCACAATGGGTCTCCTCACTCTGAGCAGCGGCGAGACGGTGCCCCACCTGTTTCGGTTGGGCACGGACAGCTATGGTCGCGACATCTTCAGTCGCATCCTCTATGGGGGCCGTGTCTCCTTGGTGGTCGGCGTTGCAGTGGCGATGCTGAGCCTGGGGGCCGGTCTCGCCCTCGGTCTCTTCGCAGGTTACCTCCGCGGGGTCGACCTCGTCCTGATGCGCGTGATGGACGGACTGATGGCCATCCCAGGCATTCTGCTTGCTGTCTCGCTGGTGGCGCTGTGGCGAGCCTCCATTTGGACCGTCATCATTGCGCTCACCATCCCCGAGGTCCCACGGGTGGTGCGGCTCGTACGCTCGCTCGTGCTCTCCATCCGGGAGGAGCCATACGTCGAGGCCGCAGTCGCGGTTGGCACCTCGACAGTCAACCTGCTTGTGCGACACGTGCTGCCCAACACACTCGCACCGCTGATTGTCCAAGGGAGCTACGTCTGCGCGGCGGCCATCCTTGGCGAGGCAATTCTCGGCTTCCTCGGTGTGGGAATCCCACCAGAGGTGGCCACCTGGGGAAACCTGATGGCGGAAGGCCGTGTGCAGTTCAACCAGTACCCGCATGCCGTCTTCTTCCCCGGCATCTTTCTGACCGTCGCCGTGCTCGCGGTGAACCTCCTCGGCGACGGGCTTCGCGACACGCTCGACCCGCGCTTCAGTCGCCGGGGTTGGCAATGACCGGGCGCGGAGTGACGCTGTCCATCGAGGGGCTCTCCGTTCAGCTTCCAGCCGGGGCGGAGCGTTCCGAGGCCGTAAGCGACGTCACCTTCCAGGTGAGCCCGGGCGAGCTGCTATGCCTGGTGGGCGAGTCCGGGTCGGGAAAGTCCATCATCGCGCAGACGGTAATGGGACTACTGCCGCGGCACGTGCGTCCTGTCGGTGGTCGTGTCCTGCTAGAGGGTGAAGACCTCCTGTCGGCGAAGCCGGAGCGGCTGCGCAGGCTTCGCGGCGGAAAGATGGCGATGGTCTTCCAGGAGCCGATGACGGCGCTCAACCCGCTGATGACCTGCGGTGCGCAGCTCGAGGAAGTCCTCGCCCAGCACCTGAATCTCTCGTCAGCGGAGCGCCGAGTGCGCGTGCTCGAGATGCTGGAGCGGGTGCGACTGCCCGAGCCGCGCACGCTGCAGCGGGCATACCCGCATCAACTCTCTGGCGGGCAGCGGCAGCGAATCATGATCGCTATGGCACTGTCGTTAAAGCCCGCATTGCTCATTGCCGACGAGCCCACGACCGCGTTGGACGTGACGACGCAGGCAGAAATACTGAAGCTCTTGAGGGAACTTCAGAAGGAGAGCGCAACAGCGGTGCTCTTCATAACCCACGACCTGAGCGTCGTCTCCGAGATTGCCGACGCAGTAGCCGTACTTCGGCTCGGACGACTGGTCGAAATGGGGCGGGTACGCGACGTGCTCGACCGGCCTCAGCATCCCTACACTCAGACCCTCCTCGGGGCCGTCCCGAGCATGACTCCCCGCAAAGCGCCCCTTGGCAGGGAAGCTCCCATCCAGCTTCGAACCAGAAGCCTGACCAAGGTGTTCGACGATGGCGGCTTCTTGAGGAAGTCGCGGCGGGTTGTCGCGGCCAGCGAAGTAGAGCTGCAGGTCCGTCGAGGCGAGACACTCGGCATTGTCGGCGAATCGGGGTCCGGAAAATCGACAGTGGCACGCCTGCTCGCGCGACTCCTCGAACCCAGCGGCGGCTCGGTCCAACTCGACGGAGTGGACGTCACGCGTCTCACCGGCGCATCTGCGCACGCATTCCGCCGCAAGGTTCAAATTGTTTTCCAGGACCCCTACCGCTCGCTCAACCCTCGGCGGACCGTAGGCGCCGCCGTTGCCGAAGGGCCGCGCAACTTTGGAGCCACTCGGGCCGTCGCCTGGAAGCGTGCCGAGGAGCTGATGCAACTGGTGAAACTCCCGGTGGCGGCTCTCCATCGCTACCCCGACGAGTTCTCCGGGGGTCAACGGCAACGCGTCTGCGTGGCACGTGCTCTAGCCGTGCAGCCTGAAGTGCTGATTGCAGATGAAGCCGTATCGGCCCTCGATGTCTCGGTTCAGGCTGAGATTCTCCGGTTGCTCGAGGAGATCCAGCAGAGGCTCCAGCTAACCGTGATCTTCATCACTCATGACCTCAGGGTTGCGGCGCAAATCTGCAACCACGTCGCTGTCATGTATCGCGGGCGCGTCGTCGAGGAGGGCCCGGTTGGCGAGGTCTTCCAGTCCCCCAAGCATGACTACACGCGGGCCTTACTGGCGGCTGCACCAGGACGGAGGATTTCGTTCGAGCGGCCGACGTGACTCCTCTCAGAGAACGAGGAAGAATCGCGGTGCCACGCCACTTGAAACCTCAAGAAGTCCGACAAGATTGCAAGGCCCCTGATGCACCTACGCAGGACCCCGGTGCTCCGACGGCGGTGCAGGTCCGTTTGCTGGTTCGTCTGAATCAGCGGTGAAACCTTGACGTTCCTCGACGTAACGAGATCGCCCGGCGCCAAGTCCCCCAAGGGATCACCGTGTGGCAGGTTTCGACGCCGCAGCGGCGGTGGTTCGCCATAGCCTGCTGTCGAAAGAAAACGGTCGGTGTCGATTCGGGACGACTTTCGCGAGCGCCGGGTGGACGAGATTCAGGAGAACGTTCCTCTCCTCTGGGACGATGACCGATGGGACGCGCAGAAGCGGCGTCTTCGCGGTTCGCAACCAGTCCATACCCACTTCTTGGGAGGTCGTCCGAGGGGGAACAGCGTCCCAGCCTGGAGGCAGCAACTCGGGGAACATCTCGGTCGCGGTAAGCTCGTCCGGTAGCTCGAGCAGATAGGCGGTTAGATCTCCTGGGACCTCTTCCGGCCCAGTGTTAACGAGAACCTCGAGAGCTGCCAATGCGAGCGACTCTGACGCGTAGAGAATGCGGACATCAGAACTGGCGAAGTGCCACCGACCATCGAAAAGGCTGGCGCCGACGCCGTCCACTGGATGGCGGCTTGGCTGCAAGCGCCATAGCCGCATCAGCTGTACACGCCGTATTCGATCCTGCCGAGAGTCTGAAGGACGATCTCTGTGCCGGCATCCGTAGAGAGCAGGTCGATGGGGCGCCGCATCCCCAGCCCTCGAATTTCGGTCCAAAGCCAGCGACGAGCCTTGGCCGCATCCTCGAACACGACCTCGGCGCGAGCGGTGACGCGGGCTAGACGGCTGATGCGCTCCCGGACGGGCGGAGGGAGGGCCGCGGTCGGAGCCTTCCGGAACTTGCGCACGGTGGAGGAGGCGAGATCGAGAGCATCGAGTGTGCGTTGCTTCGGAAACTGGGTCTCACCGAGGAAGGCCTCTAGCTGGCGGTAGTTGAAGCTCTCGGTAACCTTGATGAAGTCCAAGGGGTCAACGGGGATCCGGGACAGGCTAAGCAGGCGGGCAAGCCTTGGGCTCGTAAAGTCTACGGACGCGGTGTGGGGAACCGGCCGCGGGGACGGAAAGCGCTTGGTGCTCATATGAGCAACCATAACTGCTATAACGGCCGCTCACAAGACAGAGCGACGGAGGTCGTCTGGCGTCCACCGCTGAACCTCCTCCGGCTCAGCCTTTGGGTCCTTCTCGTCCTTTGCCATGACCACCTCTGCGACCGAATAATACCGGTCTTATTGGTGGCCCGACTTCAGAGGGGTGCGGATAGAGGCTCGCTCGGGGGTGGCACGCGACAGCCGAGGCGCTCTCCTGCGAGAGTGCGGCCCATGACAATGAAGCTCTGGACATGGGGCCTATGCGGGGTGGCGGGCTTGTGGGCGCTCGGGTGTGGCGGGAGCTCTTCCTCCCCAACGCCAGACGGCGGCCCACCGGATGGCGGCCTGACGTCGGGAAATCCCATTGGACTCTGGGTGGGCGGCTTCTATGCCCTCACGGCGACGGAGCTGGCCGTGAGCGGGTCGTCTCCCAGTCCAGCGGACGAGTGTTCCGACCCCAACAGCGGTGCCGCCACGACGCCCGCCGCGTTCGACGCCCAGGGGAACCTGTGGCTCGAGCAGGCGTCAGATCAGGCGCTGTCCATCATCGAGTGGACGGCTGCGCAGCTGGCCGCGGCTTGCTCGTCCGGGGTGCCGGCGCGGACGGTGACCCTCCAACAAGGCGGCGCCTGCGGCGACCTCGCTGAGATTTCCGCGTTCGCCTTTGACCCGCAGGGAAGCCTGTGGCTCTCGTTTACGGATACTGCCCTGCTGCTGGGACTCTCGGCGGACCAGCTCCAGAGCACGGCCACCGTCACTCCAACCTACTGCTTGATTAACGGGTCGTCCTACGCCGCCGCGCTGTCCGCCCCCACCGGGATGGCCTTCGACGCCTCGGGCAACCTGTGGGTGGCCAACATCTTCTCCGTCCTGGAATACACGCCCGCGACGCTTGCCGGCGCGCTCCTCGCCACGGGCGGCTCCGCAATCATGCCGCCCCCGGACGCGTACCTTTCCACCGTCGCCTCCGAGAACGCCGCGCAGGTCGACAACGCCGGGCTATCGGCCAATTTCGAATATGTGGCCTTCGACGCCGCGGGGAACCTCTGGGTCTCCGGCGAGAACTGGACTGGGGATGCTGGCTCTAACTTCATCGCCGAGTACCCGGCGGCCGTCTTGACGACGCTCGGCGCGAGCACCACCCCCACGCCGGCGGTGACGCTGATTGAGACTGAGGCCCAGGCCGCAGCTTTCGACGTCTTCTTCGGTCCCATCGCCTTCGACAGTGCCGGCAACCTCTTTCTCGGAGCCGGGGGGCAGATCTTCCGCTACCCGGCGGCGAACCTCACCCCGAGCGGCAGCGGGGCCTACGACGTCGACATCTCGGACCTCCCGTTCCTCACCGGCACTTCGTTGGTCTTCAATCCCATCCCCAGCGGTCTGCCCATCAACCCCTGAGCCGCTTGTGGGGGGGCGGGACGGGAACGTGACCAATCGGTAGTTTGGTCCTCGCTGGGATGCGGCCTACCGTCGACACCAACGGAGAGGTCGTCCGAATGCCCGGCGTGGTGTCCGTCCCGAAGTTGCTCGATGAGACGCAAGGAAAAGGACTGGCAACCGGCGCGGCTGCTGAAACCTTGACGGTTGCCTGACGTAACCAGAGGCCAAACACGTCCACTCGAGACAAGTCAGGGCAACGTAGTTGACGGCGGAAGCCCTTGAGTCTGAAAGAAAAACGAAACGCGACGCCCACCTAGGAAAACTACTCTCTACCTCTCATAACCCGAAGGTCGCGGGTTCAAATCCCGCCCCCGCAATGGCCTGTTGGCGTACACCCCGCCGTCCTCTAGACGGCGGGGTGTCTCCAGGCTTCAACACCAGCGGCCCAGCGCCGAGGCTGAGGTCGGTTTGAAGCGTCCACACCACGCCCTGAGGCGTCTCCCGTGGCGTGAGAGTGACCCGGCCCATCCGTTTGCTTAGCTCAGCCCGAACCCACAGCGGATCGCGCTTCCCGACGCCCTCAAACAGCTTCCCGATGTTCGCCCACACCGCGCGCAGGTGGATGGCGAAGAAGCCAACGCGAGGGCTGCCCTTCCAGGGTGATGAGTTGGGGAGGGCCTGAGGGACAGAATCCGCCGACGACCGTGCAGCCTGGCACCGAGTCACCTCCGCTTCTGCGTTGTCCAGCCGGGTGCGTAGCTCATCGCTCGCACGTCCGTAGCTGAGCATGACCTCTGCCACCCGAGAGCGGTTGGCTTTGGCCTTGCGAACTGCAGCGTCCAGGGCCTTCAGGTTTGGGCGTGGAGTCAGTCGGCTTTTCGCATTGGTCTGACGATCGACCTCTTGGACGAAAGCTTCGTAGAGCGCTTCGGCGCCGTACTCATTCTCCAGCGTCTTGTGAACAATCTCACCGAGGAAGCGCAGCAACTTACCTTCTTGGATGCTGTGCCCGTTAGGACAGGTCCCCTTGGAGCGGTTGGCACTGCAGGCGAAGGCGCGGCTTCCGTGGCGCAGCCCTGCAAGGCTCATGTTGTAGCCGCACACGCCACAGCGGGGCAGGGTGGACAGCGGCGAATGCTTGCGCCCGGCCTTCAGGTGAGGAGTTCGCCGCGCCCGTGCAGCACGCAGCATGGAGTTGCCCCCATCAAATCGGACAGGGGATTTGGTTAATAAGTCACAGCACTCGGGTTCGGGGTGAAATTCTGTTTTTCGGGCTGGTCCGCTGAAAACGAGGGCCCTGGCTGCCCCGTAGAGCGACGTTCGGCACCTGGTCCAGGCCCCAGGTACCCCTCTTTCGCGACTGTTGCGCGGTACTCGCGCGGCGACTTCATGCCGAGGCCGCGGTGCGGATGCGACTCGTTGTAGTCGGCCATCCATACCGGCACGGCGGCCAGCACCGCCGCCGCCGAGGGGAGCTCGTTGACGTAGGCGTAGTCCCGCTTGAAGGTTTTCACGAAAGCCTCCGCCATCCCGTTGCTCTCCGGTGAGTACGCCGGCGTCGTGCACACGAGGAGGCCGAGACTCCGCCCGAATTCTCTCGTCTCATGCGCGGTGTAGATGGGGCCATTGTCCGTGAGCCACTCGACGGGGTGCGGCGCGGTGCGTGCCTCGGGCCCGAAGCGGTGCTCGACGGCCTCGGCCATCAAGTCGCGCGCCGTCTCGCCCGTCGGGTGCAGGTGACTTGCCCGAAAGGCGATGACTTCACGGTCACAGCAGTCCAGGACGAAAGTCAGGTGCACCTTCTCCCCGTTCCAGCAGCGCACTTCCAAGGAGTCACTGCACCAGCGCAGGTCGCTCTTCAGCGTCACGACCTTGCCCTCGTGAGTCCGTACCGGCTTTCCAGTGTGCCGCTCGAGGAGAAGCTGGTTGGCGGCCATCAGCCGGTAGATGCGCTTGTGGTTGACGGCGGCCTTGCCCTCCAAGCGGCGTTGGCGATTGAGCAGCGCCGTAGCTCGCCGGTACCCGTAGCTCGGCCGCCCGCCGACGATGGCCTTCACCGCGTCGAGCACCGCCGGCCCGTCCTTGGACTGGCGGGGCTGCCGGGGCTGAGTCGCCACCGGCCGCATGAGATTGCTCCGCGAGACTTGGAGCGCTCGCGCGATGGCGCTCACAGCATACCCTCCATTTTCGCGAGCACCGCGGGCGAGAGCAGTTTTTTTTCGCGTGCAATGCGGATGGCTGCACGGAGTATTTCCACTTCCTCCGTCTTCTGCCCCAGTAGCCGCTGCAGCTCGCGCACTTGGGCCCGAAGCTTCTGCGCCTCGGACTCGGCCACGACGGCCTCTCCGGCTTGCACGCCCGTGAGGCTCCCGGCGTCGCGGAGGCCACGCCAGCGGAAGAGCTGGCTCGTTGAGACGCCGTACTTCCTCGACACCAGTGACATGCTGCCACCCGGCGACTCAGCCTCTGCGAGCAACCCGAGCTTCTCGGGCGCTGAGTAGCGACGCCTCCGTCTCTCTCCCGGGGTCCACCAGTCACTGCTGCGACGGCTGCCTCCTCAGGCTTCTTTTCCATGGGCTGACTCGCTTTCTACCGCGGTCTGCCCTGTCCGATCCTTCAGGGGGCTACTCCAGAGGCCCAGTGCGCCTCGTCGCCATCCTCGAGGCCCCGCGGGGCCAGGTGTAGCTGAGTTAGAAACGCAGCATGCCCAGCCGCAAGGTTGCCAGTTAGGTTGCCAGCGACTCTCGGAACCGCATTTCTTCTCTGAGAGAGCGGAAGAAATTGACCCTGCCGGGATTCGAACCCGCGAACGGCACCTAAAGCCGTAGGGACGCATTCCAGCCAAGCGACTGACATCACTAGTGGCAGTGGCTGACAGGCGGGTCCAAATTGTGCCAGGAGAGCCACTTCGTTAGGCTTCCGTGCAACCAACTGGGCAACCAGTGTCCTGCAGATAGCGGCAGGGGGACAAAACGAAACCCGGCAAGGGGAGTCAGGGGCCATGCGCATCCAGCTCACGGACAAGCGTCTCAGTCAGCCAGCGAAGAAGAACCGCCGAGAGGAGCTCTTCGACAACCAGGTTCGTGGCCTCAAAGCTCGCCGTGGCGCGCGCACGGGCTGGGTTTTCGGCGTCCAGGGGCCGAAGCGGGTAGGGCCGGACGGCAAAACCATCCGCCTTTGGAAAACCCTCGGGCCTTGGTCTCCGAGCATCCGTGACGCCGCGGGCAAGAAGCTCACTGTCGGCCTCTCCGTCGCCGAGGCTCGCATCGCCGCCCTCGAGACGCTGCAGGAAGAGTCCGAGTCCCTCCCTAAGACCGGTCGCGTCCGCAATGAGGACTCCGTCCGCGCGCTGGCGGAGAGCTTCCTCGCCCAAAAGTACCCGGAGAATGAAAGGCGCAGGGAGAAGGTGAAGGCTCTCCTCGAGACGCACGCCCTTCCCACTATCGGCGGCATGGACGTCCGCAGCGTCACTCGCGCTCACTGCAACCTCCTCGTCCGCGAGGCCATGAAAAAGCAGCCCGGCAAAGTCCACCGGGGCGGCAAAGCCCCGGCCACGATGCTTCTCCGCGTGCTGCGGGACCTCTTCCAGCATGCGGTCAGCGAGGGGCAACTCGCCACCGAGGCGGAGAGCCCGGCCAGCCTCCTCAAGCCAGCCCGCTTCAGCCTCAAGTCCGCCAAGAAGGGAGACCGCTGGCTCACCGCGGAGGAGCTCGCCGCCCTCTTCCTCCACCCCGAGGTGGACTTGCCGAGCCTTCTGTCAGGCAAGCCACGAGTGGGCTTCCCGGACCTGGGTCTCTCCATCGCCGTCCGCGGGGCCATTGTCTTAGGGCCTCACCTGGCCGTCCGACCCGCTGCCCTTGTCGGCCTTCGCTGGGACGAGGTGGACTTCAAGGCAGCCACCGCCACTATTCGCGGAGGCCGCGGAGCGAAGGTGCCCTTCGACGAGCTCGCCACTGCCAAGGACTTCGTCGTCCCCCTCAGCACCACCGCCTCGGCGTTGCTCGAGGCGCTGCAGAAGGCGCAGGCCTTCTCAGGAGTCCGTAGCCCCCACGTCTTCCCCACTGCGAGCAAGGGAGGCCATCTTACCGGCGACGTTTACGCCGACGCCCTTATGCGC
>Ga0302324_100019695_pt1 | contig 13234 bp, 11 predicted proteins | sample Palsa_T0_1_FD_201949 | JGI IMG/M metagenome (GOLD analysis project Ga0302324, IMG submission 201949) | Peat permafrost microbial communities from Stordalen Mire near Abisko, Sweden - Palsa_T0_1 | ecosystem: Environmental > Terrestrial > Soil > Palsa > Peat permafrost | place: Sweden: Abisko...
CTATCGGATTACGGACGGCTTATGCGCGAAGTCGAAGGACCCCGGTGATGCCCGTTGGCAGATGCTCTTCCAAGCTTTCCGGCCACGAACTACAAACCAAATCAAAAAAGTCACAAGCTCTGAGCGGAGCGCCCACAGATCCGTCGCATGAAGAAGGGCGTAGGGCGCGGAGTCGAAGAGCCTGTCCTGAGCGTAGCCGAAGGAACCCCGGCGACGCTTGTCGGCAGATGCTCTCCTGGGCTTTCCGCCCAAAAACCATGAGGGAAATCAAAAAGTCACAGCCGCCGAACCCACCAAGTTCCACAGGAAATCCGGGGGAGCGTAGGGACCTGCGGTTTCAGAATTACTTGGCAGGCATGAATTGCATGGTGTAGGCGATCGAAGGATCGAAGGGCTTCTGAATTAGCTTCAACTCCAGCAGCTGCTGGTACATGCTGGTCCAGCGCGCGGGATCGAGGCGCCCCAGGTCAGCTCCATTGGGAGCATCTCCGGTGATGAAGTGCTGATCACGCAAACCCTCGTAACTGAACTGCATCTGCGGCACACTCAATGCCGGGTTGACTTTGGAGATCGCCGCATTGATGTCATCCGGGTGAATCAGGTAATCGCGCCAGCCCCGTAGCGAGGCGCGCACGAACTTAGCTACAACCTCAGGATGCTGCTGCAGAAAAGAACGGGAAGTTACAAAGACACGGTATGGGTCGTAGCCCGTGTCACTGATCAGCAAGGTGCGCACCGGCGCTCCAGCCTGGCGCGCAAAGAAAGGCTCGGAGGTTACAAAGATCTGCTGAATATAGTTCGGATCCTGCAGGAAATTGGCAACACTGTAAGTCGCCGGGATCTCCCGCACATTCTTGAAGTGATAGCGCTTGACCAGGTAGTCAAACCATGTCGACAATCCCAGCCTTATGGCAATCGCGTGGCCCTCCAGATCCTCAAAGCGATGAACGGGCGAATCCTGATGCACCATCAAAGCCTGCGGATCATGTTGCATGGTCGCAGCGATCGCTACCAACGGCAGTCCGTTGCCGACGACCTGCAGAATATGATCCGAGGAAGCCATCGCGAACTGCGCGGCGCCTACCGAGACCTGCTGATCTCCGCTGATATAAGGTCCGCCGGGCGCAATGGTTACATCTAAACCTTCTTCTTTGTAGTAGCCACGAATCCGGGCGTCGTAGAAGCCACCGTGCTCCGGCTGCGGATACCAGTCGGTCTGCAACACGATCGGCGTAAGCCCGCCGGCGGATTGCTGCTTTCTGCAGCCCCCCGACATAAGGCAGACGCCCAGCAAGCACACAGCCAGAAGAGACAGCTTCATGCTTTGCAGCCTAGCATGGCTGCGAATGCCAGCAGCCTGGCGTCAGAGCCGCGCGCGGCAACCAACTGCACTCCACCCCCGCTTGCCGCCAGCGTAACCACGGGCGTACCGGCCAGGCTGGCCGGCGTGGTGTAGCGGAGGATTTTCTGGCGCGTGGCGGAGTGATCGGCGCCCGCCGGCAGAGCACTCATGGGGGCACAGGGCAGGATGAGAAAGTCGTGCTGCTCGAGCAACAGGTCTATCTTCCGGCGAAAAGCAACATGACGCTCGCGCAGGCCCTCAACCAGGGCCGGTGAGAGCGATGCACCCCAGGCGAGCCGCTCCGCGATGGGCCGCTCAAAGTGTTCGAAATTTCCCTGGTGCAGCGCGGAGGCCTCGTGTCCCTGGATGCCGAGAAAGAGCTCCCGCGTGTCGTCCCACCAATCAGGTTCGAAGGGTTCGAGCTTTGCTCCCCTGCGGATCAGTTCTTCCTGCCAGCCCTGATACACGGCCAGCACCGCAGGTTCACAGTCGTGCAAAAAGGATCCTCCTACGGCAGCGATGGTTACGCTCTGCGGGGCTGTGGCCGGTTCCAGCCCAAACAATGCAGTCGCCAGCGCGGGCCCATCGCTTAGGTCGCGAAAGAGCCATCCCAGGGTGTCGAAGGACGCAGCCAGATGCATGCCGCCCTCCCACGCCTGGGCGCCGCCGAGGCCGAGGGAGGAGCGATAACCGGCCAGGCCGCAGAGCGCCGCCGGCACGCGGATGGAGCCGCCGGTATCGGTGCCGATCGCGGCCACCGAAGAACCTTCCTGCACGCTGGCTGCACTGCCGCTGGACGAGCCTCCGGTGAGCCACTGCGCATTGCGAGGCTGGACGCAATTTCCGTAGTCGCTGTTCTCGCCGGTGATGCCGTAGGCCAGCTGATGCAGGTGAGTCTTGCCCATGATCACGGCGCCGGCTTGGCGCAGCCGCGCGGCCACGGTTGAATCATTGCGCGCGATGCCGTTTTTCTCCGCGTAGAAGCGGGAGCCGCAGGTGGTGCCATAGCCGGCCACGTCGAAGCAATCCTTCACGGCAACAGGAACTCCGAATAGAACTGGCCTTTGCTCCGGGTTGGGAAAGCTTGCGGTGAGAGCTTCTGCTTCCGCCAGCGTGCGCTGCGGGTCCATGGCCAGAAACACGTTTTTGCCGGCGTTGCTATTGGCGCGGGCAAATGCTTCCTGCGCCAGCTCAGCCGGCGTACGGGTGGAGTTTTTTATTTCTGTCAAAGCAGACATATCGGTTCGTGTATACCATGATTTAAACTGCCGCATGAACATTGAGCAAGCGGACGAAGACCGCCTTAGAGCGCTGGTCAAATTTACCGCGCTTAGTTTCCGCACGCCGCGGCCGGTGCCCTTCGGCGCCCTGATCGTCGATACGCAAAGTGGAGCAACGCTCATGCGCGGCCGGAACGCCGTGGCCGTCGAAAACGACCCGTCGGCCCACGCAGAGCTCCGCACCGTCCGCCTGGCCTCGAAAAAACGCAAGAGTTACTCGCTCCGCGGATATACACTTTATTCCACCTGCGAACCTTGCCCCATGTGTATGGCCAATGCCCTTTGGGCCGGGCTCGACCGGGTCGTCTACGGGGCAACCATCGAGGACGCGAACCGTTATTGCCGCCAGATCCAGATACCGGCCGCCGAGCTTGCCCGGCGAAGCGACATGCAAACTGTGGTAACCGGGCCCGTCCTGCGTGAACTCTGCAACACCCTGTTTAGCGACCCGCGGATGCAAAGCGCCTTCGCCACCTGGGGCACCCGCAAGGAATAAAGAGAGGAGCACTGCATGACAACCCCGCTTGAAGTGTCCCTGGCCGCGATTGTCGGCGATGCTGCACGGGTTTCGACCGCTCCCCAGGTGGTCAACCGCCTGTCCCGCGACTTCTACTGGTACTCGCCCGTCCTGCGCAAGCAACTCGATGGCAAGTTCGCGGACGTGGTGGTTCATCCGCTGACGGTGGAGGAGATTCAGGATGTCCTGGGCTATTGCTATGTGCACGATATTCCTGTCACTGCGCGGGGCGCCGGCACCGGGAACTACGGGCAGGCAGTGCCGTTGCATGGGGGCGTGCTGCTCGACCTGTCGCGCATGGACCAGATTGAATCCATCGGCGCCGATGGGGTAGCGGTTTGCCAGCCTGGGGTGCGCCTGGGCGTGCTGGAAGCCGAAGCCCGCAAGGTGGGATGGGAGCTTCGCTGCTATCCCTCGACGGTGGCCAAGGCGTCGGTGGGAGGCTTTCTCGGCGGTGGCTCGGGAGGCATTGGATCCGTGGCGCACGGCGGCCTACGCGACTTCGCCACGGTGCGCGCCATGGACGTGGTCACCATGGAAGACCCGCCGCGGGTTGTCCATCACGAGGGCGAAGCCGTGCACGAGATTCTGCACGCGTGGGGCACCAATGGGATCATTACCCGCATCTGGCTGGCGCTAACCCCCAGCGTGGACTGGGCGCAATGTTCCGTCGCCTTCGATACCTTCGACCAGGCCTTTGACTTCAGCGAGCGCATCGCTACCGGGGCGGAATGGACCAAGCGGTTGGTGACTCCCTTTGCGTGGCCCATCCCTTCGTTCTTCAGCCCGGTGCGCACTTTGGCGCCCGAGGGCAAGGCGCTGATATTTTTTATGATCGCGGAGGCACAGCGGGAGAAGCTGGAAGCAGCGGCCCGGGAAGCAGCGGGGACCGTGACATTCTCCGCGCCTTATGCGGGGCTGCGCAGTGTGCCGCTGCTCTCCGACTACACCTGGAACCACACGACGCTGTGGGCCATGAAGGCCGATCCTGAGTACACCTACCTGCAATGCGGCTTCGACGCGGTGCATGCGCGCAGCCAATTTGCCCGGCTGAAGCAGCGCTTCGGCGACGAATTTCTCTTGCACATCGAGTTCATCAAGAATGCCCAGGGGGTGGTGTTTCCCGGGGCAATCCCGGTGGTGCGATTTACTACGGAGAAAAGGTTGAACGAGATGATCGATTACTGTCGCGAGATCGGGGTTAGCGTCGCCAATCCTCACGTGAACAATGTCGAGGGCGGCGGCCGCTATCGCAGCGACAATGTGCAACTGCTGGCCAAGCATAAATACGACACCAAGGGGCTGCTGAATCCGGGCAAGATGGTGACCTTCGAGCGGCATCCCGCCGGAGCGCCCACCGCATGAAGAGCTGGATTCCTGATAGCCGTAACTTTGCCTATCTCACCTGGAAGCAGGTGGACGCTCTTCCCCGGGAGACGACGGTTCTGGTGCTGCCGACGGCAGCCATCGAGCAGCATGGCCAACATCTGCCGCTGGCCACCGACACGCTGATCAACAGCATCCTGCTGGGCGCCGCGCTGGCCCGCTTGCCACAGGAGGTCCAGGTGTACGCGCTGCCCGCGGTTTGTTACGGCAAGAGCAACGAACATATTGGTTTTCCGGGAACGCTCTCGGTATCTGCTTCGACCTTCATGGCCGTATTGCGGGACCTGGGCGCGAGCATTGCCGCCTCAGGCTTCAAGAAGCTGGTGCTTTATAACACGCATGGTGGGAACACTTCGTTGGTGGATGTGATGGCACGGGATCTGCGGGCGGAGTTCGGGTTGCGTGTATTCTCGCTCTTTGGGTCTGGGGGCGCGGCATTGAGCGGGCTCGGCGAGCAGGAGCGTAGCTATGGCTTTCACGCGGGCGAGGTTGAAACCGCATTTTTGCTCAGCGCCATACCGCAGTTGGTTCACACCGGCGAGTACACCGTGAACTACATCGCGGATATTGCCAAGCCGGAGTTGTTGCGTCCGGAGAATGCACCCGCAACCTTCGCCTGGCTTACCAGGGATATTGCGCCCAGCGGAGTGATGGGCGATCCCAATCCTGCGACCGCGGAGAAGGGCACGGTTTGGATCGAAGAGGCAGCGAAGAAGGTCGCTGCTGCCTTGACGGCCATGGCCGCTTACGAGAACTGGCATAAACCTTGAGGGGAAAAACATTTCCAGGAATGGTCCGCAGAACTGCAGATCCCTCGGCTTCGCTCGGGATGACAAAGGGGAGGGAGGTGCTTCCATTTGGTGCGATGGCGGTGGAGGGACCTGCTATTTTCTCGACCATCATCAGATTTATTGAAAGCGCGGCTTCTGTCCAGCGACCGCTCTTCCAATGGAAGCGCCTCTCTCCCCTTTGTCATCCCGAGCGCAGCCGAGGGATCTGCAGTTCTGCGGCCCATTCCTGAGGGACTGTAAGCGTGATGAGTACAGAACAACTTGACTGCGGCTCTGGTGTTCGTCTTGAACGCGCTGTGCGCTGCACCATGTCCGACGGCGTCACCCTGGTCTCCGATCACTACTACCCTCCTGCGCCTGGACCGTACCCGACCTTGTTGATGCGCCAGCCCTACGGCCGGGACATCGCGTCGACCGTGGTCTATGCGCACCCGGTGTGGTTTGCCGCTCACGGCTACAACGTTGTCATCCAGGATGTGCGCGGGCGTGGTGATTCCGAAGGCGAGTTCTATCCCTTTCGCAGCGAGGGAGCCGATGGAGCCGAGACTATCCGCTGGCTGCGCACGCGCAGCGAGTCGAACGGCTGCGTGGGCATGTATGGCTTCTCCTACCAGGGCCTTACACAGCTTCTGGCTGCGGCTGAACAACCAGAAGGCTTGGTTTGCATCGCGCCGGCACAGACTGCATGCGACCTCTACCACGGTTGGTTCTATCGCCAGGGCGCGCTGCGGCTGGCGTCAAGCCTGGGCTGGGGTTTGCAAATGCTGAAGGCGGATGCCCGGCGCCTTAAGCTGCGCGCCGCGAGCGATGGCCTGGAAAAGGCCTGGGCTGATCTCCGCAGCCAATCCCTGGTGACGCCGTACGGATTGCACCCCCAACTCCAGCATGAAGGACTGCCCTCCTACGTCCACGATTGGTTCACCCACGATCTCCCCGGTCCCTACTGGTCGGCCCTGGACGTAAGTGAGTCGCTGAAGCGGATTAGGGTGCCGGCCCTGCACATCTCCGGCTGGTTCGATACTTTCCTGTCGGGTAGCGTGGCCGGCTTTCTGGCGATGACCGAACATGCGGACTATCAATACCTCGTCGCCGGACCCTGGGTTCATATCCCGTGGGGCGAGTTGGCCGGCGAGCAGAACCTTGGCCCCGAGGCGCTGCTCGATACCGATTCGCTGCTGTTGCGCTGGTTCAACCACTGGCTGAAGGGAAGCGGCGAGTTTGACTACGAGCCGCGCATCCGCCACTTCGCATTAGGCGCCAACCGCTGGTTCGATGCGGAGACTTTTCCCGCAGAGACGCTTTCTTTGTACCTGCATAGCGGAGGGCGCGCCGACTCGCGTAAAGGCAATGGCTGGCTCTCCACCGCGGCGCCCAATGTCGTCGAGCCGCGCGATATTTTTGTCTACGATCCGGAGACCCCGGTCTACGCCCCGGGCGGCCCAGCCGCCCTTAGCGGTCCTTTCAACCAGGCACAGCTCGAAATGGGCAACAACCTGCTGGTTTATACCGGCGCTCCCCTGGTTTCTCCGCTGCACATATTCGGATCGCCGAAGCTTACCATCTACTGTGTGACTTCGGCCGCTTATGCCGACTTCACCGGAAAGCTGGTACGAGTGCGGCCCAGCGGCCAGGCCGATTTTGTGTGCATTGGCATCGCGCGCTCCTCGTATCTTTTCCGCGGGGCCGGCTACCAAGCGGATACCATGCAGTGCTGGCAGATCGAGCTCGAGCCTACCTCGTGCGTCTTTGCCGCGGGCGATGCGATCCGGTTGGAAGTGGCCGGCAGCGCCTTCCCCCTCTACGACCGGAACCCATCCAGTGCGATGCCGCCGCGCCTGGCGGATTCCTGGAACTGGCAGCGCTCGACCCAGATGCTGCTGCATGACGCGGAACACCCCTCCCGGCTTGAACTGCCGGTGGTGAACGACTGATGGTGACCATCTCCGACCTTAGCAAACGTTACGGCAGCAACCCGCCGGTGCTGCAGCAGATTAACCTCGCCATCGAGAAGGGCGAGTTCATCAGTCTGATCGGGCCTTCCGGGTGCGGCAAGTCCACCCTGCTCAAGCTCATCTCCGGCCTCACCAGCGCCAGCTCGGGCAGCATCCTGGTGGACGGCATGACGCCGGTGAATGCGCGCAAGACTGTCTCTTACATCTTCCAGGACGCGACGCTTTTGCCCTGGCGCAACGTCACCCGCAATGTCGGCCTGGGGCTGGAGCTGGAGCACGTAAGCCGCGAAGCCAGAAAGGCAAAGGTGCAGTCGCTGCTGGAGCTGGTCGGGCTCAGCCACGTGGCCCAGGCCTACCCGCGGCAGCTCTCCGGTGGCATGAAGATGCGCGTTTCAGTGGCCCGCGCGCTGGCCACGACACCGCGGCTGTTGCTGATGGACGAACCCTTCGGCGCACTCGACGAGATGACCCGTGACCGGCTAAACGAGGAACTGCTCCGTCTGCGGGCAGAACAAAGCTGGACCGCGGTATTTGTCACTCACTCGGTTTCCGAAGCGGTCTTTCTTTCCACCCGGATTATCGTCCTGGCGCCTTCGCCGGGACGCATTGCACAGCAGATCGAGATCGATCTCCCCTTTCCCCGGACCAGTCTCACGCGAGAGAGCGAGCGGTTCGAATCCTATGTGACCGAAGTTTCGCGAGCCCTGCGTGGAGTGCACAGCGCATGAAAAAGCATTTGGTCACACTGCTCAACGCGCTTGCCGTGTTCGCCGCGCTCCTGCTGTTGTGGCAGGGGCTGGATGTGCTGCTGCATTTGCCACCGTATATGCTGCCCACGCCCCTGGCCGTGGGCCGTGCCGTGGTCGCCCGCTTTCCATCGCTGGTGGCCTCGCTGGCCATCACTTCGACAGAGGCGGCCGGCGGGCTGGCAGCCAGTATCGTTGCCGGAGTGTTGATCGCCTTGGTCTTCGCGCAATCCCGCTGGGTACGGCGCATGCTCTACCCGTACACAATCCTGCTGCAGACTGTTCCTATCGTCGCCGTGGCGCCGCTGATCCTGATGTGGGTTGGGCCCGGGACGCTGTCGGTCACGATCGTGGCCTTCATCATCTGCCTGGCGCCAATCATCGCCAATACCACCCAGGGATTGATCAGCGTGGAGCCGAACCTGATCCATCTCTTTCTGATGCACAATGCCTCCCGGCTACAGATCCTCACCCGGCTTCGCCTTCCCCATGCCGTGCCGTCGCTCTTTGTGGGCATCCGCATTGCGGCCGGCATCTCGGTGATCGGCGCGATCACCGGGGAGCTTTTTGCCGGCTCCAGCAGGGTGGGCGAAGGCGGTCTGGGCTACTCTATCCTGTACGCCAGCGCACAGCTGCAAACGGATTACCTCTTCGCCCTGGTGCTGGCCGCCACTGTGCTGGGCTTTGCTTTTTTCTTTCTGGTGATGTTTCTGGAGTGGTATTTCCTGCACAACTGGCATGAGTCGGCGCGGGCCCTCACCGATGAATAGGGGACAGAACAATGCTTCGTCTGGAGTCTGAAACCGGGTGGTGGTTGGTGACGCATGTGGACCATGCGCAACTGGCGGGAGCTTTTGCAGCCCAGTGGGGTAACGGTTTATTCCTCGCGCCGGAGCCGCGCACCCGGGTGCTGCGCGGCATCGCGACCCACGACAATGGTTGGGCAGCACGCGATCAGCAGCCGCAGATTACCAGGCAGGGAAAGCCCAGCGCCTTTTCTGTTGAGCTGGTCGGCAAATACTCAGCCTTTGAAGAGATAGACCTGGCCGACTATCTCGCGGTGCGGGAACGGGCCGCGCGCCTGGTAGCCGAGGAGGATGCCTATGCTGCGCTTCTGGTCTCCATGCACACCTACAATCTACTGACGGCGCACGCCGATCGCACCACGATTCAACCCGAACAGCTGCCACTGCTCGATGCCTTTCTCGAGCGCCAGTTGAAATTTCAGCAGGAGTTGAAGGGCAGGATTGCAGTGGATAGGGAACTTTCAGTGGAAGCGATCTCGCCGGAGCGGATTGAGAATCACTTTCGACTGCTGCAAGCAACGGACAACCTGTCGCTGCTGAGTTGTGTCGGTTACACGCATCCGGGCGATCTGCTGCACGCTTTGCCTCTGCGTGCGGGCGGCGAAGGGCGGGTTGTGGTGGAGTCGCTGGGCGAGCGCCACTTTCGGCTCAATCCTTATCCTTTTGCCGCGTCGCCGATGGTATTCAATTTTCCGGCGCGCCACGTGGAAGGCAAACTCTTTGCCAGCGCCGAGGAACTGGGGAAGAAATTTCATCAAGCCGCTACCGTTCTGTTACCGGTGACAGTTCAGGGGGAAAAATGAATCGGACGAAGCGTGTTGTTTCATTATGCCTCTTGTTGTCTTCCGCAGTGGCCGGGATGGCCCAGCAGGAATCAGCCCGGGCGCTGGTAGAGCGCCAGGCCCGGGCCTGGGAGAAGCAGGATTTCTCGATTGCCGCGTCTGACTGGCTGCCCACCGCGGTGTTGACCTCGCCGGAAGGGAACACGGCCGCTCCTGATATGCCGGCCTCGATGAAGGACTACTTCAAGGACTTCAGCGATCTGCACGTCACCATTAAAAATGTCTTTGCATCGCCCGATGGCAGGAAGGTCGCGATCGAATGGGATTGGGCGATCACCCGCAAGCGAGATGGCAATCGTGCGGTCTCGCACGATGCGATCATGGTCGATCTGAAGGACGGCAAGATCGCGTCATGGCGTGAATACTACGATCCCGCCGCTTCGGGAGAGGCGAAGCCGTAGCCCCGGTTAAGCCGCGAGAGAGACCGGGATCGGGGTCAGCAGAGGGCTGGCCTCCGCCAAGACAAAGAATCAGCTACCAACCGCCTCAGGGCAGCTCTTACATGCAGCGGCATCAGGAAGCCTCAGGAAACAATTGCATCGAGAATAGCAGCCGAGGGAACACAAAAGAGGCGCCGGTCTATGGATTGAACTTTCTCCATTTCTCACTCAGATTCTTGTCGGCAAGCGCCTTGATGAAGACACCACCGACCACCGAGCGAGCCTGGAAATGGAGCATCGTTCCCGTCTTGCTGTCGTACCAGTCGGTCAGCGGCACGCGAGAAGGAGTCTCGTTGAGCCATTTGCCGATGGGATCCATCAAAGCGGCGAACTGAGATCCATCTTCCGTAAGCGTCGCGGTCCATAACTCCCAGTCGAGCTTGGTGTAATCCGCGCGGTTGTCGAGCGGCAAGCCGTATTGGTTAAGCTGCTGGAGATAGAACGCTATCTCAGCCTTCCGAATGGACGGCGGAAAGAGACCCAGATCCAGCAGCTTATCCCAAACCAAGTTGTATTTCTGGCTCCATGTACCGGGTTTATCAAAAGCCAGCTTGTAATGATCGCCCTCCAGAGCCATGCTTTGCCATTGGCCGGCCATCCGCTTAGCGGCGCCGGCATATTGCTCCGCCAGCTTCGCGTCACCCAGCTTCTTTGCCATCTCGGAGTAGGCGGCGAGTCCTTCGATAGCCTTGATGGATAGGTTGGCGTTATGTGCAAGATGACCGGCAAAATCGTCGGTGCTGAGTTGATTTTCAGGGTCGAGACCCTTCGCGTTCAGATAGTCTGCCCATTTCGTCAACTGCGGCCAATATTTCTCAGCCAGATGCCAGTTACCTTGCGCATTCGCAAGCGCATCCATCAGGATCAGCATGTTCGCGCTTTCCTCAACCGGCATCTGATTTTCTTCGCTAAGTTCCCCGCCGCCATACACCTGTCCATCCGCCAGCGGATAGGTACCCAGATCGTGCGGCGCGAAGGGCCACTTCCATCGTGGAAGCGCGGAGTATTCGAGCACCGGCTTGAGCTGCGCCTCGAGTAATGCGGGGTTGAAGAACAAGAAAAACGGCGCCGACGGATACAAAACGTCTACCGTCGAGATACACCCATTGCTGAAGTTTTCCTTGGGGAAAAGCAGGGGCGTGTCGTCAATGTCCGCGGCGAAGCCATGAGCGGCGAGTGTCTGCCGGTACGCTAACGTCCCCAACTCCGCATAAGCCTTCCCCCCGGCATGTTCCAGGTCAGTCATGAGTTCCTCATCGAAGCGCTTGCCGCGCTCTTCAAGGCCGGGGTACTGAGTCTCCGATTCGGCCAGCATAGCGGCGGCCGTCTCTCCGTTTCTGCGCCAATAGGGGCGTAACTTGCGATCCAGATACTCAATGGAATACTCCTCGTCAAAGGCGATCAGCACATGCCGGCTTGCCGGCTTCGCCGCAGATACATCGGTGCGCAACCTGATCGCCAGGTGCGACGCGCCATTACGGGGCTGTCGTGGCATCTCCATATCATCGGATTGCGGCAGATCGCCTGAGGCCATGAAGCTTGCAATTGCATTCCCTGCCGTGACCAGAGTTGTATCCTCCTGGTCCGGTACCGCCAGATAGAAATATCCCCAGTCGATTCTCAGGTTATCGCCCCCGCGATTCAGCACGCGCTGATCGCGTGACCCCACTCGCAGTACCTCAATTCCAGGGAGCTTCGATCTTCCCCAGGTTACTTCCTCATCCTCAGAATTCACGGCGACAAGGGGGCTCACATCCAGCAGCAGGCTGACGGAATGGGGTCGCCCATCGCTGGAAGTGACGTTCCAGCTGAGATAGTCGACAGGACGCGATAATGCTTCGAGATCCTGGGGCAGAGCCGCGGTAAAGAACCTGACTTCTAATTGCACTCCGGCAGCCTCGAAGGTGTAAACGGTATGCAATGGGGTCACGCGAAGCGATATCTGCGGCATCGCTGGAACCTGCCGCGGATCAGCGCCCATAAACCGGTAAGTGGCCGCATCGATGCGCACCAGCCCGGTTAAGGGTTGATCCCGGCCTGTCCAGTGACGCGTATTCACGTCCGTCAATCGGTCGGACATCGACCAGATGCTGAAATATGGATCGTGGGTCACCAGCGGCACGGCCGGCGGCCGCTGTGCGTCGACCGCCCTGGCGCTGGACAAACACACGATCACCGAACACAAGGCCGCAATAAAACGAGGCAAAGCAGGTTTCAGTACTTCTCTCATGGATTCCCCTCGAAACGATGAGGATACTGTAGCCTATTGGAGCGACCTGCTGTTGAAGCGATTTGTGCGCCCGAGTCGGGCAGTAAATCCCGATTCGCTTGCTTCAGAAACGGAATTTGGGCAGGGCTAACTTCAGGCCGCCCCACTCGGGGCTGGATCTCCGAGTGGAGTTTCCTCACTTGGCAATGGCCATCTGCGGTGTTTGTTCCCCAATCTTCCCCGAGTAAATGATGAACTTGAACGGGTCCGTATTCTGATTCTTTTCCATCAGCTTGAGGTAGACGAGCCGTTTGGCCTTGGCTACGGAATCGCTGTGCTCGAACCTGCTTCCAGACGATTCAAGCAGCGCGGCCGCCAGTTCGTATTTGCCGTCAGCGGTCAGGCGCTCCACGGTCCTAACCAGCTGCTTCTCCGATATACCGAGGTAGTCGACCAGGAGTTCCGCACGGTCGCTGCTGTCGAGATGGTCGAGGCCTTGCAGGTCCGGCTGCCAATAGCCTACGTTCTGGTCGTAAAGCCGGTCTATGACGTGTTCACGCAAGATAAGGTATGGCTGATAAACATCCTCCTGGCCACCGAGCAGGCCCGGAGGAATCAAGTTCGCCTGGTGAATGGCCGCACGTGCATCGCCGCGGCGGACTGCAGTCAATACCTGTTCGTGCAGCCACACCAGGTCTGTTTTGAGCTGCGCCAGCATGCTGGCAGAAGCGAAGATTTGGGTGAGCGGCGCGTGGCCGTGCAGCAGGTGTTGCGGATGCTTTTCCACCACCACGTCAATCGCATCGAGTAGACCTTGAAAATCACCCTCCTCCACAAACGGCGCCCCGAGATAAGGCATGATGAAATCTCCCACGAACATCACACCCTGATCCGGCAGGTTGATGAACATAGCGTCGTGAGTT
>Ga0302324_100019697_pt1 | contig 13233 bp, 14 predicted proteins | sample Palsa_T0_1_FD_201949 | JGI IMG/M metagenome (GOLD analysis project Ga0302324, IMG submission 201949) | Peat permafrost microbial communities from Stordalen Mire near Abisko, Sweden - Palsa_T0_1 | ecosystem: Environmental > Terrestrial > Soil > Palsa > Peat permafrost | place: Sweden: Abisko...
GGGTCTGAACCTCGTGCCGTGAACCCAAAGGGCGGCCCAGGCCGTTTCGGCTCGTTCGCTGCAAAGCATTTAGGAGTATGGTGGGCCCGACAGAACTCGAATCTGTGACCTCTACCGTGTCAAGGTACTCACATCAATTGCTTACAAGGAGCGGTCAATGAAAACGCAAGACTTGCACGCAAGCGATTTGGACCGTAATTGGACCTCAGTAGGCATTTGGACCTCAAGTGGACCTCACATCCGCGTGGCAGCACACATGCTCTTGCGCGCGTGATCGACTCCGATTTTCAGGTGTTGTCGTAGTACGACACCAATGAATTCTCATATCAGGATGAAATACCATCCGCACCATGGACACCGTGAGCACCCGTGTTTGTGAAAAAGTAGAGGGTGGAGCTGACGGGCGATTCGCTGGCGCAGCGTCACCGACCACATTGAAAGCGCAAGCCGGGCAGTGGCGCGGAATTACCAACGGGCGCCCTCAGTCCCAGACTGTCGCTTTCGGTGGACGCCAAATGGGTTAGGCTGCCGTACCCTTGCTCTTAATCTCGACGAGCTTGCCCTTGCTGCGTTTTTCGGCCTTCATGCGCTTACTCTGAATCCGGCGCGTCAGTTCCTCTTGGCGCCGCAGTTGGACAACTGTATACTCTTCGGTGATCTTGGTGTTCGCGTGGCCGGCGATCTGCGACGTCTCAATGCTGCTGCCGCCGACCTCCTGACGCCACGTAATGTTTGCGCGTCGGAGGGAATGGGGTCCTAGGCCGGAAAAATCATATCCCTCCGCGGCCGCTGCGCGTTTCAGAGCACTTCGCACTCCCGAATCCCACATGGGCTCGCGCAGGTCGTCATCTTGCGGGAAGACCCAGGCATCCGGCTCACGACGCTGGAGACGTGCAATCCAAGCGCGATAACGTTTGGTCAGGCTGCCGAGAGCGAGCGTTCGGCGGCTCCTTGCGGTCTTCGGCTCGTCAATGTCGCCGTGCCAGTTTCGCTGCTCGATCCGGATGCATCCTGATTCCAGGTCGACATTCCGGATCTTCAGACCGGTGACCTCCGAGATGCGTGTCCCGGTATCCACACAGGTCTCACAGATGAGCAAGTGCGGGTCCTCAAGCCGGGCAAACACGCGAGCGGTTTGATCCTCCGTCAGGATGCGCTTGTCGCGCACTTCCCATTTCCGTGGAAGCTTTACGCGTTGCATCGGGTTAGCGAAGCTATCCGGCAGGATCTCCCACTCCTGAGCCTTCGTAAAAATTCCGCTCATGATGTTTCGAAGATCTGCCATCGTATGCCAGGAAGTGCATTCTTCTTGCAACCAATCCAAGACTTCCTTAGCTCGGAACTCAGCCAACCTAACGGTCTTCCACCTCGGCTGGATGTGGTTTTCGAGATGAATTATGTACTTTTCCCGCGTGGATGCTGCAATGAGCGAGCGTTCTCCGATCTTGCGCTCCACGAAATCGGAGCGCCACAAATCAGCGAGCTTGCCGAAGAGGATGGCGCCAATATCGGCCGGCTTTGTCTCCGCGACGCTGCGATCACATGGGGCGTCCGCACAATTGAGTTCGACCAAAAACCGATCGCGTTCAACTTCGGCTTGTTTGCGGCTGATCGCATTCGGGCCCTTGCTGGGTCCGACGATGCGACGTTTTCGAGTGGTTTTGATGGTTCCGCCGGGAAGCAAGTCATCGTCCCGGTAACGAAAGAACCAATAGGGCATTCCCCGGTCGCGGCACTCGTTTACCTTCGGATGCTGAACTCTGTTCTTCAACCGCACGCCTCCAGTCAGCGCCTGAAGCGTACCTCCGGTTGCGGACATCATTCAAGCTCCGCATTTTCATCAAGTTGTACCGATTTGGGTCTTGATGAGTCACCGGCGTCCCCCTTCTCAGAATTCTCACAATCCTCAGAATGTTGATTGCGGGCTGGGCGTGTCTTAGCTCGTCCAGCTTTCTCGGAGACCCAGAGGGGATTCACATCGTATATTGGGCTGGCTGGTCGGCCAGGCCCGTCCTGCGATACCTCTTGGTGCTTCCGTACGAATCCGTGAGAAACGAGTAGCGCTAGGGGGCGCTCCAGTTCTTCAACGCGCTTGAATGTGCCACGCATGGCTTGATGCAAGTCGCGTTTTGTGAAGCAAGCCGGCGTATTCCGTTCGATCCAGCGCAACACCATCTTCGCTTGATCCACGAACACATCAGCGCCCATTTCAGCGAACGCGGCCCTTGCATGGGGTATTAAGTATTCGCCAATCTGAACAGCGTTGTCGATGGTCTCTCGCGAAATCGGGTGATCCCACGGTGCGGCCGTCCCGACAAAGTCGGCCATGTGCAGGATACCTGCGATCCGTCCAACCGCACCGACCACTTTGCCGCCCCAGTCTCGAATGCCACCCAGATCGCCGAATTCGGAGAGTTGCGGCTCGATCCATGCGTCAAACGCTTGGAAGCGCGTTTGAGCATCAGACGCTAATCTCAGTTGGCGCGGGCGCACCTCGCCGCTTTCCTCTTTTTCAAACGGCAGCTTAAGTAACGCATGAATATTGGATCGGTAGTCCGTGTGAGTCTTCTCAGGTATTGGGGGAGGATTTGTATCGCGATGCCCCAACAAGCTAATAGGGATCGAGTATAGGAATCTCCCCAACAAGCCACGTCCGCGAAATCCCGGCCTGTCTATTAGTCCGCGAATTACCTCCGGTTGGACCGCCAATCCAACCGTCAAAGCCGGCCGTTCGATAAACTCTGGAGGTCTGCCGACTCGGTCGATCCGGAGAGCGTCCCCGGCGTGACCCTTCAGATAGACTCCAAAGTTGCCCGCCCCTGTGGGCGAATAGCGTCCCGCCATTAAGTCGAAAACGTCGCCTTCAGGGCTCATGACCGCGATGCGACCGCCCTGGTCCCGCAGCAGCGTTGCCAAGCGTTCTGGCGTGCAGTCGTCCGCAAAGTAGCGGGGCTGCGTGGGGACAACGGACTCCGTAATTTCCGTTGCGAGGGCGACAGCTTCAGCGGTCAACCCATTTTGTTCAGCGCCCTTTGCGGACACGGCTCGATCCTGGAGTTTCTTGAGCTTTGCCTCTTTGATTTTGAGGAGCGCCTTAGCTCTTGCAATCTCTGGCGCCAACCGATCAATCTCAGCCCGTTCGTACTCTTCTAAGGGCTCCACGATTTTTCTGAACACGCTGGTCTTCCGAGCGCCTGGTTCCAGTGCGACAACGCCAAAAATGTTTAGGGGCTCTACATAGCCGGGCTTCAAGCGCACTTCCACCTTTTTTGCGCACGACGCGGCTACGACCGCGAGGGCCAGAATGGCGGCGAGATCGACGGGCGTCTGGGTCGCAGTCGCCACCGCCAGGACGTATACTCGCAGCCAACCCGGGAGAGCCTCGGTGGGAAACCTGGGCAAGTTGAATTGATGAAATGGAAGGGGGACTTCCCAACCCGCACATTCAGGCTCCTGTCCAGCGCCGCCACGGAGCCTGGAATTAGGGCGCCAGGTAGGATCAACAAGGTCCCTTAGCGAATGCCAGTCCTTTCCGCGACAGCCGTTATGAAGGCAGCCGGCGGCGATGGCTCCGGCAGGGAATTGGAGAATGTAAGCAGACCCATTGTCATGGTCAGAATTCCAGGGGCACGTGGGGAAGATCCAGCGACGGCCGCCTTTCCAATCCGATGGCCCGCGGACGTTCGGGCAATGATCGCTTATCCACTGATCGAGGTCAAAGGACCCCGTGGTTCCAGAGCCGGAGTGCCGAATTGGTTTTACTGGCAACCGTGCAGCCAGGTCCTCCAGTTCCACTGGCACTCTGTTCACGGTGCCTCAAGAATTCGCGCCAAACGGTGCGGGCGGTCTGGCAGTGAATCGCCCTTCCGGCTGATTGTTCCATAGAGTTTCCAGATGCGGGCTGGATTGAATACGGACTGGTCAACCTTGACTCGGTCGTCGTCGAACCTGAGCGCAAGCCCCTCCAGGCACCGTTTTACAACTCCGCCATCGTTAACGGGGAGGTCGATTTTGTACAGGAGGTGCCCACCGTTTCCAGAATCTGCCAAAATCGGGGCTGGCCAGCCTTCCGTGTGGAGCGCGTCGCGAATTTGTTGTGCCCGTTCGATTGCTAACCCGTGCTCTTCTGAAGTCGCCGAGATGCCAGGTGGGCGCACTGGGTCAAGATCGACAGGAAGCCACCGGCGTGACGTGACATCCGCGTCAGTCGTCAAAGGAGAATCCTTGCCGGCTATTTGCAAACGGTTCGCTGAGCGGGCAAGAAGATCGGCGTTTAGGGGATTGACGGTAATGTACGCACCCTGCGCAATTGCGCTGTTCTTGACGGCTTCTGCGGCCAGTGTTTCGTAGTCGTTGAAATAGCCGCTCAAAGTGCAAGGGAACTCTCGCTTGCCGCGCTGAACTTTAAGCAAGCGCAATTCGACGATTTGCCCTGGCTCAACGATAAGATCCAAGAATCGGATGATCTCTTTCTTGTTTGGTATCAGCACGGTGCCCACGGAGTCTACACCTCGAGTCCGATCGCGCGCGCGATAGCCAAAGTTATTGCTCGCGCCTGGGACGGTTCGCGGGCTTCGCCCAGGGCCCCGGCGATGCGAACAGTTGCCCAGCAACCGCCGTTCTCAGTGGTGCCGATCGTGTACATCTGCGGAGCGGCGCACTCCAGAAGGCGAAGGGCATCCTGCAGACGCGTGGCGGGCTGAAAGCGCCAGCGAGGCAGCCAACTCCGACGGCCCATCATGAATCGCTCGGGGCTGACGGTCCAGCCCATGATGCGCTCAGCCAAGATCGCCGTGAGCTGGTCGTTGGTCATTGGGATGCTCCGGTACCCTTCGCGGAGGGCTCGGGGGGCGCCGATACATTGGCGCGCCCGTCTAGGTAAGCCTGGAGGTCCGCTCTCGAGATCCTGATTGTGCGACTGCTGATGCGCGAAGCGCGGAGTTTGCCGTCGGCGACTAGCTTGCGGACTGTTGACCGGGCGCACTGGAGCCTCGCGCTTACCTGGGCGACGGAGAGTAGTTTCGAACTCGGCATGTTCTTTGCTGAAGTCGATTCTCCATGTGAGCACGACGGTCAGAACATCGCCAGCCAGTTATGTTGTTGAGCGGAAGAGGCTTTCAGGTGTTGACCCATCGGAACGGTCGGCGCAGCTCGACCGTTCCACGTGCACTAACTGTTTGAATTGATTGGCACGGCGTCTAGCCTTTTGACCGTTTTTGACCGCCCGCTACTTCTCGGCTGACCGTTTATTTGTGATGGTGCGCGACAACGGGTAGCCCTTGGAGCGTCTGATGCGATCGAAACACGCTTTTGTGGCATCTGCGCCGAGTTTCAGTTTGAGATCCCTCTTGAGCTTTCGACCGAGGTTTCGGTCACGCATGATCTCGGTATTAGTAAGACTCTCGAAGTTCGAAGCGCCCACGGCATCATGGACGTCCTGATCTCGTTTCGAGAGGGACTTAGTGATCTCCTGGGCAGGTATCGGACTGGTGGCGCCTGCTGGATTTTGGAAGCGGGCGTCACCTTCGGGTTTCCTGGAAGATTTCGGTGTTTGTGGTTCAGGCGTCGCCCCTGGTCCTTCGATAAGCGCGGCGAGCCAGTCAGCCGTTTCAGACCTAAAGAGCTGTTTCCAATCCTTGGTTTCGTCGCGCCATACGTAATAATGCCCGAGCCGCTCGGGAAAGATGCGGTCCGGAGTCTCGGAGGCTAAGCGATACCATCCGCCTGCGATTGCCGAGTCCCATACAAGATTCGGGATTTCGTTGTGCAAGAGTCGGTCCGTAAGAATTCCGGCTTCGAACAAGACCTTGGCAATTCCGTCGAATGCCGACTTCATTGCTTCCACGTAGGCAGAGCCAGCATCCGGTGATTTCCAGAACACTGAGTCTGCCCGAAGCAATTTGGCCTTAATCCTGTTCCGGTCTATGGAGGACAGTTCTGATATCGACCAGTCGTTCACCCATTTCACTGGATCTTGGAGATCGGTCCTCGGAGGCCTGGGGCCTCGGTAAGGTTCGAACGCGGTCTTAACGCCCGCCCAACCGCCGCCGAGGGCCATGTCCTCCGCTGGACTCTTTACCTGGACTTCCTTCTCCGTCCAGTGACGCCGCCAGGCCGGGTAATGAGAAGTGTTGACCTCTGTCCACTCAGGTCCGAGTTCGGTTTGCTCCTCCGCAGAATTAACGATGACCGGCGCCAGGGACGTGTGACGCATGTATTTCGGGTATTCCTGACCTGGGACTAGCCTCACGATTCCCTCCTTTCTCAGTACAATTTCTTCGGTAGCTACGGACTGCTCGCGCGATTCGCTTCCATTTGCCGAAATGTCGTTGTCCTGCATCAGTTCAATCGTTTTAGTCCCTACCGTCCACCGCAGGTCGAGTTCGATCGGCCACTCCTTCGAAAGACCAACAACGCTCATGCTCAATAGCCAACGCCTGACCGTGCTCTGATCCCCAATCGGCCAGCGAAGCAGGTGGCTTCCTGTTAGGTCCCCGAATCCGAGGTGATCGCCTTCAAACCTGATGAATATACTGCTGTTTGTCTCATCGCCGGCAGGGAGCGTTCGAATGGTCGGCCACTGGACCTTGAACACAATCGGCTCTCGCCACGCGAGTCTCCTTGCATCAAAACTCTGAACGCTAACCATTTCCAACCGAAGTTGCCCAAGCGAACGGAGGCCGCCGTTCCAGATTTTGTAGACGTAAACATCGCCGGAGGGAGAAATGCGGAGTTCCAAGTCGTGGGGTCCCGGAATTACAAGCTCTTGCCGGTAGGCTTCGGATGCCGCCAGCTCATTGTGCTGTTTCATCGCCTCGATGGTCGCGGAAGCACCCGGGGCCTGATTCCCGGGTTGCTCGGGCGGGTCTGAATCCAGGTCTTGCAGGTACAAATGAAGACCCCCGATCTGTCGTTGAACGAATGAAGCCTGGCAGTACAGCTTGGCCGAATACTGCGGTCGGGTTGTGTACCGCCCCGAACGTGGGGCACGCTGTCCGCCAAACCGGCGCGGGTTCATCCGGTCTCGCGAAATTCGGAAAGCGGAGAAATCGACCTCGTAGACTCCCTCAAGCGCAGTAACGACATCATGAAATTGCGCCACTTCCATCTCGTCCCAGTCTTTAGGCGGATGGTTCCGCAACGCTTCAAGACGCGCGCGAGCTAAACGCTTTTTCTGAGCCTGATCAGCCATCCCGCCCAACGCCCGCCTCAAGTTTGGGTAGAAGTGGCCGCCAGGGGCGGGTGCCGATCGCCAGGTTCATGAGGCTAGGCTAGGCGGCCAAAGACAATTGTACCCAGACTTGTTTGAGGGTGTTTGTGTCCGATAATACGGAATAACAGGCGAACTCACAGGGTGCTGAGTCCTTCAGCCTGAGATGAAGTCAAAACAAATCAGCTTCAGGTCTTCCCTCAACTTGGATGTTCCACCGGTCGCAGAGGGGTCGGGTTGGCGCCAGACACTCGATCACTTTGACGCCATCAAGATCGGCCTAACCGCGACTCCTGCAGCGCACACTAAACGCTGCGGTCCCCCCAGAATCCCCCAGTACATCGCAAAGTAGTGTGCGGAACGCGCGCCCCAGTTGCGCCAGCGCCGTGGAACTGATGCGTCGAGCCTGCTTCGCGTCGTTCGTGCCGCGGCGTTCCGGGATTCGCCTCTCCAGGGGGGCTGGTTCTCGGTGCAAAGCGAACATGACATCGGATGATCGGCACCCCGGCTGCGTGAACGTCATCCGCCTCCGCCGCGCGGTCGTATCGCGCTTCACAGGTGCTCGTCTCGGCGGGCATATTCCCTAGAGCCGTGCATTCATCTAAACTAGGCTTTTCTTTCACAATATGCCATCTCACATCGAACTTGGCGAATTCATCTGGCGCATCGCTGACCACCTGCGCGGCGACTATGAGAAAAACGACAACGAGGACGTAATCCTCCCGTTTACGTTGCTGCGCCGTCTGGACTGCGTCTTGGAAAAGAATCGCGAAAAAGTGTCACCGGGAGAAAAAGCAGCCCGGGAATCGGCGCACGCGGCAGCGCTGACGTTTGTAGAGGAGATTTTTCCGGTAAGGAACTCCGCGATCATCCGCTTTTGGGCCGCGCTCAGCGGGGCGCCCTGTTCCTTCATCAAACCGGTTTCGAGGGCGCGCACGACATTTTCCGGCGACATCATTTTCAGGGCCGCCGGCGAGGGGGCGCGTGTCTGTCCCGACGTGTCGTGACAGCGCGCGCAGCTTTGCATATAAATGGCCGCGCCGTCCGGGTCCGCCGCGAGGCCCGCCAGGGCGGCCAGCCACGCTAATCCGAAAGTCTTTATCAGGTGCATTTCCATCGTGCGCTCCGTCGCATTTCAGTTTATCGAAAGGAGTGCAACGTAAGCTTCAGGTTCGTGGCGCCCTGCCATCGCGTCCGAGATTCGTCTCGGCCTGCCTTCACCTGACCAACAATATCGAAGCACAACCTGAGGTTGTGTGAGCCGGCGAAGGGTTACTTGAACATCCCTGGGCCGATCTCCATGCCGAGAGGAACAACGTCATCCACCGGCAGACCAGCGCGTTGCGCATGCTCGCGACAAGCTTCGCCGCTCGGCGCCTCGAATTCGCAAAAGGAATGCTTCCCATCCACGGTAAGGTGGCTTCGAATCCACTCCACGCCGGGCATTTCATTGCAGACCGATACCACTTTGAATCCGATCTCGTTGAGCTGGTCCGGGGTAAGCGGCGGCAGGGTCCTCGTGACAATATAGCGGGGCATCACGAACAGTGTATCAGGGGGCGGCGCTGGCGAGGGCGAAAACCAACACTTTTTCGAGCGCCATTCGTTGGCCTTCTTCCAACACGCGGTCCGCGTCATTACCCAGTGCTGTGCGCGCGGCCGAAATGCTGGTCTCCAGCCGCGACTGCTCGGCTCGCGATTGATGCAACCCTAGACTATTGCGCATCGCCATCGCGGCTCCGGCAAGCCTCAGTGCGGCCTCGGCCCGGCCGCGCGAAGATGCCATTACGGCAAAGCCTTCTAGAACTCGCGCGATACCTCGCCGATCTCCCAGGTCTCCGAAAATGACCAGGCTTTCCTGATACAACTGCGCCGCCAGAGAGTATTGCTCGCGGAGCGCCGCCAAGCTGCCGAGATCGGACATACAACTGGCAAAGCCGACCCTGTCGTTGATCTCGCGAAAGAGGCTGAGGCTCTGCGAATACAGAGCCTCGGCCTCGGCGGGCTGCGATAGTTCTCGCGCGACATCGCCCAGGTTGCTTAACGTCCACGCGATATCCCGCGCGCTGCGCAAGCGTCGACAGATGGCCAGGCTCTGCCGGTAGTTTTCTTGCGCGGTAGCGTAATCAGCCGTGGCCATTGCCACGTGACCGAGATTATTCAAACATTGAGCAACACTGAGATGCGAGTGCAGCGAGCGTAGGATCGCAAGCGCCTCAAGGTACGCTGCCCGGGCGGACTCGTAATCACCTTGCCGTAACGCCACGATTCCGAGATTGTTGATCGCCGCGGCCAGCGCCGCGGGAGTGGATGAGTTACGCTGAATCGCCAAGTGCTGCTCGAACGCCTTGCGCGCCGCGGAGTAATCGCCCTGTGCATCCGCTAAGACGCCGGTCGCGTACAGTACTTTGGCGCGAGCCAAGGGCAGACCGGCGTGCTCGGTCGCGTTCAAGACACGATTCAATTGCTCGCGTCCCTCGGTCCAGTACCCGCGAGCTTCCCAGAACGGCCACAACGCGAGAGCCATCCGTAAGGCCGCTTCCGCGTTACCCTGCTTCACCAGCCAGTCCAGGGCGGCGAGAAAATTGCTCCGCTCGGCTTCCAACAGGTCATACCATTTAGCCTGCGAATCCCGACTCCCTTCACTGTCCGTTTTTTCCGCTGCCGTCAGATAGTGCGCCGCGTGGCGGGCGCAGAGCAGTGGCGCATTGCCGCTGAGCTCGAGCCGCTCGCGGGCATGCTCGCGAATCGTCTCCAGCATGCGGATTCGCGAGCCGCCATTTTGATCCTGCTCCTTCAGAAGCAGGCTCTGGTCAACAAGACCAGTCAGCAGATCCAGTGTGTCGCCCGCTGCCGCGCCGCAAATCGCTTCTATCGATTCAACACTGGCGCCGCCGGCGAAAACGGATAGACTCTGGAGCAAGGATTTCTGAGGGGGAGCGAGAAGGTCATAGCTCCAGTCGACCGCGCGGCGCAGCGTCTGCTGACGCTCCGGCAGATCCCGCGAGCCTCCCGTGAGTAGCTGGAATCGGTTTCTAAGACGTTCCAGAATCGACTGGGGCGACAGGAGCTTGCTCCGCGCGGCCGCCAGTTCAATCGCCAACGGTAACCCGTCCAATCGCGCGCAAATCTCCGCGATTGCACGCGCGACTTCCAAGGTTGGTCTGATGGTAGGCGCCCGGTCGAGGAACAAGGCCACCGCGAGCAACTGCTCCAGATCGGAATCCTGGGTACCGTTGTAAAGCGGCGGCACGACATATTCATGCTCGGCGCGCAAGTGCAGCAACGCGCGGCTGGTCACCAGAATCTTCAGCCGTGGACAACTGGCTAACAATTCCTGAAGCATGGGCGCCGTGTCGGCAACCTGCTCGAAGTTATCGAGAATGAGCAACCCGCCGCTTCCATCGAGGTACTTGACCAGGCGGGATTGGGGTGGCCGGGCGTCCTCTTCCCGCAGACCAAGGCCGTGCAGGATGGCCGAGGGCACCCGAACCGGATCTAAGACGTCTTGCAATTCGACAAACCAGGCACGCTCGAATTCCTTCACCGTTTGTTGACACACCTCGATGGCCAAGCGTGTCTTACCGATTCCGGCCGGCCCGGTCAGGTTTACCAACCGTACGCCCTCACCGAGGAGCAGGTCGCGAATCTCCGTCACTTCGCGGCCGCGGCCGATCAGCCGCGTGATGCCGGCGGGAAGGCGCGCGGTTCGCGCCTCCTCCATCACCGGAGCCAACGACACCCGCTCCAAGGCAGCGCGTACCGCGGCCATGTTCGGAAACCGCTCGGATGGCTGCTTCGCCAGGCACCGCCGAACGATGCTCTCCAGCGCTACCGGGGCTTTGAGCGGTTCCGGATCGTCGCGCAGGACGGCGCTCAGTACGGTGGCGATCGATTCTCCTCGAAAAGCGCGGGTGCCGGATAGCATCTCGTACAGCACCGCGCCGAAACTGAAAATGTCGGACCGCGCATCGAGCGCCTTTCCCTCGGCCTGCTCGGGCGACATGTAGGCGGCGGTGCCCAGGATGGTGCCCTCGATGGTCTCGGTCGCGCTCGAATCGGACCCCATCGTCAACTTCGCCAATCCGAAATCGAGCAGCTTGATCGAACACCCGCCCGTCACCAGAATGTTGGAGGGTTTGAGGTCGCGATGCAGAATGCCATGGCTGTGCGCTTCCTCCATCGCACTCACGATTTGAACCGCCAGCTTCAGGGCGGCTTCCCAGCTCAGGGGACCACGAAGCGGTTTGCCTTCGATATATTCCATCACCAGATAATCCGGACCGATGTCATAGATCTGGCAAATGTTCGCATGATTCAGCGCGGCGATCGCGTGAGCCTCTTGCTGAATACGCGCGGTATGCTGCCCCGTGAGCCGCTTGATGGCGACGATGCGGTTGAGGCGCGGATCGCGCGCCTTCCAAACCTCGCCCATACCTCCCGCACCCGCGCGCGCGATCACTTCGTAGGGGCCGAGTTTGTCTCCGGGTTGGAGCGGCATCAGCGTGTCAGAGCTAGTTTAGCCGATCTCCAGGGTCCAACCCGTCCGGAGCGGAGTAATCCGCCCGCTTGGGTTCGTTTCGTAATTTATTGGAGTCGGTTTACGATGCCGATCCTGCGTTATCTTAACCTTGCGGCGGTTACGCGTTTACTTTCTGGAGATTACCGTCCGTTTGACGTCCCCCATCGGCCAGTAATCCATCATGAGCCAGTGAACCGGAGCCCGGCGCGCTGTCGGGTTTGTCCTACAAATTAAGGGTCTTCCTCTGACATCTTTTCGCCATGCAAATAGCGCATACTCACTCGCCCCGGCAGGAATTGCGACCCGTCTACGCCGTGATCCGCGCCGATGCCCTGATCGGTGACGATCAAGTTCCTGCCCGTTCGATCGTCGCTGTCAAGGACGCCATCCTTCTCACCAACGGCAACGTCCGGAGATCCGGCCCTCGCATCGTATTTCGTCCACCACCCGGCGGCTCCCAGGCGACGCCGCCGCGCTTCCAGGATGGCCTCAGCGGCGGCGTGTGCGCGTTCGTCAGGAACAGCCGCTTGCTCCAGCCGGCGTAATCCGACGCAGAAACGCTTGCTCGCAAGAATAAGGATGATCGCCTGGACTCGCTTTGGCAGGTAATCAAAGAGTGCCTACTGCTCGTTGTCATCGACTTGGACAAGCATGACGAGACGCAGGTTATTTTTGAGACGCTTAACGCACGTGGTACCGATCTCCTGCCAGCTGACCTGATCAAGAATTTCCTGTTCCGCCGGGCACTCGCGAACAGTGAGGATGTTGAAGCACTCAGCCCATGCGGGATATCCAGAAGATCAACCGTCGCGATGCCGCTCATCGGAAGGAATTCGGCTTCGTCGAGGATCTTTACACAGGCGTCATCGTCGATTGCCAGCGTTCTGTCGCGTTGGTTTGCGTTCTCCAAGAGATTCGCCGGCTACGGCAGAGTGGTCACACCATGCGGGGAACCGCGGCTGCGCTAAACCGCCAGGCGCTCCGCACGCGCCGAGGCTCCGAGTGGCGGCTTGAGCACGTGGCGAGAATCATGAAACAGAGTTCCGGCGCACGTTGAACACGGAGATCATCGAGTAGGGGTTTTGCCGAGAGCCTGCCGTTTTGGCGTTACCTGGAAACCGCCACAGATCAAACAGTTACGGGTGCGCTTCGGTACCGACCATGTACCTTTTCGGTACCTTTTCCACAACTTTTCCGCGAAAAACTCGTCTGAATTTTGCTCGGCTTGACCACCCGACCACGCCCCCTCGCTGGCTGGCGCGGCGCGCGCGCTGGCGCAATGCCAGGGAATACGGCCACCCAGCCACAACCGACGCGCCTGAGGGCGCTTTCCGCCCCAAGAAACGGCATTCTGGGCTTCGTGGCCGCCGAAACATTTCGATCCTGGAATGGTTTGGAGCCAAATCCCGGCGGGGCCAGTGACGTCACGGGTCCGTCACGTCACTGGCTGAGCAATGTGGCCTACACAAGCAGCAAAAACGCCGCTCCGACCAGGACCGGA
>Ga0302324_100019700_pt1 | contig 13232 bp, 11 predicted proteins | sample Palsa_T0_1_FD_201949 | JGI IMG/M metagenome (GOLD analysis project Ga0302324, IMG submission 201949) | Peat permafrost microbial communities from Stordalen Mire near Abisko, Sweden - Palsa_T0_1 | ecosystem: Environmental > Terrestrial > Soil > Palsa > Peat permafrost | place: Sweden: Abisko...
AGGCGCTTTTCGTCACGGCCTCTGGGCGACCCGCCGCGCCCGAAACTTCAGAGGCCGTGGTCGATAAGCGTTCACCACCAACTAAAAGCGACCAAGACCCCCGACGACGCGCCGCGCCCGACGACGCGCCGCGACGACGCGCCCCGACGACGCGCCGCGACGGCGCGCCGCGCCCGACGACGCGCCGCGACGACGCGCCGCGCCACCACCAGGAGTTCGGCGTCAACACCACCAGACGAGCCCAGACCCACGACCGAACTCTTAAGGGCCGAAGGCGGGCACAGCACCCCCCACCGCTATCTCGGCACCCGTCCGCCTTCGGCCCCGGGCTCGGTGGCCGGACCGCGGGGAGCGGCGATCCCGAGCACCCGCATCGCCTTCAGCCCGAGCGAGAGCTTCTCGCGCCCGTCGGTAGAGGAGACGTCGAGCCCGGTCAGCTCGCGAACGCGCTCGAATCGGTAGCGGATCGTGTGGCGGTGGGTGATCAGCCTCGCTGCGGTCGCGTTAACGTTCGCGTCGCACTCGAGGAACGTCGACAGGGTCCCGAGCAGGTCGGTCTCGTATTGCTCGTCGTACACGACCAGCGGCCGCACGGTCTCGTCGTAGAAGCGGTTCAGCTCGGCTGGATCGTTCATGTGCGGGAGCAGTAGCTGGTAGGTGCCGGTCTCCTCGTAGCCGAGCTCGGAGCGACGGGCGTCGCCCTCGACGACGTTGGCCGCGAGCAGTGCCTCGTTGCCTGCGCGGCTGAGGTCGAGTGGATCGTCGGCGTGACGGCTGCGCCCGATCGCGAACGCGAATCCGGTCAAGCCAGACTCGAGCTCCCGCATCACGGCGGCGGCGACGCGGCGGCCGGTGTCGCCGTCGGGGTCGGGCACGAGCACGACGACCTGGTCGGCGTCATCTGCCGCAGGAGCCGCAATCGACCCGGGTGAGATCGATCGCGCGCCGCGGCCGGTGACCGCCAGCAGGCGTTGGCGCCAGTCGTCCTCGGTCGGCGTGCGCGGGCGTGCGCGGACGACCACGATGCTGCCGCCGACGGCCAGATCGGTGCCGAGCTCCTTCCCGCGCGCCACGAGATCTTCGCGGTCGCCGATGCGGCGGTTCAGGACGGCGCGCAGGAAGCTTGTCGCGGCCTCCTCCGATGCCCGCTCAGGGGCGCGTACGCGCTCTACCTCGGAGCCGACGAGCGTTGTCACGAGCCGCAATATCGAAGCGTCAGGAGCCTGCTCGCGGGCGCGCATCCGCAGCTGCCCGACGGGCACCTCCGCCACCCTGAGCTCAACCGTCGTAACGTCGCGGGCGTCGCGCATCAGCGAACGCTCGTCTGCCGGCGAGCGGGCGGCCACGGCGAGCACCGCGCCGGAGCGGTCGATCAGAATCAGGCTCGCGTCGAGCGCCCGGGCGGCCGCGCGCAGAATCTCGGGTAGGCCGGCGCCCGCCTCGACAGCGTCGGTGATCGCCGCAAGCGCACCGAGATCGGGCGCCCTGGTGGCAGGACGAGCGGGTTCGTCAGCCACGGGAACGGGGTCCGGAGACTGCATCTAGAAGAAACGTGGCCACTCGAGCACGACCACCGCGCCAACGACGACGCCAACTCCGACGAGCGCCGCAAGGACGTACGCGGATAGGACTACCACCGCTACCCGTTCAAGCGGTCGCCGGTAGGCAGTGATCGCGGGTACCAGCACAAGCGCGCAGAAGGCCGCAACGCCGAATACGCCGAGGCACGCCCCGACGAGGTATGTAACGGACTGGTTGGTCATGAGCGTTAGCGCCTCATTGTGCCGGACGCGGCTGACAGGTGGCATCCCGCGCGATGGCAAACTCCGCATCCACCGGGATGACCGCGATCGCGGCCGGGATGCGCTCCGCTGCCGCCGCGGCGCCGTCCCGGGCGCGCGCCGCGGCGTCAGCGCCCCAGAAGATCCCAGCCACGGTCGGTCCGGACCCACAAACGAGCACGGCATCGGCGCCGATCTCGCGCGCAGCGGTGAGCCCACCGTCGATCGAGGGGCGCAGCGAGCGCGCGGCCGGCTCGAGGTCGTTGACCAGCAGCTCCGGGGCCAGCTCGGGACCGGAGCGCAGCGCCGCTTCGAGCTCGCGCCGGCAATCCTCCAGCCCGACGGCGGAGCGGACGAGGCCGAGGCGGTCCGCCTCGTCGAACACGGCGGCCGTCGACAGCCGCTCGGCCGAAGGCAGGATCACCGCAGCATGGGATGCGCGCGGGGGCACGGCAGTGATGACGTCGCCCGCGCCGGTTCCGAGCGTGGGACCGGGGGCGAGCTGACTCGGTACGTCGGCCCCGAGCACCCGTGCGATCTCGGCTGCGACCTCGGGACCCGGCAGGGGATGCGCTGCGGCGGCCAGCCGCAGGACAGCCGCCGCGTCGGCGGAGCCACCCGCCATCCCGGCCGCCACCGGAATCCGCTTGCGGATCTCGACTCGCACTCGAGGGCCGCCCCAGCCGCGGGCACGTAGCTCGCGCAGCGTGCCGTCGACGATGTTCGGGCCTTCCACCCCCGGGCACACGACCACGTCCGCGCCGCTTCCGTCGACCGTCTCGAGGGAAACCTCGTCGGCCAGCGACACCGGCTGGAACAGGGTGACGAGGTCGTGGCGCCCGTCGGCCCGGGTCCCACCGAGGAACAGGCACAGGTTGACCTTGCCGGGGGCGAGCGCGCGCAGCCTCATGATGCAAGCTTTCGCTGCAGCTCGCGGAGCTCCTCCGGAGCGAGCCGTTCGGCGCGCACGTCGGCCGGGTGACCGAGCTCGAGCAGCGCCGCACGCGTCCGGTCGCGAATGCCCTCGTCGCCCCGGCGTGCCAGCGCCAGCGAGCGCGCGAGCGCCTTGCGCCGGTGGGCGAAGGCATCGTGGACGAATGCGCGGAGTGCGGCGTCGGCGCCCAGGCCGTGCCGCTCGAGCCCGATCAGGACGGAATCGACGTGTGGAACCGGGCGAAAGACGGTTCGGGAGACGCGCCGTAGAACCTTGACCTCGCAGGCGAGCTGAGCGAGCACGCTCGGGATCCCGTAGGCACCGGTGCCCGGCGCCGCGGCGAGGCGTTCGCCAACCTCGCGCTGGACCATCACCACCCATCGCGCGACGCCGGGAAGCTCGTCGATCGTGCGCAGGACAGCGGTCGCGGCGATGCCGTAAGGGAGGTTGGCGACGACCGTCGTCGGCAGCGGCCGCAGGCCCGCCAGATCGAGCTCCAACGCGTCGGTCAGATGAACGGTCACATTGGCGTACGGCACGAGGGTGTCACGCAGCCGGGACTCGAGCCGCGAATCGACCTCGATCACATGGACGTGGCCTGCGTGCTGCGCAAGGCGCTCGGAGAGGACTCCGAGGCCGCCCCCGACCTCCAGCACGATGTCCTCGTGATCGAGTGCCGCAAGGCGCTCGATGACGTCGAGCAGGTTGCGATCGACGAGGAAGTTCTGACCCAGGTCGCGGGCTCGCCGCGTGCTCACCAGCCGAAGACCACTGCCGCGCTGCGCTCGACCTGTCCCTCGAGCTCCTCGTAGTCGACGCCGCGCTGCGCGGCAATCACGCGGGCAGTGTGGACGACGCTCGCGGGTTGGTTCGGCTTGCCGCGCAGTGGGTGCGGCGCCAGGTAGGGAGCGTCGGTCTCGACGAGCAGTCGCCCCGCCGGCACGAGCGAAGCGGCGGCGCGGAGGGGCTCGGCGCTCTTATATGTCAGATTGCCTGCGAACGAGACCCACCAGTCCTCGTGGGCGAGGCATTCCTCGATCCGGTCGGTCATCGAGAAGCAGTGCAGGATCACGCGTATCCCGGTCGCACGCTCGGCCAGGGTCGAAAGGGTGTCGTCGTCCGCGGCGCGGGTGTGGATGACGAGCGGCTTGCCGGTCTCGCGGGCGAGCTCGATCTGGGCGTTGAAGGCGCGCTCCTGGTCGGACCGGGGGGCGTAGTCACGGTAGTAGTCGAGCCCGGTCTCCCCGATTGCGACGCACTTCTCGTGGGCGGCGAGCGCCTGCAGCTCTGCCAGGTCGGCATCGTCGAATCCGGTCGCCTCGTTCGGATGACGCCCGATCGCGGCGTACACCTGCGGGAATGCCTCGGCGGCTGCCAGCGCGGCACGGCACGACGCGCCGGTCGTGCCGACGGTGACGATCCGGGTGACGCCCGCGGCGTCCGCGGCGGCGACAAGCTCTGTGTCGGGTGGCTCGCAGGCGTCGAGATGGGTGTGGCTGTCGATCACTCGCTCTTCGGGAACAGTTGCCCGAGCGGCTCGACCTGCCCACCCGGGTGGTTCCCCCTGAAGGTCGCACCCGCGAGCTCGATCGCCGGCGTGCCGAGCGCTTCGAGTAGCCGCGCTGTGCTCGCCGGCATGTAGGCATGCAGAAGCACGCTGACGACACGGAGGCCCTCGACGAGAGAGGTGAGCGTCTGGTCGAGCGCCTCGGCGTTCGCAGGGTCCTTCGCCAGCTGCCACGGAGCGCGCTCCTCGACGTAGCGGTTCAGGCGCCGCACGCGCTGCCAGATCACGTCGAGCGCCTGCGTCAGCTCGGCGCGATCGAGCAGGCCCGCTACCTCGTCCGCGAGGCTGTCGAAGTCGGACGCCAGCTCGGGGTCGGTGTCGACCGCCGGGACGGCGCCGCCGCGGTAGCGGATGAGCATCGCGATCGTCCGGCTCGCGAGGTTGCCGTACTCGTTGGCGAGCTCGGAGTCGTAGCGCGTCTCGAAGCTCGCCGGCGATACGTTGCCGTCGCCGCCGAAGGAGACGTCGCGCAGCAGGTAGTAGCGGAGCGCGTCCGCGCCGAACTTGTCGATCGCCTCGAACGGGTCGAGTACGTTGCCGAGCGTCTTGGACATCTTCTTGTCGTCCATCAGCAGGAAGCCGTGGATCAGGACGTGCTCGGGTAGCGCGAGGCCTGCGGCCATCAGCAGGGCCGGCCAGTAGATGGCGTGAAACTTGAGGATGTCCTTGCCGATCACATGAAACGTGGCCGGCCAGAAGCGGTCGGTCAGATCCTCACCGGGACGCGCGTAGGAGAGCGCGGTCACGTAGTTGAGCAGCGCGTCCCACCAGACGTAGAAGACCTGCTCGGGGTTCCACGGGACGGGCACGCCCCAGCGGATGCGGGCGCGCGTGAGCGAGACGTCCTGCAGGCCCTGCTCGAGGAACGAGAGCGCCTCGTTGTAGCGGATCTTCGGCAGCGCGAAGTCGGGCTGCTCCCGGAATAGGCGCTCGAGCGGCTCCTGGAAGGACGAGAGGCGGAAGAACCAGTTGTCCTCGTGCTCGCGCTGGAGCGGGATGCCATGGATCAGGCACGTGTTCCCGGGCCCGAGCTCGGCGTCGGTCTTGAAGTCCGCGCAGCTCGGGCAGTACCAGCCTTCATAAGTGCCCGCATAGACGTGCCCGTTGTCGTACACCCGCTGCAGGATCTCCTGGACCTTGGCGACGTGCTCGGGATCGGAGGTGCGGATGAAGAAGTCGTTTGAGACGAGCAGCCGCGGCATCAGGGCCTGGAACCGCGGCGCGTTGCGGTCGGCAAGCTCGCGGGGCGTGATCCCCTCACGGTCGGCCACCTGGGCGACCGGCTCACCGTGCTCGTCGGTCCCGGTGAGGAAGAACACGTCCTCGCCTCGCTGGCGGTGGTGCCGCGCGAGCACGTCGGTTGCGATCGCCTCGTACGCATGACCCATGTGCGGCTGGGCGTTCACGTACGAGATCGCGGTCGTGATGTAGAAGCTCATCAGGGACGATGAAGGCTATCCCGCCACGAGCGCGGCTCGGCTCGTCGACTGACTGAGCGGTCCCGCGGGCCGCGCAGTCAGTCCGGGACGTCCGCCGACTGCCGCAGCAGGGTCGCGGTCGTCTGCTCGAGGATTTTGCGCCAGGCGCGTTCCTTCTCGCGCTCGGCCTCGAAATGCTTGACGACCTTGCGCACGCGGGTGGCGGAGATCTCGATCCCGTGACGCGCGCAGATCCGTTTGAAGCGGCCGTAGTCCTGGGCGAGCTTGAGCGTCACGGATTGGAAGCCGTGGCGGGCGATATCAACGCGGGAGGCGTAATTCATGATGCTCGTCTCGAACATCAGCTCGTCGTTCGGCTCGGGCTCGATCAGGACGATGTCGACGCCTGGATATCGCTCCTCCCAGCGGCGCGCCATCTCGTGCAGGCGTTGGTAGGCGAGCAGTTTGAACGTCTGGTAGCCGACCTGGGGGAAGCCCATGTCCGAGATCCGGCGGACCTTGGACCCGCCTATTCGCGGGATCCGCTGCTCGAAGTCGTTGACGTAGGGAACGAGCGGGTTGACGACGAGAATGAACTTTGCGCCGGCCTCGACGGCGACGTCGAGATTCGTGGTGGAGAGCATGCCGCCGTCGATCAGCTCGCGGTCCTTGACCCTGACCGGCTTATAGAGCATCGGCAGCGCCGTCGACGCCCTGACAGCGGTCGAGATCGGCACGTCGTCCCAGCCCTCGGCGCCGAACACGATCCGCTCGCAGGTGTCGAGGTCGGTGGCGGCGATGAAGAGCTCGTTGGCGAGCAGGCGGAAGTCGTCGGTCCGGTCGGGATCGGAGAGGATCGTCCGCACGTAGCGTTCGATCCCCGAGCCTGTGTACAAGCCGGACGGCAGCGCCTGGGCGAGGCCGACGGCGATGTCCACCGCTGAGAGCTGGCGGTAGTCGCGCACCAGGGTCCTCAGCAGGCGCAAGAGCACGAGCGGCATCTGCACGCCCTTGGTGATGTACTCGCTGTAGTTCGGCGTCAACAGCGAGTTCACGCCCACGTCCGGGAACGGCGTCGGCATCTGCTGGACGATGACGCGCATCATCTCCTCAGGCGTCACGCCGTTTGCGACCGAGGCGGCGACGAACGCGCCGCAACTCGTCCCGACGTAGACGTCGAACTCGTTCACGGTCCGGTTGACGGCGAGCAGGTCGAGTGCGCGGAGCGCGCCGATCTCGTAAACGCCGCCGGTGAAGCCGCCGCCCCCAAGCACGAGTGCCGTCTTCGAATGCGGCTGCCGTCGGCGCTTCGTGCTGCCCCGGACACCTGCCTTTGGCGGCGTCTCGAGGTGTACGACATTGCCCATGCGAAGGCCGAAGTGTACGGGTCCGTTCAGGGAACCGCGCGCGGTGGCACCGCATCCTTGTCCGCTCAGAGCTGTTTCATTAGCCTGATGCGACGTCAAGCGCGCGTGCGCGCTATTGCCGTGGTGGTCGCCATGGCGGCGGTGCTGGCGGCGGGCCCCGCGGTGCAGACCGCCACCGCCTCCCAGCTGAGCGCCCTGCGCAAGGTATTCGCCGATGATCTCAACGCCGGCGGAGGCTCGAACGGCGCCCTGGTCGTGGACATGAACACGGGCCAGACCCTGTACTCACACAACGCCCGTGTCGGACGGCTGCCGGCATCGAACGAGAAGCTCTACACGACCTCGACCGCGCTGCTGCGCTTCGGACCTGATGCGACGCTCCAGACCACCATCTACGGTGTCGGCTCGCTCGCGAAGAACGGGACCTTCGACGGCAACCTCTACCTGCACGGCGGCGGCGACCCGTCGTTCGGCTCGACCAGCTTCGACAACTACTACTACGGCAAGAACGTCACCCACGCGACGATGCAGTCGCTCGTCGCGCAGCTCGTCGTGCGAGGTATCAAGTCGATCAACGGCGACGTGTACGGGGACGCGTCCTACCTCGACGAGGCCCAAGGCACCGCGCCATATGGCTTCGCGCCCTCATTCGACCTCGGCAGCCCGCTCAGCGCGCTCGACTACAACCGTGGCTGGACCGACCTCTCCGGCGACGCCTTCCAGGCCAATCCGCCGCTCTACGCGTCCCAGCAGCTCGTGTTCGCGCTGCGGGCTGCCGGCGTGAAGGTCCCGATGAACAGGGCCTTCACCGGCAAGACGCCGATCGGCGCGACGACGCTCGCGACCGTCAGCTCGCCGCCGATGTCCACGATGATCGCCCTCACGAACACACCGTCAGACAATTTCTTCGCCGAGACCCTGATCAAGGACCTCGGCGCCCGCTTCGCCGGCCGCGGATCAACGGCCGCCGGCGCGGCGGTGGTGCGCGCCGAGGTTGCGTACGAATTCGGCATCCGTCCCAGGATCTACGACGGCTCTGGACTCTCGTACAGCGACTCATCGAGCCCGCTGGACCTGGTCACCGTGCTCGAGAAGATGGCGAGCGACAGGGACTTCGTGCGGTCGCTCGCGATCGCAGGCGAGACCGGAACCCTCCAGGACGAGATGGTCGGGACCGACGCACAGGGACAGTGTCGCGCCAAGACCGGCACGCTGGCCGCCGTGTCGAACCTGTCCGGCTACTGTCTCGCGCGCGACGGCCACACGCTCGTGTTCTCGATCCTGCAGAACTACGTCAACCCGGACACCGAGCACCCCCTGCAGGACCTGATGGCCGAGGCGCTCGTCAGGTACGACGGTAAGGCGGCGGCGACGCCACCGAAACCGCCGAAACCGCCGACCACAGCCCCCGGCCCTTAAGGTTCCCTGAAATCGGCGCGGCGCGAGCTCCGCGGCGACAGGCGGTCGCTACGGTGAGGTTGTGCCCGTTCTGCGTGCAGATCGCCTCACGAAGACGGTGGGGGTTGGGCGGGCCGCGCGGCGCGTGCTGGACGAGGTGAGCCTTTCGGTCGACGCCGGCGAGGTGGTCGCAATCCTCGGCCGCTCGGGCAGCGGCAAGTCGACCCTTCTGCACCTGCTCGGCGGGCTCGACTCGCCCGATGCGGGCGAGATCACGCTGGCCGGCGATCGGCTCACGGGCCGCAGCGCCCGGGCGCTGGCGCGGATCCGCCTGCGTCACGTCGGGTTCGTCTTCCAGCAGTTCCAGCTGATCGAGGAGCTGAGCGGCGCGGAGAACGTGCTGATGCCGACGCGGCTGCCGGGCGCCCCGCCGGGCGGCGCGCGCCGCGCAGCGCAGCTGATCGAAGAGCTCGGGCTCAGCGGCGTAGCGGACCATCTTCCGCATGAGCTCTCGGGCGGCGAGCAGCAGCGGTTCGCGTTCGCGCGGGCGCTCGTCAACGGGCCGAAGCTGGTCCTGGCCGATGAGCCGACCGGGAGCCTCGACGCCGAGAACGGAGCAGCGGTCCTCGAGCTGCTGCGTGGTTTGACCGGCAGGGCGGTCGTGATCGTGACCCACGAGCCAGACGCCGCCGCGATCGCCGATCGGGTCCTGCAGCTGGCTGACGGGGAGCTGGTGGCCTCGGCGGACAGAGGTTCGATCGCCGGCCGCCGACGCTCGACCGCCTGGCGGCCCGGCACGTGAGCGCGCTGCGCGCCGCGCTCGGCGAGGCCCGCCACGGGCTGCGGCTGCGCCGGCGTGGGGCGCTGCTGACCGCGATGGGGATCGCGCTGGCGGCCGCGATGCTCGCGGCGGCGGTGGTGGTCGGGGAGGGCCTCGGCGGCGGCTTTGACCGAGCGGCGCGCGCCGCCGACCTGCCCGACGTGATCGTCCGCTTCGATGACGAGTCGGCTCGGCTGGTCGACGAGCGGATCCGCGCGCTGCCCGACATCGCCTCCTACTCGACGCGCCTCGAGTTCACGAACGTCGGGATCTCGGCCGGCGGACAACGACGTGGAGACGCCGTAGCGGAGGTGATGTCCGGCTCGGGGCGACCCGGATATGCGGTGGTAGCCGGACACAATCTCGCCCGACGCGGCTCCGAGGTCCTGATCGAGCTGGGATTCGCTCAGGCCTGGCACATCCGGCTCGGGAGCACGTTCTTCGTGTCCGGGCTGGGGCCGCAGCGGGTGGTGGGGTTCGTGGAGGCGCCCGACAATGTCGGGTACCCGCTCGCGAAACCCCGCTTCTACGTCTCCCGGCCGGCGATCGAGGCACGCTACGGGCCCGAGCGCAAGCCCCAGGTCAACTTCGCGGACATCTGGCTGCGCAACCCCCGCTACCTGAACGAGGTCCTGGCTCAGGCACGGGCAACGAGCTTCGGCCTGCACGACATCCAGTTCGCGACGAAGTCGGGCGTGAAGGTGCTGCTCGACCAAGCGGCCGGCATCGTGATCGACCTGCTGGTCGCGCTGTCGGTGATCGCGCTCGTGACCGCCAGCGTGATGCTCGCGGCGTCGGCGCGCGCCGAGGTTCAACGGCGCCTCGGTGCGATCGGGGTGCGCCGGGCGGTGGGTGCTTCGCGCGGCCACCTCGCGCTGGCGCAGGGGCTCGAGGCGATGATGATCGCGGTGCCGGCGGCCGGGCTCGGGCTGGCGGTCGGCGTGCTCGTGACATACGGTCCCGACGATCGGCTGCTGACGATGCTGAACGAGCCGCCCCCCGGCGCCGGCCTCGTGCTGCCGCTGGCAGCCGGGTGGCTGGCCAGCATGGCGATCCCCGTGCTCGGCGCGGCGTGGCCCGCATGGCGGGCGGCCGGCCGCTCGCCGGTGGGGCTGCTGCGGGGTGGGGAGCTCGAGGCGGGCGGGCGGGGCGGGCGCCTTTCGGGCGGACGGAGCGGGCGCCTCTCGAGCGGACGGGGCGGGCGTCGCGGTGGCCTCGCGGCGCTCGGAGCCCGGCTTGTGGCCGCGCGCCGGGTACGACTCGCCGCGACGGTCGTGACGCTCGGTCTCTCGACCGGGTTCGTGCTGCTGATGCTGGCGCTCGCGTCGGCGCTGAGTGCGCTCGAGACCGATCCCGGCGCGCTCGGCAAGCACTACCAGCTCACCGCGTCGCTGCCCGTGTCCGCCGTGCCGCGGGTGCGCGCGATCCCCGGCGTCCAGGCTGCGGCGCCACGCTACGAGGTCGAGGCGGCCGACTCGTTCTCGCTGGGTGAGACGATCGACGTGATCGCGTATCCGGGCAACCACACCGTGTTCGAGGCACCACCACTCGTCGCCGGCAGACGCCTGCACGGGGAAGACGACGCCGAGGTCGGCGTCGGCCTGGCCAACGCCCTCGGCCTCAGCCCGGGCGCGACGCTGGCGCTCGCGTTCTCCTCTGGGGCTGAGCTACGGCTCCGGGTCGCCGGGCTCGTCAGCTCACTCGACCACGACGGCCGCGTGGCATACATACCGGCGAAGGCGCTGCTGGGCGTGGACCCGTCGGCGCCGTTCCAGATCGCGGTCCTGGTGAGACCGAACGCCAACCAGGGGAGCGTCTCCGCCGCGCTGACCGCGCTCGGGGGAGCCCCTGCACAGACGAGCGGGGCGACTGCGCGCGGCGTGCCGCTCGTGGACACGCTGCGGACAATCCTCCGCGCGATCGCGATCGTCGACGGCCTCGTCTGCCTCTACGCCCTGATCCAGGCGTGCACGCTCACGGTTCAGGAGCGCCGCCGGACGGTCGCGGTGCTCCGCGCCTGCGGAGCGGGAGCGGGTGCGGTGCGGCGGCTGCTGCTCGGCGCGGCACTCGCGCTCGTCGTTCCCGCCGCCTTGGTGGGCGTCGTGTTGGAGCGGTTCGTGTTCGGACCCGCGCTGGCGCACCTGGCCGTGAACTACGCGACGCTAGCGCTCGACGCAACGACCGCCGAGGTGCTGGCAACCCTGGCCGGTCTGGCGCTCGCGGGCGCGGTCGCCGTCATCTGGGTCGCGCGGCTGGCATGCCGTGAATCGGTCGTCTCGGGGCTTGCGTCGCGATGAGGCGAATCACCCGGCGAGAGGCTGTCGGCGAGGCGCTCGCCGGCGCCGTGCTGCTGGCCGGGTGCGGGGGTGGTGAAGGACGGGTGGCCGCCCGTTCGGGCTCGACGCTCGAGTCCACCTGGGGTGACCCGGTCGGGGACGGGCAGCTCCGGGTCCTGGCGGGCGAACCGCTGATCGACCGCACGGAGCTCGGGCCGCGCGCGCCCGGGGTCTCGGTCCTGGCGAGGATCGCGCACCAGACCGATGCCCACGTGCTCGATGCCTCCTCGCCGGCGCGGGTCACCTTCCTCGATCGCCTCGGCCCGCCGTTCCAGTCGACGTTCCGACCTCAGGAGACGCTGACCGCGCAGGTGCTGGCGGGAGCGATTGTGTCCGTCCGCTCGCTGGGGCCCCAGGTCGTGATCCAGGGGGGCGACCTGATCGACAATGACCAGCACAACGAGCTGGCGCACGCGCTCGCGGTGCTGCGGGGCGGGCCTGTGCGTCCGGGGAGTGGTCCGGACGGCTACTTCGGCGTGCAGCTGGCGTCTGACCCCGACCCGTTCTATTACCGGCCTGACCTCGACGCGCCGCGGTATCCCGGGCTGCTGCGTAAGGCGGTGGGAGAGTTTGTGAGCCGCGGCCTCGATGTGCCGTGGTATCCGGTGCTCGGCGATCACGATGCGCTGGTCGCCGGCGAGATCGTGCCGACGGCGCTGACGCGGTCGCTCGCGGTCGGGGGCCGGGCGCTGTGGGATCTGCCCCACGGGCTGACGCTGCCGCCGGAGGCGCGGACCGAGGCCACGGCGTCTCCCGACGGTCCGCCCGACCCGGGCCTGGTCCAGTCGTTCCTGACGCGCGCGCTGGCGGGGCCGACGGTGCGGGTGCCGGCGGATCCTGGGCGGTCGGAGATGACCCTGCAGGAGGTGGTGGGTGCGCTGCGCGGCGCCGGCGCGACTGCCGCCGGTGCAGGAACCGCCGGCGAGCGCCTGGACTACACGCTCGATGTCGGCCCGCGGCTGCGCCTGATCGTGCTCGACCTCGTGCGACGCGCCGGCGGCTCAGGGGGCCTGGTCGGACCCGGTCAGCAGGCATGGCTCGGCGCGCAGCTCGCGGCCGCCGGTGAGCGCTGGGTGATCGTCGTCTCCCACCAGCCGATTCAGAGCTCGATCGGCGGCGAGGGGCTGCTCGCGATGCTCGACCGCTCCCCGCGTGTGATCGCGGCCCTGTACGGCCACATCCATCGCAACCTGATCGTCGCCCGCGCGACTCCGGCCGGCGGCTACTGGCTGATCAGCACAGCTTCGCTGATCGACTACCCGCAGCAGGCGCGCGCGCTACGGATCCTCGCCACCGCCGGCGGCGGCGTGACGATCGAGACCTGGATGCTCGACCACGTCTTCCCTGGGCCGCTCGGTCAGATCTCCCGACAGCTGTCGTTCATCGACGCGCAGGGAGGCAGGCCACAGGCGTTCGCCGGGTCGAGACTCGACCGCAACGTGAGGCTTCACCGCCGCGCGGTCTGAGCGGCGTGACGTGAGGCTTCACCGCGCGCGGTCTGAGCGGCGTGGCGGGATCAGCCGGCGACGACGGCCGCCGCGGCGCCCTCAGCTTGCGCGGACCGGGCGTGCTCGCGGCTGTCCCGGGAGGCGATCAGGACCGCGGCGAGGA
>Ga0302324_100019701_pt1 | contig 13232 bp, 7 predicted proteins | sample Palsa_T0_1_FD_201949 | JGI IMG/M metagenome (GOLD analysis project Ga0302324, IMG submission 201949) | Peat permafrost microbial communities from Stordalen Mire near Abisko, Sweden - Palsa_T0_1 | ecosystem: Environmental > Terrestrial > Soil > Palsa > Peat permafrost | place: Sweden: Abisko...
GCTGAAACAAGGAAATCTGAAGGGCTCCTGAACCCACCGACCGAAACTGGTTAGGTGGGTTTTTTGATTTATGATCTCTTGACGGAGGAAATATGGGCGGCCAGAAGGCAGAGCAGAAGACACCCGCGCAGAAGGCAGCCGCGGACAAAACAACGATGACGGGCGCAAGGATCCTCTGGGAATGCCTCGAGCGCGAAGGCGTAAAGCAAGTGTTCGGCTATCCCGGCGGCGCCATCCTCCCGGTCTACGACGCCCTGCGCCACAGTTCCATCCACCATATCCTGGTACGCCACGAGCAAGGGGCCACGCACATGGCAGACGGCTACGCGCGCGCCACAGGCGACGTGGGAGTGGCGATCGCCACCTCCGGCCCCGGCGCCACCAACATGGTCACCGGCATCGCCACGGCCATGCTCGACTCCGTGCCCATCGTCTGCATCACCGGGCAGGTCGGCAGCAAGCTGCTCGGGTCGGACGCCTTCCAGGAGACCGACATCACCGGCGTCACGCTGCCCATCACCAAGCACAACTACCTCGTGACCCGAGCCGATGAGATCGCCCACACCGTCCGCGAGGCCTTCTACGTGGCAAAATCCGGACGTCCGGGGCCGGTGCTGATCGATATCACCAAGGACGCGCAGCAGAGCTCCTGCGAATTCGATTGGGAAGCGGCAGCGCCCAAAATGCGCGGCTACCGCCCCGATCTCTCTCCCGCGAAGGATGCTTACGATAAAGCCCTCGAATTGATTCACGCGGCCAAGCGGCCGATCATTCTCGCCGGCCACGGAATTTCAGTTTCCGGAGCCGAACACGAAGTCCAGTCGTTCGCCGAGCGCGGCTCGATTCCCGTGGCCATGACTCTTCTCGGCCTGGGGCACTTCCCTTCCACCCACGTGCTCAATCTCGGAATGATGGGCATGCACGGCGAGGCCTGGGTCAACACGGCGATTCAGGAAGCCGACCTGCTGATCGCGCTGGGAATGCGCTTTGACGATCGCGTCACCGGCAACCTCAAGACGTATGCTCCCAACGCCAAAAAGATCCACATCGATATCGACCCATCCGAGATCAACAAGAACGTCAAGGTCGACGTGGCTCTGGTCGGCGATCTCCGGAAAGTCCTGCACGAATTGCAGCCTCGGATGGAGATGAAAGATCGCCGCAAGTGGCTCGAGTTCGTCCGCAATCTCAAGGGCGATTCGGCCGTGCGCGATATCCAGAATCTCCCGGACAACGGGCACCTGTACGCCGCGCACGTGATCAACGACCTGTGGCACGAAACGCGGGATAGCGAAACCATCGTCGTCACCGACGTCGGGCAGCACCAGATGTGGGAAGCGCAGTATTACAAGCATGACCGCCCGCGTTCGCTGATCACCTCCGGCGGTTTGGGCACCATGGGCTTCGCGCTGCCGGCCGCAATCGGCGCGAAGGTGGGCTGCCCCGCATCGGACGTCTGGGTGGTCGCCGGCGACGGCGGCTTCCAGATGACCATGGCCGAGCTCGCCACCATCGTGCAGGAAAATCTCAAGGTAAACATCGCCATCATCAACAACGGCTACTTGGGAATGGTCCGCCAGTGGCAGGAATTCTTCTACGAGCGGAATTACGAAGCCACTCCCCTGCTCAGCCCCGATTTCAAGAAACTCGGCGAGGCCTACGGCATCCGCAGCATCATCTGCAACAAGCGCGGCGAGGTGGTGCCCACCATTCGGGCGGCGCGGGAGCACAACGGCCCCGTGCTGATCGATTTCCAGGTCGAGCAGGAAGATACGGTCTACCCGATGGTGGCAGCGGGCGCCTCGCTGCATGAAATGATCCGCCGGCCCAGCCCGATCGTCGAAACCGCGGGAGACGAATAGGAAAAGACATGCTCCATACATTTATCGTTTACGTGGAAAACAAGCCGGGCGTGCTGTCGCGAGTCGTGTCGCTGTTCCGGCGCCGCGCGTTCAATATCGATTCACTCACCGTAGGGCGCACCGAAAAGCCCGAGGTCTCGCGGATGACCATCGTTCTCGATGCCGACCAGGACCAGGCGCGGCGGATCGTCGCCAACGTCTACAAGCTCGTGAATGTGCTGCTCGTTGACGATGTCACGGCGCAGCCTGCAATTGTGCGGGATCTCGCGCTCATCAAAGTGGAAGCGACGCCGGAATCGAGATCACACGTGCTGGAGTTAGCCAACGTGTTTCGCGCGCGCGTGGTCGATGTTGCTCACGACTCGCTCACGATCGAGATCACGGGAACCGAAGACAAGATCGACAGCCTGCTCGAAGTCCTGCGCCCGCTGGGTCTGATCGAAGTCGTACGCACCGGCCAGGTGGCCATGCGCCGCGGCACAAAAGCGACCGTGCCCGTGTCCAAAGAGAAAGCTGCCGCAGTACTTGACGACGAGAACGTTTCCTACTCCGTCTGATCCGCCTCGCGAAGCGGGAAAAGCGACGAAATCGCATGCACTACCTTTTGTTCTACGATTACGTGGAAGATTTCGTAGCCAAGCGCGCTCCGTTGCGTGCCGCGCATTTCGAACTGGCGCGGAACTCGTTTGACCGTGGCGAAATGGTCATAGCCGGCGCATATGCCGAGCCAGACCATGGCGCCATTCTGGTGTTCCGCTCGGAAGCAGGCGCCGAGGATTTCGCCAACTCCGACCCCTACGTGAAAAACGGCGTAGTCACCAAATGGGAAGTCAAGAAGTGGATGACCGTGATAGGCGACGGCGCCGAAATGCCCAAGCTGTAAACTCGCTTTAGATCCTCAAAAATCCAGCCCTATAATTTCAGTACCCGCGACGCATTCTCGCCAAGAATCATTTTTCTTTCGGCGCTCGTTAAATTGATCTGTTCGAGAAACGCGAGCGGACGGTCGTAACCCATGTCGTAGCAGTAGTCGCTCCCGATCATCACGCGGTCGGCGCCGACCTCCTGGATCACGAATTCCATAATCGGCTTGGAGTGCACCACCGTGTCGTAGGTAAACCGCCGCAGATAGTCGCTCGGCGGCCGCGGCACATTCATTTTCTTGATCTCCGGACGCACCCGGTACCCTTGATCCACGCGGCCAATCAGAATAGGCAGCGCTCCGCCGCCATGCGGCAGGTTGATCTGGAGCCTGGGGTGACGGTCGAGCACGCCGCCGAAGATCAGCTTGCAGGCGGCAATCGCGGTGTCAAAGGGATTGCCCAGCAGATTGGAGAGGTAGTAATCCTTCATGTGCGCGCCGCCGTAATTCGGCAGCGGATGCAGAAAAATGGGCAAGCCCAGCTCTTCGATCCGATTGTAGATCGTCTCGAAGAGCGGATCGTCCAGATCGTGCGTGTCGTCGATGTGCGTGCCGATGTAGACGCCGCGCATTCCCGGCAGTTTGCTGGCGCGGTTGAGTTCCTCGATGGCGCGATCCGGATACAGCATGGGAAGCATCATCAGCGCCACGATGCGCGTGGGATATTGCAGATGAGCCGCGCTCGCCCCGTCGTTCCAGGCCACCGCCATGCGGTGCGAAAAATCCTCGTCGCCCCAATAGACCATGGGGTTGCTCATCGAAACCGCCTGCATCGCGACGCCCTGCCGGTCCATATCCGCGATGCGCAGCTTCAAATCCATGAATTTGGCTTCCAGCACGTTGCTTCCAGCGGGCGTCTTGAACGAAAAGCCGGTGTCCGTCTTGTGGTATTCGGCGTCGAAGCGCTTGCCGTCCGCCACGATTACATCAAAGAACGACTGCGGGTAATAATGCGCGTGGATGTCGATCGGGCGAACCGAGGAAGCCGCAAATATCTCTTTGCTTCTCGCCGCAGCCGCGACTGCGGCGGCCGTTAGGCCTGCCTTTAGCACCCTCCGGCGCGACATCGGGCCGCAGCAAGTGGAATGTCCCATGGTGAGTTCCTGCCCCCTTTTACGCGCTCGTCACGAGCGGCAGCCGTGAAGAATACACCCGTTACGAAATCTGGATAGCCTGACGTGCTCGCGGGCGAAATCGGTCGGCACTCCGCCAAGTTCTCGTAAATTGACTAAGGAGAATGACAAATTGTGTCCGTTCGCCGCCGGCCCACACTATGGATTCTTTGCAAGAGAATTCAGCAAGTCGCAATAATTCAATAGTTTAAAGCTATCGTAGAGCTGTTTAAATTTGGCACGCGGCTTGCTTAACCGATATTGGGGTAATTTATATATTTCTCATGCATTCCTTAGCCGAGCGAATTTGATGGCCGCGCCGAGTCCGATACAAACTCAATTGTTCCCCGATAAGAAAGCTCGCGCCTTAGCAGTATGTCAAAGCCTCACTCTCGCGCTCACTTTTGTCGTTCTTCTTTGCTCTCTGCTGGCGCGCGAATATCCGGAACTGCTCACGTTGACGGATTCCACTTGCAACGATTACACCCTGCTGAGCGGTTCTTCCAGCTGCAAAGCCACTGCGGTAAGCAAGGAAACCGACCATCCCGCACCGGCTTCCGCCGTTTACCCTCGTGTCCCGGTCCGCTACGCAGAACGCGAGATTCAAATTGTCCTTCCTTCTCGCCCGGTCAGGTCAAACGCGCGGCTGCGTTTGATATGCATTCTTCGCACCTAGCCGCCTCTTCCGCAAAAAAAGCTCGTTCTTGCATTCGCTCGAAATCGTTTTGCTGCGTCGCAGTGCGCAAAAAAATCGCTCATCATTCCCGGGAGATTCAAAATGAATCGGCACGAAAAAGGCTTCTCACTGATCGAGCTTCTCATCGTCGTAGCGATTATCCTGATCATCGCGGCCATCGCGATCCCCAATCTGCTGCGGTCGCGGATGGCGGCGAACGAAGCCTCGGCGGTCGGCTCCATCCGCACGGTGACCACCGCGGCCATCACGTATAACTCAACCTATGGAAACGGCTTTCCGCCCAGCCTCACCGCCATCGGCACATCCACGGGGGCCGTAAGCTGCACGAATGCCCAGCTAGTCGATAGCGTGCTCACCGGGGGAACCAAGAGCGGCTACACCTTTGCCCTCAACCACGGTGCCACCGTGCTGACAAGCGCATCAAGCTCCTGCTCGGGCGGTTACGGCTATTCCGACGGTTACGTTGTTACCGCCGTTCCGATCACCGTCGGCACTACGGGCCAGCGCGGCTTCTGCTCAGATGCCACCGGGGTAATCCGTTACAATACCTCGGGCACTGCGGGATATACGGCTCCTTACTGCACTACCGCCCAGAATCCCCTTCAGTAAAAATACGGATCCTATCGATCGCTCCTCCCACAAGAAAAAAGGGGCCGCAAAACGCGGCCCCCTTTTTCAAACCAATCGTCTCCCAGCCACAAGCGGACTAGAAAACGTACTTGAGCGCGAACTGAATCAACCGCGGATTGACCGCCGAGCTGGTGATCTGCCCGAAAGTGGACGCGGAAATGTCCGTGGATACGGGGGTGTTGAACTGGGCATGGTTGAAGGCATTGAAGAACTCCGCGCGAAACACGAGAGCTGCGTCCTCGTGGAGGCCCCCCACCTTAGTCGTCTTCTGGAGAGTCGCGTCGAAGTTGAACTGGCCCGGGCCAAGAATAGTGCCCACACCGCTGTTTCCCCAGCCAGTTCCGTTGCCGATCACCGGGGTCGTGCCAAACGCTGCTTTGTTGAACCACCCCGGGCCACCGTTCGTGCCACCCAGCCGAGCTTCGTCGCCCCCTGGGTTACTGACATTGGCGGCTGTCATTCCCGAAGCGTACTCGGCCGTGGACGTGTTCACCTTTCCGAAGATGGAACCGCCACGGGTATCGGTGACGGTCAAGGGCAGGCCGTCCTGGACGACGGTCACACCTGCCAGGCTCCATCCATTGGTGACCTTGCCGACGAACCCATCATGCTTGCCCAAGGGCAGGTCCCAGCTGTAGTTGATCGTCAAACGCTGCGGACGATAATAGGACGATCGCCCGTAGAGAATTGGAAGGTGAGGATCGTCATAACTGTAGTGATCCGCAGTCGACAGGTCCTGAGCCCACGTGTAGGCCGCCTGCATGTCGAGACCGTGGGACATGCGCTTACGCACAGTAACCTGCATACTGTCGAACAGGGTTCTTCCAGCGTTTACGAACGTGTTTAGACCAGTCGGAGAAAAACCGAGGTAAGGCACGCGCTCCGACGTGTTCGCGGTCGTGTTGGTGGTGATGCCGTTGACCGGACTGGCCGCAGAAGCAAGGAGCGGCTCGTTAATCTGAAGGCCTTGCGAGCCTCCGCCGGTGAGGGCCACCCCTCCCTGGAAGATCGAGTGGCTGCCCACATAACCCACTTCCAGCACCCAGCTGGGCAGGAACTCATATTGAGTATTCAAGTTCCACTGATACGTCGTCGGGTACTTGAACAGGGGGTTCATCACGTTCACGGCCAGGTTGGAACTTGTTCCTGTATTGGACGTGGTATTGATAGTGACGTACCGTGCTCCCGACGCCCATCCCACAGATGTCGGTACGTTGAAATATGGATTACTTTCCGTGGACTGCTGGTTTGAGGCGCTCGATGCCTGAAACACCGGAACGGCGTACGGCCAAATCTGCACGGCGCTCGAGTTGTAGGCGGCTATGCCCTGGCGGTCATAGAAAATGCCGGCCCCGCCGCGTACTACAAGGCGGTCGCTGGATGTTGGCCTCCAGGCAAAACCAACACGCGGCGCAAACGCATCGATCGGGGGATTATTCTGAGTGGGCACTTTATGGTTGCTCTGGAAAACTCCACCCACCGGCGGTGCGGGATATAGCGAAGGGTTAAAGTTGGACGGTACGACAAATCCGGCCAGCGATCCGGTGGCTTGTGTGGCTCCCAGCGTGCCTCCCTGCGATACGGGAACATTGACAGTGCTGATCAGGCTCGTCCAGGTGTTCGTGGTATTCCCGGCAGCATCGTAGAACAACCCATTGTATTCCCACCGAAGTCCCAAGTTTACGGTCAGCCTGCTGGACACCTTGAAGTCATCCTGGATAAAGGCGTTTGCAGCGGGCGAACGGAAAAAGTGGTTATCGCCGCCCGGCTTGGTGAGCGAAACGGAATTGCCCGTGTTGTCGATGTTGCTGACGCCGCTGCCGTTATTGGTCCCCGCAAGTTGACTCGCAAGGCAGGAGCCCGTGGCAGCTGCCGTAGCGGTCGCGGCCGTCCCAGTGCCAGGTGCGGGCACGCAGGCCGGCAGCCCCAGCAGGAAATCCGAGAACGTGTCGAAGGTCTCGTTCGCATTGCCTCCGCCAGCCAGAGCCGGGAAATACCAGTTCAGGCGGTCGCGCTCGATTTCAAATCCCGAGCGAATGGTGTGCTTCCCGTGCGACCAGGAAACCTGATCAGACACTTCCCACGAGGTGTTCAGCTTGCGGGCAACAGCGACGCCCGTGCCGAATACGAACAACCCCTTGATCGTGTACCGGTTGCTCACATCGTACGTCGGCTCGACAGGAGCCACGCCGAATTGAGTGTTGGTGACGAGAGATCCATTCGGATTGACGAACCCGGGGTAGTCATATACCACGGTGCGCTGCACCGAACCCTTCAATTCGTTCACTACGTTGTTCGAGACGATTGTAGTGAGCTTCCCTGTCGTGTATTCCGTCGGGAACGTAAAACTGCCGGGCGCACCAGGCAAACCCTGGGTGATCGCCGAGCCGGTGGCGCCGATTCCGATCGGGCCGATCGTGTGAACGGAACTATAGAAAAACCGTCCCGAAATGGTGTTGCGGCTGTTGAGTACATAATCGACGTTGCCCGTGCCCTGATTTTCAAAATAGTGCGCGGGATCGCTGAACGTGGTGGCCTGAGTTCCGGGGGCGGCCGCCGTTCCGGGAACGGCGCTTTCACCCGCAACGTAATACGTGCCATCGGCATTTTGGAAATTGAGGTAATTGAGAGCTACCTGATTGATGTTCGATCCGTTACACGCAACCTTCACTCCACCACCGAAGGGGGTCTGGCCGCAATAGGCCGCTCCCAGTGCCTGCACCCAGGGGGACCCAATTACGGCGCTGCGGGCACCCGCTGGTATATATGTCAACACGGGATTTGAAAAGCCCGCCGCGGCCAGGCCATTCTTCTGCCAGGTGCGCTGGAACGAGGCAAAGAAGAACAGTTTGTCCTTCTTCACTGGGCCGCCGATCGTGCCGCCGAACTGGTTCTGGTTCAGCACCGGCCGTCCGTTTTGAGGAACGCCGTTTACCGGGGCACTCTCCTTACGGAAAAAGTCGTTGGCATTGAGCACCGCGTTGCGGAAAAACTCGAATCCGCTTCCGTGGAACTGGTTCGTGCCGGACTTCGTCACAACGTTCACGTTCGCGCCGGGATTGCGTCCATAACCGGCATCGTAGGTCGAGGTCTGAATCTTGAATTCCTGGATGGCGTCCGGATTCACAATCCCGATTCCGCTGGTGGCGCCACCGGAATCCGCGCCGGTTCCAGTTCCGGCAGTATTGATGATGGAAGACCCATCCTGCTGATAGTTGTTCTGAGCGGCGAGGGCGCCGTTCACCACGATGTCCTGCGTGCCCCGGCCAAGCTGAGTCGCGTTATACACGGCGACGTTCGCGCCGGCCGCGAGCCCCAGAATGGTCGAATAGTTACGGGCCGTCAGGGGGATATCCGAGATGGTGTTTCCGCCAACGGTCGTGCCCAAGGTGGATGTGGCGGTCTGAACCTGTTCGGTTTCCGCGCGGACTTCCACTTGCTGTATCTGAGAGCCGACCTGCATCGTCTCATCGAAGACGTCCGTCTCGGTCACGACGATGGCGACCGAGGGCACCTCAACGGTGCCAAAACCAGAGGCCTCAAACTTCAGCTTGTAAGGCCCGGGAGGAAGAAAGCCAAACTTGTAGGTGCCATTCGCGTCCGTGGTACTGGTACGCACTTGGTCGGTGCCCACGCTCGTGGCGGTGACAGTGGCATTCGGCACGACCGCGCCGGAAGAGTCCTTAACAGTTCCGGTCAAAGCGCCCGTCGAGGACGACTGGCCAAAACCCACCGAGCTCAGCATCAACGACAAAGCGACGAGCAGGACAAGGCTGGTGCCCAAGGCACACCTTGTCCACAACTCCACAATCCTATTTTTCATATCGAGTATCCCTCTCCTGGAATTACACATCCCCACTAGCAAACGTAAGTCTGCTGTTGCGGCGCACAATACCCCCACCGAATGGGGAAAGTCCTGAGGAAAATACAAAATGTTGCCGAATTCGACGAAAACTCGTCCATTTTGGCACCCCAAGGCCGCTTGCAGCCCCACGCTTACTGATTTACTCGCAACGCGATGGCCGTTTGGAACAAAAGCCATCTACCAGAAATGTGCGGCGGGGTACGGTGGCTGTGGTCTGGAGTAGAAGCTCTCGGTCGGGAAGAGCGATGGCCTTTAAGCGAGGTAGGTCGGCGGATGGAATGGAGAGAAGCCCTGCCCATCCATTCCCGGCTTGCGGATTTAGGAACGCCGAGGACTACGGAAGCAAAAAGGCGTTCTCCCCAGAGAGAACGCCTCCGCTTTCTGTCTCAACCGGTGCTAGTGGGCGAGGGGGTCCGGCCGAAGCTGGATATGGGCGACGGAACTCGAGGTGCCCTTGCCACCCTCGATGTGCCACACAACCCTGGTCTCATTGGCCGTCCACAGCCCTCGGCCCTTCCAACCGGCCTTCGGGTCATCGATGCGGCCATCCATGAGCCTGGTGTAGAAGCTCATCGGGTACGGCACACGGAACGTCACAAACTTCTTCGTCTCGGGGATAAAAGCAATCAGCGAATCCGAGCCGGTGCCGGTGACGATGGGAATGTCGTTGCCGAGCCCGAGGGTGTCGTAGCGGTCCACCCAATTGTGGTAGAACGAATCCGCCAGCACATTGCTTCCCTTGAATTTCGGACCGGGAACCGGATACAGCGTCCAGCCCTCGGGGCACTGCTGCCCTGTGGCTTCCGGGCCGTTGAGCGGTCCTTTGCATTTGCTGCGGTCGAAACTCGCGAGGTCGTTGCTGCCGGCGAGCGCTGCCCAAACGAGTCCTCTGCTATCGATCGCAAGGCCTAATGTGGAATAAGCCTCCACGCCCGGCCGCTTCGGATTATCGAAGGGAGGCTCGTACACCTCGGTCTTGCACGTTTCCGGCGGGTTCGAGCCGATTTCCACGCGGAAGATTCGGCCGGGAACCGGATTGCCCAGGCCCGCATACCAGACGCTTCCATCAATCGGATTCACCGCGACTCCGTAGCCGTTCGACCATTTCACCTCACGATCGAGCTTCGGATTGGGCGGCTCATCTGCCTTGGTGAAAGCGCCGGTCTTTCCGTCTCCGTTGTAGTCGATGATCGCGAGGCACCAGCCGACGGACTTCTCCGAATCGTGGGTTTCATCCCACACGCGCGTCTTGATCCAGCCGATTCCTCCGCGGTGATCCGGACCCACGCCGGGCGTGCTGGCGTAATACAGAGTTTCATCCTTGTCATCCGCAAACACCATGTGTCCAGACGGCAGGCAGGTATCCACCGAACCGAACTTGCCGGTCTTCGGTTCGTAGAACGTTCCGCCGCGCGCCACCGTGCCTTCGGGGATCGGGAAAATTTTGGCGTACGGATTGTTGGAGCTGGCCTTGCACCAATCGGGCAGGTCGGCGCGAGTCTGCGAATGGAACCAGAACCGGCCCTTGCTATCGAGCCGCGGCTGCGCGGAGGTAACACGATCGTTCCAGATCAATTCCTCGCCCCAATAAGGAGACGGCGCGCCGATGGTCTGCGGCGTAAACGGCTTCAGCAATTCGCGATCCTTCTCGTTGCGCAGCGTGATCGGAATCATTTCTTTGGTGTTCTTGTAAGGATCGAGAACCGCGAGCGCATTCCCGGAAAAGTCGGTGCCGTAAATCGGGCCGTAGGCATTCGCGGTGGGGTGCCGGTCATCGCTGCTGCCGACGTCGTGGAAGAATGACGTCGCGGTTCCAAACTCCCACAGCGAGATCACCGCGTTCCGCTCGACGCCCTGGGGACGCGGCGGAGCCGGAGGCACTTCGCCCTTCTCGATTCGCGTGCTCCAATCGGCAAACATCGCCAGGCCGCGATCGTGACCGAAGCTGTTCAGGGCGTTGGTCATCTGCGGCCCCACCTGGCCGGACATGAGCCGCCGCTCCCACGCGAGAGCAGGCGAATCGAAGGTTCCCAGGCTCGGCTCGATCTCGCGCGTCGCCTTTTCACCCATCTGATGGCAAACCTCGCAGCCTCGCTTCAGCAGAAACGCATAATGGGCCTGGTTTTCAATCTCGGTGTCTTTTGTGGGCGCGAAGTTGCCCGGAGCATCCGGTTCTTCGCCGATGAGTTGGCCATCGCGCGACCGTATCTTCATGGGGAAGGCGCTCTTGGGCGGCATATTGAGCAGCGAGAACCAATAATCGCCTGGGTAGTATTGCGCCGCGGCTTGCGGCGTCGGGGCAATCACGGCTTTGAGCGCCAGCGTCTTGCCGAGTGTCGTGTTCACAACCTCGGAGTCCACGAGACCGTAGCCCCTGACCCACACTTTGTAGTTGGCCTTCGGCAGATCGGGCACTACGAAGCGTCCCGCGTCATCGGTCACGACGATTTTGCGGAATTTGGTCGGCAGATCGGACGTTTCGGCAATCACCCACACGCCGGCTTCCGGCCCTTTCGAGCTGGACACCACGCCGCCGATGTCATCGGCGTCGATTACCACGCTACTCGCGTCTGCCCGCCCCGCCTTCGCGCGCGGGGCAGCCTCTGTCCGGATGATGGCCGCCAAAACAACCACTCCAAACAGCAGCCAGATTATTGCCGCAAGGGCTTGCGATTTCGGATTTCCTTTTGTCATTACTATCCTCTTTAAACAATTGTCCCGGAGCGAATCGATTTTGATCGAGCCTCAAATTCAAAGGGCTCACTTCGCAAGCGGGTCGGGCCGAATTTGGAAATGTGCGAGCTGGCTGGGCATCTCCTTACCGCCCTCGGTAACCTGCGACCCTCTCGATTGGTTGCCGGCCCACGCGCCGTGGCCCTTCCACCCGGCCTTCGGATCGTCCACGCGAGCATCCAGGAAGCGGGAGAAAAATCCCCTCGGATAGGGCATGTTCAATCGAACCCACTTCTTCGCGTCCTGCTGAAAGACGATCAGCGAATCAGAGTTGGCTCCATCCACGATCACCGCGTTCTTGCCGAGACCAAGCGAATCGTAGCGATCGATGTACATATAATAGTTGTAATCGGATTTCACCGTGGGATCGGACTTGAACGTCGGCCCCGGGATCGGATAAAAGCTCCATCCCTCGTAACATTGCTTGCCAGTTGCGGCCGACTCACCGGTCGGAGGAGTCTTGCACTTGCGCCGGTCAAAGCTGGCCAGATAGCCCTCGCCGGTCAGCGGCGTCCAAACCACGCCGTTGGTATCGATGTCGATTCCCCGGTCATGCGAGCCTCCCGGCCCGTTGCCCTTGGGATCGTAAGGCACTTCGTAAACTTCGGTAAGGCACGTCGAGGGAGGATTCGAACCTCGCACCATGCGAACCAGCCTTCCCGGCATGTCCTGAATATTCGAATACCACACGCTGCCATCGATGGGATTGATCGAGATGCCGTAGGCGCCCGGCTTGTAGATTTCGCGGTCGAGTTTCGGATTCGGAGGATCGGTCCACTTGGTGTACTCGCCGATTTTCCCGTCGCCGTTGTAATCGATTACCGCCGGGCACCAGCCCTGGGATTTTTCGGCGTCGTGTGTTTCATCCCACAGGCGCGTGTTCAACCAGCCGATTCCGCCGTCGCGCTGAACCGTGAAGAACAACGTGTTGTCCTTGTCGTAGGCGAAGGCGTTGCGCGTCGACTGGAAGCACAAATCCACAAATCCGAATTTCCCCGTTTCGGGATCGTACACGTCCACGCCCTTCCCGCGTTCCTCTCGCGGGGAATGCATCGCGTAAATGTTCGTTGAGCCCTTTTTGCAATAGTCGGCGTTGCCGATGCGGGTTTCCACGTTCAGCCACACGCGTCCCCGGCCGTCCATGGCGATGGGCCCCGGGTTGATGGGGTCTTTCCAAACCAATTCGTCTCCGAAGTACATAGAAGGATAGAGTTGGCTCTGGGGCGAAAAAAGAACTTGCTTGGAACGCTGCGATTCGTCCGGCAGGGGCACCTGAACCAGCTTGGCCGTATTTTTCGCCGGGTCCACGATGGCCAGATCGCCTCCCGACCATTCGGCTCCGTATACCGGGCCGCCGCCGTTCACCGTGGGGTTCCGCTTATCGGTGCTGATCAGGGCATGGAGGAACGCC
>Ga0302324_100019702_pt1 | contig 13232 bp, 11 predicted proteins | sample Palsa_T0_1_FD_201949 | JGI IMG/M metagenome (GOLD analysis project Ga0302324, IMG submission 201949) | Peat permafrost microbial communities from Stordalen Mire near Abisko, Sweden - Palsa_T0_1 | ecosystem: Environmental > Terrestrial > Soil > Palsa > Peat permafrost | place: Sweden: Abisko...
TATTCGTATTCAGTAATTGGATTTACTTATTACGCAAAGCCCACAAGATCATACGTCTTTAAGGAAAAATGAACGGCAATCTAGCCGGCCATCTTGCACACGCTGCGAGCCACTGTCACGAAGGACCGGACGAGCGACGAGTTGTTCCCGGCCCTTGTGGCAAGAGCGATCTCGGAGTGCCGGGTTGATTCCGGCAACGGCTTCATCACAATCTTTCTGGATTGAGCAAGCGCCACCGATTGCGGAACGATTGCAATGCCTACCCCCGCCGCAACCAAGGCGATCGCGGTATACATCTCGCCTGTTTCCTGAACGATGTTCGGACTGAAACCCTCGCCCGTACAAATCTGAATGATGGAATCGAAGAAGCCGGGCGCCCAGCGGCGTCCATAGGCAACAAACGGTTCGTCCTTCAACTGGGCAATGTGATGCAGCTTCTTCCTCGCAAACGGATGCCCCTTATCCAGAATCACCACCAGCTCCTCACGGTGGATGACCGTGATGTTCAGCAGGTCGTTTGCCAGGGGTAAACGCAGAAACCCAATATCGACAGTATTCTCAAGCAGTTCATGCACCTGGCTGGCCGTTTGTAAGTTCAACAAATCGAGAGTCACTTCAGGATATTGTTTTCTGAATTCGATGACGATGCCGGGCACAATCTCAAGCGCTGCTGAGGAAACAAAGCTGATTCTCAGTCTCCCGGCTTCGCCGCGAGCTGCCTTTTGCGCACGCTCCGCAGCTTGCCGGGCCCGTTCAAGTGTAGCCCTCGCCTCGACAAGAAAAATCCTGCCCACTTCGGTAAGCCTGACCGTCCGCTTGTTGCGAGCCAGCAATTGAACCCCGAGTTCCTCCTCCAGCTTCTGGATCTGGCCAGTCAGCGCCGGCTGCGAAATGTGGAGCTGGTTGGCGGCACGCACAAAGCTCAACTGATCGGCCACGGCGACAAACGATGTCAGGTGCTTCAGCTCCAATGCGTAACCCCTTCCCAATCAGGTCTTACCATCCTAAGCGGGGAATGCCGAAAGATGCCCCAAAGGAAAAAGGCACCTCCCAAAAACCTGGGACGGTGCCTATCCTGTTTCGCTCATTCTGTTCCGGCTGAATTTCAAAGTGGTCGTCCAAGCCTTGGCTTTAGAGCGTCGACTCGATTTCAAAACCCCAGGCTTCGAGCAGAGCTTCCGGAATATACTTGGAGTTCCGGTTGCGGCGCGCCCATTCGCGCAGGCGGGTAGAGCGGATGTACTGATCCGGGGTGAGCTTGAATTCCTTTACAATTTGCTCAAAGGATGTGACAGTAGGAACAACCGGGCCGATAGGCTCGGGTTTGCCCCAGTTTGGATTACCACGACGTTTTGCCATCGATTTTTATCCCTCTTGTTGGATAAGGTGACTTTCCGGATTGCCCGCGAACACCCATTACAGGCACCCATCGTCCGCTCAGTTTTGAACGCGATCTGACTCGCTTCGGGGGAACCAACGGGCCTGATTGGAGTGGGCATAGCAGACACGCGGACGAGAAAGCCATGAGTCTCTTATTTTAGGGATATTTTGTTCAAAAATCAATAGAAAAGTGAGACGTCAGCCGCCGGGAGACCGAGTTTGAATTTCCTCAAAGTTGCAACATAACTTATTTACATTGAACAGTTTACGTGGAAATACCCTCCGAACCTCAAAGGCCGAAAGGAACGGAATTGTGCGTGGAATCGTATTTCTTGTTAATCAGCCGCGAGCGAGCCGCGCGATTATTCTTGAGTTCATAGGCTTATGCAACGATCCTGGCTTCTTTTCTTATTGGTATTCACGTCATGCCTCGAGTTCCCCGCTCTCGGCCACGCAGTTGAGCTGCGCATGAGCCGCCCGGCCCTCGAGCGCACGCTCAAACAACAGCTCTTCGGGGCCACGGATGGGCGCTATTACCTCAAAGGCGATGCCAAATCCGTCTGCTACGTCTACGCCGACCAGCCTGTGCTCACATTCGTGCAGGACCGCGTAGTCGTGCAGGTCAAGATTCACGCCAAAATCGGCAAAGGGCTGGCCGGCAAGTGCCTGGGCGTAACCCTCAATCCCACCGCCGAAGTCTCCATGGTGCCAGACGCCGAAGGCGAAACCCTCGGCTTTCGCGACGCCCGCGTCGAACACGTCAGCGAATCGAGAGAGCTGAATTTTCTGCTCATGCCGTTTATGAAAGACGATATCCCCTCCAATATGAAGGTGAACGCCGCGGACGTGATGCGCAAGGCCCTCGAAGGCTCCACGCTCACCACCGGCTACAAACTTGTCCTCGACCGGCTCAAGATTCATTCCCTGCTCATTCAGGGCGACTGGCTCATTTTGGACGTTGACGGCGACCTCAGCGTGAAATAGTAAAGCATTCCCACGCGGCGCCCCGCGCCGCGGCACAAACCGGATAAGATTTTGTAGAGGGCCGGAGGTGGACACTCGTCATGCGCATTGTATTGAAAATATTAGTATTTACGGCACTTTCATCCCTCAGCGGCGTCTGCGAAGCGCAAACCGCGGCTCCGCCCACCGCGCAGCAAACCCCAGCACCCCAGCCGGTGCCAGCCGCACAACCAACACCGGCAGCTAAGCCCTCCGCTCTCCTCAAAACCTCAATCGACGGCCTGCAAACCACGCTCACCGGCCTCCGCCTGGAAAAATGGAAAAACGGGACAGTGCGCTCGGAAGCAACAGCGAACATCGCTTCTCTGCAAAAAGATCTGCAAGATACGCTGCCCGTTCTGCTCGCCGCGGCAGACGCCGATCCCCAGTCCATGAGCAAAACGCTGCCGGTTTCCCGCAACCTGGATGCCCTCTATGATGTACTGCTGCGGGTCGTCGACGGGGCGCGCGTCGTCGCCCCGGCCGACCAGGTCGACCAGTTGATCCAAACCATGGCGTCGGTAGAAAAAGGCCGCCTGGCGCTCAACGACCAATTGCTGCAGCTCGCAACCGGCCAGGAGAAGCAGGTTGTCGACCTGAGGTCAGCGGTAGTCAAAGCGCAGAACCAGACGCCCCCGGCTCCCGTCTGTCCTAAGCCTCCGCCCACGCCCGCACCAGTTGCCAAGAAGAAAGTGGTCAAGAAGAAGCCGGCAACTCCAGCGACCACCCCACCTGCAACCCAAACGCCAGCTCCCGCAGCGGCCAAGCCAAATTCTCAGTGACCGCCGTATCCCTGCCAAAGGTATTCAAGCGCCTCCGGCAGCGTCTGCAATTTCGTCGCATGATCCACGTGTCCGGCGTTTTCGGCAAACACGAATTGATAGTGGTACCCCTTCGCCGGGAGCACCGCCGCCATTCTTTCATTCGCCAGCACCCAGTCGTGCATGCCGTCATGCATCGCATTTGGGTTGAATAAATCGCGGTCACCCACCTCCATCCAGATACGGATCGGCTTGCGCGGCGTTTCCGGAATCAGATGCTCGTGAAACGCCCACGCCCCATGCGGCGTTTTCGGGTTTGACGGCCACTGCTGGTTGATATACGTCCCGGAATAGGTCAGGACCCGGTGATACCACTCCGGGTGATACCACGCCATAATCAGCGCGCAGGAGCCACCCGAGCTGCCGCCCATCGTGGCCCGCCCCTCCGGATCGTCGGTCAACTTGACTCCAGCCTTAGCCTCCACCAGCGGCAGCACTTCTTTCTGCACAAACTCGGCATAGACGCCGGACATCGTGTCGTACTCCAGCCCCCGCTCGCTACCCTGAGCGTCGCCGCTGCCGTTTCCAATCGAGATAAACACCAGCGCCGGAATGCGATGCTCGGAAATCAGGTTATCCAGCACCGTAAACATCTCCCGGTCCGGCCCATCCGCCCCCACCAGAAAAGGCGCGGCCGTTCCCGGAACATACTGCTTCGGCACATACACAGCCACATGGCGCGTATACGGCGCAGGATGGCTGGTCGTCACGATCAGCTTCGCCGGATCGGCAGGATCGGGAGTTCCATGCGTGTTCGGCTCACGCGCGATGCCGGGATAAATCTTGCTGTCGGCCGACTCCATCGTGAACTCAACCACCGTCCCCTTCGGAACACCCTCACGCGGTTGCGACTCCGGCGCAGGCGTGTGAGTCGGTCCAAGAATAAAGTTGCCATCGGCATCGGCAGGCGGTACCGCGCCATCGGGCAACTCCTTCGCCGCGACATATCCCGCCGTATGCGGGTCACGAGTGGGGATAGCCGCACGCGCAGCCTGAAACGACAACGCCTGTACACAGCTCATCACAACAACAGATGCAATAGACAAACCTATCGTCGAATCGACAAGGGACATGATGGATCCTCAGCGGTCCATCATACCTGCCCAAAATGCTCCAGCCCGGATCAACCCCGCCACAGACTCAATATCCGGCGCCGGGATACGATCCTCATCCAAGTGCGGCACGACCGCGCGAACCGCCGCATGAGCCCGCTCCACAACAGGACCCGGCCGCAGCGGCAAACGATAATCCAGCCCCTGCGCCGCGCACATCATCTCAATCGCCAGAATCAGTTCCAGATTCTGCATCACCTGGCGCAGTTTCAACGCTCCCGTCATGCCCATCGAAACATGATCTTCTTTGCCGCCCGAAGTCGGCACAGAATCCGTGCTGCTCGGATGAGCCAGCACCTTGCACTCATTCAGCAACGCCGCCGCCGTCACATGGGCAATCATGTAGCCGCTCGAAAGCCCGGCCTCCGCGCAGAGAAACGCCGGCAACCCCTCGTTGATATCCGGATTGATGAGCCGGTCGATGCGCCGCTCGCTGATGCTGGCCAGGTCGGTGAGCGCAATCGCCGCGTAGTCGAAGGCATAGCTCAGCGGCGCGCCATGAAAATTGCCACCGGAAAGCACCTCAGCTGCGCTTCCCTGCCCCGCAACACCGGAAATCTGCGGAAACACCAGCGGATTGTCGGTAGCCGAGCCGGATTCCGTTTCCAGGATGCGGCTCACATGGTGCAGAACACCGCGCACTGCCCCATGCACCTGGGGCATGCAACGCAGGCAATAAGCATCCTGCACGCGCGGGTCGTTGGCAATATGCGACTCGCGTATCGGGCTGTCCTTCAGAATTTCAGTCAGATTGGCTGCCGAGTCGATCTGACCCTGATGCGGCCTCGCCCAGTGAATGCGATGGTCGAAGGCCACCGGCGTCCCCTTGAGCGCCTCCAAACTCATCGCACCGGCCAGGTCCGCCAGTTGCGTCAGGCGCGTGGCCTGGACAATGGCAAGCGCGCCCACCGCCGTCATCGCCTGAGTTCCGTTCAGCAGCGCCAGACCCTCCTTGGCCGCAAGCTGAATCGGAGCCAAACCTGCGGCAGAAAGCGCCTGCGCGCCTGGCACACGAGCGCCCTTATAAACCGCCTCACCCTCGCCAATCACCACCAGCGCCAAATGCGCCAGCGGAGCCAGATCGCCGCTCGCCCCCACCGACCCCTTGGCCGGAATAATCGGGCTGACGCCAGCATTGAGCATCGCGATCAGCAGTTGCAACAGCTCCGGCCGCACGCCGCTATGCCCCTTCGCCAGCACATTCGCCCGCAGCAACACCATGGCCCGCGACTCCGCCTCCGAAAGCGGCTCGCCCAGCCCGCAGGCATGGCTGCGCACCAGGTTTGTCTGAAGCTGCGCCAGCTTGTCCGCCGGAATACTCACGTCCGCCAGCTTGCCGAAGCCGGTATTGACGCCGTAAACAGTCTGACCCGTGGCCAGAATCTGCTCAATCACCCGGCGGCTATGCACCACCCTGGCATGAGCCTCAGGCGCAAGCGTTACAGGACAAAGGCCCGCGGCCACGGATTCGATTTCAGAAAGCGTCAGCGGGCTGCCATCAAGAAGAAGCGGTTCGGGATGAATCTCACGTTGCATCCTAAAAGCCTATGCCCAACGCAGTTTCGGGTCGAGAGCCATTACCGCGTTCCGCTTGGCTTCCATAGAGGAATTCACTATTCTTAATCTTGATGACAATGGATTCCACTAGCATCCCCTCAAACGACCTACCCGATCACCTGATGGACGCCTTTGGCCGCGCGCTGCTCAAAGAACTCCAGGACAACGCCCGCCTTTCCATCGCCGAACTGGCGCGCCGCGTCGGTCTTTCGGCAACAGCCACAGCCGAGCGCATGAAGCAGATGGAAGAGGCAGGCATCGTCCGCGGCTTCACCGTCGAAATCGACCGCGAAGCGCTGGGTCTCGAAGTGCTTGCCTTCATTCGCCTCACCTGCGACGGCCAGCACTACTTTCGCCTCATGGAATTCGTCCAGACGCTCGAAGAGGTGCGCGAATGCCACCACCTTACCGGCGGCGACGCCTTCCTGCTCAAGGTCACCACCACTTCCATGTCCAACCTGGAGGCGCTCATCGAAGCCCTGCTGCCCTACGGCAATCCCGTCACCAGCCTCGTCCTCTCAACGCCCATCGAGCGCCGCAAATATGCGGTAACCGGCAGGCTCACCACCGTGACGAAAAAGCGGACTGGATGGGGCGCGAAACGATAGTTGACTCCGCCGGCAAGCATAACTCTCACCGGCGGAGTCGTTCCCTCGACTAATCCAATGTAATCTTCTTCGACATCGTCAAATCCTGCGACGATCCGCCAACCATAAAGGTATAACTTCCTGGAACCAGCTGCCACTTGTCGCCCGTAACGTCCCAGATGGAAAGATACTTCGGATCGATGGCAATGGAGACCGTCTTGCTCTCGCCTGGCGCAAGTTCCAGCCGCTTCCAGCCCACCAGCCGCTTGGGGGGCTCCTCAGCCGAAGCCGGCAGCGCCGCGTAGACTTCCGCAATTTCAACTCCCGCCCGGCCTCCGCTGTTCGTTACCTGAAAGGTGATCTGCGGACTCGGCCCCGAAGTAACTTCCAGAGCCGAATACTTGAAAGTCGTGTAACTCAATCCAAAGCCGAACGGGAACAGCACCGGCTTCTTCTCCGCGTCGTACCACTTATAGCCAACCTTCAGCCCCTCGCTGTAAGTCACGCTGAATTTCGCCTTGGCTTCCCCATCATGCATCACCGGCGATGCTCCCTGCGCGCCCGGCGGTGGCTTGACAACCGTCGTGTGCGGCAGATCGGCCTCCGACCGCGGAAAAGTCATCGGCAGCTTGCCGCTCGGGTTCACATCGCCAAAGAGCACATTCGCGACTGCCGTCGCGCCCCGGCTTCCCGAGTACCAAGCCTCGGCAACCGCGCCCACCTTGTCCAGCCACGGCATCGTCACCGCAGTCCCGCTTTCAAGCACCACCACGGTCTTCGGATTGGCCGCCGCAACAGCCTCAATCAACGCATCCTGATTGTCCGGCAAAGACAAGCTGGGCAGGTCCATCCCCTCGCTCGTCCACTGCTGCACAAACACAATCGCCACGTCGGAAGACTTTGCCAGCGCCGCAGCAGCAGCCAGATCGGCGCCGGAGGCAAACTCGACCCGCGCTCCAGGCGCTTTGGCCATTACGTTCTTGAGCGGCGAAGTCGGGAACCAAACATGCGCCTGCCAACCCGCCGAAGGCTGTCCCGGAGGATCCACCTGCGCCGAGCCGCCGCCCGAAATCATCCCCATATCCGCATGATCGCCAATAATCGCAATCGACCGCGCCGACTTGCTCAGCGGCAACAACCCATTGCTGTTCTTGAGCAGCACAATGCTGGATTCTTCAATCCGCTGCGCCGTCTCCAAACCGCCCATGATGTCCACCACGCTCTTGTGGAGGGGATTGTCCACCAGGCCGGCGGCAAACTCCGCACGCAGGATGCGATGCACATGCTCATCCAACTCAGCCTGCGAAATCTGACCATCCTGAACAGCCTTTTTGAACGTATCGCCGTAGTAGTTTTCCTGCGGCTCTTCATTGTCCAGCCCAGCAGCCGAAGCCTTGATGGTCGAATGCGTCCCGCCCCAATCCGACACCACAAAGCCCTTGAATCCCCATTGTTTGCGAAGCACGTCCGTAAGCGTGTACTTGTTTTCGCACGCGTAATCGCCGTTAATCGCGTTGTAAGAGCACATCACCGCCTGCGGATCGCCGACCTTGATACCGATATCGAAGGCCAGCAGGTCCGACTCCTGCAACGAGCGCCTATCGATGATCGAATCCACATCGTTGCGGCCGCTCTCCTGGTCGTTGACGGCAAAATGCTTGATGTCGCCAATCACATTCTGCGCCTGCTCGCATTTGATGCGGTTGCCCACCAGCGTTCCCGCCAGAATCGGGTCCTCGCCCTGATATTCAAAGGTGCGCCCATTGCGCGGCTCGCGGGTAACATTCACCCCGCCGCCCAGCGTCATGTTGTAGCCCTGCGCGCGCAACTCGCGGCCAATCAACGCGCCGTAGTCGCAGGCCGCCTGCGTATCCCAACTGGCAGCCGCGCCCACATTCGAGGGCAGCGCCGTCGAATAGCGCCCATTCTCCGCGCTCGAACGCACACCATACGCAGCGTCGCTCATCTGGATAAAAGGAATGCCCAGCCGCGGCACTCCCAGCACGAAACCCGCGCCGCCATTGCCCAGATAGTAATTCGGCTTGGGCTTGCCCCAGCCCGGCATCCCTTCGCCATGCAGAAGGTCGATTTTCTCGTCGAGCGTAAGCTCTTTCAGCACCAGGTCCGCGCGCTCATCCGGAGAGAGACTCTTGTTCATCCAGGCAGCGTGCGCCCATTCCGGCTCGGGCGGTTTACGGCGTGGGTTTTGGGCCGTAGAAGGAAGCGTGAAAGCGGCCAGAAGTAATGCAATCGGCCCGGCTTGAATGCCGGTGCGCCAGCAAAGACTGATTTTCATTTGTACCATCCGATGGGAAGTTAATGGAAGCCGTTGTTACCGCGCAAGTGTACAGCTATAACGTGTAAGCTGGCATCTTTCGCTTTTTTGATGCCAAACGCGGCACCGGCCTGAGCATCGAAAATGCACAGGCCGGAACCGGGTGAACTGTTGGGATTGGCGTTTGACTAAAGCACTCGCGCTTGCGGCGATTGCCAGTGGCCCGGCGGGTTCAATTGCGTTGCCGGGACTTCTACTGGGGAGCTGGGGCGCGATGCCCTAGGCCTCAGTCACCTCACGTTGATCGAAACGATAGTACGAACAACTGTCTGAACTCATAGGCTGGATCATCCTCCTTTCCCGTGTAGCTAAAAAAGTATCGCGAGCCGCGCCATCCCGTCAAGATGCGCGGCCAACAAACCTCTGGTATTAGCTGAAACCAAATCGCCTCATAAACCCGTAAGATAGGTGGAAATGTCCAGTATTTCCAGCACCATTTGCCATAAGGACTACAGATGAACCCTGAAACAGAGCTTGCCCCTTCAGAATTGCCGTTGCCTACGCCGGTTCCGCCCGCCGCTCCCCCCGAACCGGCCGAAACGCGCTTCCTGAAGTGGCTCATCTTCAGCAGCCGCGGCGTGCGCGTCGGCTGGTCGGTCGCGCTCTTCCTCACGCTCTTCTTCATCGCCTCCGGCATTTTAGGAGCCATCTTCTTTGTAGCGATGGGCCCCTCCATCCAGACAAAGCTGGAGCAATTCTCGCCCAAATCCGCACTGCTCTCGGAATGCCTTCAGTTCGTTCCACTGCTCATCGCCGCAGCCATCTCCGCGCTCATCGAGCGCCGCAACATCCTCGACTACAACCTGCGCGGCAACCGTCGCCTGCTCCACTTCGTCAACGGCCTCATCGGCGGTGTCGCCGCGCTCTCTTTACTTGTCGCCGCACTCCACGCCGGTGGATGGCTGCAGTTCGGCGCACCAGCCCTCTCCGGCGCGCAAATCCTGCAAATGGGAGCACTCTGGGCCGTCGCCTTCCTGCTCACTGGCTTTTCCGAAGAAGGCATGACCCGGTGCTACATGCTCTTCACCCTCACCCGCGGCATCAACTACGGGTGGGCGCTCGGCTCGGTCACCTGCTTCAGCCTCTTCGCACTCGCCAATCCGCATAGCAACGGCACCGGCGGCGTCTACCTCATGGCCGCGCTCGGAGTCGTTCCCTGCCTGCTACTCCATCTCAAGAAATCCGAGTCGGCCAGCTTCTGGGAAGCAGCATGGCTCACCTCGACGCTCTTCGGCTACATCCACACCTTCAACAAGGGTGAAACCTGGATCGGCATCTTCTCCGCCGCGTTCATCGGCTTCGCCTTTTGCGTCAGCGTGCGCGTCACCGGCTCAGCCTGGTGGGCAATCGGCTTCCACGCCGCCTGGGACTGGACGCAAACCTTCTTCTACGGCACGGCAGACAGCGGCCTGGTCGCCCACGGCCACTATCTCACCACCGTCCCCGCAGGCGCAGTCCTCTGGAGCGGCGGCAGCGCCGGCCCGGAAGGCAGCCTGCTCGTCATCCCAATCGTGCTCCTCGTCATCGTGACACTCGTGGCAATCTACGGCCGCAAGAAATCGGGCTCAGAGCCGACCGCAGCCTAAACTACGGGCTAACCACGTCGTATGATCGACTGAACCCATGCAACTCTGGCTCAACCGCACCGGCGAAGTCTCCCTGCGCGAACAGATGATCACCCAGATCGTCCTCGCTATTCTCTGCCGCGAACTCGCCCCCGGCGACCGCCTTCGCTGCACACTGAAAAGGCAGCTTCCGGCCGCGCGAATCGCCCTCCGAGAGCCCCTGTTACAACATGCATAGAAGAACCGCACGGCTGGCCCGGAACACTGTATCCTGTCCATGAAGCTGCCATGCATTCAGACTCAACCGAAACCGCGACCAAGCCCATAGCGCGCAGAAAACGTCACTGGCTGCGCCGATCCCTCTGGACCCTGGCCGGAATCGCCGCCCTCCTGCTGATCCTCGCCGGCAGCGGCCTCGCGTGGCTGCATCACGCCATGGTCACCTCGCTTCCGCAACTGGACGGCGAAGTCCATCTCAGTGGACTCACAGCACCTGTCACCGTCCGCCGCGATACCCACGGCATCCCACACATCCAGGCCGCAAACGTCGACGATCTGCTCCTCGCCCAGGGCTACATCACCGCCCAGGATCGCCTTTGGCAGATGGATATGCTGCGCCGCAACGCCGCCGGCGAACTCGCCGAGATCCTCGGCCCTTCGCTCGTCCCGCATGACAAAGCCCAGCGGGTCTTCGGCTTCCGCAACGTCGCCTTGCGTCTCTACGTCAGCCAATCCGACGCCGACAAGCACCTCTACGAGAAGTACGCTGCTGGCGTAAACCTCTTCATCCAGCAGACTCAGAAAGACCCGTCAAAACTACCCGCCGAGTTCCGCCTGCTCAACTATCAGCCGCGCCCCTGGCAGGGCGCCGACTGCATGCTGATCCTCACCAACATGGTGCAGTCCCTCGACGACCACTGGGACTCGAAGTTCGCCCGCGAAGAAATCTCCAGCCTCCTGCACGATCCCAAACTAGAAGCCGATCTCTATCCCGTCGGCTCCTGGCGCGACCAGCCCCCCACCGAAGCCGTAGCCGACCTCAGCGTGCCCCACCCCGCGCCCCCACCAGACGGCGACGAAGACGACGACAAATCCGAAACCCGCCTGGAAGAAATGCGGGTGCCCCAGGTCTCGCCTTTGAGACCTAGGAAAGAGAATTCCGTCCACCAGCTACCCCGCGAAGATCTTCGCGCCCTCAGGCAAATCCTGAACGAAACCGCATGCGCAGGCTGCATTCCCGGCTCCAACGAGTGGGTCATCTCCGGCAAACACACCGCCAGCGGCAAGCCCTTGCTCTCAAACGATATGCACCTCGGCCTAAGCGTCCCCAACATCTGGTACATGTCCGACCTGAGCATCCCCGGCATGCACGTCACCGGCGTCACCCTCCCCGGCACGCCGTTCGTCACCGCCGGCCACAACGACCACGTCGCCTGGGGCTACACCGCCCTCTACGCCGACGAGCAGGATCTCTACCGCGAAAAGCTCGACGGCAAAGGCAACTACGCCGGTCCCAACGGCCAATGGCTCCCGCTCACTCACGACATGGAAACCATCCACGTCCGCTTCGGCAGCGATGTGAAAGTCGACATCCAATCCACCGGTCACGGCCCGCTGCTTGCGCCACTTTTCAGGAAACAATACCCTCCCACCACGCTGCGCTGGTCGCTCTACGACCCATCCCTGACCACCGTCCCCATCTACCAGATGAATAAAGCGGCCAACTGGCAGGAATTCTCATCCGCCCTCACCTCCTGGTGCTTTCCCACGCTCAATCTGGTCTACTCGGACGACGCCGGTCACATCGCCTATCACGCCATCGGCAAAATCCCCCTGCGCCCGGGCGGCCTGGCAGGCGTTCCCATTCAGGACGCGCAGCACGAATGGCAAGGCTACATCCCATTCGACGATCTTCCCAACTCAGTCGACCCGCCCTCCGGCCTGCTCGCAACTGCGAACTCCCGCGTCACCCCCAGCGACACCAAGTTCCCGCTCACCCTCGAATGGGCAGAACCCTACCGCGCCGAGCGCGTCTATAGGAACCTGCGCGGACGCGACCAGCTCCACCGCGAAGATATGCTCTCAGTCCAAACCGACATCTACAGTGAAGTGGACCAGGAACTCGCCCACCGCCTCGCCTACGCTATCGACCAAAATGCCAAGGCCGGCTCAACCGATAGCCGTCTCAAGCAAGCCGCCGACCTGCTCCGCAGTTGGGATGGCCGCATGACCGCCGACTCTACCGCAGCCGCCATCGTCTTCCGCGCCCGTCAGGCCTTCTGGCCGCTGATCCTCAAACCCAAACTCGGCGACGATTTCGAAGATTACACCTGGGCCGAGAAAGACTTTGCCGAAGAAGAGATCATCATGCACGGCTCCAATCTCAGTTCCGGCTCGGCAAGCCCCAGTCCCTGGCTGCCCAGCGGCTACAAGGACTGGGACGCGCTCCTCACCGACACCGTCCGTCGCGGCCTCGATCAGGGCAAGGCTCCCGGCGACCTGACGCAGTGGAAGTACGGCCAGTGGCACGTCGTCGACCTCGAACACCCGCTCTACGGCCTGCTCCCCATCGTCAAAGGCTGGTCCGGAACCGGCGAACTGCCCCTCAGCGGAGACACCACCACCATCAAGCAGGTCGGCCGCGCCTTTGGACCCAGCCAGCGCTTCACCATGGACTGGAGCGACCCCGACGCCTCCACCGAAAACATCGTCCTCGGCCAGAGCGGCGATCCGGTCAGCCCCTGGTTCCGCGACCAGTGGCAGACCTACTACTCCGGCGCAACTTTTGCGCTGCCGTTTTCCGCGCCAGCCGTAGCCACGCAAACCACCCACACCCTGCAATTGGTGCCCTGATTTGGAGGCATCCAGAAAAC
>Ga0302324_100019704_pt1 | contig 13231 bp, 5 predicted proteins | sample Palsa_T0_1_FD_201949 | JGI IMG/M metagenome (GOLD analysis project Ga0302324, IMG submission 201949) | Peat permafrost microbial communities from Stordalen Mire near Abisko, Sweden - Palsa_T0_1 | ecosystem: Environmental > Terrestrial > Soil > Palsa > Peat permafrost | place: Sweden: Abisko...
TCGAGTTCGGCGGCGAAGCCAGTGAGCGTCTCGCCCTTTTCAGTGAGCCCGAGAACGACGCCACTGCCCAATTCGCGGCGCGGTGCACGGCGGACCGACTGCATTCCCGCAATCGTGCCGCCCGAAATAAGCCTGCCAACGTAGAGCAATTCATCGGGATGGAATTCATCGAGGATGCGCTGAAGGCCGCGTGCGCCAGTCCATTGCTGCACGACAAACGCTATGGTGAGCGTGCCCTTCAACTTTGCGGGATCTAGCTCGCGCAGCATTTCGACAAGCGCGACATCGCCAAAGCGATCGCCGATTCCAGCCGCGGCGGCGGAGTGGCTGCCGAGTTCGCCGAGACGGCGGGCGATGGCGAGCGGGCTGAGAACGTCTGCGCCCGCGTGGCGCGCTTCCTCGCGCGAGCCTGCACCGATATCCACGTAAAAATTCTCAATGTCGCTGGCCTTGGGGGAATCTTCGCGGCCGGGCTGCAAGTGAATGGATAGTCCCGCGACGACACCCGAAATCCATTTGCCCTCCGCCGTTTCGAGGCGCACGGGTTGGGCGGAGTAGAGTTCGTTGAACAGCGGCAAATCGCGCGACTGCGGTAGCCGCTGCACGCGCAAGTAACCATCGTCGGTGATACCGCTGACCACGTAGCCGGGCTCGTCCATTGGCGCGACCAGCAAGCGGCGCGGATTGCCGGTGCCGATTGTGACGATTACGTCGCCGATGCTATCGGTCTGCGGTGAGAAGGATTTCAGGCGCTCCCGAATTTTTGCGGCGAGATCTTTTTCGTGGCCTGGGACCGCGGGCGTTTCGACGAAATCGGCCAAGTCCTGGCGCATATCCCCGGGAACGCGGCTGGCCGGCGCGGATTGCGCGGAGAGCGGAGCGGAAACCGTGATACAGGCAATCGCAAATGCGGCGACAAGAACAATTTGTAAAAGTCGATTCATTTCATGACCCCGCATGGAAATTGATTCCGTGATTCGATGATTCCGTTCTTCGGTGCACCCGCTACGTGCGGCAAATTTCGGCGATCAGGATTTCGCGGCGCTCAAGCACCCGGCGCGCCGCGAGATTGAGGACGACCCAATAGACAGCGAGAGCAATCGCCGCGAGCGGAAGGAAGATAATTCCCGCGAGCCACACGCGCTGAAGATAGCGTGTAAGGAAAAAGACGGCCGCGGCGATTCCGACCACCACCGCCTCAACTCCCATGCTGACGAAGGCCGTCGCGCCGGTAGAGCGCTGCCGATTGAACGCGCCGAAATCGTATTTTTTCGGCGAATAAATGGACATCATGTTCCCGGCGGCGAGATTTAACGGGAGCGCGAAAAGGAGCGCCATCACGGTGCCGAAAGTGACGGCGAAACTCGGCGGGCGATAGAGCACGATGGTGGTGATCAGAACGCCGGACGTGGCCAGAACGAGCACCGTGGAATGGGCGAGATTTTTCGCGAGGAGGACATCGCGAAGCCGCACCGGAGCGGTCAAGTACAATTGCAGACCGGGCCCATCCGCGCCGAAGCTGTTGTAAACAATATTGGCCAGGATGAGGAGCGCGTAACCGGCGCCGATGGGGAACGCCCAGTCTGGTGCCTTGACGAGAAAACTCGACTCGTGGCCTCCGTGCGAGGGCACGAAACGAAACATAGCGAGCACGAACAGCGGCATCACAAATGTGAAGATGATCGGCGCACTGCGGAATAGATAGCGTATTTCCTTCTCGAAGATCGCCGCCACTGGAGTTGGAAGCAAACGTATGTCCCACGCCGCGCGAACTTTTTCCTGATGACCAGCCGGTTCGGGCGCAAGAGCTTCACTCAGATTCTCGCCGATAAACTGCGCCTGGAGGCGCATTCCGAGAAGCGCTGCGATTCCGAGCGCGTAAGCGGCAATCGCAGCGATGGAAAAGAACGCAAACATTTGGTCGCCGCGATGCGCATCGATCAAAGCTGCCTCGGCCAGGCCCGGCGGCAGAAAATTCGCGATATGAAACAGGTATGCGTACTGGCCGAGCGCAGGAGCTTGATGCCGTTGCCATCGCGAGGCCAGCGGCCCGACGAATTGAAAGCAGATCATCATGAACACGAACAGCAATCCCAAGGCTTCGCGCGTCCGCCGCTTGGCAAGCCAACGCTCGAGCCAAACGTAAACGGTCCGCGAAAGCAGCACGTTCGTGGCTCCGAAAACAAACAGCGCCAGGAACGCCCACGGGAGAAGAGACGCGTCCGCGATTCCAACGCCAACAAATACGCCGAACAACCACAGGACGCACACCAGCGAGACGGGATCGAGCAGGCCGAACGCGAGGTTGAGGAGATAAAAGGACGAGAAGCGCATTGGAAATCGCAAAAGGCTTCCAAACTCGAATGGAGCGGAGAATGCGGAACCAAGCACCGGATACATCTGCCAAAAAATGAAAATGCCCCAGAAGATTAGGGCAAAACTAGAGTAACGGTGGTCATCAACGGACAAGTAGCTGGCGATCGCAAGCCCGATCGCCCCGCCGATCGAGAGCATGGTCATCGTCACCGCCGCGAAGCCGCGAGAGATGACTTCGAGGCGGCCGCGTATCGTTCTTAGCGAGTTGCGAAGGAGGTGCCAACGCAGCTCAGCGATGATGGCGAACATCCGGGCATTGCTGAGCCCGCGCAGTTCGGCCGCCGATCCTGGAGGAGCCGCGCTCAACCCAGCCATGACAGCTCCTGATCGCGAAGCACCGTGCCGCCGACGATATTCAGAAAAATTTCCTCGAGCGTAAGCCTTTCGTGCGGAGCGGCAGAATCGGCCGAGCCAGGCGCGGCGCTGAGGCGCGCTTCGACTCCGCTACGCAGCTCGTCGAGCGAGCCCTGAGCGACGAGACGCCCTTTGTGAATGATGGCGACGTGGCTGCAGAGGCGCTCGACGATCTCAAGCACATGCGACGTCAAGAAAATCGTCGCGCCGTGGCCGATCATGCGCTGCAGCATGGCCTTAAGCGTTCCGGAGGCTACGGCATCCACGCCTTCGAACGGCTCGTCAAGAAAAAGTACTCGCGGACCGTGAATGACAGCGGCCGCCATAGCAAGCTTCTTCTGCATGCCGTGCGAATAATCGGTGATGAGCGACTTGGGCCGATCGCTCAGCTGCATGAAATCGAGAAGCTCGGTGGCGCGCTGTGCCGTCGTCTTGCGATCGAGGCCGTACATGCGGCCCACAAAATTGAGGTATTCGGAGCCGGTGAGCCGTCCAAAGAGCGCCAGGCCTTCGGGAACAACGCCGATTTGACGCTTCACCGCGACGGGATCCTCTTCAAGATCGATTCCTAAGATTCGAATCCGGCCTTCGGTGGGAGCCAGGAGGCCAGTGAGCATTTTGATTGTGGTGGATTTGCCGGCGCCGTTCGGGCCGAGGAAACCGAAAAACTGGCCGGCGGCGACAGTCATCTGAATGTGGTCCACTGCGGTTAGCGGGCCAAAGCGTCGCGTGAGGTTTTCGGCTGAGACGGCGGGAGCGACCATGAACTCACGACTCTAGCACAAGGCGCGAGAACGCCGGAAGAAGGGCGAGCGATCAACGCTCGCCGGCAGCGGCAGGAACCGCGGCCGAGCGCGGGAAAAACGCGAGCACGGCGGGAATCTCGATGCGGAATGTCGCGCCGCCTTCGCTACGGTTGGAAGCCGTGATTCTGCCGCCGTGTTCCTGAAGTATGCCGTAGCAAATGCTGAGGCCGAGCCCTGAGCCTTTGCCGACGGACTTCGTGGTGTAGAAAGGATCGAAGACGCGCTCAAGTTCGATGAGGCCGGGGCCTGTATCCGAGAATTCGATGACGACGTCGCCGCGTTCGCGCATTGTCTTGATAGTAAGAACACCGCCGGCGTTCGGCTCCATCGCGTCCACGGCATTGCTGATGAGCTGGAAAAATACTTGCAGCAATTGATTTGGATCGCCGCGAACTGCGGGAAGAACGCCGCGATGCTGCGTCTCGATTTTGATATTTTTATCGCGGAGATCGAGTGTGCGCAGTTGAATTGCTCCCGCGACGACGGTGGTGAGATCGAGCAACTGCTTCTCGGCCGGCTTCTGGCGCGCGAAGCTCAGGAGGTTATTCACAAGCTCGCGGGTACGGCGGGCCTGATCGCGAATTTTTTCGGCGATATTGCGCGCGCGCGGCCCGGCGGAAGGTTCGTCCGCGAGCAACTCGGAATAGCCGAGGATTGCAGCCAGCGGATTATTGATTTCGTGAGCCGCGCCGGCAGCCAGCTGCCCGAGAGAGGCCAACTTCTCGGATTGGACAAATTGACTCTGAAGGCGTCTCAGATTTTCGAGTGAATCCTGAAGGCTCGAGACGAGCCGCAGCCGCTCTTGATCCACCAGGTGCTGCCGAAGGAAGACCATCCCCGTGCCGGCAACAAGCGCGCCCAGCGTGAGAACGAGCCTAAATTCGCGCACCGCTGCGGGGGCGTCGCTCAAAAACTGGTTCCACGCCGCAAGCAGCGGAACGAAAAGCACGCCCGCAATCGCGAGCCACTGCGGCCATTGCGCACCGCCGTGATGCGTTCGCTGCTCAGGATCCGGCGAGAGCGGGATCCGCTGCGCCATCACGCCCAGCGTGGCGAGCCACAAAAACATCAGCACGTAGGGCAAGTAGTAGATGCTGCCGGAAGAGAACACGCCCTGCAGTGTCGCTGCAGCGATCACCAGGAATCCGATTGTATGAATTGCAGCGATGCCCATCAGCTGGGCGTATATTCGCCGCCACGCGCCGCTCGACCGGAGGTAAACATACGCGAGACCTGAGAGATAAACGACGTTTTCGCCGGCATAGGCTTGCCAGCGGCGAATCGCGAAAAGCTGTGGGTTCGGTGATACCGCAACCCACGGCAAAGCCGTAAATGCATAGACGTAGAGCCATGTCGCCGCCAGAAGCAGGAGGTCGAGCAGGCCGTAGCGCAGAGTCTCGCGCATTCCTCGAGCGTGCGGCTGAATGGCAATCGCAGCCATGAACGGAACTGGGTGCAGGAAAAATGCGATGCTGCCAAGATAGGAGAATTTCGAAGCCGAATGCTGAACGAGTTCGCGGTATGTTCCGCAGAGCGATCCGATCAGCCATAATCCGCAGCCGGCCGCCATCAAAATCCAAAACATGTTTGTACGCCGGTAGGGCGTATTGGCATTTGAAAGGAGACACGCGTTGGCCCCCAGCGGCAGCAAGCACAAGAGGATGTCCCCGAGCGTCGCGCGCACTGTGCCGTGGGGGAGCAGCAGAGCCATGGCGACAAACCCACCTCCAATCACAAACCAGGAGGTGAGCAGAAGCGAATTCCCTGAAGTTTTGGCCGAGAATCCCATTCACGGCAAGCTTAGCGCACTCGCGAGGGGATGCCGGTTTCGATTGTCGGAGAGATGCGCTGAATAATTACGGGCCTACAAGTACTTTCGTCCTAGAACTCGCGCCCGAATCAGACTCTTTGCGGACTTTTCGGGCTGCTAGGCAATCGCGCCCTGCCCTTTAGTGAAATCCGCAAACGTCTTGCCCTGCTCGGCCAAGTATTTGAGCAAGGGCGCGGGCTCCCAAATTTCACCGTGCTGTTCTTGAAATTGGCGGATGCGGTCGTAAACTTTTCTTAGCCCGACGGTGTCGGCGTACCACATTGGACCACCGCGATAGGCGGGAAAACCGTAGCCGTTGATGTAGATGATGTCGATGTCTACCGCGCGCAGAGCGAACCACTCTTCGAGGATGCGGGCGCCTTCGTTGACGAGCGCGTAGACGCAGCGGTCAACGATTTCATTTGGGGGAATTTTTCGCTGCGAGATTTTCTCCTCGGTGGCCCACTTGCGCACAAGTCGCTCCACTTCCGGGTCCGATATCGCTCGGCGCTGCTCGTCGTACTTGTACCAGCCCGCACCCGTCTTCTGGCCAAATCTTCCCATTTCGCAAAGGCGATCGCCCGCGAACGCCTGGCGAATTCCGGGCTTTTCGAGGTGACGATATTCTTTTCGGATGCGCCAGCCTACGTCGAGACCGGCGAGATCACCAACGGCGAGTGGACCCATGGCCATGCCGAAATCATAGAGCGCGTTGTCCACCGCTTCGACGGTCGCGCCTTCCTCGACGAGGAAAACTGATTCGCGCACGTAGGCATGGAACATGCGATTGCCGACGAAGCCGCGACAATTGCCGACCAGTACGCCGATTTTCCCAAGCTTTTTCGAGAGCTGCATAGCCGTGGCGATCACTTGTTTGCTGGTTTGCTTTCCGCGAACAATTTCGAGCAGGCGCATCACGTTTGCGGGACTGAAGAAGTGCGTGCCGATGACGAATTCGGGGCGGGAAGTGGCCGCTGCGATTTCGTCGATGTTCAGAGTGGAGGTGTTGCTGGCAAGAATCGCGTCCGGCTTGCACACGCGATCGAGTTCGCTGAAAACCTCTTTCTTCAAGGCCATGCCTTCGAAGACGGCTTCGATGACCATGTCCACATCCGCGAACCCGTCGTAGGAAATGGCCGGCTGAATGAGCTTCAGGCGTTCGTCAACAAATTGCTGAGTGAAGCGCCCGCGCGCCACCGAACCTGCATAGTTCTTTTGAATGTTGGCCATCCCGCGATCGAGCGCAGCCTGATCCGCTTCTTTGAGAAGCACGGGGATTCCGGCGTTCGCGAACACCATAGCGATGCCGCCGCCCATGGTGCCAGCGCCGACAACGGCGGTACGATTCACCGGAATCGTAGGCGTGTCTTTTGGAACATCCGGAATTTTCGCGACTTCGCGCTCGCCGAAGAAAACGTGAATGAGCGCTTTCGACTGATATGAAAGCAGGCATTCCATGAAAAGTTTCCGTTCCAGCTGACAGCCTTCGTCGAACGGCAGCTTCGTGGCGGCTTCGACGGCATCGATGGCGGCGAGCGGAGCCATCATGCCGCGCTGTTTCTTCCGTGCCGTTTCGCGCGCCGCGGCAAATATCGCGGCGTTTTCCTCGGGTGTGCCGAGCTTTTCAGTTCGATCGCGGGTTTTCGGAATCGGTCTGCCGGCAACTTCGCGCGCGAAGGAAATAGCGCCCGCGAGGAGGTCGCCTTCGATTAAGCGATCGATGATTCCGAATTTCAGTGCTTCAGATGCCGGGATGGGCTTGCCTTCCACACACATCTCAAGAGCCTTAGGAACTCCGGCGAGGCGAGGGAGGCGCTGCGTTCCGTGCGCGCCGGGAATAATTCCCAGCTTCACCTCCGGCTGGCCCACCTGAGCGTTTGGCACGGCAACGCGATAGTGGCCGGCCATGGCAAGCTCCAGGCCGCCGCCGAGCGCGTTTCCGTGTATGGCCATCACCACTGGTTTTTTGGAGTTTTCGATTTGTGTCAGGAGGTCGGGGAAACTCATTGTGCCGGTCGTCTCGCCGGATCTGATCTTGTCGAACTCTTTGATGTCGGCGCCGGAGACGAATGTGCGGCCCGCGCCGATGTGCACGGCGGCGTTCACGGTGGCGTCTTTATTTATCTGCTCGATCGCCTGTGCGATGCCCTCAGGCACTCCGGGACTGAGCGCGTTGACGGGCGGATTTTTGATGGTGATGACGGCGATGTCGCCGTCTTTTGTGAGTTCGACGAGTTCGCTCATAGCTGATCTCTCGGCACTAACGTGGCAAGCTCGCGGAAACGACACAGCGCGTTGGCGAGCTGCATTTGCCTCGGAGTTCGACACTCCGGCTCGAATAATTTCGGGCTTCCGACCACAATCATATTAGCCATCGCTCGCGACGTCGCCACATTCAAGCGGTTCAAACTGTATAGGAACTCCATTCCGCGCGGCGCCTCCTCCGGCGAGGATGTCGTCAGCGAATAGATGACCACAGCGGCCTCCTGTCCTTGAAACTTGTCCACAGTTCCAATCCGCATTCCTGGCAGGCGCGCCGACAAATCCGCTACCTGCGCGTTATACGGCGCCACAATCAAGATATCTTCGCGCTTCAGCGGCCGAATATTGCCCGCACTGTAAGACCATTTAATCTTCCGCTTGAGCAATCCTTCCACAATTCGGGCCACGACTTCCACTTCCTCCGCCGAGGAATTCCCGTTGCCGTCGTGCTCCACTGGAACGAACCATAAGCCCGCGCCTTTCAGCCAGGGGTGGCCCTCCAAAACTCTGCTGCGTGCAATCGGATGAGAAGCCAGCTTGTCCTCGTAAAAAACTTCAGAGGTAAATTTGCAAATTTCGGGATGCAATCTCCAACTTTCTGGCAACAGAAATCCCATTTCTTCGGAAATTGTTTTTCGGCCGTCCAACAGGTGCTCGAGCGCTGAGTTTTCTGCTCCTTCCGGGTGGCTTCCTTTCAAAGGGCGCTCCAATTGTTGGGGATCGCCGAGCAGCACCAACTTCTTTGCCGCCTGCGACACAGCAAGAACGTCCGCTAGAGACATCTGCCCGGCCTCATCGATGAATAGAACGTCCACGGCTTCGAATGCCGGCTCTGTCGACCACAGCCAGGACGTTCCACCAACAACATTAGCCTTGCCAGAGCGCAACGCCTCCAATGCTTCCTTGTTGTCTTTCTTCGCCACCGCGACGCCGTCGGTTTCCTCGCCGTCCTTCTCGCGATGCATGCAACGCACTTTCGAAATGCCTTTATCGCTTGCCGCTTCGACTGCTTTCTCCAGCAAATTGCGAATTACTTTGTGGCTCAGCGCGGTCACACCAATCTTTTTTCCTCGCTTCACGAGTTCGCAAATCATTCGCGCGCCCGTATACGTTTTTCCGGAACCGGGGGGTCCTTGGATCGCAAAGACCGAATCATCCAGCGCCAGCACAATCCGGCTCGCCGTATTTTCGGGCTTTTCCGAGGCCCTCGGCTTAAGACTCTGTCCAACCAGAAGACGCGGCGATCTCCGCAGCAGCAAATCCCGGCCTGCGCGATACTGCCCTGGCGTATCAACTCCATTCTCCGCGACCCACTCGCCGATCCGACAGAGCGAGCCCGCCTGCGCGTCTGTCTGCAGTGGAGCGTCCCACATGTAAACCGTCGAAGGGTGAAGCTCTGCCGTCTTTTTTGTTTTCTTGATGTCTACGATGCCATCCACGTGGTTGATGGCGATTACTTCGCCGAACTTCTCGTCTCCAAAATACACATCTTTACCGACGCGAACATTGCTCTTTTGTGGATCGAAGCGATACCGATCCGTAGGCACGTCTCGAGCAACATCCAGTCTTTCGACAAAATGCAATCGCGTCAAAGCGACGCGCTCGTCCAGCAGGTCTTCGTCGGTGCTCTCTGCAAGGCGGTAACCTTCTTGCCAGGCCCTCTTGTCCTCCCGCCGGTGCCAACTGAGAAGTTGTGCGAGAAGCCACTGGCCGGACTGTTCCGCGGAACGCGCCTGCGGATCGATTCGAAGGTCCTTACATAGCCGATCGGTCAATGCGGTCGCTCGATCTAGTTTTTGTTGCAACTTCTCAGAAGGATCGCCAGTCTTCTCGGGTGGTCGCGGCACTTCGATCCCGCGATTCAGCATCGTCCGCCGTTCGTCTTCCAACCAATCCCGCAACTTCGCCGTCGAGAAACAATCTTCGCGGTTGTATCCCTCCATCACTTCCCGGACGTCGTCCGAAAGTCCTTCGTCGCCCCAGCCCAGCTCCAGCCGGTGCTCCAGATACCTCATCGCCGACCGCGATTCTTCGAGGGGTGTCTTCCGCTCGAATCCGTAGAACGCTTCGACTTTTTTCAGTGAATATTCTTCCACGCTCGCCCGCAGCCCTTGCTTGAACGCCTGATGTAAATCTACAAACGCGCATGCTCGTAGCAATCGATCGATCTCGTCCTCGCGCGTCGCGTGCATTCCCATTAAACGCTTCAAGGTTGCCGGCTCATACACTCCGAAGTGGTAGATATGCATCGAAGGATTTGCTTGGCGACGGCGCGCGATTTCGTCCACTAGCCACTCGAAACCTTTCTTCTCTTCCTCGCGGTTCAATGCCCAAACCTTTTCGTAACGCAGTTCGCCATCCTCACCTCGAACTGCGAAGCCGAACAGATATTGCAATCCCGATTCGCCTACGAACGGATCGCCTTCAAGATCCAAAAACACATCGTCCGCCGAAGGCTCCGGTAGTCGGCAGACTCCCATTCCTTCCGCGACAGGCAGGAGCAATTCGTACTTCAGCTTCTTTTCCGCGCGACCTTCAACTTGCACGCGCGCCTGTTCCCTCACGCGTTCGATGGCCTCTCGCGAACCGCGCTTCGGCCGTTCTTTCAGCGGTATCGGGAGCACTGAGAGACTTGCCATCGTCTCGGTGTTCCACTCTTCCAGCTGATTTCGTTGTTGCTTTCGAATTCCGGCCACCAGCGAGAGATGATCATCGCCACGCCGTCGCGACTCACACTCCCGGAACCACTGGCACACATCGCAATGCGGAACCGGCTCGGGATAAGTCGCGCTCGCCGCGCCTTCCAGCACTACACTCGATAGCTGCTTACGCACGTGCCGGTAGTACGCCGCATACTCAGCAACGCGATAGCTTTCTCCGAGAAAGTCCTTTTGCGGCGGAATCACCCACATAAACTCCGGCTGGCTTCCTTGAATTGCTTTAAGCAAATCCGAATACAGCGACAATTGGAGGATCGTCGTCGCTTTCGTTTCTTTCGCCAGCTTCGTGTCCTGGACTTCGTACGACCACGCCCATCGCCCACTCGGTTTCTCTACGCGCAAGAGCACATCCGGCCGCCCGAACCATTGATCGTCGCCTAACGCCCCTTGAGCTATCACATCGGCGCCTTCAGCCATGAGCCGAAATGTCTCCGCCAGCAATGCTTTTTCGTCTTGGTTAGCGAAGTGAGAAAGATTCACGACGGATAGTTTCTTCTGTTCTTCGAGGAATGTCAGGTAGCGCTTTTCGTGGCGCAAACCGAGTTCGCGAATCACCTGCAAATCAGGCGCTGCCCATTGCGGCTTGGCCGCCTCGCCTTTTGCAACCTGCAGCTCAAGCGTAGTCAAGTGGCGACATGCGAGGTGATTGCTCAAATCTGTTGCCGACAGTCGCAGCCGCTGAGCCGCGGTGGAGCCTTGGGCGTCCATTGCAGACGATTTGAACTGCCGCGAAATGAACTTCATCTTGTTCCTTCGATTACTCCAAAGACTAATATCTTGCGGCGAACCAGGCAATGGACACTAACGAGGCATCGAGACTCCCGCCAATCATGATCGAAAAATCGTTTCGCAATGTTGGGACAGGTGGCACGGGCGTACAATGATGCCGCTTTCTTGCGCAGGAAAGGAATTCTGGCACATGTCGAAATTAGCTCAAATGTTCCTGGCAGGCATTCTTGCCGCGGTATGCGCAGCTATACCAGTCGCGATTGCGCAGTCGTCGAGTCAAGCTGGCGGGTCGGGCAGCGATTGGCCGTCTTACGGTCACGACGCGGGCGGCATGCGCTATTCGCCGCTGACGCAGATCAATCGCGACAACGTCTCGACACTAAAAGTCGCCTGGACATTTCACGTGGGCGATATTTCCGACGGCACCGATGGCAAAAAGCGCAGCGGCCTCGAAACCACGCCGATTCTGGTGGACGGCACACTCTACCTCACCTCCGCGTTTAATCGCGTCTTCGCGCTCGATCCGGAAACTGGAAAGCAGCGATGGGTCTACGATCCGATGATTGAAATCGCCGCAGACTACGGCGACGGCCTGATCAATCGCGGTGTTGCCACGTGGCTTGATTCAGCCCGCGCGAAAACAAAGCCCTGCCGCCGCCGTATTTTCGAGGCCACTCTCGATGCGCGGCTCATCGCCCTCGATGGCGCGACCGGCGAGCCCTGCATGGACTTTGGCAATCGCGGACAAATCAGCCTTCGCGATGTCCCGCGTTACATTCCGGGGGAATATCACATGACTTCGCCGCCGGCGGTGATCGACGACGTCGTCGTGGTCGGCTCGTCCATTGACGATAATGCACGCGTCGATATGCCAAGCGGCGTGGTTCGCGCGTTTGACGCCCGCACCGGCGCACTCCGCTGGAAATGGGATCCGCTCCCGCCGAACGACCCGCCAAATCCTGCCGCAAATAATGCAACGAATAAATCTGCACCCGCCACGCAAGGTGCAGTAAAAAAGTGGCGCACCGGCGCGGGCAACGCATGGTCGGTGATGGCGGTCGATCCGGAGCGCGATCTCGTCTTCATTCCCACCGGCAGTGCGAGCCCCGATTATTACGGTGGCCTGCGTCCGGGCGACGACAAGTGGGCAGATTCCGTGGTGGCGCTGCGGGGAAAAACCGGAGAATTCGTCTGGGGATTTCAGCTCGTGCATCACGATCTCTGGGATTACGATACCGCAGCCCCGCCGTTGCTGGCCACCGTGCAGCATGATGGCAAAGCCGACCCTGTCGTGATTCAGGGCAATAAGTCAGGTTTCCTTTACGTCCTCAATCGCGATACCGGCGTTCCAGTTTTCCCCGTCGAAGAGCGCCCGGTTCCGCAGTCGGATGTGCCGGGAGAAGTTACATCTCCCACGCAGCCTTTTCCTTCGGCGCCGCCGGCTATCTCGCCGCAAAAACTTTCCGCGGACGATGCATGGGGCATCACTCCGGAAGATCGCGAAGACTGCCGCGCGAGCATCAAGAGCCTCCGAAATGACGGCCTTTTCACTCCTCCAAGTTTGAAGGGCACGCTCTCTCTCCCTGGAAATGTCGGCGGCATGAATTGGAGCGGCTATGCATACGACCCGCAGAACAGTTTGCTCGTGGTCAACACCAACAATCTGCCGGCAAGGATGGGCGTAATTCCCTCGGACAAATACTGGGACGCAGTCGACGCGAACACGCAAGACGCGGACTACACGCAGCAAGCGGGCGGACCGTACGGCTTGTTTCGCACGATGATGTTTGCCAAGGCGCACCATCTGCCTTGCGTGCCGCCACCGTGGGGAACCTTGACGGCCGTCGATATGGCGGCGGGCACGATTCGCTGGCAGGTTCCGCTCGGCTCTTTCGCGCCCGGTATACCAATCGTCCCCGTCGGCGCGGTCAGCCTCGGCGGCCCCATTGTCACGGCCAGCGGATTGGTATTCATCGCTGGAACGATGATTGATCCTTCGTTTCGCGCGTTTGACGTGGAAACCGGCAAAGAAATTTGGAAGTTTCAACTTCCCACCAGCGGCGGGGCGACTCCGATGACCTACCAGGCAGGGAAAAGCGGCAAGCAATATGTCGTGATTGCAGCGGGAGGCCACCGCAGTGTAACGGAAGAACCGCAGAACGACTCCATCATCG
>Ga0302324_100019705_pt1 | contig 13231 bp, 9 predicted proteins | sample Palsa_T0_1_FD_201949 | JGI IMG/M metagenome (GOLD analysis project Ga0302324, IMG submission 201949) | Peat permafrost microbial communities from Stordalen Mire near Abisko, Sweden - Palsa_T0_1 | ecosystem: Environmental > Terrestrial > Soil > Palsa > Peat permafrost | place: Sweden: Abisko...
ACGCTGCCGCGCTTGTCCATCAGTTCGCGTAGGGCCCCTTCCTCGCGTCGCAGGTTGCGCAGGCGCGCGTCCTGGTCGACCAGCGACGCGTCGAGATCCTCGGCGTCGACCTCGCGGCGCTGCACCGCGCCCAGCTGCGCCAGCCGGTCGAGGGCGTCGTCGAGTCGCGCCGCCGCGACTTCGATCGTCAGATGCACCTCGTGCACGTCGCCGGGGGAGACGGAACCCTCGTCGGTCAGCGCGGTCACGACGCCGCCCAGCGCCGCGGTCACGTCCGCGGCACGCGTGCGTGATGCTTCCGCATCGCGCACAATCAGCGACAGCGTCGCGGTGCGCGCCAGCCGGTGCGATTGGGCGATGGACGCCGCAGCGCCGACGGTGCGCGGTGCGCTCTTGCCGGCCGGCATGTTCCGGGCGAGCTCGTCGGCCGCGGCGTGCGGCGCCGACGAGCGCGTCACGTACGCGACCGCATTCGATTGCCCAAACCGGGCGTCGCGATCGGCGGCTTCGCGGAATTGCCAGGCCGCGACGGCTCCTGCGCTGACGCTCGCGACGAGCACCGCAGCGGTCGCGTAGCGCGCGGGCGCGCTCCACCAGGCGGTGCGCAGTCGCGTCGCCAGCGTCGGCTCGGGCGTCAGCTGCGCGAACGTGCTCGCCAACAGCATCTGCGGCTGCGGCATCGATGCGGCGCGCGCGCGCAGGTTTTCGGCCAGCGCGCGCAAGTCGCCCAGTTCGGCGCTGCATTCGGGGCAGGTCGCAAGCTCCGCCTCGACGCGCGCCCGGTCTGCCGCCTCCAGCGTGCCGTTGAGGTAGAACGGGAGCAGTTCGGCGAGGTCGTGTTTCATCGCGGCAGCTCCGCTTTGCCGAGCGCGTCGCGCAGCCGGCCCTTGGCGTAAAACGCGCGGGTCTTCACCGTTGCCGCCGGACAGCCGACGATCTCGGCGATCTCCTTTTGGGAGAAGCCGCCGACGTAGGTGAGCTCGAGCACGGCGCGATGTTCAGCGCTCAGCGACGCGAGCGCAGCCTCGAGCTGACGGCGGTCCGCGGCCTGCAGTGCTTCCGTCTCGGGGCCGGCGGCCGCTGAGGGCTGGTCGGCCAGTTCATCGAGCGGGATCGTGCGCACGCGCGTCCGGCGCAGCGCATCGATCGCTTTGTGATGCGCGATTCCGAATACCCAGGTGCGCACGCGGGAGCGGCCGGCAAACCGCCCGGCGCCTCGCCACACTTCGACCATCACGTCGCTCGTCAACTCCTCCGCCAGGCCGTCGTCGCGCACCTGATCGCGCACGAAACGGTACACGTCCGTTCCGTGCGCGCCGAAGAACGTCTCGAACGCGAGCCGGTCGCGTTTGGCGATCCGCTCGAGAAGCGCGCGATCTTCGGCGTCAGTCATCGGCCGCTCACATCTCTTCGGTCGCAGCCGGAGCCGCCGAGGTTCGAGCGGCGGGGCGCTACGCGGCCGGGTCGTCCTTGGGTGCGAACGTCAGCGCGAGCGAATTGATGCAGTAGCGCTGTCCGGTCGGCTTGGGGCCGTCGTCGAAGACGTGGCCGAGGTGCGAGTCGCAGTGCGCACAGCGCGCCTCGACGCGCACCATCCCGTGGCTGCGGTCTTCGACCAGCGTCACGTTGGCCTGGTCTTCGGGAGCCCAAAAGCTCGGCCAGCCGCTGCCGCTTTCGAATTTCGTCGCCGACGAGAAGAGCGTCTTGCCGCAGGCGGCGCACTGGTAGGCGCCGTCGGCATGGTTACGATACAGGGCCCCGCTGAACGGCGGTTCGGTCGCGCTCTCGCGCAGCACGGCGTAGCGGTCCGGGGGCAATTCCTTCCGCCACTCGGCGTTGGATTTCTCGATACGATTCACATCACGCATAACCCCTAGGCCCCGGCGTCCGTGGCACGATGAGATCGCGGTACGACGCGGGCTCGGCCGCCGTTCGGGAAGTGCGACTTTCGGCGCTTGACAGCGATGTCGCGATGCCGTAGCCTCCGGTAGAGGGAGTGAAACCGGTTCTCACTATCACCTTGAAGTGAGCGGCTCCCGAAACGCGTCTTTTGGAGGATTGTCTGTGCTAGCCAAGGTGGGTCAGCCCGCGCCCGCGTTTACGCTCCCGTCGACGAAGGGTGCGACCAGCGCGAAGGACCTGGGCCACGAGATCAGCTTGTCGGACTACAAGGGCAAGTGGCTGATCTTTTTCTTCTATCCGCTCGACTTCACGTTCGTCTGCCCGACGGAGATCCTCGCGCTCTCCGACCGCCTAGACGAATTCGCGGATCTCGACACGGAAATCGTCGGCGCATCGACCGACAGCGTGCACTCGCACTTCGCGTGGCTCAACACCCCGCGTGACAAGAACGGCATCGCCGGAACCGCCTACCCCCTCGTCGGCGACTTCACCAAGGAAGTCGCCCGCAAGTACGGCGTGCTCGACGAGCAGACCGGCGCGGCGCAACGCGGTTTGTTTATCATCGATCCGGAAGGCGTGCTGCGCTACGCCGTGGTGACCAACGACAACGTCGGGCGGTCGGTCGAGGAAACGCTGCGGGTGCTGCAGGCGCTCCAGACCGGCGGGCTGTGTCCGGCCGAGTGGACGCCCGGCCAAGACCTCCTGAAGGTCGCCTAGCGTCACCATGCCCCTTCGTACCGGAAGCGCGCTGCCCTCGCTCGACGGCGTTTCCACCTGGCTCGGCGATGAGCCGGCGGCGGAGGATCTCGCCGGCAAACCAATCCTGATCCACTTCTGGTCGATCAGCTGCTACATCTGTCACGACGTCGCGGCCGAGGTGGCGAAGTGGCAGGCCGACTACGGTCCGCGCGGGCTGGAGGTCATCGCGATCCACCAGCCGCGCGGCCCCGAAGAACTCGACCTCGAGAAGGTCGCCGCCGACGCACGCGGGGCCATGGGCATAACCTGGCCGCTGGCGATCGACAACGAGCACCGGCTCACGCAGCGCTTCGAAAACGCGTTCGTCCCGGCGTATTACGTCTTCGACCGCGATCACAAGCTCGTGCACCGCCAAGCGGGCGACCGCGGTTTCGAGCGCCTGCACGAAAAGATCGGCGCCCTGCTCGAACCCGCCGCCGCCTGACGCGCGGCCGACCGGAGCGCCCGAAGGCGAATCGACCCGTGCCCCCGTACATGGGCGAGCCCCGTGCGCGAGTGGCGGAATTGGTAGACGCACTAGCTTGAGGGGTTAGCGGGAGCAATCCCGTGCTGGTTCAAGTCCAGTCTCGCGCACCATGCCCAGGCCGTCGGATCACCGTGTGACCGGCGGCCTTTCTCTATCTTCGGACGCTGAACGTCAGGCGCGCGGGTCGATCGAGGCTCCGCATTGACGGCACACCGGGCGCTGCCCCTTGGCAAGGCTCACACCGATGAATGTAATGATGAGAACTGTCGCGCACACCATCGCCGTCGCGAGAACGATCCCCAAGGCCAGGCTCATGCCGACCACCTCCGTTGGAGTCCGTCCCACATACGGGTGGGCGACGGCCGAAGTTTCGAGGGCTCGCGGAACTGCCTGCGGAGCCTCGCGCGCGCGTCGCGTAAACGGTTCGACATCGGGAGAGCCGCCGCGGAACGGCGGGCTTTTTTCTTCGAAGACCCGGGAAACAGCAAGGCCGCCACGTCCCCTCCGCGGCGGCCTCGCACTCCCGTCGAAACCCTGAACTCTAAGATACTCGGCTCAAGCGCTCCGAACCGAACCTTAACCATCGGGCGCCAGCTCCCTGCGACCTTTGGCGGATTTTTGCTCGGTTTGTACGGTTCGGTACATTGGGCATGGTGGGGCCGGCCGCCCACGGGCCGCGAACAACGGAATCTTTAGGAGGTTCCGCGAAACTTCGCACCCATAACGCTCGTAGGTTCGGCGGACCGGCGAGAGGGCGGTCTTCACGTATGTGGCTGACGCGATTTTCCATTCAACGTCCGATCATCGTCGCGATGCTGTTCGTCGCGCTGGCCGTGTACGGCGCGGCGTCGTATTTTGCGCTCGGGAAGAACGAGCAGCCCAACGTCGACTTCCCGATCGTGATCGTCGCCGCCAGCTATCCGGGGGCATCGCCGGCCGAGATGGAGCGGCTGGTGATCAAGCCGATCGAGGATCAGGTCGACGGAATCGAGCACCTCGACCAGCTCAGCGCGACCGCCGAAGAAGGCTCCGCGGCCGTGATCGTGCAGTTCAAACTCGGGACGAACCTCGACTTCGCGACGATCGACGTGCAGCGGCGGGTCGATACGGCACGCTTCTACATGCCGACCGACCTCGATCCGCCGCAAGTGATCAAGAACGGGGCCGATGCGCCGATCCTGACCTATGCGGTCGACTCCAAAACGCTCAGTGCCGAAGACCTGGCCGACGTCCTCAACGACCGCGTCATCTCCGACATCCGCCACATCCCGAATGTCGAAAACGTCAATCTGAGCGGTGCGGCGGTCCGCGAGTTCGACGTCGACGCCGACCCGCTGCGGCTGATGGGATCGGGCGCGACGCTCACCGACGTCTACAATGCGATCGCCGCCAATAACAGCAATCTTCCCGGCGGCCGTATCGACCGGCCCACCGTCGAGACGACGGTCTCCGTCCACGCCGACGTGAACTCCGCTGCCGACATCGCGGCCCTGCCCCTGACGATACCGGGCGGCGCGCAGACGACGCTGCGCGTCGGCGATGTGGCCCGCGTCCTCGACACGCATCAGGAATTGCGGCTCATCTCGCATATGAACGCCGCGCCGGGCTTGATTCTCGAGGTCACGCGCACCATCACTTCGGACGAAGTCGGATCGACCAAGATCGCGCGCGCCCAGATGGCGGATATCATGAAGAAGTATCCGCAGATCGAGTTCCACGAGCTGTTCGCCCCGGCCGATTACACGACCGCGTCGCTCAACGGCGTCCTGCAGTCGCTGTTCGAAGGGATCTTTCTGACCGCCGTCGTGCTGATGCTGTTCCTGCATGCGTGGCGGAATGCGGCAGTCGTGATGATCGCGATCCCGTCGTCGCTGCTGGCGACCTTCATCGTGATGCGCGTGCTCGGCTTGACGCTTGACAACATCTCGCTGATGGGGTTGTCGCTGACCATCGGTATCCTGGTCGACGATTCCATCGTCGTGTTGGAAAATATCACGCGGCACCGGGATTTGGGGCAAGCCCCGAACGAAGCCGCGATCAGCGGGCGCAGCGAGATCGGCGGCGCGGCGATCGCGATTACGCTGGTCGATGTCGTGGTTTTTCTCCCGCTCGCTTTCTTGAGCGGGTTCGTCGGCCAGTACATGAAGGAGTTCGGCATCGTCGTCACCGTCGCGACGCTGTTCTCGCTGTTCGTGTCGTTTACGCTCACCCCGGTGCTGGCCGCGAAATGGTCCGTGCTCCGGCGCTCGACCGCGCCGCCGCCGTACCTGGCGTGGTTTCAGCACGCTTTCGAGCGGTTGACGGCGTGGTACAAGCAGGTCGCGCTCCCGCTGGCGCTGCGCCACCGCTGGCTGACCTTTTGGTTCAGCCTGCTGCTGGTCGTCAACGCGATCTCGCTGTTGGCCGGCGTGCAGGGCATGCTCGCCCTCGCCGTCGTCGATCTCGTGATCGGTGCGTTGAGCCTGCTCTGGATACCGGTTGGGAAACGTTTGCGCGGCCGTCACCTCGCCGGTATCCGCGCGACGGGCTCGAATGCGGCCGCATCGATCGCCGGGGCCCTCGGCTGCGGCGTCGCCGCGGCATGCCTGGCTGCGCTGGCGGTGTTTCATCTGAACCTGCAGACCGAATTCGTGCCCGATTCCAAGAACGGGCAGATTCACGGCAACATCACGTTCCCGGTCGGAACGCCGCTCGCGGTGACCGAGGCCGCCCTCGGCCGGGTGGAACTGGCGGTTCTGAAACTGCCGAACATCTACTCGGTGCGCACCTATGCGGGTTCGAAACCCGACGGGTACAGTTCGATCGACGGAGGGTTCGTCGGCCAATTCAACATTACGCTGCAGAAGACGCATCGGCGCGACCAAGACGACGTCATCGCAAAGCTCCGCACGATTCTGCCGCCGCTGGCGAGGGGCGCCGAGTTGACGGTTTCCGGGCGCGGCGGTGGCGGCAGCGGCCTGCCGATCTCCTATACGCTCTCGGGCCCCGGTGACGTCATCCATCCCGGGGCGGACAAATTGGCCGCCTTCATCCGTTCGATCCCGGGTACGGTCAACGTGCAGACGGGCGCGGAGAATGAAGCGCCGCATCTCAACGTGCAGATCGACCCGGCACGTGCCGCAGTACTGGGCGTTTCACCCGGTGCGGCAGCGACGGTTGCCCGGACGGCGGTAGGCGGCGTCATCGCGACCAAGGTGCGGACCTGGAACGGCCTGGTCAACGTGCTGGTCCAGTATCCGCTGACCGACCGCAATTCGATCGATCAGATCGAACGGATCCCGGTTCGCGCCAACGACGGCACGATGGTGCCGCTGGGCCGGGTCGCGAGCTTCACCTTTGATCGCGCACCGATCAAGATCGAGCACGTGGACAAAGCGGTGGTCGTCCGGGTCAACGGCGATATCGACCGGAGCAAGACCACTCTGGGTGAAGTGATCGGGCGCGTCAATACCGAGTTGGCAACGCCGGGGTTCCTGCCCGCCGGCGTAACTCTCGGCACCGACGGCGACTCGAAGTATTTTCTGGAGTTCCTCAGCTCGATGGGATTCGCGCTACTGACATCGATCGCGCTGATCTACTGTCTGATGGTCATCCTCTACGGTTCGTTCGTCACGCCCTTCGTGATCATGTTCTCGATCCCGGTGGCGATCATCGGAGCACTCTTGGCCCTTGCGCTGACCGGCCAGACGATCAACCTGTTTTCCGCGATCGGCCTCATCATGCTCTTGGGACTGGTGGCAAAGAACGGCATCCTGCTGGTCGACTATGCCAACACGCTGCGAAAGCGCGGACTGACGTATAGCGAGGCGATCCTCACCGCCGGGGGAACGCGCTTGCGTCCCATCGTCATGACGACGGCGGCGATGGTGTTCGGTATGCTGCCGTTGGCCGCCGGTTTCACCGAGGGCGGCGAGATTCGCCGCTCGATGGGCATCGTGCTGATCGGCGGACTGCTGAGCTCGCTGTTCCTCACGCTGTTCCTCGTGCCGGCGATGTACGCGACCGTCAACCGTATCGCCGACTGGAACGCAGATCGCCGCGCGCGACGGTCTGAGCAGCGCGTCATCCCCACGCGAGGCGTCCTCGAAGCGCCGCGCGTGGCGGCGGGTGCAGCGGGCGACTGATCGACGAGCGCACGCCTGGCGGAGTGTACGGTCTTCCATACACACGACCAAGAACGCGCGAAAAGCGGGTAGGAGAACCTCCGCACTCGTTCTTCCGGAGGTTGTCTTTCGATGCCGATTCGTACTCCTTACGCGCTGGCGCTCGCTGCGATCTTCGCGGCGGCGGCAACCGTGCCGGCGCTTGCCGACGGTCCCGTATCCGTGACCGTCAACGGCGCCGCACTGAATTTGAGCCCGCCGCCGACTGAACGCGCCGGCCGCGTGTTCGTCCCGCTGCGCGGTGTTTTCGAAAGCCTCGGCGCGACCGTCGTCTACGCCGACGGCACCATCAACGCGACGCGGCACGGGCACACGATCTCGCTGCACATCGGCTCGCAGCAAGCGGTCGTCGATGGCCAAAACCAAACCGTCGACGTGGCCCCGTTCATCATCGGAGCTTCGACCTACGTGCCGTTGCGCTTCATCTCGCAAGCGCTCGGCGCCAACGTGAATTACGACGGGACCAACAATCTGGTCGCGATCAACACGCGCGATAGTGGAAACCCGCCGCCGCCGCTCAATCCCGGTCCGGCGATGAACCCCAACCCGAACCCGCCGGCCAACGACAGCCCGGTGACGCTCGCCAACCTGCTCCCGCGCCGTGACGCGACGATTGCGGCCAGCCGGCCGACGATCCAGGCCACCTTCGAGGACGGTCGCGTCGATCCGAACTCGGTGCGGGTCGTGCTCGATGGCCGCGACGTCAGCTCCAGCGCCTACATCTCCGACCGCGGCGTGACCTACACACCGCCGGCCCTCCCGCCGGGCCGGCACGACGTGCGCGTGTTCGGACACGATACCGCCGGTGCTTCCTTCGACCGCCGCTGGTCCTTCACGTCGGGCGGCGGCTCGACGGGTTCGAACGATATCCGTGGCGTGAGCCCGGCAGCCGGGACGGTCGTCGGAAACGCGTTCGTCGTGCGCGGTCGCACCGATCCCGGTTCGACCGTGACGGTGCAGGTCGGCCTCCGCGACCAGAGTGGTCAGGACATGGGGCAGATGGTCGGCGCGATCCTCGGGGTTTCGGGTGAAAACCGCGCCGTACAGAACACCGTCGTCGCCGATGCCAACGGCAACTTCGCGACCAAAATTCAGATCGGTGCGGCCGGCGGCAGCGTCGTCGGCGTGGTGATCACCTCCACCGACCCGAATTACGGCGTCGCCGCGAACCCGGTCCGCTTCAACCTCCGCATCGAATAACACCCGCCCGGAGCCGACCCCCGCGTCGGCTCCGGGCCTTCGAGCGAGCACGGAAAAGTCGCCTTGACTGTCAGGACGCGCTCGCTCGAACCTGGGGCTCGCTTCAGCGAGCCCGGAAGGGGGACGACGGCGCGATGTCTCACCGGTTCGCCGTGGCCGCCTCTGCTGCAACTCGAGAATCGACACGCTGACGCCGGCGCCGCCGGCTCGCACGCATGCGCGGCTCGCGCTCGTCACGGGCGCGGCGTCCGGTTTGGCGCAAGGCGTCGCGCTCGAACTGGCGCGCGGCGGCGACCGCATCGCGTTCACGTATCGCGTGGGCGGAACGCCGCCGGACGCGACGCTCGCGCTGCTGCGGCCGCATGATGCCGATGCCTTTGCGGTAGCCGCCGATTTCGCCGATCCGCCGGCGGCCCAAGTCGTCGTCGATGCGGTCCGCGCAGCGCGTGGACCGGTCGATATCCTGGTGCATGCGGTCGGCCCGATCGTCGTCAAGCGCTTCGCGCGCAGTTCGTTCACCGACTACCGCGCCATGATCGACGGGAATCTCAGCTCGGCGGTGGCTCTGGCCTTCGCGGTGTTGCCGGACATGCGCGCGCGACGGTTCGGCCGGATCGTGCTGTTCGGCATGAACGGTTCGTCGGTCACCCTGCCTGCTCGCGGGATGTCGCTCTACGCGGCGGCGAAGGCGGCCGTCGTATCGTTCGCGCGCACTCTGGCCCTCGAAGAAGCCGGCGCCGGAATCAGCGTCAACGTCGTGGAGCCGGGCGACATTCGCAACAAGACGGCCGATCGCGCGGCAGCGGGCGCGACCGCGGGGAAGAACCCGACCGGACACGCGGGCTCGTGGGAGGATGTCGCGGCCGCCGTGCGCTTCGCGGTGGCCGACGAAAACGGATTTCTCAACGGGATGGTGCTCGGCGTCAACGGCGGCTCGACCGCGCCGTACGAGTGAAGTACGCAACCTGGGCCATCATCGCGTTCGTCACGCTGCTGCGCGCAATCGCAGCCGCGAAGGTGCCGCTCACCGGCGACGAGGCCTACTACTGGGAGTGGGCCAAACATCTGGCGCTGGGCTACGCGGATCATCCGCCGATGGTGGCCTACCTGATTCTCCCCTTCGCATGGGGCACCGCGAGTCCGATCTGGATACGCTTGGCTTTTCTCGTTTGCGGCGTTATCGCGACGCTGGCGGCTGCGGGGACCGCCAAACGCATCACCGGCGACGAGCGCGCCGGCATGGTAACCGCGCTGGCGATGACGCTCACGCCGATGCTGTCGGTCGGTTTCGTCATCGCAACGCCCGATGGTCCGCTGATGGCGGCTTGGGCCTGCAGTCTCTATTTTGCGGTGCGCGCCGAGCAGACGCGGGCCCGGCGCGACTTCGTCTTCCTGGGCATCGCATTGGCTGCGGCGCTGCTCTCGAAGATGTTCGCGTTCGCGCTTTTGGCCGGTCTGGTCGCGTGGTCGCTGGCCCCGTCCCGGCGGCGGCTGTGGCGCGACGGCTTGGTCGTGACCTGCTTGGTCGTAGCGGTGCTGTACGCGCCGTTCGTCGTCTGGAATGCGCACAATCACTGGGTGACGTTCACCTTTGCGTTCGAGCAGCGCCACGTGGCCGAGCCCTCGCTGTTGCGGCCACTGTTCTATCTGTTCGTCAGCGCCGGCCCCTACTCGCCGGGCCTGTGGCTGGCCGCACTGCTGGTGCTCGCGCGGCCGCGCAACGCACTCGTCGCCTGGACGGCGATTCCGCTCTCGGTCTTGCTGATCGTGCTGAACTTTCACGAGCGTATCGAGTTCCACTGGATCTTCGGACCGTACATCTCGCTCTGCGTCGGTATGGGCGTCGCGTTCACGACCCTCTCGCATCGTGCTCGCGTGCTCTGGGCCACCGCTGCGGCGGTCCCGGCGGCGGTGCTGATCCCGTTTCTGTTCCTGGCGGCCGCATTTCCGGGCCCGCTCTACGAACAGTTTCGCGCCACCGGATCGACCCTGCGCAACACCGGCCCCTTCGAAATCTTCACCTACTGGCCGCTGGCCCAGGATGTGCGCCGGATGGCCGACGCCAACGGCGCCGTCGTGGTGACCGACGGGTACGGATTCTCATCGTCGCTCGACTACGAGGCGGGTATCCCGCCGGTTTTCATCGGCTACAACGCACAAGGACAAGAAGCCAAGCGCTGGTACGACCCGGACATGCATCCGCACCGGATCCTTTTCGTCGACAAGGAATCGCTGCTGCCGATTCCGGGACACGCGGGCACGAACCCGGGGCGGCCGGACTTCAACCGTCGCTTACACCTCGCGTGCGGTCGCGTTGAACCGGGGCCCGGACTCGAGTACTCGTATACGGACCCGACGGGTCACACCGTCCCAGCGCGCCGCTACTTCCTTACCTGGTGCGACGACCCGCGCCCGAACGCGCTGAGGATCCTGCGCTGGGAGTCCGGCGGCGTGGCGCGAACCGCGAACTCGTGATCGTTTTGCCTGCCCTCGTCCGCTGCGGAATCGCCCAGTGAGCGAGCGCCGCCGCTTCGCGCTTCCGGACGCGCGCGCAAACTTCGGACCTGACCGGCCGGTGGACGTCCGCCACATCACGCTCGACCTGCGGCCCGACATCGAGCTGCGCCGGCTCGACGGGTGCTGCACGACCACGGTCCGCGCGATCGAGGACGGTGTCCGCCTGCTGGTGCTCGACGCCGTCGACCTCACCATCGCCGCGGTGCGGCGCGCGGAGGGCGGCGAAGCGCTGCCCTTTCGCTCCACGAGCACGCAGCTCGAAGTGACGGTCGAACCGCCGCTGCGCGCCGGCGAAGCGCTGGTGTTTGCGATCGATTACGCGGTTGAGTCGCCGCGGCGCGGACTCTATTTCGTCGAGCACGAGCCGCGCCACGTGTGGACGCAGTCGCAGGATTCGGACGCTCGAAGCTGGTTCCCGTGTTTTGATTATCCCAACGCCAAACAGACCACGTCGTCACGCATTACCGTCCCAAGCGGACACTTCGCGCTGGGAAACGGCGCGCTCATCGAACGAACCGAGCACGGGGCGCACACAACGTTCCACTACGAACAGCGCATTCCGCACTCCACCTACCTGATGACGATGGTGGCGGGACCGTTCAGCGAAATCGAGCAGCCGCATGCGCGCGTGCCGGTCTGGTACTATACGCTGCCGGGCCGCGAAGCCGACGGCGAACGAGCCTTCGGCAACACGCCGCGCATGATCGATCTCTTCGAGCGCGTCATCGGCGTGCCATACCCCTACGAACGCTATTCGCAGATCGCCGTCGCCGAGTTCATCTTCGGCGGCATGGAGAATACGTCGGCCACCACCCAGACCGACCGCGTGCTCCACGACGAGCGTGCGCACCTCGATTTTTCGGCCGACTTTTTGGTCTCGCACGAACTCGCGCACCAATGGTTCGGCGATTTGGTCACTTGTCGGGATTGGGCGCAGGCCTGGCTCAACGAGGGCTTCGCGACCTATTTCGAAGCGGTCTGGTTCGAAGCCGACAAGGGTTGGGACGAATACGTCTACGAGATCTATCAGCTGGTTGCGCGCTATCTCGAAGAGGACGCCGAACGGTACCGCCGGCCGATCGTCTGTAACGTCTTCCGCGATCCCATCGAGCTGTTCGACCGCCACCTGTACGAAAAGGGCGCGGCCGTCCTGCACATGCTGCGCGGCGAGCTCGGCTGGAACCGCATGCAGCGGTCGCTCGCGCGTTACGTGACGGAGAACGCGCGCCGGACGGTCGAGACGATCGACCTGATCCGGGCCATCGAAGCGGAGACCGGCCGCAACACGCGCGCGTTCTTCGCGCAGTGGGTCGAACGCGGAGGCCATCCCGAGATCGAGGTCTCCTATCGCTGGGATGCCGAGCGCGGCGTGGCGCTGCTGACGGTCGCGCAGAAGCAGTCGATCGATAACGACGCGCCGGCCTACGCCTTCGACCTGGAGGTCGGATTCGTGGCGGAGGCTCCGGCCGCGATCGCGGTCGATTTCGGTCCTGGACCGATGCCGGGCGAAACGCGCACGCGACTCTCGGTCGAACTCCGCGCGCAGAGCTTTGCCGTCAAGCTGGACCGCGAGCCGGCGCTGGTACGGGTCGATCCCGCCGGATGGATTCTGGGCGAATGGACCTCGTCGCTCGGTCCCGACGCGCACGCAGCCGCCCTGCGGGGCGACCCTTCGCCGATCGTCCGCATCCGCGCCGCCAAAGCGCTGGCCAAAGACCCCAACGAACTGGGACGGAACGCGCTCGCGGACGCGCTGGCGAGCGACCCCAACTGGGGTGTTGCGGTCGAGGTTGCGGCGGCGCTCGGTGAGTCGCGCACACCCGCGGCGCGGGCCGCCCTGCTGGCCAATCTTCGGCATTCGCACCCGAAGGTGCGCCGCGCCGTTGCCGAAGCGTTGGGCGCCTTTCGCGATGGCGAGGTTGCTGCCGCGCTGCTCGAGGTTCGCGACGACGAGTCCTATTTTGTCATCGCTGCCGCGTACCATGCGCTGGGCCGGACGCGCGATCCGCGTGCTTTCGACGCGCTCGTCGCCGGGGCGGCGCGGCCGTCGTGGAATGAAACGATCGCGGCGGGCGCGCTGCGCGGTCTGGGCGCGCTTGCCGACCCGCGCGCCGGCCAGGTGCTGCTCGACGCCTGCACCGCGACGCGGCCCGCGTCGCTGCGGCGGGTCGCGATCGTTGCGCTGGCCGAGCTGGCCGGCGCGGTTGATGCGGTACGGGCGGGC
>Ga0302324_100019708_pt1 | contig 13229 bp, 16 predicted proteins | sample Palsa_T0_1_FD_201949 | JGI IMG/M metagenome (GOLD analysis project Ga0302324, IMG submission 201949) | Peat permafrost microbial communities from Stordalen Mire near Abisko, Sweden - Palsa_T0_1 | ecosystem: Environmental > Terrestrial > Soil > Palsa > Peat permafrost | place: Sweden: Abisko...
GTGCGTCGAGACCCGCGCTGAGCTTGGACTGGCCCCGGTAGTCACTCCCTAGTACTGCCGGGGCTTTCTTTTTCCAGCCATGCATCCAGCTGCGCGCGAGCCTGCTGCAGACCCACTCCCGTGTGCGCCGAGAACAGCTGTGCCGAGCCGCGCCCCTGCAGCAAGGGCAGCGCCTGCTGCAGCAACTTCTGCGATTCGGTACGCTTGAGCTGGTCGCATTTGGAGAACAGCACGTGCACCGGCTGGTCGATGCGCTGCGCCCAGTCCATGAGCTGCTGATCCCCGGGCAGTATGCCGCGGCGCGCGTCCACCACCAGCATCAGCCCGCGCAGCGACTGCCGCGGCGCCAGCCCCTCGATCAAATCCGCCCAGCCCGCACGTTCGGTGCGCGGACCCGAGGCGTAACCGTATCCGGGCAGATCGATGAGCCTTGCGTCGGGCGCGAGCTCGAAGAAATTCAGCAGCCGTGTGCGTCCTGGCGTCTTGCTGGTGCGTGCCAGACTGCGCCGCGCCGTGATGGCATTGATGGCGCTGGATTTACCGGCGTTGGAGCGCCCGACTATGGCCACCTCCGCGCCGCTGTCGGCCGGGAACTGCTTGGCGGCCGCGGCACTGAATAAGAAGTGCGCGTGTGGATAGACACTCACGTGGGGAAATGCTCGGACAGGCCGCTAGTGTACAATTGTCCGATCCCTTGGGAGTCGATTGCACATGATGTCGATGACGCGATGGATTGGGCTGCTGCTGGCTTTCTGCACCGCACCGTTGGCTCTGGCCGACCCTTCCGCTGAAGCCGGCGCCACAAAGTCTGCCGCCTGTACTGCCTGCCACGGTCCGAACGGCAACAGCGCCAACCCGTTGTGGCCGTCGCTGGCCGGGCAGAATGCTGCCTATCTTGCCGGTCAGCTCAAGCATTTCAAAGCCAATGCACGTATCAACAGCAATGGCGTCATGCCCGGTCTGGCCGCGCCGCTCAGCGATCAGGACATACAGGATCTCGCGGCCTATTTTTCGCAGCAGACGCCCGCGGGGCTCGAGGCTGACCCGTCGTATTGGAAGGCCGGACGGATGCTCTACCGCGGCGGCGACAGCTCGCGCGCCATTCCGGCATGCATGGCCTGCCATGGCCCCTCGGGCCGCGGTAACCCTGAAGCCGGCTACCCGGCGCTGCGTGCGCAGCATTCGCAGTACGTGGTCAAGGAACTCACGGATTACGCCGCCGGCAAGCGCTATACCCTCAACGACAAGGGCGACAGCTCAGGCGGCCCCAACGCCGCCATCATGGGTACCGTAAGCCAACGCCTGTCAGCCGAGGAAATGCGCAACCTGGCCTCCTACGTCCAGGGCCTGCGCTGAACATGATCAAACACGCGCTGGGGCTGCTGCTGTTGCTGGCCAGTCTTTCAGCCTGCGCGCGCGACAACCCAGCGGCCCCGGCCCAGCCTGCAGACAGCGCCGCTGCGGCAGCCGTGGCCAGCCCCGCACTCCCGGCTCCGGGCGCGGGCACGGCACTCAAGGTGGCGGGCGATCTGGCCACCGCGGCCGCCACGCAGCAGGAAGGCGCCGACCTCGCGGCCACGGCCGACACCGGCGAGAGTCAGCTCGAACGCATCGCGGCCATGCCCAGCGAGGGTCAGCTGCCGGCCGGCAAGTGGGTCCCGGGCACCAACTACAAAGTCATCTCGCCGGCCCAGCCCACCAACGTCGCGCCCGGCAAGGTCGAAGTCATCGAGATGTTCTGGTACGGCTGCCCGCACTGTTTCGCGCTCGATCAGGTGCTCGAGAGCTGGCGCAAGAACAAGGCCGCGTACGTGGAGTTCGTGCGCGTGCCGGTGGAGTGGGACCAGGTGCACCGCTCGCATGCGCACCTGTTCTATACGCTGCAGGCGCTGGGCAAACTCGATGCGCTGCACAGCAAGGTGTTTGCCGAGATCCATCAGAACAACAACCCGCTGTTCGTGATCAACGATCCCATGGCCACCATGCGCGCGCAGCTGCAGTTCGCCAAGGACAATGGCATCAGCGAAGGGGATTTCGCCAAGGCCTATAACTCGTTCGCGGTGCAGACCAACATGCAGGAAGCCGACGACCTGGTCAGGCGCTACCGCATCGACGCCGTGCCGACATTCGTGATCGCGGGCAAGTACGAGACCGACATGCAGCAGGCCGGCGGCGAAACCAATCTGCTGCAGATGATCAATGACCTGGCGGCCAGCGAGAAGCGCCACTGAGGCGTTGGCAAAGCGCAGCTGACGTGCTGACGCCGTTGCGGTAACCTTGCGCGCCTCGCGGCGCCCGTAGCTCAGCTGGATAGAGTGGCAGCCTCCGAAGCTGCAGGTCGTGGGTTCGAATCCCGCCGGGCGCGCCACAACAATGCGGCGAATTCGACCGCAACACCTGGAGTGTGCCTGCAGCGCATTTCCGCGATCCTGCGCCCCACACGCAGCGCGGCTGCCAAGGAGTCGGACGCCATGAACCTTCTTTCCACTGACGATGAGCGCTGGGACGCGGTTCGATTGCGCCAGCCGCAGGCCGATGGCAGCTTTTATTACGCCGTGCGCACCACCGGCGTGTACTGCCGTCCCTCGTGCGCCTCGCGTACCCCGCGGCGCGAGAACGTGCAGTACTTCGCGCACACCGCAGCGGCCGAGAGCGCGGGGTTTCGCGCCTGCAAGCGCTGCCGCCCCAACGCCGCCGCGCCCTCGCAGCAGCAGGCGGCGCTGGTAGCCCAGGCCTGCCGCAGCATCGAACAGGCCGAGGATGCGCCCGGATTGGCGGCGCTGGCTGCGGCCGCGGGCCTGAGCCGTTTTCACTTCCATCGCCTGTTCAAGCGTGTGACCGGCGTGACCCCCAAGGCCTACGCCGCGGCGCTGCGAGCTCAGCGCGTGCGCGAGCGCCTGCCCGAGAGCGGCAGCGTCACGGCCGCGATCTACGATGCCGGATTCAATTCCAACGGCCGCTTCTATGCGCAGAGCAGCGCCGCACTGGGCATGATGCCGAGCACCTATCGCACCGGCGGCGCCGGCGAACTGATTCGATTCGCGGTCGGCCAGTGCACCCTGGGCTCCATCCTCGTGGCCGCGACCGATCAGGGGGTGTGCGCGATTGCACTCGGCGACGACCCCGAAGTGCTGCTCAAGGATCTGCAGGACCGATTTCCACGCTCGCAGCTTCGCGGCGGCGATCGGAACTTCGAGCGCATGGTCGCCTCGGTAGTGGGCTTCGTCGAAGCGCCCGCGCTCGGGCTGGATCTGCCGCTGGATCTGCAGGGCAGCACCTTTCAGCTGCGCGTCTGGCAGGCGTTGCGCGCGGTGCCGGCCGGCACCACCGTGAGCTACGCCGAACTCGCGCGCCGGCTCGGAGTGCCAAAATCGGTGCGCGCCGTGGCCAGCGCCGTGGCCGCCAATCCGGTGGCAGTCGCCATCCCGTGCCATCGCGTGATCCGCAGCGATGGCGCGCTGTCCGGCTATCGCTGGGGCGTCGAGCGTAAGCGCACATTGCTCGCGCGCGAGGGCCGGGACGCTTGAATCTGGACCAGGCGACTTTGGATGAGGCGGCATTGGATGAGGCTGCTCTGGATGAGCGCGGCGCCGCGGTCATCCCGGCGCTGCTGAATGCGGATCAATGCGCCGAACTCGCGCGCTGCTATGCGCGCAGCGAGGCCTTTCGCAGCCGCGTGGTGATGGCGCGCCATGGCTTTGGCCGCGGCGAGTACCAGTATTTCCGCTATCCGCTGCCGGCGCTGGTCGAGCAGCTGCGCACGGCGCTGTACGTGCCGCTGGCGCGTATCGCCAATCGCTGGAGCGCGGCGCTTAAGCGCACTCCGGACTACCCCGATGCGCTGGAAACGTTTCTTGCGCGGTGCCATGAGGCTGGACAGAGGCGGCCGACACCGCTGCTGCTGCGCTATGGCGCAGGCGACTATAATTGCCTTCACCAGGATCTCTACGGCGAGCAGGTGTTTCCATTGCAGGTCACGGTGTTGTTATCGGCGCCCGGCCAGGACTTCAATGGCGGTGAATTCGTGCTGAGCGAACAGCGTCCGCGCGCGCAGTCGCGCGTCGAAGTCGTGCCGCTGACGCAGGGGGACGCCGTGATCTTTGCGGTGCACCACCGGCCGGTGCAGGGCAGGCGCGGCATGCATCGCGTGAATCTGCGCCATGGCGTAAGCCGCATACGCGCCGGTGAACGCTACACGCTTGGGATCGTGTTTCACGACGCGGCATGAGCCCGGGTGCGTCAAGTCAAGGCGCTCCGCGCCTGCTGCCGCGCGCGGCCATCGAGACCATCGCGCCCGAGGCGGTGGTGTTGCCCGAGTTCGCGCTGGCTGAAAGCCCCGCGCTGTGCTCGCAGCTGCAGGACATGCTGGCCATCAGCCCCTGGCGCCATATGTTGACCCCGGGCGGTCAACGCATGTCGGTGGCGATGAGCAATTGCGGCCGCGCCGGCTGGATCTCCGATCGCTCGGGCTATCGCTACCAGAGCCTCGATCCGCGCAGCGGCCGGCCCTGGCCCGCCATGCCGCCAGCCTGGTCCAAGCTCGCCGCGCGGGCTGCGGCGCAGGCCGGATTCGCGGGCTTTGAGCCCGATGCATGCCTGATCAATCGCTATGAGCCCGGCAGCCGGTTGAGCCTGCATCAGGACCGCAATGAGCGCGACCTGTCGGCGCCGGTGGTGTCGGTGTCGCTGGGTCTGGCGGCGCTGTTCCTGTTCGGCGGCGCCCGGCGCGACGATCCGGTGCGGCGTCTGCCGCTGTTTCACGGCGATGTGGTGGTCTGGGGCGGGGCGCAGCGCCTGGCTTTTCACGGCATACAGCCGCTGGCCGACGGTCAGCATGCCACCACCGGGCGTTGCCGCATCAATCTGACCTTTCGTCGAGCGCTATAGCGCGTTTATGATGCGCTCCCGCATCAGTAGAAAATTGGTCTCAGGCCCGTGAGCAAAAACGACTCGCAGTTCGTCAACGTGTTCAGTCTCGTGATCGGCGTGCTGGTGGCCGTGGCCATCGTGCTGCTGGTGCTGGCTCGCGAGGTCGCGGCCCGCACAGAAGGCAAAGCCGTCTACGACGACCCGGCCTACATAGCCAGCGTGCTGCAGCGGGTCGAACCGGTCGGACAGGAAGCCGTGGCGGGTCAGGACAATTCGGCCATGGCCATCCAGGCTCCGGCCGGAGCCGGACCCGCGGTGGCCATGAGCGTGCCCAAAGACGGCAAAGCGCTGTTCACGGCCGTCTGCAGCGTCTGTCACGGCGCCGGAATTGCCGGCGCTCCCAAGGCCGGTGACAAAGCGGCCTGGGCTCCGCGCATTGCCGAGGGTAAGGCCACGCTGTATCAGCACGCCATCGGCGGCTACAGCGGTAAGACCGGCGCCATGCCGCCCAAGGGCGGCCGCACCGACCTGCCTGACGACCTGATCAAGCAGGGCGTCGACTACATGGTGTCGCTGGCTCAGTAGTCCCGCGGGCTCAATAGTTGTCGACCAGCGCGCGGCGCAGCTGCACGGCTTCCGCCAGGTGCGCGGGCTCGATGGTCTCGCTGCCCGCGAGGTCGGCGATGGTTCGTCCCACCGCCAGCACCCGATGTATGCCTCGCCCCGACAGCGCCAGGTGTTCGGCACTGCGCTGAAGTAGTTTCTCAGCCGCTCGCGGCAACGCGCAGCAGTGCTGCAATTGCGCGGCACTCAGGCGCGCGCTCAGACAGCCCGAGCGTTGCAGGCGCCAGCAGCGCGCCCTGTGCGCCTGCCCGGCCGCATCCTCCACGCCGTAGGCACTGACGTCAGCGTCTTCGGCACTGCGGGCGAATTGCGCGCCGGCCACACGCGGCACCTCGATACGGATATCGATGCGATCGAGCAACGGTCCGGAGATGCGCTGGCGATAGCGATCGACGCGCGCCGGCGAGCAGCGGCACCGCTGCAGGGGATCGCCGAGGTAGCCGCAGGGACATGGATTCATGGCGGCCAGCAGCTGAAACTGCGCCGGCAACTCCAGCCGCGCCGAGGCGCGTGCGATCGTGACCGCGCCGGTCTCCAATGGCTCGCGCAGCGACTCGAGCACGCGGCGATTGAATTCGGGCAACTCGTCCAGAAACAGCACGCCGTGATGCGCCAGGCTGATCTCCCCGGGGCGGATCAGCGGTCCGCCGCCGACGATGGCGTGGGCCGAGGCCGTGTGGTGCGGGGCGCGAAACGGCGGTCGCGTCCACAGCTGCGCATCCAGTCTATGGCCCGCCATCGAGGCGATGCTGGCTACTTCGAGCGCCTCCTGCGCCGACAGCGGCGGCAGCAGTTGTGGCAGACGCGCGGCCAGCATGCTCTTGCCGCTGCCGGGAGGGCCCACCATAAGAAGGCTATGGCCGCCGGCGGCAGCGATGATCAACGCGCGCTTGGCATGCCATTGACCCACGACGTCAGACAGCGCGCCTTCAGGCCGTTGCGCATCGGCGGCCGGCGCGTCCGCACTCCGGGCGCTCAGTAATTCGCCGCCCAGAGCGGCGGTGCGCAAATCCCGGGCGCCATAAGCCGCCGCGTGCGCGCTCAGTCGCACCTCAGCGGCGTTTTCAAGCGGCACCAGCAGCACATGCTGGGCGGCGCGCGCGTGCAGGGCGGCCAGGAACAGGCCTTCCACGGGCTTGAGTTCACCGGCCAGCCCAAGTTCGCCATAGCATTCGACCGGACGTTTGGGCTGGGCAGGCAACTGGCCGCTGGCGGCCAGCAGCGCCATCGCTATGGGCAGATCGTAGCGGCCGCCCTGCTTGGACAAATCCACCGGCGCCAGATTGACCGTGATGCGCCCCGGCGGAAAAGCGTAGCCCGAATTCAGCAGCGCCGCGCGCACGCGCTCGCGGCTCTCGCGCACCACTGGCGCTGGCAGGCCGACAATGGTGAAATTGGGCAAGCCACTGCCCAGATGCGCCTCGACCTGCACCAGCGGCGCTTCGAGCCCGAGCTGCGCGCGGCTCAGGGCTCGAGCAAAACTCACACCTGTCCCGGCTCGGCGCCGCGTCGCTCGAGCGCCGCTATGCGCTGCTCGAGCTGCGCCAGCGCGGCGCGCGTGCGCTCGAGCACACGCGTCTGCACCTCGAACTCGGTACGCGTAGTCAGGTCGAGTTTGCCCAGATTGGCCTGCAGCACCGCGCGGAAATTGCTCTCTATATCGCGCCGCAACGTCCGGGCCGACTCCGGTAACCCCTCAAAAAGTCGCCGTGCTATATCATCGATGTGTGGTCCTTCCATCCTATGTCTCCTCGCGGATTGCACCGAAACCGGGCACGCCTAAAGTCCAGGGTTTCCAAATTGACTCATCAGCGCCCATGGCCGCCAATCAAAGCCATGTTATTGCGCAGGTTTCCCCGTGGCATGCTTTCTGCACCGCCGTTGCAGCGTCAATAACGTCGATACCTAAGAATACGCGCACAGGTCGATGCGCGGCCTTCAGAGTTCAGGGTCGGATCATTGCGAAATGCACATCATGAAAATGATTACCGCGGTCGTGCGGCCTTTCAAGCTGGACGAGCTGCGGCAGGCCATCGCGCAACTGGGCGTCCAGGGCGTCACGGTCACTGAAGTCTACGAGGCGCAATTCGGACCCCGGGCCAAAGTCGAAATCGCAGTCGATGATTCCATCATCGAACCCGTGCTCGAGGCCATCGCCAACATCGCCAGAACCGGACGCGTCGGCGACGGCCGCATCCTGGTCGGCGAACTCGAGCAGGCGATACGAATCCGCACCGGCGAAACCGGCACGGCGGCTACATGAGAACGACTACATGAGAACGAAGGGAGTGGCGAGCTATGCGTAAGATGGTGGTAGCCCTCGCGGCGCTGGCGCTGTTGGCGCTTTGGGGCGCGGTACCCATGGCCGTGCTGGCCGATGAAGCGCCGGCAGCTACCGCCGCTGTGCCCACCGCGCCGGTCATCGTCGGATTCGACAAGATCAACTCCGGCGACACGGCCTGGATGCTGACCTCCACGGCCCTGGTGCTCATGATGACCATCCCGGGACTGGCACTGTTCTATGGCGGCATGGTCCGCAAGAAGAACGTGCTCTCAACGCTCATGCAGAGCTTCGTGATCACCTGCCTGGTGACGATTCTGTGGTGGGTCGTGGGCTATTCGATCGCCTTCACGCCCGGACCACCGGACAGCACGCGCTTCCTGGGCGGCTTCGGCCATAGCTTCCTGAACGGCGTGGTCTACATGCACGATGCCATGACGCTGAGCGTCTCGCATCTGGGCACCACCATTCCCGAGACCGTCTATGCCATGTTCCAGCTGACATTCGCCATCATCACCCCGGCGCTGATCTGCGGCTCTTTCGCCGAACGTATGAAATTCTCGGCCATGTTGTGGTTCATGGGCATATGGCTGCTGGTGGTGTACTGCCCGATCGCCCATTGGGTCTGGGAGCCTTCGGGCTGGCTGGCCCAGAAGGGCGTGCTGGACTTCGCCGGCGGCACGGTGGTGCACATCAACGCCGGGATCGCCGGACTGGCCACGGCCATCATGCTCGGCAAGCGCCAGGGATTGGGCAAGGAATCCATGGCACCGCATAACCTGACCTTGACCGTGATCGGCGCCTCGCTGCTGTGGGTGGGCTGGTTCGGATTCAACGCCGGCTCTGCGGTGGCCGCCGATGGCCGCGCGGGCATGGCGTTCGCCGCCACGCAGATGGCCACGGCCGCCGCGGCCCTGGCCTGGATGTTTACCGAGTGGGCCACCAAGGGTAAGCCCAGCGTACTGGGCATCGCCTCGGGCGCGGTGGCCGGTCTGGTTGCGGTCACGCCGGCTTCGGGATTCGTGAGCCCTTCGGCGGCTGTGATCATCGGCATTGCTGCCGGCGTGATCTGTTACTTCAGCTCGACCTCGGTCAAGAAGGCCTTCGGCTATGACGACTCCCTGGACGCCTTCGGTGTGCACTGCATCGGCGGCATCATCGGCGCCCTGCTGACCGGTGCGCTGGTGAGCAAGGAGATCAGCGGTCTGGACGGCTCGGTGCTGATCCAGCTCTGGGGCGTGGGTACCACGCTGGTTTATGGCTTCGTCATGAGCATGATCATCCTCAAACTGGTCGACGTCGTGCTCGGCTTACGGGTCGCCCCGGACGAGGAGCGCGAGGGTCTGGACATCACCCAGCATGGCGAGAGCATCGAATAGCAAATGTGACGCCTGTCACCCCATCGCGCTAGAGTATGGCCGGATACTAGGGATCCAGGAGGGGATTCGATGCGCCACACAGCCGCCATCGCCTTGATTATGTCGCTGCCCTTTACCGCGGCCATTGCCGACGTCTACCGTTCCGTCGACGCGCAGGGCCAGGTGCATTACAGCGATACGCCCACGCCGGGCGCCGAACTCGTGCACGTACAGAAGCTCGGAATGCAGAACAGCGCCCCCAGCGCGGCCAGCGATGCCAAGGCTCTGGCCAAGAGCGACGCGCAAATTCATACCGAGCTCGCGCAGCAAAGCGCGCAACGCGCGGTACAACAGGACGTCGAGCAGACCCGCGCCGATCAATGCAAGAAGGCCACCGCCGACTATGACCAGTCGGTACAGGCGCGCCGCATCTACAAACCCGGCGCCGACGGCGAGCGTGAATACATGTCCGATGCCGATGCCGACCAGACGCGCCTGAATCTGCGCTTGGCCATGCAAACCGCGTGCGGGAGTTCGCAATAGTCCAGCCTGCGGGTCGATCGGTTATGCTCACGGCATGCGGATCGACTTCACCAAGATGCATGGGCTTGGCAACGACTTCCTGATATTCGATCTGCCCGCCGATGCGCCTCTGCCCACCATTGAGCAATGGCGTTCACTGTCCAATCGCCATACCGGTGTAGGTTTCGACCAGGCTGTGGTGCTGCACCCGCCGCGCCGCCATGGCACCGATGCCTTCTACAGAATCTTCAACGCCGACGGCGGCGAGGTCGAGCAGAGCGGCAACGGCGCGCGTTGCGTCGCGGCGCTGCTGCATCATCGCAGCAAACACAATGGCGACACACTGGCCATCGACTGTTCGGCCGGATTGATACGCGCCAAGATGCTGACCGGCGACCTGGTCTCGATCGATCTCGGCGTCCCGAACTTCAATCCCAAAAGCCTGCCGTTCGACGTGCCGGCGCAGAACGCCAGCTACACCTTGAGCGCCGGCGGCGAGAGCATCGAAATCGGCGCGGTCTCAATCGGCAATCCGCATGCGGTGCTGCGCGTCGATGACGTTGACAGCGCGCCGGTCGAGCGTATCGGCCGCGCGCTGCAAGCCAATGCGCACTTTCCGCGCCAGGTCAACGTCGGCTTCATGCAGGTGCTCGATACCGCGCACATTCGTTTGCGCGTCTACGAGCGCGGTACCGGCGAAACCCTGGCGTGCGGCACCGGCGCCTGCGCCGCGGCCGTGGTGGGTCAGCATCTTGGCTTGCTGGGCACCGACGTCGCGGTGCATGTGCCCGGCGGCGTGTTGGGCGTACACTGGGGCGGACCGGGACAGCCCGTGTGGCTCACGGGTCCGGCTCAGCGGGCCTTCGAGGGACGCGTAGAGATCTGAGCTGGAAGGGGAGCAGAACGATATGACGAGCAATCAGGTGCGCGGCATTCCCTCGGACACCACCGAGGAGCAGACCGTCGTGCAGTACCTGCAGCACAATCCCGATTTCTTCGAACGGCACCCGCAGCTGCTGGCGCGCATGCGCCTGCAACACCCGCGCAACGCCTCGACCGTGTCGTTGATCGAGCGTCAGGTCGAAGTGCTGCGCGAGAAATACGAATCGCAGGAGCACAAGCTGGCCGACTTCGTGCGCGTGGCGCGCGCCAACAACCTGCTGGCCGAGAAGATCCATCGCTTCACTCGCCGGCTGCTGTCCACCGGCAACCGCGCCGATGCCATCACCCAGATCGAGGCCAGCCTGCGCGAGGATTTCGATACCTTTCACGCCGTGCTGGTGCTGGCCACGAGCCGCGAACCGCTGGTTCCGGACGCCGACCGCTTCGTGCGCTCGGTGTGCGGCGACGATGCCAACTATCGCAGCTTCGAGAGCCTGTTCGCCTCCGCCAAGCCGCGCTGCGGCCAGATCCGCGACAGTCAGCGCGAGTTCCTGTTCAGCGCCGAAGCCACCGAGATCGGTTCCGTGGCGTTGATTCCGCTCGGCGGCAACCCGCCGCTGGGATTGCTGGCGCTGGGCAGCGTCGATCGCGACCGCTTCCATCCCGGCATGAGCATCGAGTTTCTCTCGCGCATGGGTGAGCTGATCAGCGACGCGCTCGCGAGAATGTAACCGGCGAGTCCTGCGCTCGTGACACCCGAGGCCCTGCAGTGGCTCGAGCGCTTCGAGCGCTTCCTGGTCACGGAACGGCGGCTGTCGGCGCATACCGTCACGGCCTATCGCCACGATCTCAAGGCACTTCAGCAATGGTGCCAGCGCAATGGCATCGAACACTGGAGCGCGCTCGATCACCAGCACGTGCGCAGCTTCGCAGCCCGCAGCCACGCACGCGGCCTCAAGGGCCGCAGCATTCAACGCCGGCTGGCCGCGCTGCGTACATTCTTTGGTTTTCTGCAGCGCGAGGGCGCGCTCAAGCGCAATCCGGGACTGGACGTGCCTTCGCCCAAAGCCGGTAAGCGTCTGCCGCAGACGCTGGACGTCGATCAGATGGCTCGACTGCTGGCGTTCAAACCCAGGAACGTGCTCGAGGTGCGCGATCTTGCGGTCATGGAACTGTTCTACTCGGGCGGTCTGCGTCTCACTGAGCTCACGAGCCTGAAGCTCAAGGATCTCGATCTTGCGCAAGGCAGTGCGCTGGTGCTCGGCAAGGGCAGTAAGCAGCGCATCGCCCCGGTGGGCCGCAAGGCCATCCAGGCTCTGCGTCAGTGGCTCGCGCAGCGCGCCTCGGTGGCACGCGCGGACTGCGAGGTGCTGTTCGTCGCGCGCAATGGCGGGCCGTTGAGCGCCCGCGCCGTGCAGCTGCGCGTGGCCGCGCGCGCGCGCGCGCAGGGCCTGCCGCAGCACGTGCACCCACACCTGTTCAGGCACTCATTCGCCACCCATCTGCTTGAATCCAGTCGCGATTTACGCGGCGTGCAGGAACTGCTCGGACACGCCAACATCAGCACCACGCAGGTGTACACCCATCTTGATTTCCAGCACCTTGCCCGCACATACGATCAAGCCCATCCACGCGCCAAACGCCGCGGGTGAGTCATAATCTATGAGCGAACGGTTCGATCCCCATTCAACCACCATTCTGGCGGTGCGCCGCGGCGGCGCGATTGCGCTCGGCGGCGATGGTCAGGTCACGCTCGGCAATACCGTCATGAAAGGCAATGCCCGCAAGGTGCGGCGCCTGTCCAACGGCAAGGTTCTGTCGGGCTTCGCCGGCGGCACCGCCGATGCCTTCACGCTGTTCGAGCGCTTCGAGGGCAAGCTCGAGAAGTACGGCAATCTGACGCGCGCGGCCATCGAGCTGGCCAAGGATTGGCGTGCCGACCGCTACCTGCGCCGGCTCGAAGCGCTGCTGCTGGTCGGGGATCCGCAGAATCTGTTCATCATCTCGGGCAATGGCGATGTGATCGAGCCCGAGTTCGACGCGGTCGCGATCGGATCGGGCGGTCCGTATGCGCAGGCCGCGGCCCGCGCCTTGACTGAGAACACCGAACTCGATGCGCGCGCCATTGTCGAACGCGCGCTCGGCATTGCCGCCGACATCTGCATCTACACCAACCGCAACCTGGTCATCGAGGAATTGCGCTGATGACCCCGCAAGCCATCGTGCTCGAACTCGACAAGCACATTGTCGGCCAGGCCGCGGCCAAGCGCGCGGTAGCCATCGCGCTGCGCAACCGCTGGCGGCGCATGCAGGTGGACGAACCGCTGCGCCAGGAAATCACGCCCAAGAACATTCTGATGATCGGCCCCACCGGCGTCGGCAAAACCGAGATCGCACGCCGCCTGGCGCGCCTGGCGCAGGCGCCGTTCGTGAAGGTCGAAGCCACTAAATTCACCGAGGTCGGCTACGTCGGCCGTGAGGTGGATTCCATCATCAAGGAGCTGGCCGATGTGGCGGTCAAGATGACGCGCGAGCTGGAACTGGCGCGGGTGCGCGACGGCGCGCGCGATTCCGCCATCGAGCGCGTACTCGATGCCTTGCTGCCCAAGGCGCGCAATCTTGGCTTCTCCACCGATGAGCCGTTGCAGCCGCGCGATGCCGACACGCGCTCGAAGCTGCGCGAGATGCTCAAG
>Ga0302324_100019709_pt1 | contig 13229 bp, 9 predicted proteins | sample Palsa_T0_1_FD_201949 | JGI IMG/M metagenome (GOLD analysis project Ga0302324, IMG submission 201949) | Peat permafrost microbial communities from Stordalen Mire near Abisko, Sweden - Palsa_T0_1 | ecosystem: Environmental > Terrestrial > Soil > Palsa > Peat permafrost | place: Sweden: Abisko...
GCCTCTGGCGGGCCGGCAGACGCCGGCGGGCGCCGCGCCGGCCGTGGCGGTGGCGCGCCCCGCCGCGGTGTCGTTGAGTTGGGAGGCCGAAGACATCGAAAACCGCTGGGGCCTGGGCCTGTTCAAGGGCGGGCGCTTCACGAGCGTCAACAAACTTTTTACGTTCCTGCTGGCGGCGGTGATTTCGGCGGTTTTTATCTGGCTCATGTTCTTGCTGGATCACAGCGATTCCCGCCTCAAGCCCATTGGCACCGCGTTTGTCCGGCCGGGCAACCTTTTTGCGGCCGGCCCGGCCACGCTGTTTTTCTTTTGGGGCGTGGTGGTGTCCCTGGTCAAAATTCCCAAGCTGCGCCTGCAACGGCGGGCCTTGGACCTGGCGGCCGTGCCGCAGCACCGCGAATTCGTGCTCAACGAAACCACCGCCAAGACCGTGTTGGATCGGGTGCGCAGCCTCGTCGATGACACCCGCTATTTCATCCTGCTCAACCGCATTGATCGGGCGCTCTCTAACCTGCACAACATCGGCGGCGTGAGCGACGTCTCCACCATCCTCAAGGCGCAGAGTGAGAACGACGAGAACCAGGTCGCCTCCAGTTATGCCATGATCCACGCCATGATTTGGGCCATTCCGGTCCTGGGCTTTGTCGGCACCGTGCTGGGCTTGAGCATCGCCATCCAGAAATTCACCGGCGCGCTCACCGGCACCACGGACATCAACCAAATCAAGGACCATCTCAAGGAGGTCACGGCCGGTTTGTCCACGGCGTTTGAAACTACGCTGGTCGGGCTGGCTTTTGCCTTGCTCCTGCACCTGTTGTCCGATCTGGTGCAACAAAAGGAGACCGATTTCCTGGATGAATGCAACGATTACTGCCAGGCGCACGTCATCTCCAAGCTGCGCGTCCGTCCCAAGGAAGGCAACCCGGAGTAAATATGGCCAACCGATTACGCAGTAGCAGCGCGCGGGTTTCCTTCTTCGCCTTTCAGGACATGATCACGACGGTGACCGGGGTGTTGCTCCTCATTACGTTATTGTTGACGCTTTACCTGAATGATCCACCGGTGCTCCCGGCCGAGCACATCCGCAACACCATGCGTGAAGAGGTGGAGCAGGCCCGCGCCAAATTGGAAGCCAAACTGGCCGAATTGCGCCAGCGCCAGTCGCAAGCGGCGGCCCTGACCAACCGGATATTTGTCGTGCCCGAAGCCGACCGTTCCGGCAAAGAACCGGTGTTGGTTGTCCTCTCCGCCACCAACGGATTATGTACGCGGGCCGGGCAAACCAACGTCGTCGAATTTTTGCAACGCCCGGACAACGCGGATTTCGAGCGCATGCTGGAGAGTTGGGACCCGCGCGCGCAGCGGCTGGTGTTTTATATTCGACCGTCCGCTGTTCTTCATTTCAGGGCCTGCGAACCGCTGGCGGCCAGCCGCTCCTTCAGCATCGGATTCGACGCGGCGGAGGAAGACATGCAATACGTATTGGCGACGCCATGAAAAAAGGACCCGGAGGATTTTACGCCAACAGCTTGGAGATGTTGCTGGACACGATGTGCAACATGCTCGGGGGGATTGTCTTCATCGCTCTAATGGTGGCTTTGGTGGCGCAGGACTCTCCGGCGCCGCCGCCCGATTTCTACCAGGCGCAGGCGGCGCAACTTTCCAATGACCTGGCCGCCATCACGCTTTCCAACTCCGTGGCCGAGGCGGATCTGCAAAAGACGCTTCTTCGCCTGCACGATCCGCACCTGCACCCGGCCACCAATCTCATGCGTCTGCCCAACCTTTCCGACACCAGCAAACAAGCATGGCCGGTGATCGTTTTCTCGGGAAAGCTTTATCCTTTGGACGTGCTCTCCACCGATGGACGCGGCGTGCCGTTGCGCAATGATCGGACCTTGAGCCGTCAAGCACGATATGTCGAACCGCGGCCCGGTCTGGGCGAGGAACCGGCTCAGGGCGTGACTGGAATGGCGGCCGCCTTCAAAGCCAGTGGCAAAACAAACTACTATTTTGCTTTCTGGGTCTATGACGACTCGTTTGAAGCCTTCATGCGCGCGCGCGAAACCGCGACAAGTCTTGGCTTTCAGTATGGTTGGGAGCCGTTGCCGCAAAACGAGCGGCTGCAACTAGGCGCGCAAGGAGAGCGGGTTCTGCCGCAGAATTAACGGAGGAAAATTTATGGAGCAAGTTTGCGCTCAATGTGGAAAGACCTTCGAATCCAGGTCCGCCACGCCAGGGGCGGTTTGCCCGGCTTGCGACGCAACGGGCGCCCGTTCCGTCCCGGCGCCCGTGCCGGCGCGCTTCAACGGCAAGGACCTCGTCATCGCGATGCTGGTGCTGGCGCTGTTAGGGGTGTTGGTCTGGCTCTTCCTGCGGCCAGGGGAGCATGCGCGGGACATCGTCTTTGGGGATCTTGGCCACCAGGCAGCATTGAGCAATGGCGTTGCCGGCGGCGCGGCAGGGACAGGGCCGGGAGTTGCGGGGGAACAAGGTGCGGGTGGTGGTGGAGGCAGCTTGGCCGCGACGAACGCGACCGGCGCTGCGTCTGGGCCAGGCCAGTCGATAACGGACCAAAGGGCGCCAAATACTTTACAAGGAAATAACCAAAGGACGGCAGGCATGGCGTCGGCGACTGGCGGCGCGCCATCTGGAATTGGCACTGGCCTAAGTACTCCAGGATCACCGGGCGCGGCTTCGGGGTCGCCGGGCCATGAACCGCCCGGAAACAGTCGTTCTCATTCTTCCGCGCCGTCGTCAAGTCAGTTGGCGTCTGAGGCTGGGAACTCTTTGCCTCCACCGTCGCCGGCCGCACCGCCTGCGTCCACTGCGCCGTCGGCGACTGGTAATCCACCGGGAGCCATAGCTTCCTCTGAGCGCCACGTCAAATCAGCGCCTTTCGTGGAACTTTTGCCACCGGATCCGACCAACAAAAACAGCACGGCCGAATTGCTGGCGGCAGCGAACGCCGGAGCCACAGCGCCCATTCTCCCCCGGACATCAGACCTGCTGGGAAATGAAGTCGGGTTGGGAAGATTGTTCGACGCGCAGGCCGGCTCCAATATCGTATTCATGCTGGATAATTCCATGAGCATGATGACCCAGGACAAATCGTTCTTCGCGCGCCAGGAGGTGGTCCGGACCCTCCTCTCCATGAACCCGGCCCAGTCGTTTTATATCTTGCTCTTTCACACCGGCGGCTACGAAGGCATGCCCGCCCTCGGCCCCGTTCCAGCCACGCCGGACAATGTCCGGGCCATGACCAACTGGCTTTTTTCCGTCGGCCACCGCACCGGAGCCGACCCCAGCAAAGCCATGCTGCGCGCCTTGGGACTGGCGCCGGCGCCGGATATGGTGTGGCTTCTGTGCGGCAGCGAGTTGCCGGATAAAGTTATTGACAACATACGCGAGGCCAACGAGACGGTCCATGCCCGCATCAACACCGTTGGCTTATACACCAGGGACGGCGAACCGGCAATGCGCCAGATCGCCGACGAGAATCGCGGCGCCTACCGCTTTGTTCCGCCGCCCAACCCGCCCGCGCCGTGAAGCGATCTCCTCGATTTATGCAGGACGCCGTCATCTGCATGGCGATCGTGGTGGTCCTTCTGGCGCTATGGCGTTTGCACTCGCGCCCGAGGTCGTTCGGCGGCATTGGTCTCTGGGCGCAAACCAACATCTTTGGCGCTTCGACCATGAGTTTGATGGCAGGGGCAGGTCAGGGTGGGTCGGAAGGATCGCCTTTGGCCCCGGTGACGGCTGCGCCAGAGTCATCCAACTCAGCAAGGTTGCCCGCCACCATGCCGCAAGCGACACCGTCCTCAGCGGCCCCTGGTCTCGCCAGCCTCCCTTCTTCCAACAGCCCGCCTACGACCCATTTCGTGTCAACGAATCTCTTGCGCACCAACGGACCCGTCACCGTCATGGCGGTGGCGCCGTCTGATTTGGTTGAAACCCCGCCGGGAGTCGCCGCCGCCAGCAACGTGCCGGAAGCCGCCGCGTTGGAACGGCGCCTGGGCGAAGTCAGCGCCAGAGGTGGCGACGTGCAGCTTTCTCTCTCTTGGCACAACTACAATGATCTCGACCTTCATTGCGTCGATCCGGCCGGGGAGGAGATTTTTTTCGGCCATCGCCGATCCGCGCGCACCGGCGGTGAATTGGATATCGATCAGAACGCGGGCCTGCCTTACAACATGATGCCGGTAGAGAATATTTATTGGCCCACCGGCGGAGCGCCGCCCGGATTGTATCGGATTTTCGTGGTTTACTATGCGCAGCATAGCGCCATCGACGCGACCGCGTTTTTGGTTCGCACGGTGGTGCGAGGCAAGACCAATTTCTTCAACTCGAACATCGGCTACACGGGGATGCGGGAAGGGAATCTGATTTGCAACCTGCGTTACGATCCGGCCAATCCGAACCCCGCCCAGCGCCTGGTTTTTGTAAGGTGATGCGCCGAATGATTGACAACCTTGACTCGGCGCTCTGGCTTGTTCTCATCTTTCTTGCCTTTACCGCGCCTGCCCGCGCCCTGGTCATCATTCCGGTTTGGGACGCTACTATCACCGACGATCCCAATGCCGCGACCATCGAGCGCACCATCAATATGGCCATTCAGTTTTACGAGGCCCGCTTCGCCGTTCCCATCACCGTCTCCATCCAGTACCAGGAGATGTCCAGCGGGTTGGGCGAAAGTCAATATGAATACGTCAACATTCCCTACAGCCAATTCCTGGCCGCTCTCCAAAACAATGCCACCACGAGCAACGCCAGTTACGCCTTGTCCCATCTCCCCGGTGGCCAAAACAACCCGGTCAACGGCGACGCCTTTATCAACGTCCACGCCGCCAATCTCCAGGCGCTTGGCCTGACACAATACAGTTCCGGGCTCCCGGGTGGAATTGCCGGTAGAGTTCTGCTTAATACCTCGATCATGAACCTCTCCCGCACCAACATCGATCCTGCCAAATACGATCTGCTCTCTGTGGCCGAGCACGAGACGGACGAAGTCCTGGCCCTGGAATCAGCCCTCAACAACCTTGCCAACAGCGACGACCCGTTTCCCCAGGACCTTTTCCGCTATGCCTCGGATGGCTCACGGACTTTTACGGCCAGCGGCGATGACGCCTACTTCTCGCTCGATGGCACCAATCTGCTGGTGCAATTCAACCAGCGAGCGAACGGCGATTACGGCGATTGGTGGAGCGTTGGCCCACACATACCGCGGGTGCAGGACGCGTTCGCCACTCTTGGCGCGACTCCCAACCCGAACATTGAACTCATCGCCCTGGATGTCGTGGGCTACCAACTCATTCCTCCGCCGCGGCCGGGGATTGTCCAGATCGCGTTGTCCGGGAGCAACCTGACGCTCAGCGCAACCAACGGCCTGTCCACCGGTGTCTATTACCTGTTGGCCAGCACGAACCTGGCGCTGCCGTTGAACCAATGGTCATCGGTGGCCACCAACGCCTTGAGCGCCAATGGCGATTTCACCTTCACCGCCACCAACGCCGTCAAGTCCCAAGCCGCCTGCCAATTCTACGTCTTGCAATTGCAGTGAGCCAGCTATGTAATCTCTTATTGGAAAGTCCAAGACAAATCACCTCCAGACCACTGATGACAACAAAAGGCGAAAAAGGAAATGCCGCCCGCGCCCCCGTTCTCGGGGTTTTTCAATCGAAGGACCAGACCCGGGCTTTCTATAATAAGATCAGCCGTGTTTATGATGTGTTGTCCGAGCGCAGCGAAGCGCCCATGCGCAACGCGGGATTGGAGTTGTTGGCCGTCAGCGCCGGAGAAAGCGTTTTGGAAATCGGCTTCGGTACTGGACACAGCCTGGTGTCGCTGGCCAAAGCCGTTGGGCCTGGAGGCAAAGTGTTCGGCCTTGATTTGTCGGACCAAATGCTGATGGTGGCCAAGGCAAATCTCGCCCAAGCCAAATTGCTTGAACGCGCGCGGCTGCGTCGCGGCGATGCGGCGCAACTCCCTTACGCCGACGGTTCCTTGGACGCCGTCTTCATGAGTTTTACGCTGGAGTTGTTCGACACGCCGGAAATTCCGAGAGTATTGCGCGAGTGCAAGCGGGTGCTGCGACCTGGAGGGCGAATAGTCGTGGTCGGCATGTCTAAAGACGCCAAACATGACCCGCTGCTCGGCGTTTTTGAATGGACACATCAGCATTTCCCAAACTTTCTGGACTGTCGCCCCATCTATGTGCGGGAGGCGCTGGAAAAAGCGGGGTTCAAAATAGAAAGGGCGCTGATGCGGCATATGTGGATTGCCGTGGAAATTGTTCGTGGCGGCAAACAATTGTCCTCTTGAAATAAGACCAACGTAAATGCACAAAACTTGACTGCGAATTCGGACGGACCTATCAATCCCTTCGCCATGATAAAGGCAAACCTATGAAAGTCAGTCCCTTGGCAGGAAAGCCCGCCGACCCCTCGGCGCTGGTCAACGTTCCGAAGCTCATCACGGCTTATTATGCCGAAACACCCGACCCTGAAGTGGCCGCGCAACGCGTGGCCTTTGGCACCTCCGGTCATCGCGGTTCGTCATTTGACAAGGCCTTCAACGAGCACCACATCCTGGCCATCAGCCAGGCCATTTGCCAATATCGGAAAGAGCAGGGGATCGACGGCCCTCTTTTCATGGGCATGGATACGCATGCGCTTTCCGTGCCGGCGCTGACGAGCGCCCTGGAAGTCCTGGCCGCGAACGGAGTCCAAGTGATGCTCGCCGAAGGCGATGAATATACGCCGACTCCCGCCGTCTCGCTGGCCATTCTCACGTACAATCGCGGTCGCGCCAGCGGGCTGGCGGATGGAATTGTCATCACGCCCTCGCACAATCCGCCGCGCGATGGCGGCTTCAAATACAATCCGCCCAACGGCGGCCCGGCGGATACCGCCATCACGGGGTGGATCGAGACCGAAGCCAATAAATTTCTGGAATCTTCCCTGCACGATGTAAAACGAATCTCTTACGAGAAAGCCCTGCGCGCTGAGACCACCCACCGGCATGATTACCTCTCCGCCTATGTCGGCGATCTGGGCAATATCATGGATATGGAAGTCATTCGCGGCTCCAAAATCAGTCTCGGAGTGGACCCGCTTGGGGGCGCGGGAGTTCATTACTGGAGCAGGATCGCCGAGAGCTACGGCTTGAATCTGACCGTGGTCAATAACGCCGTCGATCCAACCTTCCGTTTTATGACGCTGGATTGGGACGGCCAAATCCGCATGGACCCATCCTCGCCCTACGCCATGCAGCCGTTGATTGGCCTTAAAAATCGATTTGACGTGGCGTTCGCTTGCGATACGGATCACGATCGCCACGGCATCGTCACCCGCAGCGCGGGTCTGGTGCCGCCCAATCATTATCTTTGCGCCGCCATCTTCTACCTTTTCCAGCACCGGCCGAATTGGCGCCCCGCCGCGGCGGTGGGCAAGACGCTGGTCAGCAGCCAGATGATCGATCGTGTCGCCGCCAAGGTGGGCCGAAAGCTGTGCGAGGTTCCGGTCGGCTTCAAATGGTTTGTCGAGGGCCTCTTGGACGGTTCGTTTGGCTTCGTGGGGGAAGAAAGCGCTGGGGCGGTTTTTTTACGCCGTGATGGCAGCGTTTGGACCACGGACAAGGATGGCATTGTGCTGGCCCTGCTGGCAGCGGAGATGACGGCACGAATGAGCCACGATCCCGCCGAAATTTACGCCCAGCTTACCCGTGAACTGGGCGATCCTGTTTATGATCGCGTTGAGGCCCCTGCCACGGCCGAGCAAAAGGAAATGCTCAAGCGCCTTTCCCCACAGCAGGTCCGTCAAAAGGATTTGGCCGGCGAGAAGATCAAGACTATCCTCACTCGCGCTCCCGGCAACGATGCGCCTATCGGCGGCTTGAAGGTGATGGCCGAGAATGGGTGGTTCGCAGCCCGCCCGTCGGGGACGGAGAGTATCTACAAGATTTACGCCGAGAGCTTCCTTGGAGCGGAGCATCTGCACCGCATCCAGGAGGAGGCGCAGGCGATTGTCAGCGACGCGGTGGCCGCGGCGCCCCGGCGTGCAGGGCTTGCCGCTAATGCCGCTTAAAAGGAGACCCCATGAGCAAAGAACAAATTGGCCCCAAGCTTTTCTACAGCTATCTTCCCACCGAAGTCGAGGGATTCGAGTCCCTGGCCGAGTTGGCGCTGGATATGCGCTGGTCCTGGAATCATGCCGCCGATGCCCTTTGGCGCCAGCTCGATCCGCCATTATGGGACTTGATCCAAAATCCCTGGGTTGTCCTGCAAACCGTCTCGCGGGATCAGCTCAGGAAGGTATTGGCCGAGCCGGACGTTCGTAAAAAAGTGGAGGACCTTCTCAAAGCCAAACGAACTGAGGCTGAGACGCCGGCGTGGTTTCAACGGACCCATCCCGAGAGCCGCCTGAGTTGCGTGGCTTACTTCAGCATGGAGTTCATGTTGAGCGAGGCGCTGCCCATTTATTCCGGCGGCCTTGGCAACGTGGCGGGCGACCAGCTCAAAGCCGCCAGTGATTTGGGCGTTCCCGTCGTGGGCGTTGGACTTCTCTATCAGCGCGGCTACTTCCGCCAGGTGATCTGCAAAAACGGGGAGCAACAGGCGCTTTACCCGTACAACGATCCCGGCCAACTGCCCATTTCCCCGGTGCGCGAACCGAATGGAGAGTGGCTGCGCCTGGAAGTCAAGCTGCCAGGCTACTCGGTTTGGCTGCGCGCCTGGCAAGTGCAGGTTGGCCGGGTGAAACTTTACCTGCTTGACAGTAATGACGCGGCGAATTTTCCCGCCCATCGCGGCATCACCAGCGAGCTCTACGGCGGGGATTCCGAACTGAGGCTTAAGCAAGAATTGACTCTTGGGATCGGCGGCTGGCGGCTGCTCAAGGCGCTGGGCCTTCAGCCGGAAGTCTGCCACCTCAATGAGGGGCACGCCGCCTTCGCTGTTCTGGAACGCGCCCGGAATTTCATGGAAGAGACCGGGCAGAACTTCGAGGTCGCGCTGGCCGCCACCAAGGCCGGCAATCTCTTCACCACGCATACGGCGGTCTCGGCCGGATTTGATCGCTTCTCCCCGGCTCTGATGGAGCAGTATCTCAGTGCCTACGCGCAACGGCTGGGCCTGACTCTTCGCGATCTCCTCGCCTTGGGCCGGTTGAACCCGAACGACGCTTCGGAAAGTTTTAACATGGCTTACCTGGCCATCCGGGGCAGCGGCGCTGTCAATGGCGTCAGTCGCTTGCACGGCGAGGTCAGCCGGCGATTGTTCGCTCCCGTCTTTCCGCACTGGCCGGAAGCGGAAATACCGGTTGGGTACGTGACCAACGGCATGCATGTGCCAAGCTGGGACTCACAAGACGCCGACGAACTTTGGACCGAGGCGTGCGGCCAAGACCGGTGGCTTGGGCCAACTGATGGTTTGGCAGAGAAGATCCGCCGCGTCCCGGACGCCCGGTTTTGGCAACTCCGCACCACCAACCGCAAAGATCTCATCGAATACGCCCGCCACCGATTGACCCGGGAGTTGGCCGCGACGGGCGCGTCCGCGGACGCCGTCGAGCGCGCCCGGAATCTGTTCGATCCGAATACGTTGACGCTGGGTTTCGCCCGCCGTTTCGCCACCTACAAGCGACCCAACCTCCTGCTGCACGATACGGAGCGGCTGTTGCGAATATTGACCAACCCCCAGCGCCCGGTGCAGCTTATCCTGGCCGGCAAGGCCCACCCAGCCGATGCGGCGGGGCAGGCCATGATTCGGCAATGGATGCAATTCCTCATGCGACCCGAAGCTCGTCCGCACGTGATCTTCCTCCGTGATTACGACATGCTCTTGACTGAGCACCTGGTGCAAGGCGTGGATGTGTGGTTGAATACGCCCCGCCGCCCCTGGGAGGCCAGTGGCACCAGCGGCATGAAAGTGCTGGTCAACGGCGCGCTTAATCTCTCCGAATTGGATGGTTGGTGGGCCGAAGCCTACGCCCCGGAAGTGGGGTGGGCCATCGGCGACGGCCAGGAACACGGCGATGATCCGGCCTGGGACGCGACGGAAGCCGAGGCGCTTTACGAGCGGCTCGAACGGGAAGTTATCCCGGAGTTTTATACCCGCAATGATAAGGGCATTCCCGTGGCCTGGGTCGCGCGGATGCGGGAAAGCATGGCGCGGTTGACGCCGCAATTCTCCGCCACCCGCACCGTACGCGAATACACCGAGCAACGTTACCTTCCGGCTGCCGCTGCCTATCGAGCGCGCGTTGCAGATAAAGGCGTCGTCGGCAGGCAAATGGTCGATTGGCGGCACTATCTGGAACAGAAATGGGGGGCATTGCACTTCGGCGAAGTGAAAGTTGAAACCCGTGGCGAGCAGCATGTATTTGAAGTGCAGGTCTATCTCAATGACCTTGACCCGAAGGCCGTGCGAGTAGAGCTTTATGCCGACGGTGTTCGGGGAGGCGCTCCCGTGCGGCAGGAAATGAAGTGCGTCCGACCGTTGGACGGCGTGCCGGGCGCCTGCATTTATAGCGCGACTGTGTCCGCAGCTCGTCCACGCGCAGATTACACGGCGCGGGTGGTACCGAACCGCGACGGTATCGCAATTCCTTTGGAAGCCGCGCACATCCGGTGGCAGCAATGATCTTTATCGACCTATGCCTACGAACACCCTCACTCCAGAATTGCTCCAGAAGATGGATGCCTACTGGCGGGCCGCCAATTATCTGTCGGTCGGCCAGATTTATCTATTTGATAATCCACTACTCAAGCGGCCCCTGGAGTTGGCGGATGTCAAGCATATGCTGCTGGGACATTGGGGCACCACGCCGGGGCAGAACTTCATTTATGTCCACTTGAACCGTGTCATCAAAAAATATGATCTCGACATGATTTACGTCTCCGGCCCCGGGCATGGCGGCCCGGCGGTGGTGGGTAACGCTTACCTCGAAGGCACCTACAGCGAAGTCTATCCCAACATCAGCCAGGATGAGGCCGGGCTGCGGAAGCTCTTTGTTCAATTTTCGTTTCCGGGAGGGATTCCCAGCCACGCGGCGCCGGAGACGCCCGGCTCCATCCACGAGGGGGGCGAGTTGGGCTATTCGCTCAGCCACTCCTTTGGCGCGGTGTTCGATAATCCCGATCTCGTGGTCGCTTGTGTCGTAGGCGACGGCGAAGCGGAAACCGGGCCGCTGGCCACGGCCTGGCATTCCAACAAGTTTCTCCATGCGGCCACCGACGGCGCGGTGCTGCCGATCCTGCATCTCAACGGCTATAAAATTGCCAATCCGACGATTCTCGCCCGCATCACACGCGAGGAATTAGAACAATTGCTGCGCGGCTACGGGTGGACGCCTTACTTTGTCGAGGGTCATGAGCCTGCTCTGATGCACGAGGCCATGGCCGCGGCGCTTGACACGGCGGTGGAGCAAATCAAAAAAATCCAGCAGGATGCCCGCGCCCACGGCAACCTCACGCGTCCGCGCTGGCCGATGATCGTTTTTAATTCACCCAAGGGCTGGACGGGACCGAAGGTCGTCAACGGCCTCCAGGTGGAAGGCACATTCCGTTCGCACCAGGTGCCGCTCTCCGACCCGGCCTCGCATCCCGAACATCTCAAATTACTGGAAGTCTGGCTGAAGAGCTACCGGCCGGAGGAACTCTTCGACGAGCAGGGCCGCCTGAAACCGGAGCTGGCCGAGCTGGCGCCCAAGGGCCAGCGGCGCATGGGCGCCAATCCGCACGCCAACGGCGGCATTTTGCTGCGCGATCTGCGCATGCCGGATTTCCGCGATTACGCGGTCGACGTGCCTGCGCCGGGCCTGCGCGGCATCGGCGACACCCATGTGCTCGGTCCTTTCCTGCGCGACGTGGTGAAGCTCAACAGCGAGCAGCGCAACTTCCGGGTCTTTGGCCCTGACGAAACGCTCTCCAATGGCTTGGAGGCTCTTTTTAAAGTGACCCAACGCCAATGGGACGCCGCCACTTTGCCCAACGACGAGTTTCTGGCACCGACCGGCCGCGTCATGGAAATGCTCAGCGAGCACCAATGCGAGGGCTGGCTGGAAGGCTATCTCCTGACCGGGCGGCATGGCCTCTTCAACTGCTACGAGGCCTTTATTCACATCGTGGATTCGATGTTCAACCAGCACGCCAAGTGGCTCAAGGTCACCTCGTGCCTGCCGTGGCGGCGGAAAATCGCCTCACTCAACTACCTGCTGGCCTCGCATGTCTGGCGCCAGGATCACAACGGCTTCACCCATCAGGACCCCGGCTTCATCGACCACGTCGTCAACAAGAAGGCCGGGGTGGTGCGGGTTTACCTGCCGCCCGACGCCAACTGCCTGCTCTCGGTGATGGACCATTGCCTGCGCAGCCGCCATTACGTTAATGTTGTGGTCGCGGGCAAACACCCGGCGCCGCAGTGGCTGACGATGGAAGCGGCCGTCAAGCATTGCACCGAGGGCATCGGCATCTGGCAATGGGCCAGCAACGACCAGGCCGTTTCGCCGGACGTGGTCATGGCCTGCTGTGGGGATGTGCCCACGCTGGAAACGCTCGCCGCCGTCTCCATCCTGCGCCAGCATCTGCCCGAATTAAAAATTCGAGTGGTCAACGTCGTGGACCTGATGAAGCTGCAACCGCACACTGAGCATCCACACGGCTTGAGCGAGATGGATTTCGATGAGCTCTTCACCAGGGTCAAGCCGGTCATCTTCGCCTTCCACGCCTACCCTTGGCTGATCCACCGGCTGACCTACCGCCGCGCTAATCACGCTAACATCCACGTCCGCGGCTACAAGGAAGAGGGCACTATCACCACGCCTTTCGACATGACCGTGCTCAACGAACTGGACCGATTCCACCTCGTGATGGACACCATCGACCGCCTGCCGCAAACCGGCGACAAGGGCATCTACCTCAAACAGCAGCTCAAGGACAAACTCATCGACCACAAGCAATACATCGACAAAAACGGCCAGGACCTGCCGGAAATTCGGAATTGGAAGTGGACGGAGCCGGGCCAATAACAACACCGGTCCGAGATTGGATATTTCACAATGCAGCGAGAGCCTGTTCCACATTGTCGGTAGGGCGGCGCTGCGCCGCCAAAATATTAGGGCGAAGCGGCAGCTTCGCCCTACCAAACTATGAAATATGCAGGCTAGATCGCTTGCAATGGCGAGGGGGCAGGGGACACCCATCGCGTACTCCGGGGATGCCAATCAAGGGTT
>Ga0302324_100019710_pt1 | contig 13228 bp, 10 predicted proteins | sample Palsa_T0_1_FD_201949 | JGI IMG/M metagenome (GOLD analysis project Ga0302324, IMG submission 201949) | Peat permafrost microbial communities from Stordalen Mire near Abisko, Sweden - Palsa_T0_1 | ecosystem: Environmental > Terrestrial > Soil > Palsa > Peat permafrost | place: Sweden: Abisko...
GGCCTTCGGGAGTAATCGCCCACATCACGTAAGTGAGATACTCGGGGCCGTACTTGGTGGCCGGCTCCATCTTATGCATGCGCGCTTCAATCTTAATCACGCCTTGCTTGCTCTCCACCTTGGCCTCGCCGCGAGCCTCGGGCATTAATGCGGTTCCGCGGAAATCGATATTTGTAGGACCACTGCGGTGATTGTAATTGATCGCTTTCGTCGTACGCGCTACCACGGTTACGCGATAGATAGGCGCGGACGGCCCGGCATTTGCAGCCGGGATCGGTTGTTGAGTCGGATTGGGAGCCTGCGGCGCCTGAGCCGACAGGATCCCGCATCCACATACCACGAGGAGCGTACTGATCGTCTTCATCTTATAGTCTCGATTCTTTCTTACCGGGCTCGTTGGGTGAGCTTCGAAGCCTGGATGCCGCGGACGCGTTGTCGATGGCAGGAGTCCTCTCTAAGGCACGCGCGCAACCAATCGTTTGCTCGACGACAGTTATGGCGCGTCAAATTGCGATGCGGCATGAAGCGCGGGAGTACGCTCTCATCCCGGCGATCCAGCAGGTTGTTAGTGTTGTGGTCTGTTCCCAAGCCAAGCGACGCCAGCGCGGCGAAGAAAAGGCGAGTCGAGTCGGCAAGCTTGATTCACTTCACCGCCGATACTCGCGGTCGGGAATTGTGCAGATCTGTCACTGGAAGTGCAGGTTTTACCAAACTAGTGGCGCACGCTGAAGCGCGCTCTAGCGTGCAGCGGCGAACTTCAGTTCGACGGGGAGAAACTGTGGGCTGAAGCCCACAGCAGCACGCTGAAGCGTGCGCTACAGCTTGTAACCGGTCAGGGGTGTATAATTGCGTAAGCAACAGAATGCCGCCGGCCTGTGCGAGCGGCAAGGCGCCCATCGTCTGGTTCAGGAGGGAAGCAGGAGTGAGTACTGTGAAGGTTTCCGTCTTGCTGTTGTGCGCGTTCACCGGCGCACTCGCGCAAACCGAAGACAATCAAGCCATCTTTCAGAGCAGAATCCTGCCAGTCCTGACCCAGAACTGCGGCTCGTGTCATGGCGGCTCCGCGCCCCAGAGTGAGCTGACCGTCACTTCCTATGAGGCTTTACTGCGGGGAGGCAAGCACGGACAGGCCATTGTGCCGGGCTCTTCTCAGGCAAGCCTGCTCATGCAATATCTGAAGGGCGAGAAGAGCCCCCAGATGCCGCTGGGCGGCTCCCTCCCGCCGGCGAGCCTGGCGGAACTGACTTCCGCAATCGACCGAATGGCGCCCGTAGCGGCCCGTCAGGAAAACCAGGACGCCTATCTGGATTGGCTGCTAAAAGCACCCAAGGCCCCGGCTATTCCAAAGGTCGCGTCCGCGGACCATGTGCGGAATCCGATCGATGCCTTCGTACTCGCAAAGCTGGAATCCAAGCAAATGCGTCCCGCACCGCCGGCCGATCGGCGCCTTTTGATTCGGCGCGCCTACTTCGACCTCATCGGACTGCCTCCGACGCCGGAAGAAGTAGCCGCATTCCTGGCTGACCCGGACCCCCAGGCCTGGACCAAAGTGATCGACCGGCTGCTGGCCGATCCGCGCTACGGCGAGCGTTGGGCCCGGCACTGGCTCGATCTTGCGCGCTATGCCGAATCCGATGGCTTCGCGATAGATACCGAACGGCCGACGGCGTGGCGCTATCGCGATTATGTCATTCGGGCGTTCAACGAGGACAAGCCCTACGATCTCTTCGTCAAGGAACAACTCGCCGGCGATGAGGTAAAAGATAGCCGGGAATCCGAAAAGGACGAATCCGAACGTTTAGTGGCGCTCGGGTTTCTGCGAATGGCTACCTGGGAGGCCGACGCCACCTCGCAACAGCAGCTACGCCAGGATTACCTGAACGAGATCACCGGTACGACTGCTTCCGTTTTCCTGGGTCTGACAGTAGGCTGCGCGCAATGCCACAATCACAAATACGATCCTATTCCGCAGCGGGACTTCTACCGCTTTCAGTCTTTCTTTGCCGCCACGGCGGTAGACGAGTCGCCGGCGCCCTTTGTGGCGGACGAGGATCCGGCGGGCATGAAGCGGAAGTTCCGGTCCTACGAGGATCAGGTCGAGCTCGCCCGGCAGCAACTGGAGAGCCGCAAGGAAGCCCTCAAAGCCAGATTCATGGAGTCCCGGGACCTGCAGCCGGACGCGCCCGCGGTTGCCGAGTTCATGAAGGAGCTCAATGTCGCCAATGTTTTCTTTCAGGAGCGCACCGATGCAATCTACAAGGAAGACGTTTGGAAGAAGTATCTGGCGGCTAAAGATGAGTTGGACCGGCTAAAGGAGCTGGAGAATCGCTATCGTCCTGTTGCTTACTCCGTAAAGGATCTGGTCCCTCCTCTGGTACCCGAATTGCCTGCTACCTATATCCTGCGTGGCGGCGACCTGAGTGCGAAGAGCGAAAAAGTCGAGCCTGGAGTTCTGCAGTGTGTGCTGGGCAAGGAAGAGCCAGCCCAGATTCCTTTCCGCGGCCAAAGTACGGGGCGGCGCATCGCCCTGGCGGAGTGGATCGCCAGCCCCTCGAATCCGCTCACGGCGCGCGTGATGGTAAACCGCCTTTGGCAGTATCACTTTGGCGAGGGACTGGTCAGGACCCCGAGTGATTTCGGCAAGAACGGCGGAAAGCCCACCCACCCCGAGTTGCTCGATTGGCTCGCCACGCAATTCGTCGAACATAAGTGGAGCATCAAGGCCATGCACCGCCTGATGCTTACTTCCGCGACCTATCAGCAATCGACATCGCATCCCGATTGGAAGCAATACTCCGACGTGGATCCCGGCAACGAGCTATTGTGGCGCATGAACTGGGGGAGGCTCGAAGCCGAAGTGCTGCGCGACTCCGTGCTCACTCTGAGCGGCAGGCTCAATCCGGAGCGGGGCGGGCCGGGCGCTCTGCTGGATGCGCCGGCGGACGTTGCCGAAGGTTTCGAATTCTTCAAGTGGTTCCCTTCGGAAGAAGCGGAGCAGCGCCGCCGGACCATTTATACGTTTCAGCGCCGTTCAGTAGTGAACCCCATGCTGGAAGTCTTCGACGCGGCGAACATTGCCGGGACCTGTCCGGAGCGGAACCGGACTACCGTTGCGCCGCAAGCTCTCACTTTGATGAATGGCGAGTTGAGCAACCGTGAAGCGCGGTACTTCGCCGAGCGCGTGCGGAAGGAAGCCGGGCCCACGCCGGCCGCCGCGATTGACCGGGCTTTCCAGTTAGTGCTGTCGCGATCGCCCTCCAAACAGGAACAGACCGAAGCGCTCGCGTTGTTCTCTAAGTTTGCGCCAAGTGAAGCGCTGGAGCATCTCGGCGTGGTTCTATTCAATACCAACGAATTCATGTTCGTGGAGTAATATCGCTATGGACTTTAATGCGTCTCGCCGAAACTTCCTCTATCGGAACTTCACCGGCGTAGGTGGGGTAGCTCTGATGGAGTTGATGGGCCGCGATCTGATGGGCGCCCCAAACCTGAGTGAGAATCCGCTGGCTCCCAAGCCGCCGCATCACCCGGCGAAAGCCAAGAGCTGTATCTTTCTCACCATGCTGGGCGGTGTCAGTCAAGTCGATACGTTCGATCCCAAACCGGCGCTGAAAAAGTTCGATGGCACCACCATGGACTGGAGTAAGGAGAAGACTACCGATCAACCGGCGCTCTTTGCCAAGCCGCGAGTCATCACCGCCAGTCCTTTCAGTTTCGCGAAGTACGGCCACTGCGGGATGGAGGTTTCCGAGCTGTTTCCGAATCTGGCTACCTGTGTGGACGACCTGGCGGTAGTGCGCTCGGTGCAGGCGGACAACGGTAACCACCCGGCGGCCGTGTTTCAGATCGACACCGGTTTTGTGACGCCGGGCAATCCTTCGGTCGGGGCGTGGCTCACTTACGGCCTCGGCAGCGAGAACCAGAGCTTGCCGGCGTTTGTCGCCTTGCCGGATTTCCGATCGATTCCTTTCAGCGGCGCGCAGCAATGGGGCAGCGGATACCTGCCCGCCAGTTACCAGGGCACCGTGCTTCGCTGGAAAGGCGAGGCGATTCGGAACCTGCGGTCTCCAGACGGGCTGAGCACGGAAGCTCAGTCGAGCGAGCGTGATTTGCTTCGCGATCTGAACCAGGGTTACATGCGGGATCATTTTACGAATCCCGATCTTCAGGCCCGCATTGATTCCTACGAGCTGGCCTATCGCATGCAGACGGAAGTCCCCGCGGTGCTCGATATCGACAAGGAACCGGCTGCGATTCGGGAGATGTATGGGCTGAACGATCCTGTGACCGAGTCATTCGGGAAGCGCTGTCTCATGGCTCGCAAGCTCGTCGAGCACGGCGTGCGCTACGTCCAGTTATATACGCCCAGTCAGTCCTGGGATGCACACATCGATATTCGAAAGAACCACCTGAAAAACGCGCAGGAAACCGACCAGCCGGTCGCGGCGCTGCTCAAGGATCTGAAGCAGCGCGGTCTTCTGGAGTCCACCTTACTGGTGTGGATGGGTGAATTCGGAAGAACTCCCGATACGCCGGCCGATCAAAAGACGAAAGGCCGCGATCACAACCCCAAAGCCATGAGCGTCTGGTTCGCGGGCGGCGGAATCAAGGGAGGCACCATAGTCGGGGCAACCGACGAACTGGGACTCAAAGCCGTTCAAGACATCTATCGCGTCCGGGACGTGCACGCCACTATCCTCCAGGTAATGGGGCTGAACGACATGCGGCTCACTTACTACTACGCGGGCCGCAATCGCCGTCTTACGGATACCGGCGGAAAACGGATTGCCCAGATCCTGGCCTGAGACTTGTAAACATCGCTGCCGCGATACCTCACGATCTGGACCTTTCCTTCGACGTAAAATAAAATGAAGGCTGGAATATACAGGACCGGTACCTGGATTTAGAGAATGGAGGGATTTATGCGAAACCTTGGGCTTGCACGCATGGCTGCCATACCGCTGCTGGCGGTCGGATTGATGGCTGCCTCCTTTCCCGATCCGCCCAATGTGACTACACAGGCTCCCGCTGGGCCCGCCGCCAAGAAGGCTACCGCGGTGCTCGCCGGGGGCTGCTTCTGGGGCATGCAGGGAATATTCGAACACGTAAAAGGCGTCATCAACACCGAAGCTGGATACTCCGGCGGCTCGGCCAAGACAGCGCATTACGAAAGGATCGAGCAAGGCGACACTGGTCACGCGGAGTCGCTCAAGATCACCTACGATCCTGCCAGGATCACTTACGGCCAACTGCTGAAGATCTACTTCTCGGTGGCTCACGACCCGACTACACTCAACCGCCAGCATAACGACGTGGGCACGCAGTATCGCTCGTCGATTTTCTATGTCGATGAAGAGCAGAAAACGATCGCCGAGGAGTACATCAAGGAATTGAACGAAGCGCATGTCTTCAAAAAAGCGATCGTCACGAAGGTCGTTCCACTGGAAGCTTTCTATCGGGCGGAAGAGTATCACCAGCACTTCCTCGATCTGAATCCGACGCAAGGCTACATCGCGGCTGTGGATATTCCGTTGCTTGAGAATTTCAAGCACACGTATCCCGACCTCTATAAGAATTCAACGCGAGGGGAGGACTGAGATGAGCTACAGCGACAATCGCAGTGGACGTCGTGGTTTTCTGATGACGCTGGCCGGCGTGGTGCCGGTTTCAAAGCTTCTGGCCGCGTCCGACAAAGGCAGTTCGCCGGCAAAGATGGTCCGCATCGTGGAATTCGATGCGGCGGGCAAGCGAACGACAGTTGAACTCGTGGAGAAAGTCGTAAAGTCGGACGACGAATGGCGCAAACAGTTGTCGCCCCAGCAGTTCGAGGTGACGCGTAAAAAGGGTACCGAAATCGCGGGCACCGGCAAATACGCGGAATCTCACGGCGATGGCATCTATCATTGCATCTGTTGCGACACGGCTCTGTTCGACTCGCAAACGAAATTCGAATCGGGTACTGGCTGGCCCAGCTTCTACCAGCCGATCGCCAAAGAGAATGTGAAGACCAACACCGACTATAGTTTTGGAATGAGCCGGACGGAAGCCACTTGCGCGCGCTGTGACGGCCATCTTGGCCATGTGTTCAATGATGGACCACGGCCCACCGGGTTACGCTACTGCATGAACTCGGCCTCGCTGAATTTCACCGCGCGCGGCTGAGTCGCGAGAACGCAAACAAATGGCGGGGAGGCTGACCTGCGGATTGGGTTCCTTCACTTACGCTCCTGTTTTCGGCCGCCGCTTTCTCGGCAATCAGCGCGTTCGACGGCCGTTGAGACATTACGGTTATCGGGAGACTTAAACACGGGACGGCCGCGAGATCCACGATGTCTATAACGCTCGCCTAAAGGGCGGCAAACTGATCGGTACCGCCCTCATGGAAGACTCTTCGAAACCGCTCGAATGGACCGGTGTTCGAGCGCCCGTGATTCGCCACAGGTTGATGGATCCCGGCAAGAAGCGCAGCCTATCGTCCAGTTCGATCACAGAGATACCTCTGGGTGGAAGTGTCTCTGACGCCGGACAAGCCCTTGCGATCCCAGCCGCCGCGCAATCGTGGAAAAGCTCAGCCAAGGCCCCATGTCGGTCTCGCGGTTGAGCCCCTCGACATCACTCTGGCCGCGGTAGTTCAACACTTGCAGGTATTGGAGGAAAGCAGTCTGGTACAAACCGAAAAGATCGGCAGGGTACGCACTTGCCGGATCGAACCCGCCGGCCTTTCCGTGGCGGAGCAATGGATCCGCGATCGCCGCTCGATGTGGGAGCGCCGGTCGGATCGCCTGGGCGATGCTCGCTGCGACGGATGAAAGTGAGAACTCAGAACCACGCGCCCGCTGACTACTCCGTCACCAGTTTCCAGGTTGGGTCCGGATCGTATTCCGAGATCGTGGCGGCTACCTGCGCCGTTTGCGGACCCAGGTTCTTTTGGTAAACCCGACCCCGCTGGTTAACGATGAAAGTCATGATGCCGGAACTGCCCCACTTATCGGGATAGGCTATCAGGGCGTACCCGGCGATCATGTTTCCATTAATCACATAGCTGAACTTTCCACCCGGCGCATGCACGCCCTGACGCTTGAGGATCTTGAAGTAGTATCCGTGATACGGACGCTTGGCCGTTCCGCTGGGGCGGGCCTGACCTGCCGGATAACCCTCGGCGCGGGCCTGCGATACCAAGCTTCCAAGAGGGCTGGGCTTGGCGCCCGGAGCCGTCTCCCAATAGAGCCCGTCCCGCTTGCCCGGCGTACTGACAAACTTTTGCGCATAGACCGCCAAACCATCCTGGGAAGTCCCCGTGGCCTGAGTGTAATACTCCCACTGCGCCAACACGTAAGCGCGGCAGGTGAGTATTGCGGAAAGCTCGTCTTCACCGATATGACGGTTGAGGATTTCTTCCAGTCCCGCGGCGGTATCGAAGCGCCACTGGTTTCCGTCTTTGACGATAGGAATGGGCGAGGGCCAATCCTCGGCTCCCACCAAAATGGTGAACCGGGTGTCACTCACTTTCTCGAGCTTGTGCGACTTCTCGAGGTTGGCGCCGAAGCGCTCCAGAGCGCTGTTGTCCTCCACTGGATCGCCGGTCAGCAGTTTGTCGCGGTCGGGGCCGAAGATGGCCGCCAGAGCCGATTGGTCCTTCGCTTGTGCCGCGTGCGCCAGGGCTTCCACGGCTTCCTCGGGCGAGGCAAAGCGGATCTGGTTGGCGGCTGCCGCCTTCTGCGCGGCCGGCGCGTGCCCAAGCAACAGTGCCAAGGCGGCGCCGAGGAACATGCGTCGCGCCTTCATCGCGTAGCCTTGTCGCGGATTCATCAGTGCTTTCCTCCACCACCGTGCGATCCTCCGCCACCCGAGGGCCTGGCTGCGGGGGCGGAATGAGCAGCTTGCGCGCGGCTGCTTTGTCCGCGCTGGCTGGATGCCTTCGCGCCGAAGTTACCGCGGTTGCCGCCAAACGCTTCGCTGCCTGCGCGTTCCGCGGCTGGCGGCGCCGCGCGATTCGGCTCGGGCCGCGCTGCCGGGGTCTGCTCTGGTGCGCGGCCGCGGTAGAGATCGATCCGCGCATCGTTGACGTTCCCATTGCGCTGAATGATCTTATTATTCACGCTATTGGAGGGCGTGGCATGACTTACTTCGGTCTCCATCCGGCGGCTGCCGAATTCCACATCCTGATGCACGCTGTTATAGCGAGTCAGATTACCGTAATTCACCGCCACGGTAGTCACGCCCCGGTTCACGGCAACATTTTTGAACCTGTCATTCATATAGGCGCTATTGATGTGAATGTAGGGACGAGACCGGGCCATCCAACCGTGCCCATCCGACCAGCCATGATAGTAAATACGGCGATGATGCCAGTCGAAGTCGTGGTTTAGCCAGACACCCATGGGGTAACCAGCCGAGAAGGTAACCATCGGTCCTCCAAACGCACCCCCGGAGCCGAAGAACACCAGGCTCGGATCGTACACGGGCAGATAAAAATACTGCGGCTGCACGGGCCAGATTTCGATGTCGCCATCATCGATCTCCACGTCCTGCTCCGGTGTGGTGATCAGGTTTCCCACGTCGCGGGCTTCTTGCCGCAGCCGCTGCACCGAGTCCATCACGCCGCCGGCCTGGTTGACATAGGCCTGCCCCAGCGCAGTGGTCCAGTCCAGGCTGTCGGCCATAACATAAAGGACCGTGGGGTAATGCGCCACGGCCTTGACACTGACATCCCAGGGTTGTGTGTCGATATCGTCTGGATTGCCGCCGCCGCGGCAGAAGCGGGCCGCGTCATCGATCTGATCTGGGAAGGTAGCGGCCGGCAGAATCTGCGCCAGCAGCGGATCCGGATAAAGAGCAATAGGCGCCAGCAGGTTATCGAGTTGCTCTGGAGAGAAGGACTGAATGGACGAATCGTCCTGAGCCTGGAGCACCGCCACGCAGGCCAGTAGCGAGAGTACCAGGGACCCAGTCAGGCTCTTCAACATGGAGTAACTTCTCCTTACCGGTCATGTCACATGCCATGCCGGTCTATCATCCGGTCATGACTATCAGCCGCAATGATAGACGCCGCAAAAGTTATAAATGTTACCATTTGACTAGCTGGGTTTGAACTCTAATACCACTTACTCCCACGCATTCTGACAGTCACGGACCCCCGTCGGGGATCTGCACAGCATCGGCGATAGTCGGCAACTTTGGCTTTCCTGTGTGCAGGTTCTGCACTCGGAATGTAGGGAACGACTCCAGATTTCCCTTGCGCGCCGGACGACGGTGTTGGCATCACCCGTGCCTTGGCTGTTCAGGTAGCCGCGCGGCAGAGCGACATTCAGAAGGGGAATTACATGGCAAACGGACGTGTGATGACGGACTCCGCGGGGGCAGTGGAAGGCGGAGCGGTGGACGTCATCACCGAGGTCCGCCGCGAAGAGGCTCTCCTGAAGACCGGCGCGTTGCAAAACGCGATATTTAACAGCGCCAACTTCTCCAGTATCGCCACCGACGAGAAAGGCGTCATTCAAATATTCAATGTCGGCGCCGAGCGCATGCTGGGCTATGCGGCGGCCGATGTGGTGAACAAGATCACCCCGGCGGATATCTCCGATCCGCTGGAAGTGATCGCTCGCGCGGTGGCACTGAGCGCCGAGCTCGCAACTACGATTACGCCGGGCTTCCAGGCCCTGGTTTTCAAGGCCTCGCGCGGGATCGAGGACATCTACGAATTGACTTACATCCGCAAGGACGGCAGCCGCTTTCCGGCCATCGTGTCTGTGACCGCGCTGCGCGACGATCAAGGCGCCATCATCGGCTACCTGTTGATCGGCACCGATAACTCCGCGCGGAAGCAGGTCGAAGCAGAGCAGATGAAGCTCGATCAGCGCCTGCGCGACCAGCAGTTCTACACTCGCTCACTGATCGAATCCCACATTGACGCGCTAATGACCACCGATCCGGCCGGGATCATCACCGACGTCAACCGGCAGACGGAGGCGCTCACCGGCTGCACGCGCGACGAGCTGATCGGCGCGCCGTTCAAGAACTACTTTACCGATCCGGCGCGCGCCGAGGCGGGTATCAAGCTGGTGCTGCGCGAGAAGAAGCTCACCAACTACGAACTCACCGCTCGCGCTCGGGACAGCAAGACAACCGTGGTGTCCTACAACGCGACCACCTTCTATGACCGCGACAGGAAGCTGCAAGGTGTGTTCGCCGCCGCGCGCGACGTGACCGAGAGCAAACGTCTCGACCAGGCACTTCAGGAACAGAACGTCGAGCTGAAGAGAGCCAGGGCCGCCGCCGAAAAAGCCAATCTCGCGAAATCGAATTTCCTTTCCAGCATGAGTCACGAGCTTCGCTCGCCGCTCAATGCGATCCTAGGGTTCGCCCAACTCATCAATTCCGATTTCCCGCCGCCCACGCCCTCCCAGACGGCCAGCATCGATCAGATTCTCCACGCGGGATGGTATCTGCTGGAGCTGATCAACGAAATCCTGGATCTCGCGCAGATCGAATCCGGAAGGCTCGCGCTGTCGCTGGAGCCGACGTCGCTGCCCGAAGTTATGTTCGAATGCCAGGCCATGATCGAGCCGCAGGGGCAAAAGCGCGGCGTCCACATGACCTTTCCCCGGTTCGACCTCCCTTGCTTTGTCGATGCCGATCGGACCCGGTTGAAGCAGGTTCTCATCAATCTTCTTTCCAACGCGATCAAGTACAACCGGGCGAACGGTACAGTCGTCGTGGACACGGATTGCGCCGGCGGCACTCAGAAACGCGTTCGCGTCAGCGTCAAGGACACCGGAGCGGGGTTGCCTCCGGACATGTTGATGCAGCTTTTCCAGCCTTTCAACCGTCTCGGACAGGAGCGCAGCACCGAGGAAGGTACGGGCATCGGCCTGGTGATGAGCAAACGGCTGGTGGAACTGATGGGAGGCGAGATCGGTGTGGAGAGCACTGCCGGGTCGGGTAGTGTGTTCTGGTTCGAGCTGAACTCGGCGGTGGCACCACAACTTGTCGTTGACAGGGCCGCACCTGCCGCAAATCCACGGTTACAGCGTGAACGCGGCGCGCCGTTGCGCACGCTGCTTTATGTAGAGGACAATCCGGCTAACCTGAAGTTAATCGAGCAACTCATCGCGCGCCGCCCGGACATGCGCCTGCTGAGTGCCCGAGACGGAGACCAGGGCATCCAGCTGGCGCGCGCCCACCAGCCGGAAGTGATCCTGATGGACATCAATCTGCCCGGCATCGGTGGCATCGAGGCCCTGGAAATTCTTCGGGCAGATCCGGCCACGGCGCAGATTCCCGTCGTCGCCCTCAGTGCAAATGCAATGCCGCGCGACATCGAGAAGGGCCTGCAGGCGGGATTCTTCCGGTATCTCACGAAACCAATCAAGGTCGATGAGTTCATGCAGACCTTGGACGTAGCACTGGAATTCGCCCGGCTACAGGCCGTTCAGGCCAAGTAAAGCCCGGCCAAAGTCATGCTCAGCCCAGCCGATATTCTGGATGCCAGTATCCTGATCGTTGACGATCAGGAAGCCAATGTCCGTCTGCTTGAGGGCATGCTGCGCATCGCCGGCTATACTTCCGTCGCGTCTACAATCGATCCGAAGGAGGTCTGCGAACTTCACCGCAGGAACCGCTACAGCCTGATCCTGCTCGATCTCAAGATGCCCGTCATGGATGGATTCCAGGTGATGGAAGGCCTGCGGGAAATCGAACAGGACGGCTATCTTCCAGTGCTCGTAATCACCGCGCAGCCGGATCACAAGCTGCGCGCGCTCGAAGCCGGCGCCAAGGATTTCGTAACCAAACCGTTCGATCTGGCGGAGCTGCGCGCGCGCGTTCACAACATCCTGGAAGTGCGCCTGTTGCACCTGGAAACGAAGAAGTACAACCAGGTGCTGAAGGAGACCGTGCGGGAACTGGAGGCAAGCCGCGAGGTGATTCGTCTCAAGAACCTGGAAGAGCAAAAGAAGAGCGAGCAGGAATTGGCTTTGGCGCAGCAGACTCAGGAAAGCCTCTTGCCTCGTTTTCTGCCCGAGTTTGAGAACTACCGTATCCATGCGTATAACAGTCCTACACGTTATGTGGGAGGGGACTTTTACGATTTCCTGCAACTGACCTCAGGCGAGTGGATGGGGGTACTGGCGGATGTCTCAGGAAAAGGGATATCCGCGTCGCTGTTGAGTTCAATGGTGCTGGGCGCTCTCAGCATGGAATTCCACTCCAACACTCAACCGGAGGAGGTCCTGAACCGTGTCAACCAGCTCCTTTGTGAAAGATCCCTCCCCTTTCAGTTCGTTACGCTCTTTGTCTTCCTGCTGAACTCCCACGGTGTGGGGCAATTCATCAGCGCGGGACATAATCCGGCCTACCTGTTCCGCTCCGCCACGGGAAAAATCGAAAAGCTGTTCTCTGAGGCCTACGTCCTCGGGCTGTTCGATTTCGCTTCTTATCCATCTCGCGTTCTTCGCCTCGACAAAGGAGACATCCTGGTGGTTTGTTCCGACGGCCTTACAGACGCCCGCAACCGGCAGGAAGAAATGTTCGGAGAAAAAACACTACTGGAAATCATGCGGCAAGAGTCCCCCTCCGGAAGTCATGCGCTCGAGCGGCGGTTCTTGAAAGCCATTGAGGAATTCACGCAGGGCACGCCCCAGACTGATGACATCACTTTCGTAGTCGTTGACAAATGTCAGTGAAAGGCGATTGCACGCCTGGCCCGCCCAAACCGTCATACAATGGTGTAAGCAGGAGATCCGTGCATGAATCGCAACCGCCGGCGAAGAGGCTTCTCGTTAATTGAGTTGTTGATCGTTATCGCGATCATTCTCATTATTGTCACCGTGGCTTTACCCAAACTGAACAAAGCCCGTATGTATGCGCAGGAGACGGCTGCTCTAAAGGCCATCCAGACGATCAACACCTGTCAGGTGCAATACAATTCGACGTTCGGCCGATATGCCACCTCGCTGACCGAACTGGGGCCGCCTACCAGCGGAACGGCCAACGCCTCGTCCGCGGATTTGATTTCCGGCGACATGGCCAGCGGGGAAAAACAGGGCTATCGGTATACCCTGACTGGAACACCATCGACCTATACCATTACCGCCGTGCCGATCGCCTTCGGTTCGACCGGGTCGCGCACGTTCTTTTCGGATCAGTCGCTGGTGGTTCGCGAGAACTACGGCCAGGAGCCGGCCACTGCCAACAGCCGCGAAGTCGGTTCGGCGGCGGCGAAGCAAGG
>Ga0302324_100019716_pt1 | contig 13226 bp, 9 predicted proteins | sample Palsa_T0_1_FD_201949 | JGI IMG/M metagenome (GOLD analysis project Ga0302324, IMG submission 201949) | Peat permafrost microbial communities from Stordalen Mire near Abisko, Sweden - Palsa_T0_1 | ecosystem: Environmental > Terrestrial > Soil > Palsa > Peat permafrost | place: Sweden: Abisko...
AGGTTGTAATCAACGCCAGCGGGGACGGGCGATACGGGCGTGTGGCCAATCGTATCTCTCCACTTGAAGCATAATCCGCGGGATAGATAGACATCTCCGAGGAGTGCGTCCTGTTGGATCTTTCGCACGGCCTCTCGCATCGACGGCATGGAGCGGGACTGGGTTCCGTGCTGGACGATTCTGTTGTATTTCGCCGTCGCACGCACCAATTGGCGCCCTTCCCATAAATTGTGAGAACAGGGCTTCTCCAGGTACACGTCTTTACCGGCCTGCATTGCCCAGATGGCCATGAGGGCGTGCCAGTGATGAGGGGTTGCGATTGAAACCGCGTCGATCGACTTGTCCTCAAGCAACTTTCGGACATCCTTATAGGTTTTTGGCTGATGGCCCATCTTACGAACTTGGTCCAAGCGCTCACTCATAACGCTGTCATCGATATCGCAGAGTGCCGCAATCTCGACATTAGGCAGCGCTCCATAACCTCTAACGTGGTCTTCTCCCCGGCCACGCAATCCTACAATCGCTACGCGAACACGATCGTTTGCCCCCGCAACACCCCGCTTCGTACCTAACGCATTGAGCTGTTCGGAGATGGCAGCCACGGTAGCCGCTTTCACCCCAGTCTTCAGAAACTCTCGCCGACTATCATTCATTCCCACATGCTCCTCCATCTGCCTTCTGCGTTGATTCCTCTGTTCGCTGCCTAACTACTATGGATGGGCCGCGTATGCGCCGTACTTAACTGCAACCTGTGCATCCTTGTAGGATCCTTCGTGGATAAGGACGCGATAACGAAATCGAATCGATTTGCCTGCGGGAAGGGTATAAGCTCCGTTTTGCTTCGGGTCTGCGTAGAAATAACTGAGACCAAACGGATTCGCTGCTAAGAGTCCGTAGCCGCGAGCATGCCAATAGGTGGGGTGATGGAAGCTATCTGTACTATCGAATACAGCGACTCCGAGTTTCTGTCCATCGATCACGCCGTCCACATCGACCCAATTAGCGCGTTTCCCCCACACCTGGGATTCCCCGACTCCGCCATTCGAGTTGACCATGGTTCCTTCAGGGGCATCCAACTCTGGAGCGAGACGAATCGCGAAGGTTCCTTCTTTGGTATCGCCGAATTTGACCGGTTCACTACCCGCTTTGATGACAAAGTCGCAATCGATGACACGTGAGTCCTTGTCGCCGCTGAACCTGTACTCCTGAAACTCCTGCGCAAAGACCTTGTGGTCGGCTCCTTCAAGATCAAACGTCGCGCGAATGATGCCTGAAGAGGAACCGCTCCGCATCTCATCAATGGTACGGAAGACCATTCGTCCATATCTTTGAGGACCAGCATCTTTGTAATACTTGTTGAATGCCTCTTCGGTCCAGAAAGAATAGCCATCAACATCTCCGTGCCCGAAGTACATGGCGCGCTGATGGGGCTCAAAGCTTGGGTCCTGCTCGTGACCAGGGGGAATCTCATTTCCCACGGCTAATGTACGAGTAACGATTATGCCTCGCGCATCGCGCAACGGCTCCAGAAACGCCTTTGAAATCGTCGGATCGAAAGTGTAGGTAGTGAAAGGCTTGCCGCCAATCTCAACCTCAATGGTATCTCCATGGCGGGTTAGACTTACTGGTTCCGCGTGTCCGAGGGCAGGCAGGATGAAGAGCGTTGCGCTCAAGAGTGCGAAACATAGAGTGAGTCGTTTGCTTTGCACAGGTTCTATTCCTCGCGATGATGTTGTAAAGAATTTGTATGATCGGATAGGACGGAAGCTCAGGCAGGTTACCATTCTGACCAGATATCAGTTTGGCGTGTCAGATGCCATCTCTCTTTGCTGCCTTTGCAAGATGTCCCACATCGTCCCAGAAAAGATCATTGCCTGCACGTTCGGTGGAACTCGACAGGCATCCAGCATCGCGTGATAGCGCGCCTGGCTGTCGTCAAATTCTCCTAATTCTCCGTGAAACACATCGGATCCAAAGACGAGCTTTTCAAACGCATCGGGGTTTCCGGCGGGAGTGTGCGGGCTAACTATACCGGTCCACCAGAAGATCGAGCGAAAGAAACCATAGTCGTCCCTTTTCTTGATAAGACTTGAGCCGGAAAGATCGAAATAGAGATTAGGATCCCAACGTCCAATTTCAGCTGCTTCTGCGTAGTCTGGATTGCCGAGATGTGCGCCAATGATGATCAATGTGGGCCAATGCCGCGCAATGAGATCCAGGCGCGTAGCGCGCATCCGGTCAAAGCTGACGTCCGCGGCTTGTTCTGGATTCTGTCGATTTACAGCACCAGTGTGAAAGAGCAGAATCATGTGATATTTCGCAGCGCGATCATAGATGGGCCAGTATGCTCGATCGTCATAGTTCTTCTGCGATGAAGTGATTTCACCGAGTCCACGAAATCCCTCCCGATGAAAGCTGTCGATCTGATTGAGAACATCCGGATCGTCCAACTTGATATCTCCAAACCCTATGAGGCGATCTGGATGTTCTCGAATAAATGTTCGGGCTTGAGGGAATCCTTTTGGAGTTGTCAACAAGATGCCCAAGCCATCGACAGCGTTCAATTTCGCAAGCAATTTCTCGAGCACGCCGGGCTCCCCGTCATAATGCTCGTGTACATCGATGAGCTTTGGAGGTAGCGTTTGCGCTGTGAGGATTAACGGCATTGAGAATAGCAATAGTACGCTTGCCCATCGACCAAGTTGCCTCATTGCTTCCCTTCCTGAATTGTTCCGCCACGTTCTCCATGTGACAGAAATGAGTTGCACTCACATCAAGACAAAGTGCGGTGACCATTGGTGCGTTCCATTGAGGGCCATAATTATCCATGGCGGTTGACTACTACGTTCTGCAATGCCTGCTATGTGCTGAAGTCAGCACATAGCAGGCATGTTATTTGCAGCGATCAGAAGGAAAAGCGACCAACGATATCGATTTCCCTGGGTCCGAGGCTTGCCCCCGCCAGAGCGGTAATAACTCCAGCGACACCTGCACCGTCGGTTACGTTCCAATCAGGTACCTCGAAATTCGGATGATTGAAAACATTCTGAGCAGTCATGCGGATCTGGAAAGTCTTTTCACCGATAACATGGAAATCCTTCATCAGCGAGAAGTCATAGTTGATGAACTTCGGACCCACCAGTGAACCTGGCTTTACATCGCCGAAACGTCCCACATCAACGGGAGTTGAATTCGCGCACAGAGGATCGCTTGCCGAGCATCCGGGAATGGCAAAGGCATTTACATTGAACCAGTTCGTGACGGTCTGATGGGCTACCTTGGGGTTGCCAACCAGATCCGCGCGCTGATCAAACGAGGTGTTAGTGTTAGCGGTGTCGTAGCCGCTATTCACATATGGGCTGAAAAACGGTCCGCTATACATTGATCCATCCGCGGAGACAGTCCATCCGCCGACAAAGTTATCTGTCAAGCGATTGACGTCGCCAAGGAACTTCCGTCCCCGTCCGACGGGAAGCATGTATCTGGTATTCAGGTAATAGTCCAATCGCCGGCTCAGACCATTGTGGCCATAATCGCAGCCGATGCAGAATCTATTCTCAGGAGCTTGCCCAGCAGCACTGCCAAGATCCTGCTCGTCCGTCAGATCCTTAGCGAAGGTTAGTCCTGTGTCGACGTAGAGATTGTGTCCTGTGTTTTTGCTGAAAGACACCTGGAGCGAGTTGTAGTTATCCACGCCTCCATTCTGCATCCACTCAACGGCGTTGTAGTTGGGATACGCTAGTTCACTCACCGAAAAGGGCGCCGTGCCAGGCATCGGCTGATCCAAGTTGACATTCTCAAGAAGATTGCGCGAAGCAGAGCCAACGTAGGCTACCTTGACGCTGGCGCTCGATCCTAACTGCTGTTCGACCGTGAGATTCCACTGGAGCAAGTAAGGAATTGTCATGTGGGGATCAACAGCACCTGCGGTTTGCGTAGGAGTTGTCGCCGACGACTGGAACGGCTTGGGAAAGCTGAACGAGGGGCTCTGGTTGACAAGCTGGTTAATGTATGTCGCGCTGCCGGTAAACGGCCCCCCGGAACTTAGTTGTCCGATACCAGCCGAAGCTTCGACATTACTCCCGTACATGCCGAATCCTCCGCGCAAAACAGTTCCCGCTCGCGGGAACAAGCGATACGCAAACCCTGCGCGGGGATAGAAATCAAGGTGGTTGGCAAACATCAGGGATTTCGACGGATAGCCAGCCGCGGCGGCTGTCTCGACAGGAATTGTGTTACTTGGGAAATATGGGCTCAGATTGTTGAGACCGGCTTGCGTTTCGACAACCTCATCGCCATTTTTCGGATCGAAGCTATACAGCAAATTGGACCCGCCAGAATATGGCCCCTGGTATTCCCAACGAATGCCAAAGTTGAGAGTCAAGCGCGGAGTGAGTTGGAATTGGTCCTGGGCATAAGCGCCTAAGAGAATTCCGTGCATGGTTGCATTCGGCACCGGCGAACGGAGGCTGGTCTGCTGCGGCAGGCCGAGCAGAAAATCCGCGTAGCCGTTTCCTGTAAATTGGCCATTGAAGTTATAACTTCCGAAGATGGATCCGGGATTTGAAAGTCCCGCGAAGCGATCGATAACCTGATCGAAGCCAAACTGCAGAGCATGCTTGCCCCGCGTCCAGCTCAGATTGTCATTCCATTCATAATCTATGTCTGTGTCGTTTGTGTCTGGAAGCGTGCCCGCCGTTGAGGTGATGGACGTAACAGTAATTGATGGCACATCCGGTATCGGTGAATAGCTTGTCAGCGGTCCTTGAATGCCTGCCTGTGTTACTAAACCTAATCCGTTGAAAGCCTGATTGTAGGCTAGCCGCATGTCTGTATATCCCAGACGAAGTTCATTGATCAGGTTGGGTGAGAATATATGGCTTTCCGTGATCACGCCGCTGGCGCCGGTGCGATTCTCTACATAATGGCCTACGGCAGGCAGGTTGCCAAGAAAGCTTGCCACTGGCATGTGGCTATAGCTTTCACGGACAAACATGGTGTCTTTAGCGCTCAGGGTATAGTTAATGGTCGCGTCGCTTTTGTTGAAATCCTGGAAGCCGTTCAAGGCGGGTATCAAAGTGCGATAGTTTCCGGCCTGCAATCCTGCGGGGCCGTAGTTAGGCAAAGGATACAAGGCCGCCTGCAAGCTATTGGAAACAGAACTTATCATCCCCGCTGGAATCTGATTGGATTGAAATGGCTGTCCGGTATATGGATTGATGATGCTGTTTGCAGGCAGGCTGCTGAAGTCGCCTGTGCGCCACGCCGGCAGGGGTACGTCACCATCCACGATAACTCTTCCGATTTCCCGTCCACCCTCATAATCACCAAAATAAAATAGCTTGTCTTTGACGATGGGTCCGCCCATGCTGACAGCAAAATTGTTATCAACTCGGAAAGGAACGGAGTCGGCGAAGTAGCTTCTTGAGTTCATGGCACTGCCGTTATAGTCTTCATACAGGCTGCCGTGGAGTTTATTAGTTCCCGATTTTGATACTACGGTGATTGCTGCCGATCTCCAAAACTCAGCGGGTGCATCTGCTAGAACCGTATGAATTTCCTGATCTGCCTCCTCGCTTGGTTGAACGGGAGTGCCTCCTTCATCTCCAACATTGGCCATGACCACCATGCCATCCATTGTGATCATGGTGTCCAGTTGGCGCGCTCCATCGATGGTTGGCTCTCCGGAATCGTTGCCGGCGCCGTTACCAACGCTATTGCTATTTGGATTCTGCGCTCCGGGCATGAAATATAGATCGCTGTAGATTCCCAGAGATCCATCTTGACGAGATAACACGGGCATACTCAAGAGCGTTGAGCTGGGAATGACGTCAGCCAGGTCGCTATTTTGAGTGTCCAGCACGGATGCATCGCTACTCACTTCTACGCTGCTTTGATTGCCGGAAATCTGCATTTGAATATCGGCGGTAACAGACTGGTCTGCATCGAGTTGTAATCCCGTTCTTTCCTGAATAGAAAAGCCGGGCGCTTCGACACGGACGCTGTAGAGGCCTACCATAAGATTGCGAAAAGTATAAGTTCCCTGAGCGTTTGTTACCATTTGCAGCTTATTATTTGTCCCGGTATTAGTAAGCGTCACCTGTACGTTGGACATTGCCGCACCTGCCGGGTCAGTTACGTTGCCTTGTATGGATCCCGAAGTGGATTGACCAAACGAAAGAAAACTCATGCATAGGATGCTTAAGACCATTACAAACACCGAACACCATTTGGTGCTTTTCATCTCTGTGTTATCTCCTGAATCATTTGTCTTGCGGTTTTGGGGCGCGATTTGAGTTGTTGACAAATCACAATGCACAACGGCGACCGAAGGTCGAGCGATATTTCTTGTCTTGAGAGGATTTCATTCGGCGTCTCTGCCGCATGTACGCTATAAGCTGTATTCGGTAAACCCCTTGTAAGTCCGCTTAGTTAGAGTGTCAAGAGCCGCATTGCTCGCAACAACAGCTTGTCCGGTCTTGATTGAAAGGGCAATTTGGTTAGACTTGGCAGCTAAGAGCCTGGTTTCACATGGATTTGTCCTAATGCGTACCAACCATCATCTCCACGGCCCTCGATTGCGAGCCGAATCGCGGGCTGCAACGTGATGGGGTCCAAAAGACCAACACTCACTTTGTAATCTCCGGCAGGCAGGTCTCCCGGCACAAAGACGGGATCTTCGAAGACTGCATCGCCGGGGACCCACTTGCGGAGGTCCGCCTCTGTTCGTATCACCGCGGAATGCTCGGGTGAACTTAAGCGAAATGCCAGTACAAAGGGCCTGTAAATTGGAGCGACGCCCTCGTTGACCCACCATGTCTTCAAGTGGAGTGGGTCTCCGGCATGAAGCTCATTCTGCCACTCGGCGCGTCTCAGTGCGAAGCGATAGCCAATCTTCCGCTCGAAGTCTTCGAAGTCGTTACGCGAGGCCTTTGGAATTGCACTTGACTTCACGTTGATTGTGCTGACATGCCAACGCAACGCTTCGCTCAGGATATAGTGAACGTCCCAGCCCTTTTGAACCCACGACTCGGGTACATAGCACGTCTCCAGAGAGACTGGTGCAGTTCTCCATACGTCTTGAATGCCGGTCTCCGCAATCTCCTCGGGATATTGATCCAGCATTTCGGGCGACGGCATTTTCATATCGCCCAGACAATCAAGACGCCATCCCGCTCCATGTGAAGTTCCATACTGAAGAGCTTCGGGTTCGTCGAAATTCATCACGAGTTGAGTCTTGCGAAAGGCCTTCAAATATACGTCAATCAAACTCTTCTGGACCGGGAAGGCAGGCATGTAGTCGCTCCATCCTTCGCCCCAGTAGCCGACTGTCGAGATGTCGACACTATCCAGGTCCGGATGTCCATCGTAACGTCGTCCAGCCTCGGCGACGAGTGCGCCCCAATACTTTATATACAAAGGATCGCTGAAGTCAGGCTGCCAGATCTTCGCGTCCTTCGATGAGTCGGAGTTCGCGCGCCGCGCACCTGATTCGCGATACCACTTGGGCAACGGGTGTTCAGGATCGTAGGGCATGAGCCGGATCATGATTCTCTGGCCATGCCGTCTGGCTTCGGCAAGCGCGAGGTCGATGATCTCCCAGCGGATTTTGCCTTGCTCCGGCTCAAGCGTTGCCCAGTGCCAACGGAGGTATGCGACAGAGGATCCTGGGAAATCGGGAGTTACAGCAGGTGCTTTGAGAGGGCCGACTGGTCCCGCCTCTGACCACGTCACTCCAGGATTCAGCGAGTCGCCGTTATATCGCTGGAAGGTTTGAATTCCCATGCCCGGATTCACGAGGATGTCCTGGGTTTCCACTGGTCGGACAACCGTTGTTTGCCCTTGCGCCAAGGCGGCTAAAGACCAGACGAGAGTAGCTCCCAGAAATACATTTGCGATCACTCTCAACGAACGGGTCTTCAAGGTTCGAGCGCTCATCATAGACATCCTCATTCAGGTTCTTTCAACTTCAAACTCGTTTATTCCCGTAGGAATGCAAAAAATAATCAGAGACCTAGTTCCGGACTGGAGTGATGACAATGTTCTTGAAGCTGACGGTTCCCTGCTCGCTGCCTTGCAGGTAGATCGGTCCAGGGAGCCCTTCGTGGCTGTCCAGAGCGTCTCCTGTAATGCCCGGAATCTCCCGATTGTCAATGATCGTGATGCCGTTCTGGACAACGGTAACTTTCCTTCCCAACAGGGTAATGTCGAAGGTCTGCCATACGCCGGGCTTGCGTGGCTGCTCCGGAGCGGGAGCGATGAAGCCGTACACTCCTCCTGTGTGGTGGCTATTGGGTTCCGCCGCGGAGTCGGTTTCTATCTGCACTTCATATCGGCCACGCAGATAGATGCCGCTATTGGAGGAGGGTCCACTCTTGAACTCAACATGCAGCCTGAAATCTTCGAATGAAGCGTTGCTGATCAGTTCCGAGCCAGGGCCTGTGCTGATGAGCATTCCATTCTCAACTTTCCAAGTGCCTGCCATGCTCTTGTCATTCAGGTGCCATCTGCTCAGGCCGGTTCCGCTGAATAGCTTGATGGGTTGCCCCCAATTCGGCGGGCTCGTACGATCGAGTTTCGGAGCGCGAACTCCCTTCCAACTCCATGCGTCTCCGGCTGAGTCAGTAACGGTTCCTTCGAGACGCTGGTCAACAACTCTTCCTTTGAAGAGCATCTCGTGAGCGAAACCTTCTTCGTCCTTGGGAGAGACGAATTGAATCGCGTCACCCTTGATGTCGAAGTTCTTCAGCGGTGTGGCGTGTTCGCCAGTGCCAACCATGATGAGTTTCACCTGGCCGTGATCTTCGGAGATTTCAATCCAGGATGGAAGATTGCCGTTTGGCGTGGCCAGGGTCAGGTCCCAGCGGCCCGCCAATGTATTTGCCGAGGATGCAGCATGGGCAAGGTGCGCCAAAGTGTTGGCGATAATCAGCAGAGCGATGGAGATGTATCTTTTCAGCGCTACGCCCTTTGTACTGCTGGCGGCGAGGGGCGTGATATTCCAAGATGCGCCCACTGCCGCCTGCACTTGAAACTCCTCTGTTAGTTGTCCCACGGGCGAAACCGCTCCTCTTAGCCTGGTTCTTCGTCATGAGTCGGATTTGAAGATCCGCATCGTGACTGGATTTGCAGCAATTGTTTCTATCCCCTTTGAACACCGACTCGGAACTAGAACGATCCCTGCCTTGGGTATCAGGGCCAAGGCAGGGCCAGAGTTGGAATGGATCCAGCGCAGCCGTGTGATCAAACCAATTCGAAAACGGGCTTTCATTCGAAAGCTCTGACTGTCTGGCCCTATGCCGATGCGCCTATTTCAATGGGTAGAGCTTGATGTTGCGAAAGTAAACTTCAGATCCTTCGGACTGGAGAAGGATTTTCCCGCTCGATGGGAAGGCATCGGTTCCTATGTTCGCCAGTTTGCCGTTCACGTACTGCCACACGTGGCCGTCGCCCCGGTCCACAAGTTCCAGCACATTCCACTCGCCGTGCGGTTTCTCCAATTCGTTGGTGGGGTCGCGAGCGCCAGTTACATCCTTGAACACACCCTTGTTGAAGCGGTCGATCAACTGTGAGCTGTCCCCGGCCGGACTGACTACGCGCGTTCCGTCTTTCCTGGTAAGAACGGCGCCATCGGTAAGCCAGAAGTCACCGGTACAGCCTTCATTGATTTGAAACTCGATGGACCGCGGCCACACCTTGTTCGGGCCCTGAATGTTGTAGAGAATGCCGCTATCGCGCGTAATGCCGACCTTTTCACCATAGTTGTTCTCACCCCACTTGAACTCGGCGCGCAGGTAATAGTTTTTGTACTCCTGCTTGGTGACAACATAGCCCTCCTCTTTGCCGGAGATATGAATGACGCCCTTCTCTACCTGAAAGACGTGGTCGGGATCGGAGTTCAGCCCCGTGCGGGTAAGGAAGGTGTCAAATTGGCTCAGGTCCTTACCGTCAAATAGCACCACCGCCGGTCCGTGCTTGGGAATGTCCTTGGCCTGAGCCCATAGATGCCCGGATGAAGCCCCCACTACAGCAAGAAGAAATATCCCTGTAAAATCCCTGAGTCCACCGTAAAGCCGCATTCATCTCTCCTCAAGATTCAGTATCAAATATCGATTTCATTGCAAGCGCACACGGATGATTCAGAATCGATTGCGCACTACTCCCACAGAGTGGGCGGAGCGATTAACGCCGCGCCCTGTCAAGCCGTACCAGAGATCCTGGCCTTGTTCAGAGGAACCTTGATGAAAGAGCCAAATTCGAATTCAAAAGCCCCAGTCCGCGCAGAGAATTCCTGTCTATCAATTGAAGTGGTCTGCCTTAATTGAAGTGATTGGTTGCTAAACTGCTCCGTTGAATGACCCAGTCGCAAGCCAGTGGCTTCGATCATGCGCGTTGGCTTTCGATTAGGAGTAGCGTTTTCTTTCACGTGTGTTTGTTTTATGACCATCGCGTTAATTTGTCAAGCAAAAAAAGAATGTGAAGAATTGCGGGGAGTGCCGGAAGACAGTTCTTTGATTGCCACCTGCACGCATATCGGCGACTTGACATGGCTCATCGTTCTGCTTCCCTCGAGGCGCTCAGCATGGCTGTTTAGAACAACGCATCGTTATCAAGGCAGATAAGACTACGCCGGCATTCGAGATTGAAAACGCCTTCAGGTGTCCTTCTGAGAATCGGACAAATCTGACAAGGCCAAAGAAAGTGCGTGAAGGAGATCATTTGGATCGACCGGCTTGTAGAGGAATGCTGAAGCGCCTTCTGACAGCGCGCGTCGTTTCATCTCTTCCGCGCGGTGGCCGGAGATCATAATTACGGGCAACCTGGGGTACTCGCGCTTGATCTGGCGCTGCAATTCAAGACCCGGTATTCCCGGCATGAGCATGTCTGTGATGACACAGCTTGCTCTGGCGAGCAATCCTGATTCCAGGAGGTCTTCGGCCGACGAGAAAGCCACTGGGTTGAATGCAGCCGACTTCAAAAGGCTTTCGAGCGATTCTCGAACCGTTGAGTCGTCGTCGACCACAATCACCATTTGTCATCCAGTGCGGCTCGGCTGAGACCACCCGCGCGGTTCCACTGTATTAGCCGCAGAGCGAGGTGTCTATTATGTCTAAGTATAGGTATGGGTATAGGTATGGGTGCAGGTATCGCTATAGGTATAGCCTGAGTCACAATAGGTCCAGCCTCCTGAGGCACAAGTAATCCGCATTTTGTTGGCTGCTCCGGGGTCTTCAAGCCGCTGACAAAAGCAGATCCTTCGCTTTGCTCAGGATGACAACTAAGCGAGAAATCAATGACTCAGGAGACTAGTTTGCCGGCCATTCTAACCAGATCAGGCAGTGAAGATGCCGCCATCTTGCGCATCACTTGCGCTCGATGAACCTGAAGTGTGATTTCCGCGATTCCGAGCGCAGCAGCAGCGCTCTTATTGCTACGCCCGGCCACGACCAATTGAAAGACCTCACGTTCTCGAGCCGACAATCGCGCGAAGCTTTTGCGAAGCTCGGCGATTTCTGCCTTGTTGCGCTGCCGTTCTCTGCCCTTGGATATCGCGCTGTCGATAGCCGAAAACAACTCAGAATCGCTGAAAGGCTTTGGCAAGAACTCGATAGCTCCCGCTTTCATTGCGCGCACCGAGGTTGGGATATCTCCGTGGCCGCTAATGAAAATAACTGGCGGACCATCGGCCTCGGCGAGTTGTTGCTGAATATCCAGGCCGCTAATATCGGGTAACTGCAGGTCGAGAATCAGGCAGGCTGGTGGGCCCATGAAACCGGCCCTCAGGAAGTCCGCAGCATTTGAGAATGCCTCGACTCGCAGGCCGGCAGAGGCAAGCAGGCTGGAGAGGGCCTCCCTGACACCAAGATCATCATCCAGGACAAAAACCAAAGGCCGCGTAGAGTCGAGTGCGGCGCCGGTACGCGATTCCACGCTCTTATCGTTGGAAAGGCTCGATTTAGAAATCTCCGCCATTTGCGCCGGACCTCGAAGGCTTGGACAGCCGAATTTTAGCATCATTAACTTGCGGTATCGTGCAGAATTATCCAGTCAGATGGGGCACGAGCACTAAGCTAAGAGTGCCGGAGCCAATCGATGGATCGAAGGACTCACAAGAGGCGGCATGAGGGCCGCATTCCATGACCGCAGAGATTCCAACTGTCTTCGTTGTGGAGGACGACAAGGCTGTTCGCGAGGCGCTGGACAGCCTCCTGCGTTCAGCTGGATTTCGAGCGAGGCTTTTTGCTTCGGCGAACGATTTCCTTCTCGGCTGGAGCCCAGACGATTTTGGCTGCTTGATCCTTGATGTGCGCTTGCCTGGGACGAGTGGGTTGGATCTTCAGCAGGAGCTTGCTGAGGCAAAGATCGATATGCCCACGATTTTCATTACCGGCCATGGCGACATCCGCATGTCGGTGAAAGCGATGAAGGCTGGCGCAGTAGAGTTCCTCACCAAGCCTATCGACCATGTCGCCCTGCTGGACGCGGTTCAACGATCAATTGAGAAGTTACAGGCCGAACACAAAGATAAAACAGAATTGGAGAATCTTCGCAGAAAATTTGGATTGTTGACCCAACGGGAGCGCGAAGTTATGCACCTTGTGGTGTCCGGATTGTTGAACAAGCAAATTGCGGCAGAAATTGGATTGAGTGAGATCACGGTGAAAATCCATCGTGGGAACGCGATGCGGAAGATGGAAGCGAAGTCTCTGGCCGAGTTGGTTAGGATGGCCGGACGGGTCTTCGTTCCGGAGTTATAAGACGACCGCCCTAGTTCAGTTCCCTATGGCGTTCTTGATTTGTCCAATGTCTTCGAGACAGTGGCTCTTCATCCATAAGTTAGCAGGCGTTGATCACAGGACCGCATCACTGGCAAGGGGCCGGCATATGCCGAAGCGATCCATCATGCTGATCAGCGTGGTGCGGGGCAGGCCAAGTTTTGCGGCTGCGCCTTCCGAGCCGCCAACCACCCAATCACGATCTTCAAGCGCACTTAGGATCGTAGTGCGGGTGACCTCCTTCAGCATAGCTGGAAATGTATGCAGGGTGCAGTCCTGAGTCTCTGGGATCGGCAAAGGATTGGAAAGCACGCCATCTTTTGAAAGAATCACAGCGCGCTCGATCCGATTTTGCAATTCGCGAATGTTGCCAGGCCAGCTATAAGAGCAGAGCGCAAACATCGTTTCCCGAGGAATGTGGTCGATTTGCTTCCTCATCCGGCGGCTCAT
>Ga0302324_100019717_pt1 | contig 13225 bp, 8 predicted proteins | sample Palsa_T0_1_FD_201949 | JGI IMG/M metagenome (GOLD analysis project Ga0302324, IMG submission 201949) | Peat permafrost microbial communities from Stordalen Mire near Abisko, Sweden - Palsa_T0_1 | ecosystem: Environmental > Terrestrial > Soil > Palsa > Peat permafrost | place: Sweden: Abisko...
ACTTTCAGGCAGGTCACGGCGGGAGTATTTGTGGGCAGAAGATCGAGGACTTCCACATCGAAATGCAGCCGCGCCACTCCGGCCAGCATCGGAATCAGAAACAAACACCAGCACCAGCGAAACCAGCGGTGCTTCATGGGAAAAAGCGGCCGGTCAAGGTTTCACCGCTGCGGGCATTTTCCAGCCGCCATTGGCCGTCTGGTTCCCGGGAAAATTTCCAATGACGGTCCTTGGCCAAACCAAGTTCGGCGGTCGGCAATTCAAACCAAACAAACCTGCCCGGCGGCGGGCCATGTCCGCGGCGATGATAATCATGGGCGCCGAATTGAATCTGCCACTTCCGGCCGACGCCTTCGGCGGTGGCAACAGTGAACGGCGTTTTGGAAAATTGAACGAAAAAATCTCCGTTTTGGTTGGTGGCCAGCAGCAAATCTCCGGCAATTTCCGGGCGGGCTCCCGGCGGTTTCCAAACGGCCTGGCCCTGTTGCGTCCGCCAACCGGCCTGGGAAAGATCAACTTGCGGAAGGCGGACGGCGGAAGTGCAGCCGGCGCCCAGCGCTACGACCAAAATCAAAGGCCACGAGTTCAATGGTTGACAGCGACGCTGGCGCCCGCCCGGCGCCGCGCCACGGCCTCCGGGTCGAAAGAGATACGCGGAACGAAAGGACGGCGGCCTTGCAGTTTGACGAGGAAGAAAAAGTAGCGCAGCCGCCAGCGGAACTTCCATCCGCCTTCCAATTCGCCGGCCAGCACCGCATTGACGGCGTCGAACAAACCGGCGTGATTGCTGGGTTGCAAAAACAGCTCCATAAAAGGCGTCGTGTAATAATGCTCCACCATTTGCCAATAAAACTGCATGCCATCCCGAACTCGGCGCTCAAACTTCAACGCGTCCTTCGCCGCATCATCGCCGCGGCTCAGGGCCATTTGCAGCACTTCGGCCGCCAGCTTGCCCGACCACATGGCGAGATAAACTCCGGCGGAAAAGATCGGGTCCATGAAACCGGCGGCATCGCCGATGCGCAAGGTGCGCGGGCTGACCAGGCGGCGATTAAAATAACTAAAATCACTGGTGGTCTGCATCGCGCCCACCAAGCGGGCATTGGCCATGAACTTCTTGACCACCCGCGAAGATTCAACCCAATGCTGGAAAATTTCATCGGGCCGGCCTGGGCTGCGCGTGAATTCATCCTTGTCGATGACCAGCCCGACGCTCGTTTTGGTGGCCGAAACGGGAATGTTCCAAAACCATTTATTCTCCAGCCGGGTAATTATTGTATCGCCTTCGGCCTCTCCTTCTTCCCTCGGGACCCCGGTAAAATGGCCGAAGACGGCCAGCTTTTTGAGTCGCGGATGGACCACCTTCACGCCTTCCTGGATTCCGGTCAGCGTGCTCCGGCCCGTGGCGTCCACTAGAAATTTTGCGCGCAATTGATGCGTTTTGCCCTCGGAATCGCGGGCTTCGACATTTACGCCGGTTGGGTCCGCTGCCGTTTTGAGCACGGTCCAACCTTCACGCACATCGGCGCCACAGGCGCGGGCGTTCTTGAGCAGGATATGGTCGAAAAGAGAGCGCTCCACCGAAAACGCCGCGCCTTCGCGGGCAAACCGGCTGGTGCGGAACAGGAACCGATTGGACCGCGAGCCGTTGCCCAGAAAAAACTCCGCCGCCATTTTGCGCGGAAAGCCCGCTGCCTCCAAGGCTGGGAGCACGCCGATTTCGCGAAAAATGGCGACGTTGTAAGGAAGAAGCGATTCGCCGATGTGAAAGCGGGGAAAAACTTCCTTCTCCAGGACAAGAACGCGCCGGCCCGCGCGGGCGAGATAGCTCGAAACACTGCTTCCGCCAGGGCCGGCGCCTGCTACACACACGTCAAATTCAGTCTGCATCCAAGTTCAAATTTGCTTCTGTTGTTTGGCCCGGCATCAATATAAATCAGAGATTGAACTCCGGCCCAAGATAAATTTCCCGCGCCTTTGGATCGGACGGCATATCCGCTCCCTTTCCATGATAAACGACCTTTCCGTGATGAATCAGGTAGGCGCGGTCCACCAGCTTGAGCGTTTCCCGGGCGTCGTGATCGGTGATGAGAATGCCCAAGCCGCGTTCCTTAAGGCGGCGAATAATCTTTTGCACTTCATACTTGGCGATGGGATCAATGCCGCTAAAGGGTTCGTCCAGCAGCAATAATTTCGGGCTCGTGACCAAGGCGCGCGTGATCTCCAAACGCCGCTTTTCTCCGCCGCTCAGGGTGTAGGCTTTGCTCTTGGCGAGCCGAGCCAGATCCAGCTCGTCTAGCAGCGATTTGAGGCGCAACGCGCGTTCCTTGGCCCCCATGGCGCATGTTTCCAAGATAGCCAAAATATTCTGCTCGACCGTCAGCTTGCGAAAAACCGAAGGTTCTTGTGTCAAATATCCAATACCCAGCCGCGCGCGTTTGTGCATCGGCAACTTGGTAATTTTCCGGCCTTCAAAAAGCACCTGCCCTTCGTCGGGCTTGACCAGGCCGACCACGATATTGAAGGAGGTCGTCTTCCCCGCGCCGTTCGGCCCCAACAGGCCGACAATTTCGCTCGCGTTGACGTAAATGGAGACACCATCAACGACGCGGCGCTCGTTGTATTGTTTGCCGATCTTGTCCGTCGAAAGAAGTGGGTCGCCCGCGCTCATATCTAAGAAGTTGGAGCTTCGACCTTCGCTTTGACAGGCAAAATATTATAAGGGCCAAAGGCGCGAAAGCGATTGGTCTTGGGCTGCCAAATCAAATAATCCGAATTGGAAATGACATAGTGATCCGTGCGGGCGACGGGACTGCCCGTAAGTTTGGCTTCATCCGCCGCTGCCGTATAAACCATCCGCTCTCCGGTCGCATGCAGCACGCCGTTGGTCTTGATTTGGTCGATGACCACGTCGCGTTCCGCAACCGCCCTCTCGACCTGATTGGTCACAGCGGAAAAAAACACGCTGGCCGCGTCCGAAGTCAATTGATTCCGCGCCTCGTCCTTGTTGGTGCTAAATTGCCGCAGCACGACGCTGCCCTCGGCGAAAACGTCCTGCATCAATTTGGTGACCGGGTTGTGATGCGCGATCAATGTGTCGCAATCGACGGTTTTGATTCGGCCAAACTTGTCCGGCGCTGTTTCGCCTTGAACATGCCCGCGGGCGGTGGCGGTTTTAACTTCATTGCTGACCAATTCAACATCAAGCTGGTCAGAATCGAGTGTGTCGCGCAACACGTCGTCTTCCAGCAGCCGGGTATGAACATGATCGGTAAAAACCGCCAGGTTGGTGGCGTAATCAATGCTGTCGGAGTCAATGTAAAGCACCTGGTTGGTGCGGGAGGTGCTGGCCACTTTGAGTTTGAATTTGGAACCGCCGCGCGCGTGATAAACCTGGTTGGTGGCGTCGGCCCGCAATGTTGGCCCTTTGATTTCCATTCTTTCGTTCCACCAAACGGGAAGGCCGCCGGTTAAGACAAACAAATTGTTCGTCCGCACATAATCGGCCTGGTCGCTGGTGGAACTGCTGTTGTCCTTCTGATTGACAATAAGCACATTACCTTCCGCGTGCATGGCTTCGACCGGGCCGTTGGTGGCCGGCATTTGCAACGTGGCGAAATCAGAATGCAATATCCGAAATCCGTTGGTGTCCACTTTGGGCACAACGCCCGGCTGCTGCGGCGCGTTGGGCCACCAAACATGGACATCTCCGATGGCCGTCAGCAGATGGGACGTGCTGTTATAAAGAAATTTTTGCGCCTTGGCTTGCTGGTCGCCATTATGCCAGACGGCGTCGCCCGTCATTTCGGTCATTTCGTTGCCGTTGGTGATGTAGTAAAACGCCCTCGGGCCGGTGGCCCAGCCTTTATTGGTGGTGGTCATGACGACGTTGTCCTCGGCCAGGATCGTTTGCACCGCGCCATTGGTGGTGAATTGAATGGAGAGCCGCTCCGAGGTCATGTCCAACTGCACGTCGATCACGTGAACATGGTGAAAATACCGCACCAGATTGGACTGGTTGTCAAATATAGCAGGACCATCCGCAAAAATCTTCAAAAGCTGTCCCGGCGCGGTGGGAGCCGCGGGCGCGTTGGTCTTGGGGCCGTTCAACATGGCCGACTTGAGCAACGACCTGACCAGGCGCGTTTCCACTTTGTTGGAGATGTATAACCAATGGTTTGTTTCGATGAAAAGGAAACCCACGCCTTGCACCCAAAGATTGGTCGTGGGCGTAAATAGAACGATCGGCCCACTGTCCCAGCCGCGATGATCGGTATTATCGAAGTGGCATTGTGGGGATTCGGCGATCAACTGGAGTTCGTTGGACGGCCCGCTTTTGAACGCTAACATCTGGAACGGCGTCATGAGCCTATCCTCATCCGTTCCGGGCCATGTCTCGCAGCTAAATTGCTGTTCCAGCACTCGGTCCACCTCGCGCATGCGGTATGCTTTCTGCCGGTAGGAGAGCGGGTATTTCACCCGCACTGGACTTTTTGACACAGCTTCAGAAGATGGCGGAGGGTTGGACGACGTTTGCGCTAACAACGCCCCACCCCAACCCAATGTCAACAACAGTAAAAGAACGGCGGGCGTTTTCATTTCACTTTCGTCCAGGTGCGGGCGAGCGCGCGCAATTTCACCATGCCGGCCAAAAGCCGCGGCATATCTGCGAGAGCAATCATATTGGGCCCGTCGCTCAGCGCCTGGTCCGGCTTCGGATGCGTTTCGATAAACAATCCGTCGGCCCCGGCCGCCAGCGCGCATCGGGCCAGCACCGGCGCCATCTCGCGCTGGCCTCCCGATCGATCGCCACCGGCTCCGGGTAATTGCACGGAATGCGTCGCGTCAAAAATGACCGGAAAACCGAATTGGCGCATGATGGGGATGGAACGCATGTCCGCCACCAGGTTGTTATAGCCGAAAGTCGTCCCGCGCTCGGTCAACAATAGCTTGTTTCCACCCGCTTCCACCGCCTTCTTCACCACCTGCCCCATTTCTTGCGGTGAAAGAAACTGGCCTTTTTTGACGTTAACGATCTTGCCTGTGCGCACGGCAGCCGCAATCAAATCGGTTTGCCGGCAGAGAAACGCCGGAATTTGCAGGACATCGACCACTTCCGCAGCCAGCGCGACCTGCTCTTCGGTGTGGACATCCGTCAAGACCGGCACTTGCACCTCGCGACGGACTTTGGCCAGCACTTCCAGGCCCGCCTGCAGGCCAGGGCCGCGAAAAGTCCGGCCCGACGAGCGGTTGGCCTTGTCGAAGCTGGCTTTGAAAATATAGTTTATCCCCAAAGCGCGGCAGGTCTTGCGCAAAGACCTGGCCACGTGGAGGCAAAGCGCTTCATTTTCGATCACGCAAGGGCCGGCGATCAAAGTCAGTTGCTTTGACCTTTTTAGCGAATTCCAAATGGCGGCGTTGCTTAACACTTCGTGTCTCTAATGTAGTAACTGTACTGCACGAGCGCCGCAAGAAAACCATTACGAGCATACGTCCCAAGCCTCTCGGATTTATCCCAATGGTTGTCCAAATTTCGCAGCGTCAAAGGCCAGATCGAGTACCTGCTCAAGCAGCCGTGACCAAACGCAAGGGCGCTTCCTCCGCCCCCGAACAGGACGAACCGGAAAGTGAATGAACGAAAAGACTATTCACCACGAAGGGCACGAAGATCACGAAGTTTTGAAAGACCGATTTAGGGTGGCTGTCTTTATTACCTTGCCTAACATTACTCTGCCGTGAGTCTTTGCTTTATTTCGTTTTATTCCTTCGTGTTCTTCGTGCCCTTCGTGGTGAAAAGTCTTTTCAAAGGACAAACCGTTTGAGGCCTTGCTTCAAGTTAGGTGCCTTGAAATTAATCAGTAAGCCGTGTTGAGATTGGCCAATTTCAAATAAGTTATATTATTCCACTGAAAATAGCGAAGAACCCTTTTTTACTTAAACGCCTTGTTCGGATAGGGCGGGTGCGGCGGCACGGTGACAGGTTGGAGCCGGATTTGCTCTTGCAGATTGCTAATGGCCGCCTTGAGCTGCGCATCTTCTCCGTTGAACGTGCTATGCGGCAAATTGTCCACCACAATGTCCGGGTCAACTCCGTGTCCCTCGATCAGCCATTTTCCTTCCGGGCCATAAACGCCATCTTCCGCCGCTGTGGCGATGCCTTTGTCGGACAGCCAAGTGTTAAAGGAAAGCCAGATCTCCCCGCCCCAGGTGCGCGTGCCGATGACTTTCCCCAGGCCCAGCCGCTTGAACCCTTCCGTGAACGCTTCGCCATCCGAGCCGGTGTGCTCATCGCAGAGCACGACGGCATGGCCGCGAAAGGCGTATTGCATGTTCCAAGTGGGGTTGCCCACGCGTGTCTGCCAGTAAAACCAGGCTTTGCGCATCAGCTTTTCGAGAATCCAACTATCAATATTGCCGCCGCCATTATGCCGCACGTCAATAATCAATCCCTTGCGATTAAAAACAGGATAGAAATCGGACGCCCAGGTGGCGATGTCGTTCTTCCCCATGGCCCGGAGGTGGACGTAGCCGATGTCGCCCTTTCCCAAATCCTCGACGAGCAATCGGCGCGACAATTCCCAATCCCCATAACGAAGGTCCGCTTCGGCTCCCTGGCCGATGGGAGTCACGATCACCTCCCGCGCCTTGGCCTCGGCGGGCGCTTTAATGCTGAGCAGGGTTTGTCGTCCTTCCTGATTGCGCAGAAGTACCGCCGGATCGGGCTCAGAGAGGACGGCCACGCCGTTGATGGACTGGATGATGTCTCCTTCGTGAATATTCAATCCAGGTTTGGCCAGCGGCGAAAGCTTCTCCGGAAAATTCGGATCCGAACGGTATATATGCATGATACGAGAGCCGCCTTGCTTTTCGTCGCGCGCCAGGACTGCGCCCAAGGCGGCCGGTTGGATTTGATCCGATCCTTCGCGAAAATCGCCTCCCGTGACGAAAATATGCAGGGCCGAAAGTTCGCCCACCATATCGGCAATCAGGTCGCTCAATTCCGCGCGATCCCGGACGCGATTGACCAACGGCAGATATTTGGCGCGCATCGCCGGCCAATCCACGCCGTGCATGTTGGTGTCATAAAAATAATCGCGCAAAAGCCGCCACGCCTCGGTCATCATCTGCCGGCGTTCCTCGCGCGGGTTGAGGGGGAAGGTCCAATTCTTGAGATCCACGCTCTTTTCCAATTTGACCGGAGCCTCCTTGGTCGAATCCACCACATAAAAATCGTCCCCTTTGGTGAGCAGGATTTTGTGGCCGTCCAGGGAGAGCTCATATTGTTTGATATCTTCCGCAAACACTTTTGGCTTTGGGTCATCATTGGTAATCTCCAGCGTCATCACTTTCGGTTTGGCGGCAGCTTCAATGGCCCTCGACATCCAAAACAAATGCTTCGCACTCACTTCGAGATTTTCGTAATTGCCCGGCGGAACCGGCGCTGCGGTCACGCGGTTTTGCAATCCAGGCAGGTCAATGACCACCTCCGGCGGTTTATTTGTTTCTTCCGCTTTCGCCTCCGCGTCCTTGGACTTTTCTGCTGCTTTTGCGGTGGTATTGGTGGTCTGCGACTTATCCCCAGGTTTTTCAGCCTTGGATTTGGCTTTTTCCGCCGCGTAAAGCTCGTCGTTCGGCTCAAACGGCGAGCGTCCATCCTTGAGCAACGAAACCAGATAAATCTTCACCGGCTCGTTAAAAAAGGGTTCGGGTTCGCGCGAACCCCAGGGGCTGGCCACGACGGATTCCAGGTGGCGCTCGGACAGGAACCAAAGCCATTTGCCATCGCGGCTCCAGGCGGGGCTATAACTGTTGACGCGATCACTGGTCAAGGCAGTGGTGCTTCCATCTTTCAGGTGATATAAGGAAATAAGCTGATAACCATTATCCGCCGACGAAACATACGCCAGCCATTGGCTGTCCGGCGACCACTGCAAGCCCTCAAAGCCGTCCACTTTGTTGGTGGCAATTGGCAAGTCCTGCTTTTTCTCGATGTCAAATACCCAGAGCAATTGATTCTTATCCGGGAAAGCCACAAATTTGCCGTCCGGCGAAGGAAGCGCGTCCGAGCGAAAAACTTTGCCGTCGTGAGTCAACTGTTCGGCTGGGCCGACGCCATTGGCCGGGATTTTTTCAAACTCCAATTCGCCTGTTTGGTCCGAGCTGACCAGCAAGGATTTGCCGTCCGGCATGAATTGGCCTTCGCGGTAACGAACGTGCGCGTCCCGCGTGGCCGCGACGAAGCGGCCCTGCTCGACCGGCGCGACGAAAACCTGGCCGCGCGCGGTCAGGACCAGGCGGTCGCCGTCCGGAGAAAGATGCGTGGTGGTGAGAAAATCACTTGGCTTCTTGACCCATTTCTCACGGTCCTGATCGAAGTCCGAAGCCAGTGTAACGGGGATAATCGCGTCCGTTTTCTTGGCGATATCGAGCAACCAAAGATCCGCGCCGGATTGGTATGCGATCAGCCCGCCCCAAAGCGATGCCCCTTTCACATCCCAACCCTTATGAAACGTGTGCTGGCGCAGGTCGCCACCATTGAGATTCATCGACCAGATATTCATGGTCCCATCGCGATCGGTTATGAAATAAATTCGGTCCTGCCAGAACATCGGGTTCTTGCTCGTGCCGGGAAAATCGGCGGTAAGAGGAACAGCTTCGCTGGCGCCGAGTTCAAACTTCCACAAATTTTGCGCTGTTCCGCCTTGGTAACGTTTGGTGTTGCTGCCCTGGAAAGCCAGGCGGGTAAAATACAGTACTTTTCCAGCGGGATCGAACACGCCATCGCTGGCTTGGCTGAGGGGCAGCATCGTGCTGACGTGCGAATGGAGATCGGCCACGGCCAATTGCCAATCGGGCAGGGTCGAATAGTGGCGCGTGGAATAAAGAACGTTTCCATCCGGCGTCCAGCCCGCCACCACGGTTCCTTGGCCTTCGTAAGTACGGCGAATCGGCGGACCACCCTCGATCGGCATGGTGTAAACCTCGCCCGGCCCCTCGTATTCGGCGGAAAACGCCACCATCTTGCCATCGGGAGAAATGGCCGCATGGAATTCCAGGCCGGGATGGCTGGTTAAACGTTGCGCCACTCCGCCATGAATTCCCACCCGCCACAAGTCCCCTTCCGCCGTGAAGACGACCACATCCTGATGAAGCGCGGGAAATCGGTAATAGCCTGTGGTGCTCGCGGAGTCGTCAGCACCCCAAGCGATGCCGCTGGCCAACATGGACATGGATGAGACACAAATTAGGAGAGTGGAAAACTTCATGACTATGGGATGAATTTCATCGTTCGGCTGGCGCTGGTTGTAAGGTAAACGCGCCTGCGTCGCAAGAAACCATTATGCGCTGTGCTTAGTTCGCCTGCCAGCAAATAATGTCTTTGACAGTATCGGCGATATAAACCGTTCCGCGCTTGTCCACGGCCATGCTGTTCGGGTGAGCCATGGGCCCGTCGGGACTCGCCGCCAGCAGCACGGGCGGGAGCAATTCCACTTTGTCGTTGGCGATTTTGTGGACGCCGAGGGCATCCGTAAAATAAACCGTCCCCACCGCATCCACAGCCACGCTCTCGGGATTAAATAATCCTTGGGCGATTGTAGTGACGTCGCCGGACGGAGAAATCTTGCGGACGGCTTGATTGCCGGTATCAGCCACATACACATTCCCGAAGACGTCTGCCGCCACACCGTGCGGGTCCTTGAAACGCGCACTCTCCCGCTTTCCATCCGCATAACCAAACACGCCGGGCTTTCCCGCGATAGTGCTGACCATTCCGTCCGGCCTGATTTCGCGGATGACGAAATTATCCTTGTCCGCCACATAAACGTGGCCCGATTTGTCCACGGCTACGGACCAGGGATTGCGAAAGTGCGCGTTGTCGCCTTTGGCATCTTTCCAACCCGGATTTCCCGGCGAACCAGCCAGGAGGCTGACCGCTCCTTCGGGACTAATTTTGCGAACAGTGCCGCTGGCGAACTCGGCCACATAAATGTTGCCGGACTCATCCACCGCAATGCCCGACGGCGCCACGAACCGCGCCTGTGCGCCTTCCCCATCCGTCTGCCCGGATTGGCCCGCCAGCCCGGCCAAAGTGGTAACATCCCCCGACGGCGAAATTTTGCGGATCGTATGGTTCCCCATGTCCGCCACGTAGAGGTATCCCGAGGTATCCACCGCCACCGCGCTGGGCGAAGAAAACCGGGCTACGCTCCCAATGCCGTCATTGGTTCCCGGCACGCCCGCGTCTCCGACGATAATGGGCGGCGTAAAGTGCGGAGCTGAGACGACCGTTTGCGTCGAAGGCTTAATCTCTGGTGGCGCTGGGATGATGACCGGAAGCGGCGCCGGGTTGGTCGGAGGATGGTTAACAGGGATTTTCTGCTCCTGCCATTTTGACTGGCTTAGCCAAAAAAGACCCACCGCCAGGGCCATGGCCGAGAAGACCCAGACCGCCACCGGCGTGTGCCGAACGCGACTCACCAATCCATGCGGCCCCACCGGCTTTCTGTTTTGTTTGACACGTTCCAAATCGGCGATGACATCGGTCATGTCCGCGTAGCGGTTGCGCAATTCTCGGGCCATCGCCCCTTCCGCAATGGCGGCCAGCTTCAGGTCGGCCTCGGGGTTGTGCGAGCGAATGGGTCTGGGCGGCCCGGAGAGGATTTGCTTGCGAATATCCTGGGTGGTGCGCCCGGCGTAAGGCGGCTCGCCGGTGAGCATTTCGTAAAGCAGCGCGCCAAACGCATAAATATCACAGCGGGTGTCCTCCGCATTGCCGGCGGCCACACCCGGAGACATGTAAGGCGCCGTCCCCTCCATTTGATCGCGTTCCACGTCAACAATAGTGTCGTTGAACATCGTCCGCGCCAGCCCAAAATCAGCCAGGCACGTTTGACCCGCCGCGCCCAGCAGGATGTTGGCCGGTTTGAGGTCGCGATGGATAATGCCTCGGCGATGAGCGAATTGCAGCCCGTGCGCCACTTGGATGGCCAGGTCCAGGATCGTGGGGGCGTCCAGTCCATGACCGGGTTTGATAAGCTGCGCCAAACTGCCGCGCTCGAAATAGGGCATGACGAAGTAAGGGCCTTGCGGGCGGTCGGAAACTTCCAGCACAGGCACAACATTAGGATGCTTGAGCTTTTGCAGATGCCCGGCCTCTTTGACAAAGCGATGGACGATTTGCTGGCTGGCCACCAACTCCGGCCGCACCATCTTGAGGGCCACATCTTTCCCCGAATTACTGTCGCGCACGAGCAGGACCACGCCCATGCCGCCGCCGCCGAGAACGCGCAGGACTTCGTATTGGGCCAGCGTGGCCAGCAATCCGGGGCGATTCGGCGGGGAAAGCAGTCGGTGGCCGACCAATTCCGCAATCGGCCCGGAAAAAACCGAAACCGGCGGAACGAAAATAGTTGGTTCCGATTTGGAAGAGTCGTTGTTCATGCTTTGGGCCCGCCTGCCGCCAGTTTTTGCAGAGCCTCGTCGAGCAAATCTTGAATCGGCTTTTCGACCCAAGGTTGACCCTTGGCCCATAAAAGGCCGCGCTTGAATTCTGCGTCGCCGAGTTGGGAAATCTTCCGGTCCAGACGCACATACGCCGCCGCGATGCTGACGTAATAAAGCACGGCTGTTATTTCGTGGGGCAGACTGCTGTCGGGATGCTCCATGTTGCCCTTGGCGAAGTCTTTGGTCAGATTCAAAAGCTCGATGGGCGGAACGGGATGCAAAAAGAGATCCAAAAAGCTGGTCAGCAAAAGGCTCTGAGCCGCGCTGAGCGTCCTTAACCGGGTTGCGGTGGCGGGATCGAACCCACCCAAATCCATAAGAATCGGAGCGGACATCTGATGCCGGTAAATCGCGCCCAATTCTTCAGGCCGCCAGAGACGGGCGCGCTCCTCCCCGGCCGCCAAAAAGGCGGCCAGGCTCTTCGGGGCGCTCTTCAACAAAGCGCCGGCGGAGTCAAATTCCGACATACAATTCAATTATAATACGGCGCGTGTCATGGCATCTTGCGCGCCAGACCGGCCACAAATTCCTCCAGGGCGCGGATTTCCTCCGCAGTGGCGGCATCATGTTCGGCGTATTCCTTGATGACACGGGTCAAATGCGCCTTAAAAATTCGCTTCGCGCTCAAAAGCATGTTCGAGGCGTCGGTCGGCGATTTCAAGCCGAAGCTCTCGATCAACTGATCATAAGGCACTTGGGGCGCGTCGTTAAAAAACGGCTCCAATAGGCGGATGCGGAACATCTCCCAAATCTGGCTGCGACGAGGCTGCTCCTCAGCGGGGTCTTTGCAATCGGCCTCCATGCGCCGCAACGTCTCCGCCAGCACCGTGCGCACCCAGGTCAAATCAAACGCCTCCGCAGTCTCCTCCGCCGCCGGCAAATCCACTTCCAATTCGTCCAGCGAAAGCGGCGCGCGTTTGACCTCGGCCCGGCTGAGGCGGTCGAGGACGAAATTGCGCAGGCTGATCTTGAGGAAATCGCGGAATTTGCCTCGCTCGCGGTCGGCGCGCTGCAACCAGCCCGTCTTGAGGATTTTGTCCTCGGCAAATTCCTGCAACAAAACATCCGCCTGGTCTTTGAGGCTGGGAAACGAAGCGACCAGGAAAATGCGCAGCGGCGTCCAATAAAGCCGGATCAAGCGATCCAACCGAACCGCATCCGCCTCAGCCGTCGGCCCCAACTCAGCCCAGTCGGTGCGCGGAAAAATGGAACTGGCCGTTGGTTCGGAAGACATAACGCCGATGCCAATGAAGCCGAGAAGTGCGGGCGGCGCAAGAGGAAATCCCATCTTCGATCCTGCTTTGGCAGCGCAAGACGCAAAGAAAGGCCGAAAACGAGTGAGGCGAAACGCCACAACCGTACGTACACAACCAATCCTAAACTTCGTCCCTTCCCAAACCATGACACGTAACGGCAAAATTGCGCGGTTGCCCGAATCCATCCGCAATGAAATCAACCAACGTCTGCTTGATGGCGAGCGCGCCGTTTCGTCGTTTGGCTCAATGGCCTGCCGCACGTCCAGGCTGTGATGCTTCTTCGGGAGGGCGGAGCGCCGCGAGCGCCGCGACGCCCTGGAATTCTTTTCTCACCAAAGAACGGAAATATTTGGGCGTCGTGGCATTCCGCCCTCCCGAAGAAAGGTGGAAGTGCTTGCCGCCCCGACGAAGAGGCATCTGCCCGCTTGCCGGCGGCGGGTCACACCTTGCAACGCCGTCTAAAT
>Ga0302324_100019719_pt1 | contig 13224 bp, 7 predicted proteins | sample Palsa_T0_1_FD_201949 | JGI IMG/M metagenome (GOLD analysis project Ga0302324, IMG submission 201949) | Peat permafrost microbial communities from Stordalen Mire near Abisko, Sweden - Palsa_T0_1 | ecosystem: Environmental > Terrestrial > Soil > Palsa > Peat permafrost | place: Sweden: Abisko...
TCCTCTGCGCGAGTCGTTGAACATGACCCGCTCCGCCGCGGAGCGCGTTTATGAGGACACGAAAAAGTCCATCGAACTGCGGCTGGCCGATGCCGTGAAAAAACGCGAAACCGAGATCAAGACCACCAAGGAGCAGTACGCCCCCGTGCAGATGAAGGCGGTTAAAACGCGTGACGCCGCGCGCAAGGCGGCACTGGCGGAGTACACAAAGATCGCGGCCACGGTCACCACAAAGCGCGACCGCGCTCGGGTTGATCTGGATGCGTGGCAGGCCAAGCATCTGGAAGATCTCAAGAATCGCGAAGCGCAGGATCTTACCGCACACGATCAGCGCTATCAGCAGGAGGTGGCCGACATTGAGAAGCGCTACGTGGATTCCCGCGCGGAACTGCAGCTCCGGTGGACCAATGGTCTGGCTCATGTACAAACCGGCGTGCAGATCGAAGCCAATCACGGCGAGATAACGCCCGTCGATTGGAGCGATCCGGCATGGGCCAAATGGCTGCCGCCCAAGACATTTTCCACCGCGATTCGCTTTGGCGAGTTGCACGTCGACTTGCAACAGATCACCGATCAGGTTCCCAAGCAGCTGGAAATTCCGCCCACCTTTGCCGTCCCGGCGCTCCTGGCGTTCCCAAAACACTCCTCCCTGCTGATTGAAACCGAACGGACCGGCAGGCCCGAGGCAATCCGCGCGATGCAGATGGTGATGACGCGCTTGCTGACATCTCTGCCGGCAGGGCGGCTCCGGTTTGTGATGATCGATCCCGTCGGCCTGGGGCAGAATTTCGCCGGCTTCATGCACCTTTCGGATTACGACGAAGCTCTGGTCGGCGGACGCATCTGGACCGATACCGATCAGATCGATCACCGATTGGGCGATCTGACCGAGCACATGGAAACGGTCATCCAGAAATATCTGCGCAATGAATTCGCGACCATCGACGACTACAACGAACAGGCCGGCGAACTGGCCGAGCCGTATCGTTTCCTCGTCATCGCCGATTTCCCCGCGAATTTCAGTGCCGAGGCCATCGCCCGGCTGGCGAGCATCGCCAATTCGGGCGCACGCTGCGGCGTCTACACGATCATCATGCGCGACATCCGCCAGTCGCTCCCCAGCGGGGCGCACATGGAAGACGTGGAAGCGCATAGCGTGGTGATCACGCGGGAAGGCGAGCACTTTGTCTGGAAGGATGAAGTCTTCAAACAGTTCCCCCTCAAGCTCGATCCGCCTCCGACGGAAGATGAGCTCACACAGATTCTTCACAAGGTCGGCAAGGGCGCCAAGGACGCCAAGCGCGTTGAGGTGCCTTTTGATCTGATCGCTCCCAAGCCCGATCAACTCTGGACCAGCGACAGCACTTCCGATCTGGCCTGCCCGATCGGACGGATGGGCGCGACGCGATTGCAGATGTTGCGCCTGGGACGAGGCGTCGCACAGCATGCGCTGGTGGCGGGTAAGACGGGCTCTGGTAAATCCACGCTGCTCAACGCCATCATCACCAACCTCGCGATGTGGTACGAGCCCAATCAGGTGGAGCTTTTCCTGATCGACTTCAAAAAGGGCGTTGAATTCAAAACCTACGCCACCCACAACCTTCCCCACGCCCGCGCCATCGCGGTGGAAAGCGATCGTGAATTCGGCTTGAGCGTGTTGCAGCGCCTTGATGCCGAGCTGATCCGCCGGGGTGATATGTATCGAAAGGCCGGCTCGCAGGATTTGGCGGGCTATCGCAGATCGGCCGGCGCCGTGCCGATGCCGCGCATGCTCCTGATCATCGACGAATTCCAGGAATTCTTCTCCGAAGACGACCGCGTCGCGCAGGAGGCCTCACTGCTGCTGGATCGACTGGTTCGCCAGGGTCGAGCGTTTGGCGTTCATGTGATGCTCGGCTCACAGACCATTGGCGGGGCGGGCGGTTTACCGCGGACCACCATCGGCCAGATGGCGGTGCGCGTCGCGCTGGCGTGCAGCGAGGCGGATTCGCAACTGATTCTCGGCGACAACAACTCCGCTGCCCGCCTTCTCTCCCGCCCCGGCGAGGCGATCTACAATGATCAGGGCGGACTCGTCGAAGCGAACAGCCCCTTCCAGATCGCTTATCTCGGTGATGAATTGCGCGAGAAATATCTCGACCGCGTCAGCGCCTGGGTGAAGAAGAATGGCGGGAAATTCAGCGAGCCGATTGTGTTTGAAGGCAACGCCGCCGCCGATCTGACCAAGAACGTGCTACTCCGCGCGCGAATGAATGAACCCAAATGGTCCGACCAGACGCTGCCCGCGCAGGGGTGGCTCGGTGATCCGGTCGCCATCAAGGACCCAACCGCCATCATCTTCCGCCGGCAGAGCGGATCCAATGTGCTGATCGTCGGCCAGCAGGATGAATCAGCCCTGGCGATCATGGTCGCGTCCATGTTGAGCATCGCCGTTCAGCAATCTCCCGGCGGTGGGGCGGGTGGAGTTCCCGGAGCGGGGGGCGCACTTTTTTATGTGCTCGACGGCACGCCTGCCGACTCTCCTTTTGCCGGGACATTCGCGCGGGTGAAAGAAATCATTCCACACGAAGTGAAGCTTGTGGAATTCCGCGCGATTCCCGATGCCCTGAGCGAACTTGAGGCCGAGATGCTCCGCCGCCAGACCGTCGATCTGGGCAATGTACCATCGATTTATTTGATGGTTTATGGGCTGCAGCGTTTCCGGGCGCTGCGCAAGAGCGAAGACAGCTTTGGCGGTTTCTCATCGAGCGATGAGCCAAAGAAGGCCGACCCGGGCAAACAGTTCTCCGATCTGTTGCGCGAGGGCCCGGCGCTGGGCATACACACAATCGCCTGGTGCGACACGCCCGCGTCTGTTGAACGCACCCTGGATCGAACGATGATGCGCGAATTGGATAATCGCGTGCTGTTTCAAATGAGCGCCAACGACTCGAGCAATCTCATTGATTCGCCCGCCGCCAACAAGCTCGGCGCCAATCGCTCCCTCGCCTATAGCGAAGAGCAGGGCGTCATGGAAAAGTTCCGTCCTTACGGCCTGCCGGATAAGCAGTGGCTGGCCGAATTACAACAGAAACTCGCCGCCCGCCCCGGCGCCAAGGATCGCATCGTTTTGCCCAAGCCGCCGCCTCCGGAGGCTTCGTCCTCAAATTCCGACGCTGCCCCGGACGAACCGGATGACGATTTCTCAGGCGGTTTCCCTCCTAAAGAGCCAGATGCGCCGGAATGACCGATGTCCTCCGCCATGAATGCGTCGCTATTTCTTCCCATCCAGCCGCTTGACGCGTCGGCAGCTTGAACTCGATGGAGATCCATGAGGCGAACTCGAACGCGATGTCTTTGTGAGCATAGGTGCCGCCATATCGCCCGGCTTTGGAGATGATTCCGATCGCGCCCGTTTTGTCGATCCATTGCTTGGGAGTCAGCGTAAAGCTATTCAGGCCCGCCTGGATTCTAAACCCGTCGAATTCGACGGGTTTAAAATCCGGGTTGTTGAGATGCTCCCAGATTCCAAGAAACTCAATCGTGTTGCGATTGCGGAGCCAATTCCGAATCAGATCGTCCGTGCGATCCGCATCTTTATATCGGGCGATGTCGGTCAAGCAGATGTAGTCCTCATCGTGCTGCCGCTGTACCGTGACCTCTTTGCTCAGGACGCTGATTTTGGCCATCAATTCCTCGCCTTCCTGCCTCTTGTCGCGTTTGCGATTCTCGTCGTGCCGGGCGCAAAAATGCCCGACAAATTCGCGGCGATCTTGTACATCGGGTTGCACTACCAAACCAGTGCTTCGTATCCCTGCCGCGGCCGTCTGCATTCACGCGCAAGATCACATACAATGGTCGCGCAACGAGGCCCTCTTGCCAACGCATCCAGTAGCGCGAGGAATCATTCCCATGAAATCAGCCGCAGCTATCGCTCTGCTATCGATTTTCGTCATCTGCGGTTCCGTCCTTGGTCAGCAAGCGCCGACCACGGCACCGGCGATCACACCTGTCACCCTGCAAGCGCTCCCCTTCGCCCTCGATCAGGTCAAGCTGCTCGACAGCCCGTTCAAGCAGGCCCAGGAGCGCGATCAAGCCTATCTGCTTTCACTCGATCCGGATCGCTTGCTGCACACCTTCCGCCTCAACGTCGGCCTCCCCTCAACCGCAGAGCCGCTGGGCGGTTGGGAAGCGCCCACCGTCGAACTGCGCGGCCACTTCACCGGCCATTATCTTTCCGCCTGCGCCCTGATGTATCGCAGCACCGGCGATCCCGCTCTGAAATCTCGAACCGATTATCTGGTCGCGGAGCTGGCTAAATGCCAGGAAGCCTCCACCAAAGCCGGCTTCCATGCCGGGTATCTTTCCGCGTTTCCCGAGTCTCTTTTCGACCGCGTCGACAAGGGCCAGAAGGTTTGGGCTCCCTGGTACACCATGCACAAGATCATGGCCGGTTTGCTGGATGTTCATCTTCAGACCGGCAATCCACAGGCGCTGGCGGTTCTGACAAAGCTCGCGGACTGGGTGACATTCCGCGTCGATCGCCTCACGCCACAGCAGATGCAGGCTTCGCTCAAGAACGAGCAGGGCGGCATGACCGAAGTGCTGGCAAACCTGGCGGCCGTGACCAATGACGCCCAATACCTGCGAATCGCCGAGGCGTTCAATCATCACGCGGTGATCGACCCGCTGGCCCAGGGCCAGGACAAGCTCGATCGCCTCCACGCCAACACGCAAATCCCAAAGATCATCGGCGCTGCCCGCGAATATGAGCTCACGGGCAACCCCGACTATCACCAAATCGCCTCGTTCTTCTGGACGGAGGTCGCGCTTCATCGTTCCTACGTCTTTGGCGGCGATAGCGATCGGGAACATTTTTTCGCGATGACCGATTGGGCAAAACATCTTTCCGTGGCGACGGCGGAGACCTGCAACACGTACAACATGCTGAAATTGACCCGCCACCTCTTCGAATGGGAGCCATCCACGACGCTCATGGATTTCTATGAACGCGCTCTTTACAACCAGATCCTCGGTTCACAGGAGCCTGACAAGGGGATGATGACCTATTTCATCTCCACGCAGCCAGGCCATTTTAAGACCTACATGACCCCGCTCGATTCCTTCTGGTGCTGCTCCGGCACCGGTGTCGAGAACCATGCCAAGTATGGTGACACCATCTATTTCCACGATGCGGATTCACTCTACGTCAATCTTTTCATCCCCTCTGAACTCACCTGGAAAGAAAGGGGCCTGATCGTTCGCCAGGAGACCAACTTCCCTGAGGACGGCGCGGTTGGATTGACGTTGCATTGCGAGCACCCGGTGACGCTGGCGCTGAAAATTCGCTACCCCGGCTGGGCATCGGCGGACATGACCGTGCAAATCGATGGTCAGAATATTCCCGTGACTGACCATCCCGGGTCTTACATCACCTTGCAACGGGAATGGCACGATGGCGATCGCATCCAGATTATGTTGCCGATGAATCTGCACATCGAAACGCTCCCCAATACTCCCAATCAGATCGCGGTAATGGACGGTCCGATCGTGCTGGCCGGCAATTTCGGCGGGGACAAAATTGAGAATGATTACGCCAAGGATCAGCTCGATTTCGCCAAGGTCTCCGATCCTCCGGTCCCGGTTTTCGTGGGCGAGCCAGCGGATATCCTGAATCACATCACCGCCGTCCCCGGCAAGCCGCTTACTTTCATCACCAACGGCCTGGCACAACCAAACGATGTGACGCTGATTCCGCTCTTTCAGATTCAGCACGAGCGATACACCATCTATTGGCGCAGCTACAGTCCAGACCAATGGCAGGAGCACAATTCAGCGCCGGCGACACGTCCGACGAATCTTCTGCACGCCAACGATGTGAAGTCGCAATGAAGCGCAGCGTGGGGAATTTTGCCTGGCTCGGACCGGTCGTTGTTGCGCTGGCAGGCGTGGGCATGCTCTGCTGGAGCTGGGGAACCTGGCCTGATGCGGAGGTCGATTTCGGTCGCGAGTTGTATGTACCGTGGCAGTTGAGCCAGGGAAAAGTGCTCTATCGCGACATTGTCAGTTATTTCAACGGTCCACTTTCGCCGTATCTGCACGCTCTTCTTTTTAAGACTTTCGGCGTCAGCCTGCACGTCCTGGTTTGGTTCAATCTGCTGGTGCTGGCGCTTCTGGTCGCACTGCTCTATCGATTGATCGCGCAGTCGGCAGGTCATCTGGCGGCCACGGCGTGCGGTGTCGCGTTCTTCGTCCTCTTCGCGTTCGCGCAATTCGTCATCGGGGGAAATTACAACTATGTCTGTCCCTATTCCTACGAATTGACACATGGCATCACGCTGAGCGTGGCGGCAATCGCATGTTTATCGCAATGGGGTCGCACAAATCGCCGTGGCTGGCTCATTGCCAGCGGCGTTTTGCTGGGACTGGTATTTTTGACCAAGGCGGAAATCTTTTTCGCGGCGGCGATGGCGCTGGCGATTGGCGTGGTCGCGGAATTATGGATCAACAAAATGTCGTTGCGACGAGCGCTAATCGAAGCAATGGTGTTTGTTGCCGCCGCGATCCTTCCGGTCGTCATCGCAATTGCGCTATTGATGCTGCATCTTTCCTTGCAGGAATCGCTAAGCGGCATAGTCGGCGCGTGGAAATGGGTAGGGAATAAACAGTTAGTCTCTATGCCGTTTTTCACCACTATGGCGGGAACCAACGATGTGGCTGAGAGCATGAGAATCATGCTTTGTTGGACCGGCGCGTATTTCGGCGTATTTGGCTTGCCGCTGATCATTGGATTGCTGCTTCGAAAGGGGGGGACGCAGCGCGCGTTCGTTGTGGTGATGGTGTTTGTGATCTGGCTTGGCGCGGGACTGTACTGGTGGACCCAGATTGATTGGAATCAATTTATTCGGCCAATTCCTCTGCTGCTGAGCACCGCTGCGTTCGTTGTCATCGTCCAGATTGTGCGGCGAAAATCGCGGCACGTGTTGCAGTTGATTTTATTGATCTGGTCAACAGTGATGCTCGCAAAAATATTTTTCAATGCGCACATTTATCACTATGGATTTGCCCTCGCGATGCCGGCGACGCTGATGGCGATTGTGCTGCCGATCGGGTGGTTGCCGGCATGGATCGATCGTCGCGGGGGATGCGGATGGGTGCTGCGATCGGCGACGATCGCGGCGATCGTGGTGACGATTTGGGCTCACGGCCATGTGCTCGAGCGATATTGGTCGCATAAGACGATCGTTGTTGGGAGCGGCGGCGATGAATTTTATGCGGATGAGCGCGGCGTTATAATCAATACGGCAATCAAGGAGCTTGCGCGTGTCGCGCCAAAAAACGCGACCTTGGTTGTTCTTCCCGAGGGTTTGATCCTCAATTACTTGGCGCGCCTGGAAAACCCGACGGGGCAACTGAATTTTACGCCGCCGGCGATTGTGATGTATGGCGAGCAAGAGATGCTGCAAGCGATGCGCCAGCACCCGCCGGAGTTTGTCGTGCTGACGGTGATGGACACGGCGGAATATGGCCCGCGATTTTTTGGCCAGGATTACGCGCGAACGATGGGGGCTTGGATCGACCAGAACTATGGGCTGGTCCGGGTGCTTGGGCTCGGATCATTCCGAGGGGCGAAGTTTGGGATGATACTGCTGCACCGCAAATGATCGGGCGGGGCGTTGGCTCGTGCCGGGTTAACCGGATTATTCACCGCCGCGTTAAATGCTAAATGACCGTGCGCGATTCAGCGCTAGAATTTCTCGCATAGGCTTAGTAGCGCAATCGACTTTTCTCCGGTAGGCAGCGCCATTCCGCCGCTTGCCCTTTGCGGAATTTGGCATTTTCGGCAACGCCGTGAAGGGCAAGCGGAAATCCGACGCACCGAAAATCATGGGCGCAATCGCGCACGGTCATTTAGCAATTCGGGCGCCCGATTCGCATCTCCCCCTCCGCGCGTACAATACCACCCAATGACCGTCGCCGATCGACCTCCATCCCGCAAGCCCTCCGCCAAATATCATCCCGATGATTATCGCATGAGTATTGGCGAACATCTGGAAGAGCTGCGCTGGCGGCTCATTCTCTCTTTGATTGGCCTGGCCATCGCCGTGCTGGTCTGCATGGGGCTGGGCGAGCACGTGATCATCTGGTTTTGCACGCCCCTTATTCACGGAATGCAGAAACACGACCTCACGCCCCAACTGCATTACACGGGCCTGAGCGATCTGTTCATGATCTATCTGAAGGTGACTTTCATTACCGCAGCCGCGCTCGCCGGCCCGTGGATGATTTACCAGATCTGGCTGTTCGTGGCGGCGGGCCTTTATCCGCACGAACGGCAAATGATCACGCGCTACATACCGCTGAGCATCTCATTGTTCATCGGCGGACTCGTGTTCGTTTATGTACTGGTGCTGCCGCTTTCGGTCGACTTCTTTCTCGATTTTTCCGATGCCATTCCTTTGCCCGCGTCGGCCGTCAGCCCGAAGGTCGCCACCACCCAGCCGCTTCCATCCATGAAATTGCTCCCCGGCGATCCGATCAACCCGAAGGAGGGAAATTTTTGGTTCAACACTTCCGAAAGCCGCTTCAAAACTTTTCTCGGCGGAAAGACGCGCGTCATTCCTTTTGGCCCGGAAAATCTCGCCTCGCCCATGCTTCTGGTGGATGAGTACATCGATTTGGCCACCACTTTCATGCTCGTCTTTGGCGTGAGCTTTCAGCTTCCACTGGTGATTCTCGCGCTGGTGAGCGTGGGCATCGTCGAGATCGATTGGCTGCGGGAAAAGCGCCGAATCGTCTACCTGATCCTGACCATCGTCGCCGCCGTGATCGCCCCCGGCGACATCGTGACGTCGATGATGTCGCTGCTCCTGCCGCTGGTCATCCTCTACGAACTGGGTATCCTGCTGGCGCGCTGGAGCGTGAAGAAAAGATCGATTTCGTAGGGTAACCGTATCGGCCCTCAAGGAAAGGTGCAAACGGCTCCGACCCAGCAGCCCACACCAATCAATAGAGCCGCGACGGCCAGCCACGCACCAGTCCCTCGCCTCCAACACATAACACATCCGACTACCGCGAGGGAAAAGATGATCGGAGCGACAATTTCGTTTGCCTGCTTATCGATGAACCAATACGGATCCCGCACGCCAGCCCCGGGCGCCGTGATGGGCTGCCGGAATGTGTATGCCAGATCGATGGAACTAACACCCGTCCACAGCGAGAGCACGATCGTGACGACGCACGCGGCCCAACCAAGTCGCAGTCGGTTCACGCGCGTTCGATCTGCAGGTGCGTAATCAAGTGTGTCAGCCATGGCAGGGATAACGATGGTCGAAATAGGTGAAATCAGGATTTTCTCGTGTTTCACCTGTGTAAATCTGTGCACCATCTGCGGTTAAAGCCGCTGTCCCCAGGGGACGCTCCTCGAACGTCGAACCGCGTTCCACCGGGACGGCCGCTAAACAAACCGCTTGAGCAGCAAAGCGCCCGATGCAATCCGCTGCAATAATCCGTGATCGATCACGTTGCAAATCTGGTGATGCAATGAAAATACCCACCATCCTCTGTATCTGCGTTGTGTTAGCGCTGTGTAGTGAAGTTTCCCCAGCCCAGAACGCGGCCCAGAATGTTGCGACTGAATCAGGCTCATTCGACTCCAACGGCGTCAAAATCGCTTATGTGATCGCCGGCAAAGGCGAGCCCGTCGTCCTGGTGCACGGACTCTATTCCAGCGCGGCAATGAACTGGCAACTTCCGGGCACGTTCAATCTGCTGGCACAGCACTATCAGGTTATCGCCCTGGACCTTCGCGGCCATGGCAAATCCGACAAGCCCACCGCCGACGCCGATTATGGCCAGCCCATGGTCGAGGACATCACCCGCTTGATGGATCATCTGCAGATTCAAAAAGCCCACATCGTCGGGTATTCGCTGGGTGGGATCATCGTCATGAAGTTCACTATCGACCATCCGGATCGAGTTCGCTCCGCGGCCCTGGGAGGCATGGGCTGGCTCCGCGAGGGCGGTGCTCTTCAGAAGGTGTGGGCCAATATGCAAGGCCGTCCCGATGCCCGCACGCCGCCCGCCTGTGTGAATGGCATCGGCAAGCTTGCAGTGACCCAAGCTCAGATCAAATCGGTCAAGCTGCCGCTGGAAATCCTCGTGGGCGATCACGACCCCTGCAAACGGCTGTATGTCGATCCGCTCGTTGCGGTGCGCCCCGACATCCCCGTCATCACGATCACCGATGCCGGCCACATCAGCTGCATCGCCAAGGAACAGTTCAAGCAGGGGCTGCTCGATTGGATCGGCAAAAACGCCGGGGGCTGAGAGACGGCTCCGTGACTCCCGTGACGCCGGCCGCAACATCCGGCTCTTCATAGCTATCCTGGAGAATCTTGTTTTCTTGGCGAGGTTTTCTTCTCCTCATCACCCCAATGTGGATAACCGCGAAGGCGCGAAGGGCGCGAAGGAAATACAAAGCAGTTGCACGCAGTGTAGCATCGGAAGGGATTATTGTTGGCATTCCGATTCTCTATTTCTTCGCGCCCTTCGCGCCTTCGCGGTTAATCTCGGTACGTGGCAGCACTTTGGGTTGCGGTCGCGGCGCGCGCTGAGGAGTACCTCAGAACCGGCACCGTCGGAGGTCCAGGGGTTATGAATTCATTTCCAAACGGCGCACCCCGTTTAAAGCGTAAACACGATTCGCCTGTCGCCCGGCGCGGTCCATGCCTGCTCGACCTGCTCCAGTGGAATCGCCTCGGCATCAATCTTGAACTTTCCCGGAATAATTGCCTTCATCAGCCCTGCGATAGATCGGATCAGCCCCTCATGCGACACGCTGCCAAGCCCGCTCCCCATGAGCTCCAGGCCAGAGCGGCGCAGCGCGCCGGCCGACAGGTTCACGGTCTGCCCCGCGATCGAGCCAATCTGCACGTACCGGATGCGAGGCTCCGCCTGCTCCGATCCGTGGCCACCGACCGCCGCGAAAAGGCTTTCCGCCGATGGTCCCCAGAGATAATCGAGGATGATGTTCACGCCGTTCGCCTTGATCTGCCGCCAAAATTCCTCCGTTAGCTGCTGCGGTGATTGGTCCAGCGCGATCGCGACATTCGCCCCTAATGGACCGAGCCCCTCAACGCTCTTCTGATTTCGGCCCGTTGCGATGACCTTTCCGGCACCCAGGTATTTCGCGATCTGAATCGCCAGTCGCCCAGCGGCGCCGGTTGCTCCATTGATCAACACCACTTCACCCGCCTGGAATTTGGCCCGTTCGATCAAGGCGGCCCAGGAAGACATCCCCGGATTCGCCGCCGCCGCCGCGATGACATCATCCAGTTCATCGGGCAATGGGATGCACTTGGAGACCCCGGTGACGGAGCGCTGGGCCATCGACCCGTAAGGGGATCGGGGAAACGCAAAAAAAACGCGAGTGCCATCGGCGAGCCGGCCAACCCCATCCGCGCCCGGCACAAACGGAAGATTGTTTCCGCTGCTGTAATGTTTTCCCGCTGCCTGCGCTCGCACGAGCTGTGTCAGTGAAGCGGCCTTTACCGCGATGACCACCTCATCCCCTTGCGCAGCAGGCTCACCGAAGTCCGCGTAGCGGGGCGGACCGCCAAAGCTATGAACGACGGCCGCTTTCACGATTTTCTCCCGTCGGGGCTCATCTTTAATTCAGTTTTAACACGAAGAGGCGAAGGGACGAAGGACACGAATAAATCCGATCAAGGCTGCCCACCGCTCATCTCCAGGTTTGTCCAGGTGAATGGTATACGAGCAACAAATAGATGCCATTATTCGTTGCGGCTATACTCATCGCAGCGCCAGACTCCTCATCAATGCACACAATCACCTTCATCGCCGGCGTGCTGTTGATCCTCGCGACGCTGCTCGACGGCTTCGAGACCGTCTTGCTCCCCAGGCGGATCAACCATCGCTTCCGCTATTCGCGATTGTACTACCGTAACAGCTGGCGGCTCTGGCGGGCGATTGCCGCGCGCATTCCCGCGGGACGCTGGCGCGAAGCGATGCTCAGCGTTTTCGGACCGCTGTCGCTCCTGGGGCTCTTCGGCTCCTGGATCGTGAGCCTGATTCTCGGCTTCACGCTTCTCCAGTGGTCGATCGCCTCGCTCATTCCCAGCGGCCAGCAAACCTCTGCTCACAGCACGTTTGACACCTACCTCTATTTCAGCGGCACGACCTACTTCACCCTGGGCCTGGGCGATGTGATCCCTTCCCCCGGGTTGTCCCGCGCGCTCACCGTCACGGAATCGGGACTGGGTTTTGGCTTCCTCGCCATCATCATCAGTTATCTCCCCGTTCTCTACCAGGCATTCTCCCGCCGCGAACTGACCATTTCTCTTTTGGACGCCCGCGCTGGTTCACCGCCAACGGGCGGCGAATTCCTCAGGCGCTTAGCCCGCGACAACCAGATCGACGTCGATAACGCATCGCTGCGAGAATGGGAGCGATGGTGCGCTGAATTGCTCGAGAGCCATCTGTCGTTTCCCGTGCTTGCGTTCTATCGCTCCCAGCACGCCAACCAATCCTGGCTCGCCGCAGTCGCCTCGATGCTTGATTCCTGCGCGATGCTCTTAACCCTGCTGCCGCGCGCCGAGTCTCACCAGGCGCGGCTCACCTTCGCGGTAGCGCGCCATGCCGTGGTGGATATCGCCCTGATCTTCGGCATCCGCCCGCCTCAAACCAAACAGGATCGCCTGCCCCCCGAAGCTACCGCCCAGTTCCACGAAATGCTGCAGCAAGTCGGCAAGCAGCCCGCCGATATTCCCCAGATCGAATCGCGCCTCAGCGAGCTTCGCGCCCTGTACGAACCCTTTCTTCAGGCTCTCGCCCGCCACTTCGTGCTCGTGCTGCCGCCGGTCATCACCGCCGATCGCATCGACGACAACTGGCAGCGCAGCGCCTGGATGCCCCGCACCCCCGGCCTGGGCAATCTCTCCTCCGGCAAATCCGGCGGAGATCATTTCGATTGAACCATCGCCCGTCGCCCAAAATCTCTGCTCTCTCCTTCAGCCAGGGCCGGCAGGCCCGGGACATGCGACGATCGAAAAATCACTACCGCACCACCAACGCTACGCTCGAAGATTCCAGGTTCGGCGATGACACACTCAACTTGAAATCGCCGCTGCTCTTGAGCGATTGGACATAAATCAACATCCGTCCCCGATACACGCTGTGCGCGAGCCCCTTATACCCCTCGGTGCTGTTCAAATTGCCATTTTC
>Ga0302324_100019721_pt1 | contig 13223 bp, 12 predicted proteins | sample Palsa_T0_1_FD_201949 | JGI IMG/M metagenome (GOLD analysis project Ga0302324, IMG submission 201949) | Peat permafrost microbial communities from Stordalen Mire near Abisko, Sweden - Palsa_T0_1 | ecosystem: Environmental > Terrestrial > Soil > Palsa > Peat permafrost | place: Sweden: Abisko...
GTGAACCTGGCGCGATGAACGTTTCGCATCCCGAAATCCTGGACGCAGTGCGGCGCGCATTGGCTGAAGATATCGGTTCCGGCGATATCACCACCAATCTTTGCGTTCCAGCAGACGCCATGGCTACGGGCCGGATGTTCGCGCGTCAATCCCTGACCCTGGCGGGCATCGAGCTTCTGCCGTTGATCTTCGCAGACTGTTCGGTGCGCCTGCATCACCGTTCCGGCGCGCGGCTCGACGCGGGGGTGGAGGCGGCTTGCGTGAGCGGACCCTGCCGGACGCAGCTCACTGGCGAGCGTACAGCGTTGAACTTCGTGCAGCGGCTGAGCGGCGTCGCCACTCTTACGAGCGCCTGCGTGCGCGCGGTGGAAGGGACCGGCTGCCGGGTTCTCGACACTCGCAAGACCACGCCCGGCTTGCGGCGTCTCGAAAAGATGGCGGCGTCAGCGGGCGGCGCGGTGAACCATCGGATGGGGCTATATGACGCGGTGCTAATTAAGAACAACCACATTGCCGCTGCGGGCGGCGTCCGATCGGCGCTGGAGCGTACTCGCCGTGGCGCGCCCCCTGAAATCGAAATCGAAATCGAGATCCGTACTCGCGCCGAACTCGACGAGGCGCTCTCCTGTGGCGCGGCCCATCTGCTGCTCGACAATCTCGCCCCCGACGATGCCAGGCAGTGGATCGCGTACATTGCCAGCCGGGCCACTGTCGAGCTATCCGGGGGCATTACGTTAGCCACGGTCCGTGCCTATGCCGAAACCGGGGCCGACTTCGTCTCCTGCGGTGCACTGACCCATTCCGCCCCGGCTGCCGACCTCAACTTTCGCCTCGATCCAGGATGAACGGTGTGGGATGGCGAGGCGGCTTCCCGGCTGCCACGTTGCCAGCAGCGCTCTGAATTCACGAGCCCTTTGAGTTACCACTTAGCGCCATGCGGGTACTGCCTCGCCATCCCGGGACTTTTACAGCTTTTTTACAGCCTGCCCACCGCCCAACCATTCAAATGGGCGAAAATGTACAGGTGACGTGTAACGGAGCAGGAGCATGCCGGGCACTACAATCCTCATAGTGGAAGATGCCACTACCTGGGCGACCACCCTGGAAATGGCATTCCTCGCCATACCGGACATCGCCGTAACCGTTCTGCCCACGGCCCAGGAAGCGTTGCGGCTGCTGGCCAGCGCGGATTGCTCCGTCAGCGCCGTGGTCACCGACCTGAACATGCCGCGCATGGACGGATTCGAATTCATCCAGCGGATTCGCGCCCAGCCGCGCCACCAACGGCTGCCCATTATCGTGGTCAGCGGCGATACGGATCCCGGCACGCCCGATCGCCTCGCCTCTATCGGCGCGAACGCTTTCTTCCCGAAACCATATTCGCCCGCCCAAGTGCGGCTCAAACTGGAGCAACTTATCGATGCAATGTCTGCCGATCGTTCCCCATAGCCGCGCCCGGCGCGTACTGCTGACCCTATTGGCGCCGGGTTTCCTGGCCTTCCACATGGCGGCCCAAAGCGCTTCCCCCGATCTAAGGCAAGTCGATCTTGGGCAAATTATGCAGCGGCTGGACCGCCTGGAAAAGCAGAACCAATCGCTAGAGGAAGAGGTTCACCAACTGCGCCAGGAACTGGCGGAAACCCGCGGCCAGCCGCCGCAAGCCGCGCCCTCACTCGATGAGAAGGTGGCGGTGGAGCAGAGCCGCGTCGAAGAACTGGCGCAGAGCAAGGTGGAGGCTTCCCAGCACTTCCCCATCCGGGTCACCGGCATGGCTCTGTTCAACGGCTTTCTTAACTCCCAAGGGAGCGGCGGGCAAGAGTACCCCACTTTCGCGTGGCCCGGACACCAGGCCACAGGCGGCGGGAGTTTCTATCAGACCACGATCGGCCTGGAATATTCCGGCCCGCAGATTATTGGCGGCGGCCAGGTGCACGGGAACGTCTATATGGATTTCGCGGGCGGCTCCGGCACGCCGCTGGATTTGGGATTCCGGCTGCGCACCGGCGAGATCGAAGTCGATTGGGCCAACCAAAGTATTATGGCGGGCCTGGAAAGCCCCATCTTCGCGCCGCGCGAGCCCACCTCGCTGGCGCAGGTCGAGTTCGCGCCTTTGTCCACAGCGGGCAACCTCTGGCTTTGGACCCCACAGGTGCGTTTCGAGCAAAAAATCCGCTTCACGGACCAAACCGGCGTACGCGCGCAGCTCGGCGCGGTGCAGACTTCCGAGATTACGCCTTACCAGCAGAGTTCCGCAGGCGCGCCGGTGCCGGAGCCTGCCCGGCCGGGACTGGAAGGCCGCTTCGAGTTCTACCATCGTTTCCAGGGCGGCGCGCAGGACGGCTCCCGCATTGAAATCGCGCCCGGCTTCCATACCAGCGTCACGCACGTCGGCGGCATGTCGGTTCCGTCCCATTTGTTCTCGCTCGACTGGTTTGCGAGTCCCATATCGAAGCTGGAATTCACCGGCGCATTTTTTAGCGGACAAAATGACGGCCCTGTTGGCGGCCTCGAGGGTTTCACGATCCTTCCCACGGGCGTCGCCATCCCGGTGCACACCCAGGGCGGATGGGGCCAGCTCACTTTTCTGGCGACTCCCCGCCTTTCGTTCCACTTTTTTTCCGGGCTGGAGAACGGCCGTGCCACGGACCTTGAGGCATACGCCATCGGCCGCAACTGGTTGTACGGCGCGAACCTCTTCTACCGCCTGGCGCCCAACGTGCTGCTCGGCGCGGAAGTTTCCCAGGCGCGGACCGATTATATTGATAGTAGCCTCCGATTGAACAATCACTATGATCTGGCTCTGGCGTATCTGTTTTAGCGGCCTCTGGCTCTTGCCGGCCTGGTGCGCCAGCGTGAAAGGCGCGGTGTTGCTGACCGATTCGCGCGACCCGGGTGTGCGCCGCAACAAGGACTTTTCCGGAGTGGTGCTGTGGCTGGAGTCCACCAATGGCGATCCACCGCTCAAAATCTCGTCGCGGCACTACCGGATGGAGCAGAAGGACAAGCATTTCAGGCCGCACGTATTGGCCATCCCGGTAGGCGCCACGGTGGACTTCCCGAATCGCGATCCCATCTTCCACAGCGTGTTTTCCAACTACGACGGTCAGGTTTTCGACTTGAACCTTTACCGGCCCAATACCAGCCGCGACGTGGTATTCAAACGGCCTGGCATTGTGCGCGTGTTTTGCAACATCCATCCAACCATGAGCGCGATAATCGCCGTGCTGGACACGCCCTGGTTCGCCGTTTCAGAGGCAGCGGGGGGCTTTGAGATTCACGACGTGCCGGCGGGCAATTACACGCTGCATGTCTTCCACGAAAGGGCCACGGACGAGACGCTGCACGCTTTAGTCGAGTCCGTCAGCGTGGAGAGCGCTGCGCCGCGGATGCTACAGGCTATCCGCATTTCGGAAACCGGTTATATCCCGGCGCCGCATAAGAACAAGTGGGAGAGGGACTATCCGCCGGCAAGCGACGACCAGCCGGCGTACCAGCCACATTAGCGATGATTGCAAGCTTCTCACGCCTGTCTCTGCTCTGGAAGATTCTGCTTTCCACTTCCGTGGCCATCACGCTGCTGTTCGCGCTGACCGGCTGGATCGTGCTGCGCAACGCCGTCCAGACCACTACCAGTACGATGGAAGACGAGGTGGGGGCCAGCTTTCAGGCCTACCAGTCGCTGTGGGAAGCGCGCGCCGGGCTGCTCGCTTCGGTGAGCCTGACCCTGAGCCAGATGTCCGATGTGCGCGCCGCCTTTGGCACCAAGGACCCCGCCACTATCCGCGACACGGCCAACGAGCTTTGGAAGAAGCTCGCGATCAAGAATGCCGTCTTCCTGGTGACGGACGCACCCGGCAGAGTCATTGCATCGGTGGGCGGAATGCCTGTCGCCGAACAGGATGTGCGCACCGCCGCGGCCCGCTTCCCGGAGCAGGTATCCGGCTTTCTGGTGCGCGGCGGGCACTTGTACCAGACGGTCTTCACGCCGGTCTACCTGGAGAACGTGCCGCAAAACGTGCTGGTGGCGGGATACGGCGTAGACAGCCTGGTGGCCAAGCAACTGAAGGCGGACACAGGCGGCAGCGAGTTCCTCTTCGTTTCCGGCGGCCAGCCGATCGCCTCTTCGCTGGATCCCGCGGCCGCCCGCCAGGTCGCCTACAGGCTGGTCGCGCATCCCGCACTCGAGCGTGTTTCCGGGGGCGGCATAGACTATGCCGCGCGCCCCACGCCGCTGTTGGACATCGAAGGCAAGCCCATCGGCAGTCTCTGGATTCTGCGCTCCTTCGCGACCGCCAGCGAACGGTTGGCCGCGCTCCAGCGCAATATCATTCTGCTTTGGCTGCTGGCCGTCGCCGCCACCCTGGGCATCACCTACGTGCTGGCGCGGCGGATCGTCGAGCCGCTAAAGGAACTGGACCGCGCGGCCGCCGAGGTCGCCAGGCAGAATTACGGCCACCGCGTGAAAGTGGTCAGCCAGGATGAACTGGGGCGCTTGGCCAGCACCTTCAACGCCATGTGCGCCTCCATCCAGCAGGCCCGTCAGGAGCTCATACGCCAGGAACGCATCTCCACCATCGGGCGCCTTTCCAGCTCCATCGTGCACGATCTGCGCAATCCATTGGCGGCGGTTTATGGAGGCTCCGAGATGCTGGTGGATGCCGAGCTCACGCCCCCGCAAGTGAAGCGTCTGGCCGGCAACATCTACCGCGCTTCGCGGCGCATCCAGGAATTGCTGCAAGACCTGCTGAACGTATCGCGCGGCAGCGCACGCGGCGCGGAGTTGTGCAAGCTGCGGGACGTGGCGGCGGCCGGCTGCGAGTCTCTGTTGGCTTTCGCCGAAGCGCAGCACGTCGAAGTACAGATTCGCATTGCGGACGAAATCGAACTGCCGCTGGAGCGCAACCGCATGGAGCGGGTCTTCTCCAACCTGGTGGGCAATGCGCTGGAAATGATGCCCGATGGCGGCCGGGTCCAGATCTCGGCCGCGGCCGAAGACGGATTCGTGGTGGCGGATGTGCGCGATACCGGCCCGGGCATCGCGCCCGAAATACGCGGTAGCCTGTTTGAGCCATTTGTGAGCGCCGGGAAGAAGAACGGGCTGGGGTTGGGCCTGGCGCTGTCCCGGCAAACGGTGCTTGACCATGGCGGCGACATGTGGGCGGAATTCGAGCCCGGGCACGGCGCCTGCTTCCGGCTGCGGCTGCCGGTGGCGGAGGTGGTGGCGGGGCGGATCTCGATATCTGCGCGGGTGCTGTAGCATCCGCGATCCCACGCATATCCGGAGGACGTTTCGCCCGAGGGACTGTCGATCTATCGGCGCGAGGAAGGCGAGCCGCCGGCGCTGGGATGCTTTCGGCAAGTTCTGCGAGCGTGGTGAGATACCTTACCGCATGCGCGCCTTCTCGGGCATCCCTGGTGCCACGATTGTTCTCGGATGTCAAGGCGGAGCCTTGGATAGCTAGAGTGTAGTGGGTCAGAAGTCCTTTAACATGGTCTCGGATTGGCGGCGCAATGCAGATCTTCCCGGCGCGGAGGAGTGGGGCGGTTGCTCCAACACGGCGCGTTGCCGATAAAGTAGGTGGTTCATTGAAAGGTACTTCACGGACGCTGATTTCGGCGGGTGCTTCGGGCGATGGAAGAAGAAGCAGCCAATGGCCTGGGATGGGTTGCAGGTGGCGCTGGCGGATTCCGAACGCGCAGCGGAAGGGTAGTGATCCGGTGGCTTTTCAGGAGTCCGCTGAGCCTTTGGTGGCCAAGCGGCGGTCGATACTGTCCAGCGCCACGAACTTTCCGCTCTTTGGCACAAACCCGCCCGCCCGCAGTTTCATCCAAGCCCGTTTGACTTTTTCCAGAATGTCCCTGGCTTTAGCCGTCCAAAGGTACGGCTTGGGCTTGCGGTTGTGTTCGTCAATGTACTCGCGAATGGCCTGTTGCAACGCGGCGACGCTGTGAAAAACGCCACGCCGGATGCGCTTCACCGTCACATCGCGGAAGAAGCGTTCGACCATGTTCAGCCAGAAGAACTGGTAGGGACCCAGTGCACGTGAAAGCGCTTGTGGCGCGCGAGCCACTGCTGCACCTCTGGAACTTTGTGGGCCGAGTAGTTGTCCATGATCAGATGGAGTTGCTTGTCGGACGGCGTGCGGCGGTCAATGAGTTTGAGAAAGCGAATCCAGTCCCAACGATTGTGGGTGGGCATGCAGACGTGGATCACGCTTCCGTCTTGGGTGTTCATGGCGGCAAACAGAGTAGTGGTTCCATGCCGCTTATAGTCGTGGGTCATAGTCCCACACGTCCCTTTTTCCAGGGCGAACCAGGCTGGGTGCGATCCAGAGCCTGGATCTGACATTTTTCGTCAACGGACAGAATGATGGCATTGTCCGGAGGGTGCAGGTAGCCGGAATTGGGTACACTGGGTAGACACCCTACCAACTATTTGGTTAGCAGCTTGCGGTTACCCTGGTCTGCCCGGGATCGAGGGGCGTTCCCTGGCCCGAAATCGAGTAGGACGCACGGGAAACGAAACTAGGCCGAACGCGAGGTGACCCTTCGAAACCGTGGCCGGCATGTTAGCCGAAGGGCGGCATTTCAGCGGCCAAACACCCGTGGTGAGCCATATCACAAAACAGGTAGCATGCGCGAATCGAGTGGTGGCCGTGTTGCTGGAAGACTATCGAGGAGGGACAAGATGTCTCAACAGGCGAGTAAGTGTGCTCATCCGGCTTGTCGATGCCCGGCTGCTCCAGATAGCAAATATTGCAGTCAATATTGCAAAGATGCCGCGGGCACCACGGAAATCTCCTGCAACTGCGACCATGCGGGTTGCGCGTTGGATGAGGGACGCCAGCACGCTGGTAGCCGGATAGCATAAGGTCAGTTCGCGCTATCCGCCGCCCCGCTGCTGGCTGGCGTGCCGGCGAACGCGCCCCTGCCGGTGACAACGTAGCAGTACGGGCCGGCGCGCACCGGGACCAATCTCGAAGAAGCTGTGCTGACGGTCCCGGAACGTGAATAAGCGCCCACTTCTGGAGGTTGGCAGCGTTTCGGTGGATGGCGCCATTACGTCCAGCCTTTGCCCGCGGTGGACATCCCGGGGAAGGGTGTGCACGATCTGGCCCTGGTGGCCACCGAGCGCGAGTGCGACCGCTGCGCTATTGTAGTCAGTTTCCTCAAGAGCCGGTTCGAAGGTCCGTCCGGTTCAGGCAAGACGGAACTTGCACGGGTCGTCCGAGGCGCTCCGCATCTATGATCTCAGCCATTTCGCAGCGTCGACCCTAACCAGCGCCGGGGTCGAGGACAATATCATTGGCCTGCTGACTGGGCACAAGAGCCGGGAATTGCCGCTAACAGCATCTCCGGGAATAGCAGAAGCGGAAAACGGTCGATTTGATTGCAACGGGCGCTAAAGGAAGCCGGCAAGGCTGAAAAGAAGTAATCTAGTCCACGCCTACTTCACGCGGGCAAAAAGCAGCCCAAGCCGAAAAAGCTAAATGTTGAAAAAGAATGGCGGGGACGACGGGGCTCGAACCCGCGACCTCCGACGTGACAGGCCGGCGCTCTAACCAACTGAGCTACGTCCCCGCAGTGACGTGAACCCTTCCATACTAGCATGCCCGTCATGGGCTTGCATACAGGCTCGCCGCGCGCGCGCGGTCGGCCTCGGAAATTCCCGCGTGCGTCCGGATATCCGGCCGCTCTTTCAACATCCGGCGATACCGGTTGAAATACGCCAGCACATCGCCGCCGTATTGGAAGCTGTACATGATGTCGGCGAAACTCGCGGTGTGCTCGAGGCCAATGCCATGACCGGTTTCGTGCAGGCAAGTCAGGTATACGATCGTATCGCGAAACAGCTTATCGTTTCGCGCGGCGTCCGCGATTTGCGGTCCGAGTTGGGCCGGATCGGGCTGCACTTCGATCGAGGCTCCGCGCTGGCCGTTGATGTATATCGGCCGTGCCTCGCCATAAAGCTGAGGCCTTTCGCCCAGCCAGTAAATGCGCACGCGCGCCTCGTTCTGGCTGCCGGCCGGCACGAATCGCAATCCGGGCCCAGCCGCTTTCTGCCAGGCTTCGAGCGCCCAGAGAGCCAGTTCGGGATCGGCCGCCTCGCAGCCGGAACGCGCCGCCACATCTTGCGTGCAAGGCTGTATCCAATAGGTGTACACTTCCGCCGCCGGCAGCAACGCCGCCGCCATCGCCCACAGCAGGCACGCCGCGCCAAGTCCTTGGATCGAGCGGAACATACAGTTACTCGCATGGTAGCGCCCAGATTAATACAGTGTTTAGGATCTCTATATCATGCTATAATACGAGCCAGAATCGGAGGAGATTCCCTTGTTAGAACTAGCCAAAACCGTGCACCGCTTCGGCCTGCCCTACATGCTGCATTTGCAGAAGACTTACCGCACCGGTTGGGATGAGATGATTCGCGGTTATCTCGAAACCACCACCATGCAGGCGCTGCTCAACGTCGGCCTGATCGATGAAATGCAGAAGCAGCCCAGCGTGGATATCGATGAATTCGCGGCCCGCGCGAACCTGGAGCCGGCCGTGCTCCAACCCCTGTGCGAAGCCTTCTATTGTCTGGGTCTGTTCGAAAGGAACACCGCGGGTTATTCGCTCTCCGAAAAGGGACGCAGCGTCGTCGAAGTGATGCGCGGATGGCTGGACGTCTGCTACGGATATGGCGAGGTATTCCATTCGCTCGAGCCCCTGCTGCGGAAGGAAAAGGTCTACGGCCGGGACCTATACCGCCGCTCCGATTTTGTAGCGCGCGGCAGCGGTGAGATGGAGAACCTGCTCTTCTTCCCCATGGTGAACGACATCATTATCGCCAACGGCTACAAGCGCGTGCTCGATCTGGGGTGCGGCGATGGGACATTCCTGCGCATTCTCTGCAGGTTGAATTCTGAAGTGGAGTGCTTTGGCATCGATCTGGCGCCGGCTGCCGTCGCGGAGGGCGACCGCGTACTTCGCGAAACAGGCCTTCAGGACAGGGTTCATCTGCAGGCTCTGGACATCTCCAAGATCGGCCAGGCCGGCCTTCCCGCCATTGACGCGGCCACCGTGTTCTTCGTGCTCCACGAATTGCTCTATTTCGGCGAAGACGTCCTGTTGAATTTCCTGCAGGACTTCCGCCGCCTCTTTCCGGGCACGCCGCTGATCGCGTTCGAAGCTGTACGGCCTCCCGTCGAGGAACTCCGCCGGCATCCCGGCATCTCGGTCTACTACTTCCTCTATCACGACCTCACGCAGCAAAAGCCGGTCGACGCGGACACCTGGAAACAACTGTTCCGGAAGGCGGGTTTCGAATCGATCGAGGAACGCCAGTTGGATTTCGCAAAGGCCGCGATCTACATCCTGAAATAGCGTGGTGCTGAAATAGATGGCACGCCTGCTTTTCATGGTCTGGCCCTTTCCGACCCACTTGCATCCGTTTATGGCCCTGGCCTTGGAAGCCCGTGCGCAGGGTCACGAAGTCGCTTTCTACAGCGGCGGTGCGGCAGTACCCGTTCTTGCGCGCGAGGGCTTCCGCTGTTTTCCGTTTCGCGAAGTGGACTGGGGCCGCGTGGCGCAGACGGTAGACGATCTGATCGCCGGACGCAAGCGGCCGTCTCAGACACGGCGGCTGTGGCCCAGGTTTCTGGTCGAAACCGTGCCCGCGCAACTTCGCGACCTGGAGGCGGTACTAGCCGGCTGGCCAGCCGACGCGCTGGTCTGCGACATCGCCATGTGGGCGCCGATTCTGATTCTGCGCGAACGCATCGATATCCCCATCATCGCCTTCTCGCACGTAGCCCATTGTATTCTGCCCGGACCCGATGGCCCCATTCAGGGGACCGCCTTGCCGCGCAACCGGCACGGCTGGACAGAGTTCTACGCGCGGATGGCTGCAAGCGCCGCGAACCTGGTCACTGCCCGCACGCGAAGGCGGGCGAACGCATTGCGCCGCGAATTCGGCCTCGCCCCACTTGAGATGGGCGTCAATGCGTTCACCGGCGCGTTGCCGCTCTACCTGGTTCCCAGCGCGCCTGAGTTCGACAATTGCCGGCGCGATCTTCCACCCTCGGTACGCTACGTGGGGCCCTGCTTGTGGGACAAGCACGCAGACGACCCGGCGCCCGACTGGCTTGAGCAGATGCTTAAACAGATGCTTGAGCAGATTCCCCGACATCGCTCCGTGGTGGTAGTGGATGAGGGCGGGCTGTACGAACACGAGCCGCGCGTGCTGCAAATGGCCGCCCGCGGATTGGCCGGTCTTCCGCTGACGGTGGTTCTGTTAGCTGGAGAGGGCGGCGCCACTGCCGGGCTCGACTTAGGACCGTTGGCGCCCAACGTGATACTGCAGCCGCATGCGCCGCTCAGCGGCATTCTTCCCCTTGCGGACGCGTTGATTACCAATGGGAACTCCGAGTCCGTGCTGGCTGCCCTGCAGGCGGGCCTTCCGGCCGTCGTGCTGCCATCCATTTGGGACCAGGCTGAAATGGCTTGGCGCGTGGCGGAAACCGGTGTCGGCTTGCGCGTCTCGCCATGGCGGGCGACCCCGGCACGATTGCAGCGGGCTGTGCTCCGCTTGCTCGACGAGCCATCCTTTCGCGATAACGCCGTTAAGATGGGCGCCGCATTGGCGTGCTGCGGAGGCCCCGCTCGCGCCGTCGCGCTGATTGACGAACTGGCCGGCCGCGCGTCGCGGGCGAATGCCCTATAGCGACGCCCCCATGGCGCGCTCCTCTTGCAAGGCGACTTTGGGGAAACTGCCGATGGGCGCGGCCGGTTTCAGAAATTGTTGGATGTGCCCGGTCAGCAACTCGGGCTGTTCGAGCGGGCCGAAATGCTCGCCGCCCGGCAACAGCACCGGCTTGCAGTTGGGCAGCGCCTGGTGCAGGAAATCATAGGAGCTGATGAAGTGCGAATCGCGGCCGTAGACCAACAGCGTGGGCGTCTGGATGGTGCGCACGGCGTCCAGAGTCATGTCGCCCACCACTTCGTAGTCCTTCAACAGCGTGGTATTGCGGATCAGGTGCAGCAGCGGCTCGCGATTGCGCGGCAGCCCGCGCGCCGGGCCGTAAAACTTGGGGGTTTCCAGGCTAAGCTGCAACAGGAACTCGGCATCCGTGCGCTTGTCTTCGGGGACGTGGATGCCCACTTCTTCCAGTTTGGCCACCCAGGCCGCCCAGCCGATCCAATCCTTGTCGTTGCGCAGGTGCACCAGGGCCGCCAGGCCGGGCTCCAGCGCGACCAATTTGGCTACGCGCTCGGGGTAGAGCAGGCTGAAATACATGGCGATGTCGGCGCCGAAGCTATGGCCCACCAGGATGGGGCGCTCGATGCCCATTTCATCCAGGAAGCAGCGCAGATCCTCGGCCATATCGGCGGCGGTGTAGCCGGCAGGAGTTACGTCGCTGTAGCCGTGGCCCCGCAGGTCGTAGGTGGTGACACGGTGCTCGCGGCGCAGGATAGGCGCCATATAGAGGTGCCAGACGGCCAGATTGCCGAGGAAGCCGTGGAGCATGACAACATCCGGGCCCATGCCGATGGTGATGTAGTGTAGGTCTATTCCGTTAGCTTTTATTTTTGGCATTCTCTAAACGTCCGTGCGTGACAGTAGAACAATGGTACATCACAATAGAGACACTAACAACAGTGCGGAACAGCACTGCGTAGTACTTTGGCTGCATTCACTCGCTATGTTCCCGCTAAACTATTGTCTGTAGGGCGGCGGAGCCGGATAGGACGAGTAGTACTTCTGCGCTAAACTCGATATGGAGCGCGCCATGGCCCGCAAAAAGCAGACTTTCGACATAAAAAAAGAAGTGCGCAAGCTGGCGCGCGATCGGGTCGGTACGGTGCCATCGTCACGGACTATCCTGCCCAAGCCCCGGCGCAAGAAGCCGAAACACAAGAAGCCCATCGCTATCGAAGAAGACACACCCAGCTAGAATGGCCGAGTCACTGTGTCACATGAAGTAGTCTTTGACCTTGCCCAATAGACTCTTTTCCGAGGGCTGATTTTCTGCCGGCAGCGTGTCACGCAACTGCTCGAAGAGTTTGCGCTGTTCGCGGGTCAGCTTCGACGGCACCTTCACGTCGATGTGCACGTGGATGTCGCCGCGCCCGCCGCCATTCACCGATGGCACGCCCAGATGCCGCAGGCGGAACTCCGCGCCGTTCTGGGTGCCTTCCGGGATGCGCAGGCGATAGGGTTCTTCGAGCGTCGGTACTTCGATTTCCGCGCCCAACGCGGCTTGTCCCACGTTGACCGGGATAGTGCAGTGCAGATCGTTGCCCTGGCGGTCGAAAAAGGCGTGCTCTTTGACCTTCAGGACCACGTACAGATCGCCGGCAGGGCCGCCGTTCGCCCCGGGCTGGCCTTCCTGGGACAGCCGCAAGCGGTTGCCGTCGTCGACGCCCGGCGGAATATTGACCTTGAGCTTGCGCACTACCTGGCGATAACCTTGGCCGTGGCATTGCCGGCAAGCATTCCGCACGATTTGGCCGTTCCCGCCGCAGGTGTGGCAGGTGCGCCGCACCGATAGAAAACTCTGCTGATACAGGATCTGCCCTTTGCCGTTGCAGGTCGGGCAAGTGGTGGACCCGCTGCCCGGTTCCGCGCCCGTGGCGCGGCAGCGGTCGCAAGCTTCCATGCGCGGCGCCTGAATCTCCGCGGTCATGCCGAACACCGCGTCTTCGAAACCGATTTCAAGGTCGTAGCGCAGATCCTCGCCGCGCTGCGCGCGGTTGCGCCGGCTGCGGCCCCCACCGCCGAACAGATCGCCGAATCCGAAGAAATCGCCCAGGATATCGCTGAAATCCGAAAATGCGCTGGGGTCGAAGCCCTGCGCGGCGGCACCCTGTACACCGGCATGGCCATAGCGGTCGTAGGCTGCCCGCTTTTGCCCATCGCTCAGCACGCTGTAGGCTTCGGCGGCCTCTTTGAACTTCTCTTCCGCGTCCGGATTGTCGGGGTTGCGGTCCGGGTGATGCTGCAGCGCCAGCTTCCGATAGGCCGACTTCACCTGCAAGTCGTCCGAGTCCCGGCCAATGCCGAGGATTTCGTAATAGTCTCTTTTCGCCACGGGAAATTAAGGGATCGTTACGGCCGTACGGCGACCTTCACCATAGCCGGCCGCAAAAGCTTTCCTTTAAAATTATATCCGCTCTGATATTCTTCGAGCACGGTCTGGTCCGGCAATTCTTCCGATTGGACGCGGTCGACAGCCTGA
>Ga0302324_100019722_pt1 | contig 13222 bp, 10 predicted proteins | sample Palsa_T0_1_FD_201949 | JGI IMG/M metagenome (GOLD analysis project Ga0302324, IMG submission 201949) | Peat permafrost microbial communities from Stordalen Mire near Abisko, Sweden - Palsa_T0_1 | ecosystem: Environmental > Terrestrial > Soil > Palsa > Peat permafrost | place: Sweden: Abisko...
GCCCCACCCGCATCCACCGCCGATTCCGCCCGTTCCGCAAACACATCCTCGGACAGGCCCAGCTCGGGGACGTCGTCGAGGTCTCCGGTGGGCGGCTCGATCGGCCGAACCGGGAGCACCTGATCCTCGACGCGCTTGACGGACAGGGACAGCCGCCTGCGCTCTGAGTCGATCTCGAGGATCTTGACGCGGACCTCGTCGCCCGGCTGGATGATCTCGCGCGGGTTCTCGACATGCTGCTGCGAGAGCTCGGAGATGTGGACCAGGCCCTCGACGCCGTCGAGGATCTCGACGAAGGCCCCGAAGGTCACGACCTTGGTCACCGTGCCCTCGAGCTCGTCGCCGATGTTGTAGGTGTCGATCACGCGCTGCCACGGATCCTCTTGCGTCTGCTTGAGACCGAGGGAGATTCGCTGCCGTTGGCGATCGATATCGAGGACCTTGACGCTCACGGCGTCGCCGATGTTGAGGATCTCGCTCGGGTGGTTCACGTGCGACCACGACAGCTCGGAGATGTGGATCAAGCCGTCGATCCCGTCCAGATCGACGAAGGCGCCGAAGTCGACGATGTTCGAGATCGTGCCCTCCACGACCTGGCCAGGCTGGAGTCGGTCAAGGATGCGCTCACGGTCCTCCTTGCGCTGCTCTTCGAGCACGGCACGGCGCGAGAGAACTACGTTGTTGCGCGAGCGGTTGAGCTCGATGACCTTGCACTCGATCGTCTGGTCGAGGTACTCGTCGAGGTTGGGGACGCGCCGGATATCGACCAGCGAGGCGGGCAGGAAGCCGCGCACCCCGAGGTCGATGATCAGGCCGCCCTTGACTACCTCGATCACGCGCCCGTCGACCGGCTCGCCGGACTCGGCCGCCGCTTCGATCTTGCGCCACGCGCGCTCGAACCGCGCACGCTTCTTGGAGAGGATGAGCCGACCGTCCTGATCCTCCTTGGTGAGGACGAGCGCGTCGACCTCCTCGCCGAGCTCGACCTCGTCATGCGGGTCGACAGACTTGCGGATCGACAGCTCGCCCGCGGGGATGACACCCTCGGACTTGTAGCCGATGTCGACGAGGACCTCGTCGTTGTCGATACGCACGACGTTGCCGGTGACGACATCGCCTTCCTGGAAGGGGTGCAGGGTGGCGTCGTAATTGGGGACTATCTGCCCGTTGATCTCGAGCAGCAGCCCGTCCGAGTCGGGGACGATCTTGGCGTCGGGAAGCTCGGAGAGGGATAGCATTGCGGTTGTAGGAGACATGAGCCGATGAGGTTACAACCCCTCGGCCGTCTCGTGGTTCCCGCCCCCGTCCCCATCGCCGCTCGCGGGCCGGCCGCACCGCCCGCGACCGCGACCGTCGCGCGGCTCTCTGCGGCTCGGCCGCGCCCTATCATCACCGGCATGCCGACACGGGCCACGAAGCGCGGTCGCGAGCGCACGCCGCTGCAGCGCGACTGCGACGTGCTCATCTGCGGCGCGAGCTTCGCCGGCCTCGCGGTCGCCCGCGAGCTCGCGGGTATCGGCGCGGACGTCCTCGTCGTGGACCGCTACGAGATCGGCGAGCGCCAGACGTCCGCCTGCGGCATTCCGACCGCGTGGCTGCGCGCGCTCGCGCTCGAAGAGTCGTTGCAGCAGACCTTCGGAGAGCTCGTCATCCACACCCCGCACAGCACCGTCCGCTACGACCTCCCGTGGACCTTCTCGACCTTCGACTACCGGACCCTGTGCGGCCTGCTCGCCGGGATGGGAACGTTCGAGTTCGAGACCGCCAAGGTTGACGGCCGCACCGGTGACACGGTCCACACCGACCGCGGCGACATCAAGGCACCCCTGATCGTCGACGCGCTCGGCTGGCGGCGGGTGCTGGGGGTGGGAGAGAACATCCAACCGCCGGACGCCCTGCTCTCACGCGGACTCGAGGTGCATCCCTTCGGGTCGGGCGAGGACCTCGAGGTATGGATCGACCGCTCCTACGTACCTGCCGGATACGGCTGGAGCTTTCCCGCCGACGGCGAGGTGCGTATCGGGATCGGGTCATTCGATCCTCGCCATCACGTCCGCGAGCCCACCGAGCGCCTCGCCGCCGATCTCCACGCGGACAGGGTCCGCTACCAGGGGAACTGGATCCCGCATGCGCTACGCGACGCCACTGAAGACGGCGTCTTCTTCGTCGGCGACTCGGCCGGCCACTGCCTGCCGCTGACGGCGGAGGGGATCCGCACCGCGCTGTACTTCGGGATCGCCTGCGGCCGGGAGCTGCGCCGCGTGATCGAGGGTGAGCAGAGCCGCGAGCGCGCGCTCGCCCGCTACCACGACTTCTCGGCCCAGCACGCGCTCGCCTTCCGGTGGATGCTCCGCGTCCAGCGCCTCGTGCCCCGCGTGGCACCGCGCCTCCTCGCCCCCTCGCTGCGGACCATGGGCACCAAGCGCTTCGTCGACTGGTCCTTCAACCACTATTTGAACGTCGCCCACCCGAGCTTCGTCGCCGGCGGCGGCGCGCCGCGCACGAGGCACGTGCCCAGCGCGGGCGCGGCGGCGTAGGCGGGGCGGGCGGGGGCGCCGGGGCGGGGCGGCTCAAGCGGGGCCGGACCGCGAAAGGGCCTGGCCGAGGACCGGATCGCACGTCGCATACGTAGTCTAGGCATGCTGATCGATTGGATGGGTCGCAGCGGTGCTCGTGCCGTTCTCCTCGTCGCGCTGCTCGCCGGCTGCGGCGGCGCGTCGCACCACGTGGGCGGGTCGCGTCATGTGCCCGGCGCCGGCCGGCCGGCCGACTCGGCCCTTGCTCCACCTTCGGTGGGGCGGCACGTTGGGAGCGCGAGTTGCCGCCTGCTGCCCTTGGCACGGGTGCCGTTTGCGGGGGAGACGGGGGTGTACCGTGCGGGTCCCTTGACCCTTGTCGCTGGTGAGGACCTCGCCCAGCAGTCTTCCGGCTCGCTCGCGAGCGTGTCGGGCGTCGACACTATCGCCGTCCTGACCGGTAATCGGCCCGCGAGTCTCATGGTCGATCCGAGATCCGCGGGCCGTTTCTCGCTGCAGTTCACGGATCCGACGTCGGCCTGGCAGGCCGCCAACGGCGAGGGCGCGGTTCGCTTCCCTGCCTGCGGTCAGCGCATACATCGCTTCATGGGCGGGATCACCTTCCGCGGGCAAGGGTGTGTGCTGCTGTGGGTCCGGCCAGCCGGTCACACGCCGGTCCCGATGCTGATCCCGATCGGTGACACCCTGCGAGGGTGTCCAGCCGAACAGTCGAGGCGAACGCTAGGGTCAGCGGCGGAGCCGTTCCTCGGAGTCGCGTGCCATCCGGCGAACTCGATCCAATGCGGCCGCGTCGGCGTCGGTGTCACGTTGAAAGCAACCGCCGCGCTGGTCACGGTCGAGATCGCCGGCCAGCTCGTGACGCTAACGCCCCCAGACCCGCCCAGCGATCTCTGGTCCGGCTACCTGTACGAGGCCGACCTCACCCACGGACCGCTGGGTGTCCACCGTCCTGCTGGCCAGAAGCTGTGGTTCGGTGAACCGGCGGTGACTCCACGCGTACGGCTAACCGTGTACTTCGCCGATGGCCGCGTCGCCTCCCGGGAGTTCGCGGACTTCCTACACCCCGGGTTCGGGTGAGGTCCAGCCACCGAACCACTCCGCGACCGGTCTTTACCCCGGGGGGCGCGCTCGCCGAACTCACGGCCATGGTCCCCCCTACTTGGCCGCCAGCCAGTCCACCCCCACCCCCGACTCCACGGCCAGGGCTGGATCGAGCTCGTACGCCCCCTCCATCGCCTGGGCCACGATCTCCCTGACCCGCTCGGCTTCCGACGCCGGGCCCTCGAGCAGGAGCTCGTCATGGATCTGGAGGATCAACCGCGTCTCCAGACCCTCCTCGGTCAACGCGCGATCCACGTGGACCATGGCGATCTTCATGATGTCGGCCGCCGTCCCCTGGATGACCATGTTGACCGCGAAGCGCTCGCCCTGCTTGCGCAGCTCCCAACGACGCGCCCGCAGCTCGGGCACCTGGCGACGGCGGCCGAACAGGGTCGAGACGTAGCCGTGCTCGGTGCCCTGGACGATCGTCTCCTCGATGAACCGCCCCACCGCGGGAAAGCCGGCGAGGTAGCGCTGGATGAACTCGTCGGCCTCGGAGTGGGGGATGTCGAGCCGGTCGGCCATCCCGTAAGCCGAGAGGCCGTAGACGATTCCGTAGTTGATCATCTTCGCCTTGGAGCGCATAGCGGGGTCGATCTGGTCGGGGGTGACGCCGAAGACCCGGCACGCGGTCGCCGTGTGGACATCCTCGCCGCGGCGGAAGATCTCCTTCAGCACATCCTCCCCGGCGATGTGCGCGAGCAGCCGCAGCTCGACCTGGGAGTAGTCGGCCGAGACGAGTAGGTGCCCGGGCTCGGCGACGAAGCAGGCTCGGATCTCCCTCCCCAGCGGAGTTCTGATGGGGATGTTCTGCAGGTTGGGATTGTTCGAGGACAGCCGCCCGGTCGTCGCCGCCGTTTGATTCAGGGTCGTGTGAATCCGGCCGTCCTCGGCGATGAGCTCGGGCAGTGCGTCCAAGTAGGTCTGGGCGAGCTTGGTCAGCTCGCGCCAGCGCTCGATCTTGGGGATGATCAGGTGCTCTTCCCGGATCGCCTGGAGGACGCGCGCGTCTGTCGAGTAGCCGGTCTTGCCCCGGCGCTTGCGCGAGAGGCTGAGCTTGCCGAAGAGGATCTCCTCGAGCTGCTTGGGCGAACCGAGGGTGAACTCCTCGCCGGCGAGCTCGAAGATCTCGCTTTCGAGCTCGTCGGCCTCCTCCTTGACCCGGCCGGAGATCTCGGCGAGGCGCTCGGTATCGAGCTTGAGCCCGGCCGTCTCCATACCCCGCAGGATCCTCACCAGCGGCAGCTCCACGTCGTTAAAAAGGTCGGTCAGTCCCCGCCCCCGGATCTCCTCGCGCTGCCATCCCGCGAGCGCGTGCACGAGCAGAGCATCGGCGGCGGCCTCGTCGTCGACCTCGGCGGCGACGCCGAAGCCGCGTTCCTCGCACAGCTCCCGGAAGGGGTACGCGCGCCGAGCGGGCTCGAGCAGGTAGGCGCCGATCTCGGTGTCGTGCGCGAGCACGGCGGGCACGGCTCCCAGCGCCTTGGCGTCGTGGGCGATCACCGGGCGGTCACCGGCAGCCGCGACGAGCTCTTCGGGCGCCGAGCACGTCCCCGCGTGGACCTCCGCCCCACCCCCGTAGACGCCGAAGCGCCACGTCGGGTCGGCGGCGAAGAGCTGGTCGTCGGGGACCTCGGGGGGGCGCATGGCGATCGCGAGCTGTCGCCCCGGCATCCGCGCCACGTCCGCGACCGTGCCCTCACGCACCCTGGCGCTGAGGAGAGCGCTCTCGGACCCGCCCCCCCTAGGGGCCGGCGCCGCCGCATCGGGAGAGCCCAGTGCCTCCTCGAGCCGCCTCAGCGGGTCGCGGAGCTCGAACTCGCGGAACACCTCGCGCAACCGCGAGCGGTCAGGTGGCTCAGAGACAAACTCCTGCACGTCGAGATCCAGCGGGATGTCCCGCTTGGCCGTCGCGAGCTGCTTGGACAGCCTCGCATTCTCGGCATGCTCGGTCAGGTTCTGCTTGCGCTTCGCACCCGAGATCTCATCCACGTGCGCGAGGACGGCCTCGAGCGAGCCGAAGCGCTGGAGCAGGTCGGCCGCGGTCTTATCGCCGATTCCCGGTACGCCGGGAATGTTGTCGCTGGTGTCGCCCTTCAGGCCGATGAAGTCGGGTACGAGCTCGGGCGGTATGCCGTAGCGGTCGACCACGCCTTCGCGGTCGTAGACGCGCGTATCGGTGATCCCCCGCGAAGTCGTCATGATCCTGACCTCGTCGTCCACGAGCTGGTAGGCGTCACGGTCGCCGGTGACCACCATGACGGGGATCGAGGCGGCCTTCGCCTGCTCGGCGATCGACGCGATCACGTCGTCGGCCTCATAGCCCTCGACGGACAGGTTGCGGTAGCCGAAGGCCTCCACGAGCGGCGCGAGGTGCGGCCACTGCTCCTTGAGCAGATCGGGGCGCGAGCTGCGCTGGGCCTTGTACTCCTGGTAGATCTCCTTGCGCCCGGACGAGCCGGCGTCCCATACGACGACCGTCGCCTTCGGCCCGTAGTCGGTGAGGATCTTCACCAGCATCGAGGCGAACCCGAAGATCGCGTTGGTCGGCACTCCGGTGGAGGTCGCGATCGATTCGGGCAGCGCGAAGAACGCCCGGTAGGCGAGGCTGTTGCCGTCGATCAGGAAGAGCTCATCGGCCATCTAACGGAGGTTAGATGGCCGTCCGGAGGACCGGCGGTAGAGTCGAGCAAGTGATCCGACGCGACCTCCGGCCCGAACTCCTCTACCCATGAGAATCACCATCACCGGCGCCACCGGGCTCGTCGGCTCGCGCCTCGTAGCCGCCCTGAAGGGCCGCGGCGACGAGGTCACCGCGCTCTCGCGCGATCCTGTGCGCGCGACGGAGCGGCTCGGCGTTTCCGCCGAGCGATGGGATCCCCTCGCCGCTCCTGCCCCGGCCGAGGCGCTCGCCGGACGCGAGGGCGTGATCCACTTGGCCGGCGAGCCGGTGGCCCAGCGCTGGAGCGAGGAAGCGCGCGAGCGGATTCGCTCGAGCCGGGTACAGGGCACATCCAACCTGGTGGCGGGCCTCGAGGCCGCCGATCCTCGGCCGCGAGTGCTCGTGAGCGCGTCGGCCTCGGGTATCTACGGCGACCGCGGGCCGGAGGAGCTCGACGAGGAGTCCTCGACTGGCGAGGACTTCCTGGCCGAGGTGTGCGCCGGGTGGGAGGCCGCCGCGGAGAAGGCGGAGAGGCTCGGGCTTCGCGTGACCGAAATCCGCACGGGGATCGTTCTCGACGCCGGGGGTGGCGCGCTGGCGAAGATGCTGCCGCCCTTTCGACTGGGCGTCGGCGGGCCGGTGGCCGGAGGGCACCAGTACATGTCGTGGATCCATGTCGACGACCTCGTTGGCATGTACCTGGCCGCCCTCGATGGTGAGGACTGGAGCGGTCCCGTCAACGGCTGCGCGCCTGGCGCGGTGACGAACGCCGAGTTCTCGCACGCGCTCGGGCGCGCGCTGCACCGGCCGGCCGTCCTGCCCGTGCCCGGGCTCGCGCTGCGCGCCATGTACGGCGAGATGGCGTCGATCGTCACCGGCGGCCAGCGCATGGTCCCGGCGCGCGCGCAGGCGCGCGGGTACCGGTGGGGGCACGACGACCTGGACCAGGCGCTGCGCTCGACGCTCTCGGACTGAGGAGCCCGTCCACCCCCAGCGCCAGCGCGAGCGTCCCGCGAGGCTCCTTGTCGCTTAAGCGCACCCCCCCTGGGCTGGGCCGCTCCCGCGCTGGCCTAGCCGCGAGAGCGCCCGTCAGCCCCGAACGCGCGCCATGCCGGGCGCCCGCGCGCCGCCCGCTACTCCCGCCGAGCGCGGCGGCGGGGAAGCGGCCCGTCGACCTTCCAGCGCGAGCCGGGACGGCCGGGCAGCAGAAGGACGATCAGCAGCCCGACCGCGCTCAGCAGCAGTCCGAAGGTCAGGCCCACGCGCTCGCCGTAGCCCTTTCGGTCCGTCACCCAGGAGCCGATGGCGGCGGACAGCAGCCATACGAAGAGCAGGTAGAGCCCCGTCGCTCCGATCTGGCCGTTGACGGCGAAGACGGTCATGTCCCCAGATACGCTCGCTGGACCTCGGGGTCGTCGCGCAGCGCAGCCGAGGCGTTGGCGAGCACGACGCGACCCGTCTCGAGCACGTAGCCGCGCTTGGCGATATCGAGCGCGTAGTTCGCGTTCTGCTCGACGAGCAGGATCGCCACCCCGGAGCGGTTGATCTCGCCGATCGTGCCGTAGATCCGCTGGACGAGAATGGGAGCGATGCCCATCGAGGGCTCGTCGAGCATGAGCAGCCGCGGCCTCGCCATCAGCGCGCGGCCGATGGCGAGCATCTGCTGCTCGCCGCCCGACATCGTGCCGGCCTTCTGGCGCTCGCGCTCCTGCAGCCGGGGAAAGAGCTCGAACACGCGGTCGAGATCCTCGGCCACCTCGGGGCCGCGGCGGCGGTAGGCGCCTAGGTCGAGGTTCTCACGCACGGTCATGCGAGCAAAGCAGTGGCGGCCCTCGGGCGCGAGCGCGATCCCAAAGCTGACGATCTCGTGCGCCGGCGTGCGCGTGATCTCCTCGCCGCCGAAGGTGATCGTGCCCGAGCTGGCGGGAGTGAGGCCGGAGATCGACCTCAGAGTCGTCGACTTCCCCGCGCCGTTGGAGCCGATCAGCGTCACCACCTCGCCCTCCTCGACGGTCAGCGAGACGCCCTTGAGCGCCTCGATCGAGCCGTAGCGCGTGTGGATATCTGAGACCTCGAGGAGCGCCATCAGTCCTGCTTCCCGAGGTACGCCTCGATCACCCGTGGCTCGGCGCGCACCTGCGCCGGAGGTCCCTCGGCGATCTTCTCGCCGTGGTCGAGCACGGTGACCCGCTCCGAGACATCCATGACGACCTTCATGTCGTGCTCGATGAGCAGAATCGTCAGCTTCAGCTCATCGCGGAGCTTGCGCATGAAGTCGGTCAGGGCCAGGGACTCCTGGGGATTCATCCCGGCGGTTGGCTCGTCGAGCAGGAGGACCGTCGGATCTGACGCCAGCGCGCGGGCGATCTCGACCCGCCGTTGGTCGCCGTAGGAGAGATGGATTGCGAGCTGGCCGAAGACCTCCTGACGCAAGCCGACGTAGGCCAGGAGCTCGCGCGCCCGCACGCGCACATCGCGTTCCTCCCGGCGGACCCAAGGGGGCCTGAAGATCGACCCGAAGAGGCCGGCGCGCATGCGACTGTGGCGGCCGATCATCACGTTCTCGAGCGCGCTCATGGCCCCGAAGAGGCGGATGTTCTGAAATGTCCGGGCCACCCCCAGGCTGGTGATGACGTCGGGACGGGCGCGCGTGACGTCGCGCTCGCCGAAGAGAATCCGGCCGCTCGTCGGCTTGTAGAGGCCGGTGAGCATGTTGAAGAGCGTGGTCTTGCCTGCCCCGTTGGGGCCGATCAGCGACACGATCGATAGGCGCGGGACGGCGAAGGAGACGTCGTTGACCGCGACCAGGCCGCCGAATTCCTTGGTCACGTGGTCGGCCTGCAGCACGGGCGGCGCGCTCGTCCCAGCGGGGGCTTCGATCGTCATAAGCCGCCCTCGACCAGTTGCGCATCGTCACTCGCGATCGCCTCGGTCAGCTCGAGCTTGCGTCTTCGCTCCGGGAACAGGCCCTGCGGGCGCAGGATCATCACGAGGACGAGCAGGAACCCGAAGATTCCGAACGACAGCTGGCTGAGGTTGAAGTTCAGCCCGAACGTGTGAGGGATCGAGTTGAACACGTCGGGTATCAGGTAGTAATTGATGTAGGACAACAGCAGCGCGCCGAGTACCGCCCCCCAGATCGACCCGAGCCCGCCGACGATGATCATCGAGAGGACGAAGATCGAGAAGGTGAAGGCGAAGTAGTCGGCGTCGATGACCGTGTAGTAGGCGCCGAGGAAGACGCCCGCGACCCCTCCGAAGGCGGCGCCGATCGCGTAGGCCTTGAGCTTGGTCCGCACCAGCGGGATCCCCATCGACACAGCCGCCACCTCGTCCTCGCGTAAGGCGACCCAGGCTCGGCCGAGACGCGAGTCGCGCAGCCGCAGATTGATGAACAGGACGACGAGCATGATCGCGAGGATCAGCCAGTACCACGGTCGTAGCTTGAGCGAGTTGAATATCCCGATGCCGGGGAAGTAGGGGGCGTCGATGGCGGTGATGCCGAGGTTTCCGGCGGTCAGCGTCTGGCCGCCCCCGACGTGGATGCTCGTCCCGTTCTCCGCGAGCGTGCCGATGATCTCGCCGAAGGCCAGCGTGACGATGGCGATGTAGTCGCCCCGGAGCCGGAGCGTCGGCAGACCGATCAGAGCCCCCGCCGCCGCGCAGATGATCACCGCGCAGACGAGGATGAGGATGAAGTTCAGGTGGATCCCGATCTCGTGGGCCGCGATCCCCGAGACGAGTACGTGCACGTGCTCCTTGAAGAAGAAGTCGGATCCGAACCACCCCATGGAATAGGCGCCAAGGGCGTAGAAGGCCACGTACCCGAGGTCGAGCAGGCCGGCGAACCCGACGACGATGTTGAGCCCGAGCGCCATGACGACGTAGGCAAGCGCGATCAGGGTGGCTTCGAGGAAGCCGCTCGTCTGCGTGAAGAACAGCGGCAGCAAGATCCCGCCGATGATCAGCGCTGCCGCCAGGGCGCGGCCCGACCACGGCGGTAGCCGCGATTCGATCGCGGCCCGCCACTCGCGCAGCTGGGCGACGAGCTCGCCGACGTTGCCGGCGGGCGGATTCGGCCCGCTCACGCCACTGGTCATCCGGCTTCCCTCGTCTCCTCGCCCAGGAGCCCTCGGGGCCGGAGGACCATCACCAGGATCAGGTAGGCGAACACGACCGCCTCCGTCCACTGCGGACCCAGACGCGAGTCCGAGAGCTCCTGGATGCAGCCGATCAGGAGCCCTCCGAGCACGGCCCCACGGACGTTGCCGATCCCCCCCATGACAGCCGCCGTGAAGGCGATCAGGCCCGCCTCGAAGCCCTGGAAGTACCACACGTTGGTCTCGTAGAGCGCGTACACGAGCCCGGCGGCGCCGGCGAGCATACCGCCGACGAGGAAGGTGAGCGAGATCGTCGAGTTGACGTTGATGCCCATGAGCCGGGCCGCCTCGGGGTCCTGCGCGGTCGCGCGCATCGCCTTGCCGGCGCGGGTGCGGTTGATGAACCAGGTGAGCCCGACGACCAGGGGGACCATCACGGCGATGGCCAGGACGTCGGCACGATGAACGATGACGCCAGAGATGTGGAAGACGGTGTCGTTCTCGCGGATCAGGTCGTTGACCCCGACCGGGTTGCCCCCGAGCCAGAGCAGCCCGACATTCTGGAGGATGAACGAGAACCCAACCGCGGTGATCAACGACGCGAGCTTGGGCGCGCCCCGCAGCGGGCGGTAGGCCACCCGCTCGATGAGCACGTTTAGCGAGCCACAGACCGCCATGCAGATGAGCAGGGTCAGAAGCAGCCCCGCGACCAGGCCGAGCGGCCCCGTGGCCAGGCCGAGCCCGAGCGTGCCCCAGAGACCGGCGGCGGTCAGCGATCCGATCATGAACACATCGCCGTGGGCGAAGTTGATGAGCTCGATGATCCCGTAGACGAGCGTGTAGCCAATCGCGATCAGCGCCCAGATCGCGCCGTTCGAGAGCCCTTCGACAAGGTTGAAGCCGAGCAGCGAGAGATCGTGCCGGATCACCTGGTGGTTGTGGGCAAAGCCCGCGGCGTAGCCGTGGGTCAGGTCGTGAACCCCATAGAAGACGGGGAGCGCCGCCAGCGCGATCCATAGCCCCCACCGCCCGATGTATCGGCGCAGCAGGGCCAGCGGCCTCGCCGCGGCCGCCGGCATCCTCGGCGTCACTGATTGGACTGCCACGTTCCGTGTGGAGTATGAAGGGGGCGGCAGATACGCCGCCCCCCGTTCACACCGTTCCTATCGCGAGATTACGAGACGGTCTTCGTCGGCGTGATCGTCTTCAAGAAGACGGGATCGCCGGTCGGCCCGACCTTGTAGAGGCCGTAGGACTTGAGCGTCGTGTCGCCGTTCTTGTCGAACCCGTACGTGCCGAGCACGGAGTGGCGGTCCGTGATCGCGAACAGCGCCTTGAGCACGGCTGACTTGCTGTCGCCCTTGGCGCCGAGGCTGGCGATCGTCTGGAGGCCCAGCTTCATCACCTCGTATCCGTAGATCGCGTACGGGTCGGGATTGGAGATCCCGTACTGCTTCGTGAACGCGGCCAGGAACGCTTTCCCGCCCGGGTAGGCGCTGAGGTCCTGGGTCGCGACGGTGCACTCGATGAGCGGATCGATGCTCGCCGGCACGCCGCCGTCCTTGACATCGGTCCACGCGCTCGAGCACATGCCATCCGGTCCGAAGAGCTTGGCCTTGGGCAGCGCGGCATTGACGTCCTTGGTGATCTGGACGCCGCCGTTGGAGACGATCCCTGCGAACTCGAAGCAATCGGCTCCCTCACCCTTGATCGTCGCCGCGTACGAGCGGAAGTTCGGGGCCTTGGGGTCGATTCCCGTGTTGGACACGATGTCGACGCCGTAGTAGCCCTTCTCCAGCTCGAGCAGCTTCGCCAGCCCGGCGCCGTACGCCTCCTTGTCGTTGGCCACCGCCACCCTGGTGCATCCGGCCTGCTTCATCGCGATCAGGTCGGCTGCCGCCTGGATCGAGTCGATGGGCACGATCCGCAGGTAAGTGCGCACGCCGGTCGGGTAGTACTTGCCCGGTTCCCCGGGAGCGCTCCCCGGCAGGTCGGTGGTCAGGCCGACGTAGGTGTTGGCGGGACTGACCTGCGGGATCCCCGCCTCGTTGAGGATCGGGATCGAGACCTCGCTGGCGCCCGAGTTGAACTCACCGATGTAGTAGATGGTCCTCGGGTCCGCGGCCGCCTTGCGGGCGTCCGCCGCGGTCTGGGTCGGATCCCACTCGCCGGCTGCCGCCGTCGCGTCGTTGAGCGAGGTGTAATTCACCTTCCAGGGCCCCGCCTTACCGCCCGCCTGCGACAACGCGAGCTTGATGCCGTCGACCATCGGAATCGTCTGTGCCGTCGACGCTCCCGTGAGAGGCAGGCTCGAGTAGATGTCGATCGACTTCGAGCTCGACGACGGCGTGGTGCTCTTGGTGGTGGTAGTGCTACTGCTACTGCCGCAGCCAGCTAGCGTCAGCAATGCACCTACCAGAAAGATCCCGGCTTTCCTTCTTGGAACCAACTCGACCACCCCTATTCAATTAGTGGATCGGCGCACGACAGCCTCAACCCCGGTTACAGGCGGTCACAGCTTAATCAGGGCGCACCTCGCGAGCCAGCGACCGAGGACACCTAACCCGAAACTAACCCTCGAACGTGCGCAGAAAAACGAGCCGGCCGCCGACCACCCGGTAGGCACCGTACCGGCCCAAGGTCGTGTTCCCGTTGCGCTCGATGCTGTAGGTGCCAAGCACGCTGTGACGATCTCGCGTCGCGAAGATCGCCCTCAGCACCTTCGCGCGATCGGCGACCCGGCGGCCGTGATCGGTGGCCCGGTCGATCGCGCGGAGCATCAGGGTCATGGCGGCGTAGCCGTAGATAGCGTAGGGCTGCAC
>Ga0302324_100019725_pt1 | contig 13221 bp, 6 predicted proteins | sample Palsa_T0_1_FD_201949 | JGI IMG/M metagenome (GOLD analysis project Ga0302324, IMG submission 201949) | Peat permafrost microbial communities from Stordalen Mire near Abisko, Sweden - Palsa_T0_1 | ecosystem: Environmental > Terrestrial > Soil > Palsa > Peat permafrost | place: Sweden: Abisko...
GCGTCGGCATGTACGACCCGCGCTGCTGCTTCTGCCACGGCACCCAGCGGGTATTACCCGTGATGTCGCCCGACGCGCCCGCGCGAATCGCGAAGATGGGCGCTTCCGGCCGGCGTCCGCTGGCCACCACGATCAGGCCATCCCCGAAGACCGGAGTAGGCGCGGTGATCTTGGAACTCCCGCCCAGCCGCCACAGTTCTTTGCCCGTAGCCGGATCGTACCCGCGCACGAAATTCGAACCGTTGGTCACCAGCTCGATGCGCGCGCCGCCCTGATAGACCGACGGCGTGCCCCACGACGGCAGCTCGTCGCGGTCGGCCTTCCAAACGGTTTTGCCGGTCTCGCGGTCGAACGCTTCCAGGAACGACCCCTTCTGCTGGTCGCACTGCACGATGACCTTGTCGCCATAAACGATGGGCGAACTGGCCGTGCCCCACTCGTATTCGGGCAGGTCGTATGCGCCCACGTTGAGCCTTCCCAGATCGCGCGTCCACATTTGCTTTCCGGCCAGATCGTACGCATACAGGCCCTGCGAACCGAAGAACGCGACCACCACTTTGCCATCGGTGGCCGGCGTGGAGTTGGCGTACGTGGCCTTCATGTGGCGCTTCTCTTTCGGCACGCCTTCGTAGGCGATGCGATCCCACAGGATCTTGCCGGTCTTGCGGTCGAGGCAGATCAGCTTCCACTGCTGCGGGCTGACGTCGTCGGATGCATCGCCTTCGCCGTACAGGCCGCGCTTGAAGGACGCGTCCGGGCGGCCGGTGCTGACGGCGGTGGTGACAAAGATCTGGTCGCCCCAGACGATGGGACTGGAATGCGCCAGTCCCGGAAGCGCGGTGGACCATTGGATCTCGGTGCCATGCGCGGCATCCCATTTCACGGGCAGGTTTTGGTGGTCGGCGACGCCGGAAGCCGCGGGTCCACGAAAGGAGGGCCAGTTCTGCGCGGCCGCGGCGGACACCAGAGCGAAGAGCAATGCCGGAAGACGAAGGGCCATGGCATTGATGATAACGCCGCGCTGCGGCTGCCGTGTAGAAGCGGTCGGCTTCGATCTGCGGGAACCCAACTGGCTCGAAGTTGCAGACCAGGACCCTTTTCGCCTGGCTGGCCAAGCTGAAAAAAGCGTATAATCACATCCAGGAGCGATATGGCTGCCACACCGGCGACGAGATTCCCAGAAGAAGAACAACAGGAGGACCTCTATGATCAGGACGACATCTCTGCCGAGTCGGAAGAAGACTTAACCGGCGTCACAGCCGCCTCCTTGAGCAGTGCAGTGGTTTGGGGCACTGATTGGACGGCTGGGACCATTGTCGATCAATTGAGGCGCGGCACGATCGCGCTGGATCCAGCGTTCCAGCGCCGCGATGCCTGGACGGATGAGCGTAAGAGTCGATTTATCGAGTCCCTGATGCTTGGCCTGCCGATACCACAGATTGTCTTGGCAGAAACCAACAAGGCAAAGGGTAGGTTCATCGTAATCGACGGAAAGCAGCGTCTATTGAGCCTGTCGAAGTTTACAGGCGTTGGGCTGGCAAAAGACCAGGAACCGTTGGTGCTGACGGGCCTGAAAGTGCGAACCGACCTGAATAAGCTTACGTACGCTGCGATCACGAGCCAAGTCAAGTACGAGGATTTGATTTCGGAATTTGAAAATCAGCCCATTCGCACGATTGTCATAAGGGGGTGGAAGAGCGAAGAAGTCCTGTATACGATCTTCCATCGATTAAACACCGGAAGCGTTCCGCTGTCAACGCAAGAGCTGCGTCAAGCGCTTCATCCGGGACCATTCTTGACCTTTGCGGCGTGGTTTTCAGAGCAGAGCCAACCGCTCGGCACGTTGCTCGGGCTTTCGAAGCCCGACTTTAGAATGCGGGACGTAGAGCTCGTCGTGAGATATTTTTCTTTCCAGTTACGATTACCTGAATATAGGGGCAACCTGAAGAAGTTTTTGGATGATACTTGCGATGAACTTAACAGTCGGTGGCCGACAGAGCAACAGCAATTGCGCGAAGTCGCCACACGGCTAGATGAGTCGATCAATACCGCGATCAAAATCTTCACCCGCGCGAACGTGTTCCGGAAGTGGGACGGCACACGATTCGAGAAGCGTCTCAATCGCGCGGTATTTGACGTAGTTGCTAATTCGCTTGCTGACCCCAGAATCCGATCGGCAGCCCTGAAGGATAGGGCCCACACCCTACAGGCATTCAAGGACCTGTGCGCCGACGACGAATTTCGCACGGCCATCGAGTCGACTACGAAGAGCAAGGCAGCCGTCAGGAATAGATTCTCAAAGTGGTTCAAGGCGCTTGCTCAAGCTACAGGCAAGAGAATCCCAATCGCTCTTCCGCCGGAATAGTTCTTGCGATGTCATTGGGATCGAACAGTTACAGACGCCTCAAGGCTCGCCTCGATGAGTTGCGGGCGCACTTATTGTCTTTTCTTCCCGACCCACCAACTTCGAAGGTCTCTTACTCAGACAAGGAACTTGACGCGACGCGGGCCTACATCGTCCTCGCACATGCAGAAATCGAGGCTTTCTGTGAGAATCTTGCATTAGAAAAAGCGCGCGCGGCAAAGGCTGTTTTCGATGCAACTGGAAAGGTTCGTCCAGCCTTGCGCAGGATAATCGCCTACCACGTAGCAAGGAACCAGAGGTCGTGGAGTGAAGTGTTGGCGCCGACTCGTAACGTTGCAGAGCCCGCTTTGCGGTCGTATCAAAAGGCGATTCACGACAACCATGGAATAAAGCGGCGGAATTTGGAGAAGATGCTGTTTCCGATAGGCGTTCCCGACGTTCGCCTCAACACCACTTGGCTGGCTCAGATGGACTCTTTTGGCTCAAACCGAGGCACATGGGCCCATCAGAGCGCGCGAGCGCTGAATCCTCCGGATCCGTTGTCGGAGCTGACGGCTGTTAACCGGCTTCTACAAGGCCTGCTCGATCTCGACCGAATATTCGGCCGGCTCCGCTGAGGACATCGTCGATAATGCGTCCGGAGGCCAATAGGGCGACACCGGAGGCCGCAGGTCCGCAGAAGGAGGGCCAGATCTAGCTCGGCCCAGGCGTGCGCCGCTCGCCCTGGCAGCGCATGGCGCCGCCCTACCTGCCATAATCAAACTTGATGGAAGCACCCGTCGCGATCATCGGAGGAGGCATCTCCGGCCTCTCCGCCGCCTACTACCTCGCCAAAGCCGGCATCCCCTCCACCATCGTCGAAGCGCGCCCCCGCCTGGGCGGCGTCATCCAAAGCGAACGTGTCGCAGGGTGCACGATCGAAGCCGGCCCCGATAGCTTCCTCTCCACAAAACCCGCGGCCATGGATCTCATCCGCGAACTGGGACTCGCCGACGAGGTCATCGGCTCCAACGACCACCTCCGCGTCACCTACGTTTGGAAGGGCGGCCGCCTGGTCCCCCTGCCGGACGGTCTGCAGCTTATGGTGCCCACCAAGCTGATGCCGGTGCTCTCGACCCGCCTGCTGGGCTGGCGCACCAAGCTGCGCATGGGGATGGAACTCTTCCACCCGCCGGGCCGCCATCCCGAAGATCAATCCGTGGCAGATTTTGTCACCGCGCACTATGGCGCCGAAGCCGTCGACTATCTCGCCGAGCCGCTCCTCTCCGGCATCTACGGCGGCAGCCCCAGCGCGCTCAGCATCTCCAGCGTCCTCCCCCGCTTTGTCGAACTGGAAGCCAAATATGGAAGCCTCACCAAAGGCGTGCTGGCCGAGATGAAAGCCACTAAGGCGCAATCCAAACGCTTGCCGCTGTTTCGCACCCTCAAGGGCGGATTGGGCCAAATGGTATCGGCCCTCACCGCGCGGCTGGAAGGCCACGCCACCATCCTGCACCGCCGCGCCGAAGCAGTCGAACGCACCGGCGGCGGCTTCCGCATCCGCCTGGACGATGGCTGGCTCGAATGCCCCCAACTGGTGCTGGCGTGCGAAGCGCATAATGCTGCCACGCTCACCGCCGGACTCGATGGCCGCCTGGCGGACCTGCTCGGCGGCATCCCTTACAGCTCATCCATGACCGTGGCGCTCGGCTTCCCGGACAGCGCCTTCCCAAAGCCGCTCCATGGCTTCGGCTTTCTGGTCCCCAAGCGCGAGCGCCGCCGCTTGGTGGCCTGCACTTGGGTGGGCACCAAGTTCTCGCACCGCGTGCCCAGCGGGACCACGCTGCTGCGCTGCTTTCTGGGCGGCATGGACGATGGCGCGATCCTCACGGAAAGCGACGACGCCATCGTCGCCACCGTCATGGACGAACTGCACGAAATTGCCGGATTTCGCGCCGCGCCGGCCTTCTCGCGCATCTTCCGCTGGCCCCGCTCCATGGCGCAGTACACCGTCGGCCACCCCGCGCGGCTGGCTGAAATCCAAGCGCGCGCGTCCGCCATTCCAGGCTTCCAACTGGCCGGCAACGCCTATACCGGCATCGGCATACCGGACTGCATCCGCATGGGCAAGCAGGCCTCCGAATCCATCTCGAAAGCGATGTGCACGGTTTGATCCATATCCTCCATCTGCTCTTCCTGCTGTCCGGAACGGACCCGTTGCCGGGCATGCCGCCCGTGCTGAATAAGCGCGACATCTACTCCGCGGACGCGGCCGGAGATCTGAGTCCAGTCGTCCGCAAGTTCCCGTCGCTGATCTATGTGCCGAACAGCGGCAGCGCCAGCGTGGACGTGATAGATCCCAAGACTTACCGGATCGTCGGTCACTTCCGTGTAGGCCGCCAGCCCCAGCATGTTACGCCGTCTTACGATCTGAAGTCGCTCTGGGTGCTCTGCGACTTAGGCGATAGCATCACGCGAATCGATCCAGCCACGGGCAAGAAGGGCGAAACCCTGAAAGTAAAGGATCCCTATAACATGTATTACACGCCGGATGGCAAGTACGCCATCGTGGTGGCGGAGCGCATGCATCAGCTTGATTTCCGGGAGGCCCAGACCATGCGTCTGGTGAAGTCGCTGCCGGTGCCTTGCCGCGGCGTGGACCACATGGATTTTTCCGCCAACGGGCGCTATCTGATCGCGAGCTGCGAATTCTCGGGCGCGGTCGTGAAGGTGGATGTGGAAACCCAGACTGTGCTTGGATCTCTCGACCTGCCCGGCGGCGGCATGCCCCAGGACGTCAAACTCTCGCCGGATGGAGGGGTGTTCTATGTGGCCGATATGCGGGCCAATGGCGTGCATCTCATCGATGGCGAACGCTTGCGCGCGATCGGATTCATGCCGACGGGCAAGGGCGCGCACGGCCTCTACGCCAGCCGCGACTCCAGAGTATTGTACGTGTCGAATCGGGAAGAGGGCACCATCTCGTTGATCGACTTCGCCACGCGCAAGATAGTTCACAGGTGGGAAATCCCGCACGGCACGCCGGATATGGGAGGCGTCTCCGCCGATGGCAAGGTGCTCTGGCTTTCGGGCAGGTATAGCAAGGAAGTGTATGCCATCGACACGGGCGATGGCCATCTGTTGGCCCGTATCCGGGTGGGCAAAGGTCCGCACGGACTTTGCGTCTACCCGCAGCCGGGCCGGTACTCATTAGGACATACCGGAGTGTTCCGGTAATCGTAGGGCGGCCAACATTGGCCGCCCTACAAATCCTACCTAGTAGCGCCCGCGACCGCCGCCACCGCCGCTGCCACGGCCCCGGCCACCACCGCCGCCGCCAAATCCACCGCCGCCGCCGCTGCGTTCCGTCTTCGGACGCGCTTCATTCACGTTCATCGCGCGGCCTTCGAGTTCCCTGCCGTTCAGCTCCGCGATGGCGCGATCCGCTTCCGCGTTGTTGGTCATTTCGACAAATCCGAACCCCCGCGCCTGGCCCGTATCGCGATCGGTGACGATGTTCACGCGCTCGACGGCGCCATACGCTTCAAATAGAGATCGAACCCCGGCTTCGGTCGCCCCAAAGCTGAGGTTGCCTACAAATATGTTCTTCATTTCTTTTCCTTGTGTTAGCTTTACGTTGTTGGAATCGGGCAGGATCGGACGAGGGCGGCGGACCGGACTAATGCGAAGATGCCAAAATCACTCTGACACCTGCATTGTATCACGGAAAGCGACCCTGTCCAGCCGCAAGAGCTTACTTCTGTGCCGGTTTCCACTTTTCCAGAAACGCGCGCACGTCTTCCGGGCCGATCTTCACAGTGGATTCGAACTCGCCGCCCTTCTGCGCGACTACCACGGTTCCGTCCGGCTCCAGAACCCCCAGGCTAGGAATTCCGTGGTCCAGCGCCACGCCCAGGCGCGCCGCCAGATCTTGGTTATCCTTGTCTTCCTTTTTACCAGCGTGTTCGCCGGTGTTGATATGCACCACGACATAGTTGGCCTCCACCAACGGCGCGAATTCCTTCGAGCGGAACGTAGTATCCAGCACGTGGCAGTCGTAGCACCAGTTCGCGCCAAAAACCACGAGCACGCGCTTATGTTCTCTTGCCGCCGCGCCCTCCGCCGCCTTCAACTCCGCCTCCGCCTCCTTAGGATCGGAATATAAGTCGGGATTCGGCGTCGCCGGCTGTGGCAGCCTCCGCACCGCTTCGGGCGAGAATTCGCCGCGCCCCGAGGCCGTGATGCGCCAGCCATCCGGCTCTTGCGCCCAGATTTGCACCATGGAGGCGACCACTGCCTGGCCGTCCGCCTTCACGGCTTGGATGCGCAGGCGCAGTTTCGTGTGACCCTCCAGCACCGTTATATCCAGCAATTTGGGATTGAACCCGGTCACGCCCGCGGACTTCAAGCCCGCCCAAAACCGCAGTTCTTCGTCCAGGTTGACGACTTTGTCCTTGCCCACCTGCACTACGGCGGCAGGATTGGCGCTATAAAGCCGCGCCAGCGCCGCCTGGTCGCCCGCCGTGACGGCTGCTTTCCACTCCGCGAGAGGGGTAAATGGGCCGGAACGCGGTTCGCCTTTCGCTACGGCTCCCGCCAGAAGCAGGGCACTCGCCCCTACCAGAACGCGCATCGACGATTTCATATTCGCACCCACTGCCCATTGTCGCACTGCCGCATTCGATCCGAAATTCTTCGCGAAAGGAATGGCCCCCTCGCGCAATTCCCAAGTGACAGATCTTGTGGAACTATCGGGCTGGCTGGGCGGTCCAATTCCACGAGGCTTACGGAGACAAACCATGAAAGCCTGGTTTTTGCTTTTCGCGGCGCTCGGCGGCATCGTCTGCCTGACGATGTTGCAATCCTTCCAGGGAACCGTGACGGCGGATGGCGAATCGCCCGCCCTGACATACTCGCACGGGACCGTGCGGGCGTCCATTCCCTATCGTGCGCCACATCCCGGCGCGGGGCAGCTTACGGTCGAGATCCTGGATCCCGAAGACCATGCGCTGGGGCGCGTGGTCGAGCGGGTCACTGTGGGCGAGGGTCCGGGACATTGGCGGGAAGATCTTAAGCTGGCGAAACCGATCGCCATCGACGACCTCGCGTGGCAGCGCCTTCACTACCGCTTCTCCTACGACGGCCATCCGGCCGAGGCCGCCAGCGACGCGATTGAAGGTACGGAATCCATCTCTCAGATCCTGCGCATGCCGGTAGTCCACATCCTGGGCCAGCAGTCTTACTTGAGCGGCGCGCAGGCGGCCGTGCGCGTGATCGTCACCGATTCGAAGAACGAGCCCATCTCGGGGCCCAGTTCGGTGCGCATCGAATTGACGCCCGAGGGACGCAAACCCAGCGCACTTTTCACGGGCCGGTTGAGCGCGCGGGGAACCGCGGAGGCGCAATTCCGCTTTCCGGCCGGACTGGTGGGCAGCTATCCTTTGCGCTACGTGGCTGAGACGCCCATCGGCGAAGCCGAGTTCACCCAGCAAGTGCGCCTGGAAGACAAGGTCTCGATTCTGCTCACCACCGAGAAGCCCATTTATCAACCCGGACAGACCATACACGTGCGGGCGCTGGCTCTCGATCGCGCGCATCATGAGGCCGCCGGCGGGCGCAACCTGACCTTCGAAGTCGAGGATTCGCGCGGCAACAAGGTCTTCAAGACGGCTACCCAGACTGACAAGTTCGGCATCGCATCGGCCGAGTTCGAGCTGGCCGACGAGGTGAATCTGGGAACTTATCATTTGCGCGCCGCGATGGGTACGGAAGAAGCCGCCACCAACACCGCGGAACTGGCTCTTGATGTCGAACGCTACGTGCTGCCCAAGTTCAAGGTCGCCATCGATTTCGACGCCAAGGATAACCGTGCCAAGCGCGGCTACCGGCCCGGCGAACATGTCACCGGCACGGTGCGCGCCAACTACTTCTTCGGAAAGCCCGTGGATGGGGCGCAGGTCGACGTCAAGGCAACCGGCATGGACGTTGCCGAGTTCCATGCGGTCTCCGAGCAAGGCAAGACCAAAGCAGATGGGGACTATCGATTCGATCTGCGGCTCCCGGATTATTTCGCGGGCCGCCCCCTCACCACTGGCGTGGCGGAAGTGCTCATCGAGGCCACGGTGAAAGACGCGGCGGGCCACTCAGAGACGCGCGGCGAGCCGGTTACCGTCAGCGAATCGCCATTGATCGTCACCGCGGTGCCCGAGGCCGGCACGCTAATCCCCAACTTGGAGAACCAGATCTTTGTGGTCGCAGCTTATCCCGATGGGACCCCGGCCGTCGCCAGCGTCAAGGTGCATGCGGAGGGAAACGCGGAACAAACCGCCACCACCGACGACGGCGGAGTGGCCGTGTTCAAGCTGCGAGCCGGCGCCGGCCAGGAAAAGGTGGAGATCGAGGCCAGCGATAAAGAGGGAAACCACGTCGTGCGGCCGGTACACCTGGAAACCCGCTACGGGGCGGATCAGATTCTGCTGCGCACGGAGCACGCCGTCTATCGCGCCGGCGACCGCATCGCGCTGCGTGTGTTCTCGACCAAGCCGCGCGGCACGGCCTACGTGGATGTGGTCAAGGAAGGGCAAACCGTGCTCACGCGCGACCTGGACATCGTGAACGGACAGGCGGAACTGGCCCTGACCGCGACGCCGGACCTGGCCGGGACGGTCGATATCCACGCGTACCTTTTCGGGCAGGATGCGCGGCCGGTGGGCGATCATCGGCTGGTTTTCGTGCAGCCGGCCGACGAGTTGAAGATCGAGGCAGAGGTGGGACCGGCTTCAGCCGGTCAATCTTACAAGCCCGGCGATGAAGCCCGCATCCGCTTCCGTGTGACCAACGGGCGCGGCGAAGGCGTGGAAGCCGCGCTGGGGGTGCAGGTGGTGGACGAGGCCGTGTTTGCGCTGGCGGAAAAACAGCCCGGCATGGCCAAGGTGTTCTTCTACCTGGAGCAGGAAGCCATGAAGCCGCGCTACGAGATCCACTCGCTGGGTATGGCTGATATTGTCGAGCCACAACGCGACCGGGCGGCGCGGGCGCTCTTCTCGGCTACCGAGATGGTGAACCGCAACAAGTTCGAAACCGAGTTCGGCAGGACCGTCCCATTAACGAAGTACGCGGAATATTACGAACGCTACCAGACCCGTTACCGCGCGCAACTGCGCCAACTCGCCGAAATCTTCACACGCTCTCATACTGAGCCGCGACCGTCAGGGAGCGCGGCCCTGCGCGACCCCTGGGGCAACCCCCTGCGCGTGGAACATGTGGACTGGGTCCGGCAGAAGACATACTACGCAGTCCGTAGCGCGGGTCCCGACAAGCAATTCGACACCGCCGACGATCTGACAGGCTACCTGGAAGTACGTGGACGCAAGCCCGTAGGGCGTTCCAGCTCGGGCGCCAGCCGCATCGATCTCAACATCGAACACGACCGCGGGCCTTTCAACGGCTTGGCGGAGATCGCCGGCTCGGTGTTGGACCAGGATGGCGGCGCGCTGGAAGGCGCCACCGTGACGGCGCGCGCGGTCGCCAACGGAGCGGTGCGCAGCACCTGGGTGAAGGCCAACGGGCAGTTCAGCCTCGCGGGCCTTCCGGAAGGCGAGTACGAAGTCAAGGTGTCCAACGGATCGGAATCGGTGTCGCGGCGGGTTGCCTTGCAGGTGTGCGACCGCGGCATGCTTTCCGCCATGCTCCGGCAGGAAGGCGATCGCAGCGTAGTGGTAGCCGATGTGCGCTTTGGCCCCGCCGCGGGCGGCATCATTGGCGGCGTCGCCGGCGGTGACGCGGGAGACCGGATACTTCGCAGGCCGATGGGAATGGCGATGGCGCCGGTCCCACAGGGAGAGCAATCACGCATGGCATTCGCCGCGGGAAGGTTCACGGCAGGCGCGACCATCGCCAAGGTGGAACCCGTTGCGCCCGCCGCGCACGTGCGCTCCTACTTCCCGGAAGCCCTCTACATCAATCCGGAAATCATCACGGACCAAAACGGCGCAGCCACCATCATAATTCCCCTGGCGGACTCCATCACCACATGGCGTATGGCCATGCTGGCCTCCACCTCCCATGGCGCGCTCGGCAGCGGCGTGTCGAGCCTGAAAGTCTTCCAAGACTTCTTCGTAGATCTGGATCTGCCGGTCACTCTCACGCAAGGCGACCGCGTGTCGATTCCCGTGGCCGTATACAATTACTCGGCGGCGCGCGGCGATGTCCGCCTGGATCTGAAGAAGGAAGACTGGTTCACGCTGGTCGACGATAACGGCACCAAGAATGTGGCCGTGGATCCCGGGCAGGTGGGCGCGTCTCAGTTCACCGTGGAGGCGCGGCGCATCGGCAAATTCAAGCTGACCCTGGCCGCGCACATGAGCGGCGCAAACAATCCCGCGGATATCGTGGTGCGCGAAATCGAAGTGGTTCCCAACGGCCGTGAACAGAGCGTCGTATTCAACGGGCGCCTGGAAACCGATGTCCAGCACGAAGTGAATTTCCCGACGATGGCTATTGCCGATGCCAGCAAGATTTTGGTACGCCTGTATCCCGGCCCGTTAAGCCAGGTCGTGGAAGGCATGGATGCCATTCTGCGCATGCCTAATGGCTGCTTCGAGCAAACCTCCTCCGCCACCTATCCCAACGTACTGGCGCTCGATTACATGAAGCGCACCAAGAAGCTGACTCCCGAAGTCCACGCCAAAGCCGAGGGATTTATCGCCAACGGATATCAGCGCCTGCTCACCTTCGAAGTTCCCGGCGGAGGGTTTTCGTGGTTCGGCAATGCGCCCGCCAACAAGATCCTGACGGCCTACGGATTGATGGAGTTCTCCGATATGTCGCGCGTGCACGACGTGGATGCGCGGCTGATCGAGCGGACCCAGCAGTGGCTGGCCGCGCAGCAGCAGCCGGATGGAAGCTGGAAGCCGGACGCCAACTTCATCAATGAAGGCGCCACCAACCGCTTCAACAACGATGTGCTGCGGATCACCGCGTACTTGGCCTGGTCGCTGGAGAATACCGGCCACAAGGGTCCCGCGGTCGACAAGGCCAAGGAGTATGCGGCTGCGCACCTCAGCGGCAAAGTGGATGCGTATACGCTGGCAGTAGTGGCCAACCTCGCGGTTGAATATGGCAGAGACCGCGAGTTTACGCGCCAGGCGATGCGCATGCTGCTCGACGCACGCATTGAGAAGGACGAGCAAGCCTGGTGGACGGCCGAAGAAACTGGCGTCTACGGCCGGGGCGAAAGCGCCGCCGTGGAGACCACCGGCCTCGCCGTGCAAGCGCTGCTGAAGTGGGGCGAAGGGTCCGAAACCGCCAGCAAGGCGCTGCGCTATATCGCGGCCAAGAAGGATGCGGCGGGCACTTGGGGCACCACGCAGGCGACCATCATGGCGTTGCGCGCGCTATTGCTTTCGACGGAAAAGGGCGCGGCGGATGTGCGCGGCGCGGTGGAGATCTCGCTAAACGGCAAGGTGGTCCAAAAACTGGCGCTCACGCCGGAGAACAACGACCTGCTGCACCAGTTCGTGTTCCCGGCCTGTGGGGTGGCGAGTGGGGCCGCGCCATGCGCCGCCCGCGTGTCTTTGCGCTTCGCAGGCAAAGGCGGACTAGCCTATCAAGTGGTAGGCCGCTACTTCGTACCGTGGAGCGACCGGCCCGCCGGCGACCAGCCCGCCGGCGAGCCGCTCGCCATCGACGTGGCCTACGACCGCACCCACATGGCGCAGGACGATATCGCCACCGCTACCGCCACGGTCAAGAACAACCTGCGCAAAGCGGCCAACATGGTGATGGTGGACCTGGGCATTCCGCCGGGATTCGACCTGCTGAGCGAAGACTTGCAGACTTACCTCGAGAACAGCCGGGGGCGCAAGAGCGGCCGTCTGGAGAAGTTCAGCCTGACGGCCACGCAAGCCATTCTGTATTTCGATTCCCTCGGCGCCGGCGACACGGTGACACTGCGGTTTCGCCTGCGAGCCAAGTATCCCATACGCGCGCGCACGCTCCAATCGCGCGTGTATGAGTATTACGATCCTGCGGTGAGCGCCGTCGCCCGGCCGGTCGCGTTAGAGGTGCGAAAGAAGTAATAGGCGATTGGAGGGCGGGCAATTCTGCCCGCAGCCGGCTTTCAGCCCGGCTTGGACGCGTACCAGTCAATATCCTTGAACAGTTTCTGAGCTATGGCACGCAAGCATCCGTGGCAGCCTAAGAACATCAGCGTCCAATCCAATCACATTGAGTCAGAATGTCTGTTATATCTGGCCATTTAGTCCGTCCACTATCTACTACAGATTCCGCAATCGACATTCGCCGATACAGATATCCGTTAAAGTGCTTCTCGGATGGATCGTATGGCTTATCTACCATCGCCCTTAATGTGAATGCCACTAGGCTGTCAGTGAACTGTTTACCGTACTTCACACGCATGGTCCACAGGTAACTTACCGGTAGCAATGCATCTGTATCTCCTAACTCTTGGGTGGCTTTCGCTTGGTATAGTATTGCCATGTCTTGGCCGCCAAACTCCCAAAAGCTTCTATTGATGTATGTGGTCGCCGTTTCGCTAGCCATGAATCTAAATAAGTCATCGCGCTGGCTATTCTGTAGTATGCTAAGCTGCTCTGGAGTTAGCGATGTCAACTTTCTGATATCCTGCTTCTGTCTTTCTGTTGGTTGATAATATTTGAACGGGGCCGCAGACGTTCGCGTGTTAGTGACGTTGAAGGCGACATGAATGCTATACCGCCCACCATTTAAGAGGGTCGTCAGCGGAATTCGTGGGTGATCGGCAGGGAACTGCGCCGCGCGGGGACGGCGCCGAAAAGAGCGCCTCAAACCCCGTGGCGGCCAGACACCGTTGCCTGCGGCGGCGTTCACGTCCGTTG
>Ga0302324_100019726_pt1 | contig 13221 bp, 12 predicted proteins | sample Palsa_T0_1_FD_201949 | JGI IMG/M metagenome (GOLD analysis project Ga0302324, IMG submission 201949) | Peat permafrost microbial communities from Stordalen Mire near Abisko, Sweden - Palsa_T0_1 | ecosystem: Environmental > Terrestrial > Soil > Palsa > Peat permafrost | place: Sweden: Abisko...
GCTCGCTTGCGGAATCGTCCCGGGCGTCGTGGCCTACGTGCTTGGATGGGTCATCATTCCAGAAGAGCCCTTCTTATTGCCAGTGGCAGCGTCCGAACAGCCGTTAACGAACTAGCTCTTGGAGAACGGGGCTTGCCCCGTCTTTCCGTTGTCCGGCGAAACAACTCGCGCTCTGGCGAGCAGGGGACGCGGCAATCCGCGTCTCTGCGGAATCAACACTGTGTTCTAATTTCCTACCATGGCCCCTGTGATCGAAAGCCTGCGCTCCGGCGACGCCGAAATCTGCTACGAAATTCGGGGCAATGGCCCGCCGGTCGTTCTTCTCCATCCGTTCCCGAGTCATCACGAATTCTGGCATCCGGTGTCGGCCGCGCTCGAATCGCGCTACCGGCTGATTCTTCCCGATCTGCGCGGGCACGGCGACTCCGAAATCGGCGAAGGACCGGCCCTCATGCCCAAACACGCGAGCGACCTTGCCCGCGTGCTCGATGCTGCGGGCGTTGGCAAGGCTGTGTTCATCGGATGTTCGATCGGCGGATATATCCTGTTTGAATTCTGGCGCCGTTTTCGAGCGCGCGTGACCGCGCTTGCCCTTTGCGACACGCGACCTCAGGCCGATACCGCTGAAGCTCGGGCTAGTCGTTTGAAGACCGCCGACGCCGTGCTCGAGCAGGGAACCGAGCCGTTCCTCGAAACGATGATCCCGAAGCTGATGGGGCGGACGACGGTGAGCACGCGTCCGGACCTGGTCGCCGGAGCGCGCGTGATGATGCGCAAAATGTCGGCCGAAGATATCAGCCTGGTGCTGCGCGGAATGGCGGAGCGCCCCGACTCGATCGCCGATCTCAAGACCGTCAACGTGCCGACACTCATCGTGATCGGAGAAGAAGACGTGCTCTCAACCGTAGCCGACGGCGAACTGATGCGGCAGAACATCGCCGGAAGCCAGTTGAAGGTGATCGCGAAGGCCGGGCACTACGCGCCTTGGGAGCAACGGGAAGCGGTCGGAACCGCGCTCCGGCAGTTTCTGGATGGCGTGGCGTCGAAATAGATCACCCAGGGACGGACACAATCGCCCGGTCCATCGAGCGAAGTCCGCTGAACTCGACTGGCAGACCGAACCTATTCGATCCGCTTTGCGTGATGGTCGCCCGCCTGATGCAGCACGAGCCCAGTCGCTCGTCCCTGGCTGTCGGTCTCGAAGGTGATCTGGGCGTCGGTGACCTTCAGAAAATAATCGCGGTCACTCTCTGGAAATATCTCGATCTTTGACTGGCCGGTGGCTTGCGTAAAGAGGCGGTCGCCCTCACGGGTAACCGTCAAAATAAAACCGGGCGCCAGTTCGTAACGGCCGATATATCCATCGAAAAGCTTGGGATCGACGGCGACCTGTTGGTGTTGCTTTGGAGGCGGGGTCTCGCCCTCGATCCGTTTTGCGCGTTTATCGCCGCCCTGGTGAAGGACGAGCCCGGTCGCTTTCCCCTGGCCGTCAGTTTCGAACGTGATCTCGGCGTCGACGACCTTCAGGAAATAATCGCGCTCGCCCTCCGGGAAAATCTCGAACTTCGGCTGGCCGGTTGCCTGTACGAAGAGCTGATTGTTTTCCCGCGTCACGGTCAGGATAAATTTCGGCGTCAGTTCGTAGCGGCCAACGTATCCATCGAACAGCTTCGGATCGACGGCGACCTGCTTGTGCTCCTTCGGCGGCTGAGCCAAGGGGAACGTGACATCAAGCAAATGCCGTCCGATATCATCCACTCCGGTCGTGGTCGAGGTATTCGATAATGCGACTACGCCGACCCGGTTTTTCGGGTCATAACCGATGAATGTCCGAAACCCGCCCGTGCCGCCGTTGTGCCAGATAATCTCGTGACCATTCTTTGTCAGGATGTGCCATCCGAGTGCGATTTCTAGGCCGGGCGTGCCCGAGGGGCGACGCACCGTCAGCATCGCGGCCATGGCTGGGGCGAGCGGAGACTTTGTGTAACCGAGATTTGCAGCCAAAAAGGACAGCAGATCGTTCGCGGTCGAGCGCAGTGCGCCCGCCCCGGCGAGCGTGGGTAAATCCCAATACGCGACTGGTTCGAGCGCCTGGTTGTGTCCGACGGCAAATCGCGTTTTCGCCTCGGTCGAAAGCGTGACGTTCGTGCTCTTCATTCCGAGTGGCTCTGAAATGCGAGTCCGCTCGAGCGCCTCGTAATCCATTCCAGCGCGCCGGGCGAGTACATGTCCCAGGAGCCCGCCTCCGAGGTTGGAATATTCATATTGCGAACCGATGTCGCGGGTCAGTTGGTAGCCGGAGAGAAATTGGTAGAGTTGGTCCACGGAATAGTCCGCGTAAGGATTTGCCGGATCTTTCGGAGCAAGATTCGACGGAAGTCGCGGCAATCCTGACGTGTGAGTTGCCAGATCCTGCAAAGTAATCTGCCGTCCACCTCGTTCCGGCATTTTGACTCCCGGCGGGAGATATTTTGTCACGGGATCGGTCAGCGCGACCTCGCCTCGCTGCACCATGTCTGAGAGCAGCAGCGAAGTAAATACTTTCGTGACCGAGCCGATTTCGAAGATTGTGTCGCCGTCGAGCGGCCGCTTATCACCCTTATCCAGGCTCCCATAGGCAACCACTGTTCGGCCTGCCGGCTCGATGACACCGATCACGATGCCGACGCTCTGGCGGTCTCGGTCGATCCGGTCCACCAAAATTTGGCGTATCTCGGAATCCGGTGGAATCGGGGAGGTTGTGGAAGACTGGGCCATCGCGCAGTGTATCGATAGAATCACTCCCAGCAACGAATTCAGGACAATGCTTTTCATCGTAACTCCGTAGGTAAGGTGCTGAAGGTAGAGCGCCGAATTCACCCGCCTTCCGAATCGTTTCTGGAACAAACGGTGGTCAATCGCCCACCCATTCGATCTCCGCTCGGTCGAACTGATCGAGCGGACGGCTGCTCATGCGAGCCAGCCACAAACTCAGCAGCGAAACTGCTCCCAGCAGGACGACGCATCCGGGCCAGGCTTTCCAGCGCCAGAAAAAGTCGGTCAGCGTCGCGCCCAGGCTTCCTCCCAGATAGTAGAACGCCAGGTAAAGTCCGGCGGCGGAGGAGCGAGCGCGCCCTGCGAGTGCGCCTGTCTGCACCGTGGCCGCAGCCTGCGCCACGAAAACACCCGACGAAAAAATGGCGAGGCCGACAATCACGATGGGCAACGCTTGAACCAAGGTGAGAAACAGCCCCGAAATCATCATGGCGCAGTAGACGAGCGCGGTGTGGCGGAAGCCGAAGCGGTCGAGGAAGCGGCCGGACTGGGGTGTGACGACGGCTCCGAGCAGGTAGACAAAGAAGATACTGCCGAGCTGCGCCGAGTCCAGAAGAAAAGGGCGAGCGGCGAGGTAGAAGTTCGCGTAGGTAAAGCATCCAGCCAATGCGAAGAGCACGGTAGCGCCCATGCCGAAGTTGGCGAGCAGCCGCGGATTGCGCAATTGATCTTGGGCGTGGTCGAGAACCTGGCGCAGGTGTTCGGCCGGCACAAAATTCTTCGCCCGGGGGAGCCAGGCCCGAACCACCATCGCGCCCATCAAATCGAGGGCTGCAAGCACCAAAAAGGTAGCGCGCCAATTCCAGTGAGAAGCCACCATGCCCGAGAGGAAGCGCCCGAGAAATCCGCCGATCACGGTTCCCGTGATATAGGAAGACATGGCATGGCCGACGCCGCGTCCGGCCCATTCCTCGTTCACGTAAGCGAGCATGACGGCGATGACGCCCGGCACAAAAATTCCCTGGGCGAAACGCCAAAAGATGAGCGCACGCAAGCTGGTGGAAGTCGCCGCCAGGGCGGTAGGAATGGCCAGCAGGAACAGCGACGGCACGATCACTTTCTTGCGCCCGCGGCGCTCGGCGATCATGCCGATGATGGGGGCGGTGAGCGCGGTCGCAAGAATCGTTGCGCTCACGGTGAAACTGACTGCGAGCTCGGAGGCGTGAAAGATCTCTCGCAACAGTGGCAGCAACGGCTGCGTGCTGTAAACGTTGAGAAACGTGCACATGCCGGCCAGCATGGTTGCGACGGTCGCCTTGTCCAGTTTTTGCAACAGAACTGAAACCTCACTGCCGACTTCTTGATGATATGCGAAAGTGTACCGAGTTGCGGATGCGCACTCGAGGTCCGTTGACGTGTCAGGCGGCGTGTTGCAGCGACGAGCGGCGTCTCTCTGCTAGAATCACCGCGTCATGATGGAAGCCTACGTTGTTCCTGAAAAAACCGTGGTCAACGCCAAAGGCGACGGGCCTGCGCTCGATGTGAGTCGCACCGAGGGCCGGATTTTTCTGCTGACGCTCGCCATCACCGACATCATCGAACAGGAATCGCTCGATGTCAGCATCTTCGGATCGGCGGATGGCGCGAAGTGGGATGCGAAGCCGGTCACGTCTTTTCCGCAGAAGTTCTATCGCGAGGAAATTCCGCTGCTCCTCAATCTGACGGCGCGGCCCGAGATCAAATTTATCCGCGCCCATTGGGAAGTGGCCCGGTGGGGACGCGGAACGGAAACGCCCATGTTCGAGTTCAACGTCACGCTGAGGGAAGTTCCGCAGGAAATTCTCGCCGAAGCTGCCGGGCGCATGCGCGTGCAGTAGAACTTCAGCGGTGAGAGGTCCGTTGCAGAGCTGACAATTCTTGTATCACTTCTGCAATCGGACCTCTCACCTCTGACCTCCCACACAATCTCCGCTATATTAAATTCATGCCGGATGCTTCGAAGGTCGTCGTCGGTCCCGCGCACGCGGTGCGCGGAGCCGTCCGCATCCCCGGGGACAAGTCCATCTCGCACCGCTACGCCATGCTGGCGGCGATTGCTGAGGGCACGAGCCGTTTTCATAATTTTTCGGCGGCACAGGACTGCGCCAGCACGCTTGATTGCGTGGCCAAGCTCGGCTGCCGCTGGAAGCGCTCGACAGACAAAGACAAAGACCAAAACCAAGGCAAAGACGAAGACAAAGACCAAGACGGCAACGGCACGATCGAAGTCGAGGGCGTCGGGCCGCGGTTGAAGGCTCCGACGCAGATGCTTGATTGCGGAAACTCCGGCTCGACCATGCGCATGCTGAGCGGAATTCTTGCCGGCCAGCCATTTCCGAGCGAGTTATGCGGAGATGAGTCGCTTTCGCGGCGCCCGATGGCGCGCATTATGAAACCGCTTTCTGAGATGGGCGCGAAGATTTCGTCGAACCAGGGCGGACGGCCGCCGCTCAAGATTCGCGGCGGTCCCCTCAACGCGATCGATTACAAGCCCGAAGTGTCGAGTGCGCAGGTAAAGTCCTGTGTGCTGTTTGCCGGACTGTTTGCCGACGGCGAGACGGTGGTCGAGGAGACCGTTCGCACGCGCGACCATGGCGAAATTGCGCTACGCGCGTTTGGAGCGGAAGTCGAGCGGAAAGGGAACGCATCGCGGATCGTGGGCGGACAACGGTTGCGCGCGATTGAGGCGCATGTGCCCGGCGATCTCTCGAGTGCCGCGTTCTTTCTATGCGCGGCCGCAATATTTCCCGGATCCCAGATCACCTTGCCGGCGATTCTTTTGAATCCGACGCGAGCGCGGCTGCTCGATATCCTGGTGCAAATGGGTTTGAAAATCTCGGTCGCGCATCTCGAAGAACATCACGGCGAGTTGGTAGGGACGATTGAAGCGCGTGGATCGGGTTGGACGGGAACCGTGCTCAGCGGCGCGGATACAGCGGCGCTGATCGACGAGATCCCGGTGCTGGCGGCGGTTGCACCGTATTCCGAACGAGGCATCGAAGTGCGCGACGCCAAAGAGTTGCGCGTCAAAGAGTCGGACCGGATCGCCGCCGTCGCCGCCAATCTCCGCAAGATGGGCGCGGAAGTGGAAGAGCGTCCCGATGGAATGTGGATTCCGGGCGGTCAGCGTCTGCATGGCGCCGAACTCGAATCCTTCGGCGATCACCGCATCGCCATGGCATTTGCCATCGCCGCCTTGCGCGCGGAAGGCGAGACAACGATTCTCGGCGCCGACGCAGCGGGCGTGTCGTACCCGGCGTTTTTTGAACAATTACACCGCCTTGTCGCTTGAAGATTTCGAACGGTTGTCATCTTAATGTCATCTTGAGGTCGTTGACCCTTGGGATCATTTGTCAATCGAGTAGAAAGGGCTCATTCGTGACGAAGGAAAAGTCCCCGTCCCCAGAAGATCGCCTGCAACAGGAGTTCAACCGCTGGGCCGATGACGGCGAGGGCGCAAAGATGGAGCGCCATCATCTCGACATCACCGAGAAGACCATGCGACGCATGGACCTGCGCGCGGGAGAGCGCATTCTCGACCTCGGCTGCGGGTCGGGTTGGGCGACGCGCCTGCTGGCACGCATGGTGGGCGAAGGGCCCCAGGGGTTTGGGCAGGTGGTGGGAGTCGACATTTCCGATGAGATGGTTCGGCAGGCGCGAGTTGGGTCGAAAGAATTCGAAAACGTGATGTTTGTTGTCGGATCCGCGGCGCAGATTCCCTGGGAAGAAAATTTTTTTGACAAAGTGCTTTCGGTGGAATCGTTTTATTACTATCCAGACCAGGAACGCGCGCTGGCCGAGCTTTTTCGCGTCATGGCGCCGCACGGGCGGCTGTTCATCCTGATCAATCTCTACCAAGACAATCCTTATTCGCTGCAATGGGTGCCGAAGTTGAAAGTGCCGGTGCAGGTCCGTTCGGCAGCGGAGTATGTCGAGCTGCTGAACAAGCACGCTTTCGAAAATGTGGAGTACGCGCAGATTCCCGACGACACGCCCACGCCGGAGAATTACCAGACCACGTCCTTCCATTCGCTCGACGATCTGAAGGCATTCAAGCGCGTCGGCGCGTTGCTGCTGATGGCGTCCAAGCCCGACGTGCGGAGAGGATCGTCTCCGGCACAGTGACATTGAAGATGGCGCCGGTGGTGAAAAGGATCTGCGAGCAGATGCCCGAGCCGAAGAGGGTGATTTCGATGGGCGCGTGCTCCTCGGTCGGCGGGCCGTTCAATACCTACGCCGTGCTCCAGGGCGTCGACCGCATCGTGCCGGTCGATGGGTATGTAATCGGATGCCCGCCCCGTCCGCAGAATTTGTTTTACGCGCTGCTCAAACTGCAGGACAAGATCGACACCATGACGCTCGCCAAGCGCCCGACTGAAGTGCGCCTCGAACAGAACATCATGGGAAATTTCAAACGCCCGGTGATGGTCGCCCAGACCATGCAGCCGAAGTAGCCCTCAGCCGTCGGTCGTCAGTCAACCACTCCTATATACTGTTGTGATCCTGGGCGCCGCAGGAACCGCGCTTCGGCTGGAAGGGCAGGTCGAAGGCCCCCTGGGTTCAGCACGACCTCTGCGAGCACACATGCCTTTCGTCAAAATTGCCTCTGCATCCGAACTCCCCGCCCTCAACGAAGCCAAAGAATTCCCCTGCGGCGACAGGACCATTTGCCTCGCCAACGTGGACGGCGAAATCAGCGCCATCGATAACGTCTGCCTGCATCGCGGCGGTCCACTCGGCCAGGGCGTGATCTCGGGAAGGAAAGTCGTTTGCCCGTGGCATGGCTGGGAGTGGGATCCGAAGACGGGCGAAGCTGACGCCCCGGGAGCGAAGCTGGCGGTGTATCCGTTAAAGATCGAAGGTGGAGACGTGCTGATCGAGGTGTGAGCGATGAGCCCGGTCACCCACTTTTTCACCGGATGGGTCCTGGCAAACTCGGCATGGTTGAGTCGCCGAGAACGTGGTCTGGTTACTCTGGCTTGTGTCGTGCCCGATGTTGACGGCCTAGGAATCGTCGCGGATTATCTGACGCGCAACTCGCAGCGCCCGCTCGAATGGTTTCGAACCTACCATCACTCGTTGCATAGTCTTCCATTTGCGATCGCGGTGGCGGCAGTGTCATTCGCGCTCGCGACCGAGCGATGGAAGACCGCCGCGCTCGCGTTCTTGAGCTTCCACCTGCACCTGTTCGAAGACTTGCTCGGAAGCCGCGGCCCGGACAACGATCCATGGCCAATTCCTTATTGCATGCCGTTTTCTCGGGCGTGCGAGCTCAGTTGGCGCGGACAATGGGCGCTGAATGCCTGGCCGAATTTCGCCCTCACGATTGTGCTGCTGCTGGTGACGTTCTATCTAGCCTGGGCGCGCGGATTTTCTCCGTTGGAGATGGTCTCACGGAACGCCGATGCCGCTTTGGTCGCGGCTCTGAGGAAGCGGGTCCCGGTTGTCTAGGGTTGCCTTAGCGAGTGCCGTTGAGAGCCCGCGGTCGGGCTTTCGCCCGGCCGGGCGGACGAATGCGACCGCCACTAGGCGATTTTTTCTATCCCAGCAACTTCACAAACTGTCCTGGCTGCCCTTCAAATCCCGGAAACACCCTTCTCAAATCCTTATTCCCCAGATAACGCGACACGACTTCGCCGAGCACCAGCCTGAAATCGGTCGTCAACGCCAGATCGCGTCCCTCGTAGAGTTGCGACTGATCAAGCCCCGGCCAGCGCCCATAGACTTTACCGCCTTTCACCGGACCACCCAGGACGAACATTACGTTGGCGTGGCCATGGTCGGTGCCGCGGTTGCCATTTTCACGAGCGGTGCGGCCGAATTCGGACATGGTCACCACCACCGTGTCTTCTCCGAGATCGCCCAGATCGGTCCAGAAGGCGGCAATCGATTGCGAGAAATCGCCGAGCACGTTGGCGATCTGTCCCTGAGTGCTGCCTTCGTTCACGTGATGGTCCCAGCCTCCGATATCGGCGAATGCGACTTGCACTCCGAGATTTGCTTTGATCAGTTGGGCCAGTTGCTTCAGACTGTCGCCGAAGCGTCCCTTCGGATAATTCGCATTGGCGGCGGGCGTGTAGTGCGCTGGATCGGCGGCTTTCAGGGTCTTGACCGCGTCGAACGTTTCCTGGCCGGTGCCGTGCAGTACGTTGTCCACCGAGTGGTCGTACATGGCTTCGAAAGTGTTCGCGTTTGCCGCCGCGTTCGGGTTCTTGCCGCCGACGGAAAAATCATTCAGATTGTTGAGCGCGACCGCCGGTTCTTGGCCGGAGAGAATGCGCGGCAGCGACGGCCCGAGCGCGATGGCGCGAAAGGCAGAGTTATCGGGCGGAAGCTCCCGCAGCGCGCGGTTCAGCCAGCCGTCGTCGGTGATCTTGATGCCGGGGGTGCCCGACTCCATGAAATCCTGCGCGTCGAAGTGCGAGCGCGTGGGATCGGGCGATCCGGCGGCGTGCACGATGGCCAGATGCTTCTGGTTCCACAGCGGCTGAAACGACGCCATTGCCGGATGCAATCCAAAAAAGCCGTCGAGGTCGAGCACGGATTTCTTCGGGATATTGATCGTCGGCCGCATGGCGTAGTAACTCGGCTCGCCGTGCGGGACAACGATGTTGAGCCCGTCGGCTGCGCCACGTTGGAAGATCACAACCAGGCGCTTGGTGCGAATGCCAGGATCGGCCGCGCCAAAAGCTGCGCGTGCCAGAAAGCTCGGGAGCGCCGTTGTGCCGACTACCGCCAGCGCGCCGTTGCGAAGAAAAATGCGTCGAGTGATGGACATAAAATAGAACCTCCGCTGCGAGCGACCGGCCCCGAGCGCATGGTTGCTCGAGGCTCGCGGCTCGCGAGCTTTCCGCTAACGCCTCTGAAACTCCGGCGATCCCAGAATCAAGCCCGTAATCGCCGCCACGTTTGGCGGACGCTTTGGATCATCCAGTCGCCGCTGGCTGATCGTCGGGTCTTCGAGTTGCTTGCTGATGGTGTCGTGCGTTTGTTTCGAGATATCACCCGCTAGCAGCGAACCCTCGAGGCTAGCCAGCGCTTCTCGCGGGTCCGGCGGCGCTTCCGCGGTCGTTTCCGCTGCCAGGTTGGTTGAATCTACCCGGACTCCCCGAATCTTTCCCGAGGCCAGCCCCAGGGCGAAATTCATGCGTCCGAGCAGCGCCGATGAATTCACCCAAACGTCGGCCTTCATCGAGTAGCCGGTCGGCGGCATCATGCCATAGGGCATCATGCCCATGTTGTTGAGCGTGCCGACCAGGGCGCGGGCGTCGTCCACTTCCGCACCGCTGGCGCGCACGGCGGAGACTACGAACTCGAGCGGCGTTTTTACTTTGGAGCGGTAAGCCTCGGGCGACCAGAACTCGGGCGACTTGAACATGGTGCGCAGCACTTCGCGAATGTCGCCGTCCTTTTTCAGGAAGGTCTGTGTCATGCGCTCAACCAGCGCCGGCGGAGGATTGTCGGAAACAAAACGCATTGCCAGCTTTTGCGAAATGAAGCGCGCCGTCTTCGGATTGTGCGCCAACAGGTGAAGCACTTCCAGGCCCTCGTTCTCGCCGTCTTGTTTGATGCGATGGCCGAGGACCAGCTTGTCGCCCGGCTCATGCATGCGCGGTTCGAAGCGGAAGTCGCCCCCCTTTTTGGGCTGCTCGAGCGTCCACCCGGTGAAGACCTTGGCCACTTCGGTGACATCTTTCTGGGTGTAGCCGCCGCTTACGCTGAGCGTGTGCAGTTCCATCAGTTCGCGGCCGTAATTTTCGTTCAGGCCACTCGCCTGCTTGCCCTTCGGACGACCCTGCGGCCCGGGACCATAGCCGCGCCGATGGGGCGCGATGCCCAACGCGATTTCCGAGTCCGGACCGACGCTCAGCCAGTTGTCGAGATAAAACAGCATCGCCGGGCTTTTCGCGGTGGCCACCAGCAGGTCTTCGAATTTTCCGAGCACGTGTGGACGAATCGCGTCGCGCTCATAGCTGGTCAGCAGATAGCGGTCTGCGCCCTTGTTGATAAACACGTTGAAGTGGTTGAACCAGAAGTCGGTCATCACTTCGTCCAGTTGCCGCTCGCTATAGATTGCACGCAGCAACTTGGCCTGCATCAACTCATTCACCACCACCTGCTCGGGATTATTGAGCGCCTGCACCGTTTCTTTTTGCTGCGCGCTCATTCCTTCGGTCAACGCGTCCGCCTTGGCGCCTTTGTTGGTGGCGGCGAGCGCGCGGCGATCTTCGGGCGACATTCGGAGAATTGCGTTCATGCGCTCGTCGGCCGGCAGGTCGAGAAGCTCCTGCGTCTTGAGATTCGCAAACCGGCGTTGTTCGCGCCGCCGCATCTGGTCGGGATCGGCAACTGCGCTGGCGTCGTCTTTGCTCGCGCCGTCCGTCGCGCCGGCTACGCCGCTGGTATCTTGCGCGTTGAGTTTGGCGGCTGCTTCCTTGCGCTCCTGCTTGTCTTCGTAGCGCTGGAGTTGCGCTTCGTAAACCGCGCGTTTGGTCGGATCGCGCGGCAGCGAGGCTTTTCCGTCGGCGATCTGCTTGATGAGCTGGTTCGGCGGAAAATTATCGACGATTTCTTTGGTCCCCATCCGCAGTGTGCGCAACGGAGCCAGCCGGGCATCGAGCCCCGAGTCCTCAATTTTTTCGGGATGAAGTTCGAGTTCGATCCACTTGTCAACGCCCATCTGGGTGACGCGGTCGAGATCACCCGGCCGTGGACCGAACGTGAGCCGGTTCAGGGCGTGGACGGCGCGTTTCTGGCCGTCCATCTGCACGGGACTGGTCGTCCCGGAGGGCTTGTCTTTGTTCCGGGCAAGAGCGAACTCACCCATAAGACCGGCGGCAAGCCCGGCCGCCACAAGCAAGGCCCCGGCCACGAGCCAACGGCTTCTGCGCAAAGGCATCTCCATCCTGATTCGGCCTCATTAGGAATGAACCCGGATCGCAGGAAAAGTTGCTGGGACGGCCAGGGTTCGATCGAACAGCCTAGCTCTTCAATTGTGCCACATAGGCATTCCCGCTGTGCGACTTGCGGGCGGTACTCTCGATGAATTTAAGAAACTCCCGCAGGCGTTCCTTTTCCGGCAATTCCGCCTGTGAGAATTTCACCCGCACCCCGTAGGACGGCGCGCTGCGTGTGGCCACTCCGCTGATGATGATGCCTTTTACCCAAATCTTGCCACTTGCCACCCACAACCCGATCTCGAGCGCTTTGCCCGCGGGCACGGGGCTGGCAGTCTCGACCAGGCAGCCGCCGTGGCTTACGTTGGCCAGATTGCCCCACACCGGATCCTCTTCGCCCTCGATATGAATTTCGACCGCCACATAGCACTTGAGCCGGTGATAACGGCGCCGGTCCGATTCCAATTGCGGTGTGAACAGATCGGCTTCAAACGGGGGTGTGGCTTCGACTGGCTCGGGAGGGTGAAGCACCGCAGGCGCAGGTGGAACTGGACCTGGGGTGGGCTGAGCGGTACCTTGGCCGGATTGCCCCAACCCGGATTCTCTCAGAATGGTCTGTTCCGCCGCGCGCGCCTTGACGGCGGCGTCCTTGATCTCGCGCATCGCCTTTAGCAGCGCCGTTTCGCGCTCTTCGGGAGATACCTGCCGATAGGCTTGAAGAAGTGTCCCAAGATGGCTGAGCAGGTCGGGGTCGGTGAGCAGACGCGTCCAGTCCGATCCTTTCGAAGACTGTTTCGTGGTGGTTTCGCTCATACGCGGAAGTTTCCCCCGCGCAGGTTTTCTGCAGCAGGGAGGTGCTCACCTCGCATCTTAGATTGGACTTTGGGTGGAGGTTAAACAAGATGACCAACGTCACGTCACCAGCGGCGTCGAACCGTGCAATGCCAGCAATCCCCGGTTCCAACGCGAGCCGATTCAACAATTTGCATCGCACTCCCCTCAAAAAGAGTCCAAAAGACTTGTGATTTTCGTCGCGTAAAGGAGAAAACCGAGGCTTCATGGCTTCCGCAGACCGCCCCATCCGAGAATTCCGCCGCTTTGCTGCACCCTTTTTACGGATGGTCGTACCTTTGGTCTCCATCATCATGTTCTCCACGGCGGCCCCGCTTTTTGCCCAAAGTTCGAGTTCCGACTCGTCCTCGAATTCGACGAGCGCGACCATGCCGGCGCCGGCCTCGCCGATTCCGACCTCACAAGTTCAAACCTCGGCCCAGAATCCAGTGTTTGGCAGCGTGCCCGAGGCGAAAGTCACCCCGGGAGTCCTGCCGCTCACCTTCAGCGACGCCATCGAGCGGGCATTGCGCCAGAACCTGGCTGGTCTGCTTTCGGAATACAACACCATCGAATCCCGAGGGGAGAAATGGCGGCAACTGAGCGACCTGCTTCCGAACGTCAACGGGGATGTGCAGGAGGTCCGACAGAAGGTGAGCCTCGAGGCGCTCGGGTTCAACGCCTCGCTGTTTCCTGGGTC
>Ga0302324_100019727_pt1 | contig 13221 bp, 13 predicted proteins | sample Palsa_T0_1_FD_201949 | JGI IMG/M metagenome (GOLD analysis project Ga0302324, IMG submission 201949) | Peat permafrost microbial communities from Stordalen Mire near Abisko, Sweden - Palsa_T0_1 | ecosystem: Environmental > Terrestrial > Soil > Palsa > Peat permafrost | place: Sweden: Abisko...
CGATGTGCTCGGGCATCGGGGGTTCAGACCTTGCCTAGACATTGTAGCTTTCGGACCGGATACTCAAGCAACTCGGCGCGGCGGCGTTATAAACTGCGGGATTTTGCCGGAGCGGGTTGAAGATCGGGGCGGGTTTTGAAAAGCTCTGCGCGCGGCGAACTCGCCGAATCACACCAACGATGAGAAAAATCAGGTTAATGCTGATCGGCGCGGCGATCATTGTGGCCGCGGCCGCGGCGGGCGCGTATGCGGCGCCCATCAGGATTGGAGTCGGCGTGCTTGGACCTATCTCACCGCAGACCGAGGCTGATATCGACGCGGTCGTCGGCAAGCTGCCGAACGTCAAGGCGATACCGATACAGCCGCCGGGCGGGGTGGACGCGTGCGTGAAGCGCTTTGTCGCGGGCGACCCGGACGATCATCTGGACGCCGTGATGATCGTGAGCCTGCCGACGGAGTCGTTTCAGTCGGAGCGCGATTCGAACGAGGCGCGCTTCACCGGCGCTTATGAAATCTGGACCTTGAATCTTTCGACGCTGGCCGAGGACCGCCATCGTTTTACCTTCACCGACAGCGAGCCGATTATCGGCGGGGCGAGCGCTTTCCTGGCGCTGCCGGCGCAGGTGTTCGCGGAGCGCGCGACCGGCAAGAAGCTCATTTCGAGCGATCAATACCAGGCGTTCGAGGCGGTGCAGACGCGGGTCGAGGCGAAGCTGGTGGCTGCGACCAAGCTCTACCTGGCGACGGCGTCGATTCGCGACACCGGTCCGCTGAGTCCGCTCAATACGGCGCAGGCGCTGCTCGACCGCGGCGACGGCGAGGACGCGATGCTGGTCTTCAAGTCGGCGGGAATCAACAATCCCGAGGTTCAGCAGATGATCGCAAATGCCCAGGGTCAGCTGCGGCGCAGCGAGGCGAATGCGCTGCTGGGACGCACGCTCGGTGCGATGGCGGGCGGGAACGCGGAAGCGGCGCGCGGAATCCTGGCCGACTATGAGAAGGCGCCGTCGGCCGAGGCCTCGCGCGCGGATTCGATTCGCCGCGTGCTGGCGTATGTGCCGGACCATAGCACCGAAACGATGTACGACGGCGTTATCAAGAGCGACGTGCCATCGCTCGACCATCAGGCGTTCGTCGCGATGATCAAACAAATGTTCAGCGACCAGACCGGCAGCGCGCCGGACGATGTGATCGTGGCGGCCAAGGATCTGACGGTGCAGGACAAGGCCGCGCCGGACGGGCTGAAAGTGCAGCTCGACAGCTATGCGGGTGCGCTCGGGCGCAGCGCGTGGCTGATGAGCCTCAAGTGCGGGTGCGACGCGGGGGCGGTGCTGACGGGCGAAGCGGCGGGCGAGGCGCTGCTGAAGGCGAAGTATTCGCCCTCTTTCACGCGGCCGCAGGTCGGGCTACCCTAGATCGTTCAAAGAACAATAGTTGGTTTATAGACAGACAGATCGTTCACAGACAGATTATCCAGTTTCGTACGGAAGACACATGAGACATTGCGCATACTGCAAGAAGCATCCGTCAGTCGGCAACAACGTCAGCCACGCCAACAACAAGACCAAGCGGCGCTGGAATCCCAACCTGCAGGAAGTGCGCGCGGAGATAAACGGCAACGTCCAGCGAGTGCTGGTTTGCACGCGATGTATCCGCGCGGGCAAGGTCAGGAAGAGCGCCTAGCGCTAATCTTCTGACGGGTTCCACTACGGCTGGCAGTTCCCGTTTGGTGGATGGGCGAGTGCCGCACCCAGGCGAGAGGACACGGCGCGCGCGGCTCGAATGGATTGTGCTGGCGTACCTTGCGGTCTGGGCCGTGGGGATGAGTGCGCTGGACACCGGCTACGTCGGGCATATAGCTGACGACGGCATCTACCTGGTCACCGCTCAATCGATTCGCGACGGCAATGGCTACCGGCTGCCGAGCAGGCCGGGCGATCCGATCGCGCGGAAATATCCCCCCGGATTCCCACTCGCGATCGCGGCGATGATGAAAATCATGCCGGGGAGCGCCGGTCTCGCATCCGACATCCGCAGCGCCCGCATCATCGTCGCGATCTCGGCGGCTGTATTCCTGTACCTGTCCTGGTTGCTGTTGCTACGGCTCAGAATGCCGCCTGCGTATGCGCTGGTTGCGATTGCGGCGCTCTCGCTGCATCCGACGATAGTTTCATTGTCGAGCTCGATAATGAGCGACGTGGTGCATGCGGCGCTGGCGACTGCGGTACTTCTGATCGCGATGAGCGGCTGGAAGATGACCAGCAGATACGCGGCGCCGAAATTTTTCGGGGCCGGCGTGCTTGCAGCGGCGGCCTTCTGGGTGCGCGGCAACGGCATCGTGCTGCTGCCGGCGCTGATGGCGCAGGCCGAGCTCGGGCCGCGGCGCCGGGCCGTGACGGCGGCGTCGATCGCCGGATTTATGCTGCTGATCGTGACGGTAAGTATCTTCGTCAGACATGCGCATGGGCCGGAAGACTCGGCGTCGTACCGCAACGAGATGGCGGCGGCCTGGTCCACGCCGCAAGCGGGAATCGAGGGCATGGTGAGAAATCTCGAGGGGTTCAACGCGTCGGTGCCGCCGATACTGCTCGAGGAATTGTGGAGCACGCCGGCGACGCGACTTCGCACGCGATTTCCGCTGCTGGTGGCGGTATTCGATCTCGCGGTCTGCGCGATGCTGATCGCGGGAGCTATCCGGCTGGTGCGGCTGGAGTTGCGCCGCTACGCGGGCCTGTGGATATACGCCGCGTTGACGCTCGCGACGGTTTTGATCTGGCCGTGGAACCTGGGCCAGCGATTGCTGCTGCCGCTGTTCCCGATGATCGTCGTCGTGTTCATGGCCGGCTTCACGCAAGCGGTGCGCGCCTTTCGATTACCGCTGGTGCATCCGGGGCGCGCCGCGCTGGCGATCGTGATGCTCAATGCGGTCGCGTCCTTTGCCACCTATTCGTATCATCTGCAGCACGGCGCAAATCCGGTCCTGATATCCGACCAGCTGCCTCTGGGTAGGTACGTCGCGATGGCCCAGCAGTGGGTTCCGCCGGCCGGTGTGGTGATCTCCAAGGAGCCGGAGCTGATCAGTCTCTACGCGCATCGGCAGGCCGTGCCGCTTATAGAGGACGATGATTGCCTGATGAACCGCTACGGCCGATGGGAACGAATCCAGTGGTGGATGGACGCGGCGCCGGAGCGGGAGTTTTACCTGGTGGCGTCGCCGCCGGAATCTGATCCGAAGGATTGCTGGGGCAGGCAAATGTCGGCGCTGTTCCAGAATCCCCGGATGAAACTGGACGTGGTACAGAGGTCGGCGGATGTTATCGTGGCGCGAGTGATACGCAAATCTGATGCGGGATCTTCCAGGTAGATCCGCGGCGCAAACCAAACGGGGTGAAGTTGCAGGAGCGCGCTTCCACTGCGGGATGGATACCGCTGGCCGCCGCCTTGTCGGCGGTGATCCTGCTGTGGGACCTGGTCGAGCTGCCGGGAATCCTTCAGTTCGATCATTTCGCTTTCGGTGATTCGGGCAGCAACCTGACGATCTTTTACCTGGTGTCACACGGATACCGGCCGGTAATCGATTTCGGCTACGCGTACGGATTGCTGTCGATTCTCGCCGACATGATCTGGTTCCGCGCGGTTCCGCTGACGCCAGTCGGCTACATTGCCGCTTCCGTCCTGTGCCAGCTGGGGGTGGCGTGTGGCCTTGCGAGAACGGCGCGGGCGCTGGCGCTGAGACCGATTCAACTGGTTTTTTTATTGGTCGCCGTCGGGCGGGCAGTGATGCCAACCTACTGGAACTTCGCGCATGGGCTGGAGGCCGTGCTGATTAGCGCCGCGATGGCCGAGCAGGCGCGGGGCGCGCGGGCCAACGCGCTCGGGCTGACGACGGCGGCGGTGTTCGCAAAACCGAGTATGGGTTTTGTGTACTCGGCGTTGCTGTTGGCCTTGATCGCGCTGCGCTTATATCGCCGGGGAAGTATCACGTTGTCGGCGTGGTTCAACCAGATCAAGCTGGCCGCCGCGGTTGGAATTTCGCTGGGCGCGGTTCTGGGCGTTGTGTTCGGAGCGGACCTGTTATGGCGAACGGTAATTCCGATCAGCGGGGCCGCGAATTATCGAACGATGAAAATGGGCTTTTTCGGCGCGGACGGATCGACCTTCTGGCATCCTCCGCATGCGAGCTGGCATTACTATCCCGGCACGATGATTGGCTTGTGGGCGGCAGCGACGGTGTACCTGGTTTGGGCCGCAATCCCTGCGGCGGCGCGGCTATGGCGAGGGCTGGCGACGAAATCCGAATCCGCAGAGACGCGGCGCGACGAAATAATATTTTCGTGCGCGCTGCTGCATCTGGCGTTCATATTTTTTTTCTACGGCCTTGCCGGTTCGTGGAATTACTACTCCTACCTGCTGATAGCCGGTGCGGCGGCAGTGCCGGTCGATACGCGATTTCGCCGCGGCGCCGTTGGCGCGCTCATCGTGATCGCCGGCGGCACTTACTACGGAGTAATCCAAAGCTCGATTTCCGACTGGAGAGGGATGAGCAGATCGCGGGTCACCGCCAATCTCTGGAGCTTGCCGGCGGCGCGCAACGACTGGACCACGGTTCTCGCAATGAGCGAGGGGCGGCGCGCGGTGGCGCTGCATTACGCGGGGGCGGTCGAGATTTTGTTCCCGCAGTTCGAACCGGCGTCCGGCACCTATTTCACGCCGGCGCTGGAAAGTGCACCGGAGATTCAGCGCGAAGTCGCGAGGATCGATTCGGCCGGCATTATCGTGGTGCCGACGCTGCCCGGATGGGGCGGTCCTGCTGCCACGCCACAAACCGATCGCGCCCTGGCCCGCTTCAAGCTGACTGCGCGGACGGCGAATTTTTCAGTCTATGAACCTCGATAAGGCGCGACGGTTCAGAGCAGAGGTTCCAGCTTTTCCGGCGGACGCGCGATGATGGCGCGCTGGCCGCGAATCACCACCGGGCGCTGCATCAGTTCGGGATGATCGAGCAGGAGCGCGACTACCGTTTTCTTGTCGGCGTATTTGGCGGCGTCGAGGCCGAGTTCCTTGAAGCGCTTGTCCTTGCGCACCAGGTCGGCGACGGGGCCTTCGAGCATGTCGACGATTTTCTCGAGCGCCTGGCGGGTCGGGTGCGATTTCAGATATTCGATGATGTCAACATCGACTTTGCGGGCGTGGAGCAGCTCGAGCGCGCCGCGCGAGTTGCCGCATGCGGGATTGTGATAGACGGTTATGCGTTCCATCGTTGCCTCGGCTAAAAGCATTAGCGCCGATGTCCCGTTCTATCAAATCAAACACGCGATGAACGGGCTTTGATGGATGCGGCGGCAGCGGATAGAATCTCAGCCGGCGCGAAACCTGTCGTCACATGGAGTCGTCGTGAAGAACATTTCCTATCGCAAGTCGGGCCGCGGAGCGGGTCTCGCGGGATTAGCTATCGTCGTCGCCGTTGCTGGCGCTATCGCGGCGGGGGCGAGGATTGCGGGCGCAGCCAGCGTGAGCGGATCGATGTTCTACCGCAGCGGCAAACCGGCGGACCGCCGCCAGCTTCATTTCGAGAACCAGGTTACCAGCGATATCTACGTCGCGCCGACCAAGCCGGACGGCACGTTCACGGCCGATCTGCCGCCGGGAATTTACGACCTGCGCGCGGAACGGGGCGTCGTTCTCGCCAGCAGGATTCGCGTGGACACCGCGGACATCGACATCGGTCATGTGGTCGAGCCGGCGCCGCTGGATGTGCGCCGCCCGTTCGAGCATGAAGGCGTGGCGGAAGCGATCGTCGAGAGCGCGGCGCCGGCGACTGCGAACCTCACGTCGGGACGAGCGATCGAGGGAATGAAATACGGACACGAAGCACTTGCGCCGTTCGGCGCTCCAGTGGGGACGCCGGCGCCGCAAGAGACCCCGCTCGGCGAAGCTACCCCGGTAGCGGCAGGCTCGCCAGGAGCGATGGAATCCCCGGCGCTCGGCGGCGGCTACTGATCAGCCAGCGGTTCGCTCGACGAACTCGAGGCGGTTGCCCCATGGATCGCGCACGAAGAAGCGCTCCTGCCCCGGGAATCGATTAGCTGCGATTATTTCGATGCCGGCATTTTCGAGCCGCTGGCGCATCGCTTCAAGATTGGCGACGCGAAAGGCAGGATGCCGCCGCGAAGTCTGGTTGACGACGGACGCGTCCTTCTCGGTCGTGAGATGAAGTTGCTGCGGACCGCATTGGTACCAGGCGCCGGGCCGGCCGCTGTCGGTGTTCGCAGGACGCTCGAGCGGCTCAAGCTCAAGCAGGCCCTCGTAGAATGCGCGGGCTTTCGGCAGGGCGTCGTCACCGGCGTCGACGAGAAGGTTTACATGATCGAGTCCGACAATCAGGCTCATCGACAGTCTCCTTGACGTTGAGTTGATCGATCCGAGTTTTTTCCCGCGGACGGCGCGAGTCAATCGCCTTAAGCGCAGCTGGCGCGCGTGATATACGGTTGTGCCTGCGACAATCGTGAATCTCCGTTTGCTTCAAAAGATCGCGACTGCGGCCTGCGCGATAGCTGCGATTTACCTGCTGTCGGTCCTGCTGACGGGAGGCTACGCGGTAAAGGTTGCGGGCCTTGGATTCGGCGCCGACAAGCTGTGGCCGGCGATCGTCGCGACGCTCGGCTTCGCACTGCTTCGGCTGATTTTTCGGGAGGGCTCGGTTGATGCCGCGGTCAGATCAAGTCCGGGTTTTGTAATTTTCTCGATAACGCTGATCGTATTTCTCGCCAATGGCCGCACGATTCCCGGCGGCGATTCGGTGCCGGCAAAAAATCTGCCGCTGAGCATCCTCGGGCATGGAAACTTCTATCTCGATCGGCTGGTGACTCCGGGCTCGAAAAAGATTCCCTACTACCTGCGCGAAAGCCAGGGACATTACGTGTCCGATTATCCGGTCGGCGCCGCGCTGATTGCGTTGCCGTTCTATCTGCCATCGATCGTATGCGGCGTCAGCCCCACCAGCCGGGTTTACGGCGAGCTCGAAAAAGTTTCGGCGGCAACGATAGTGGCGCTCTCGGCCGTGCTGCTTTACATGGCCGCCGCGCGCGTGACCGCCGACTGGATGGCGATGCTGCTGGCTTTCGTCTACGCACTGGGCACCACGAGCCTCAGCGTCAGCAGCCAGGCGTTATGGCAGCATGGTCCGGCACAACTCGCGCTCGCCGCGGCGATCTATTGCCTCGTGCGCGCGCGCGACGATCCGCGATGGGCGGGATACGCGGGCTTCCCGCTGGCCTTCGAGGTGATTACCCGCCCCGCCGATACGCTAATCGCGGCGCCGCTCGGCCTCTACGTCCTCGTCAGTTACCGGCACGAGATTTGGAAGTTCATCGCCGCCGCGACTCCGCCGATTCTGTTTCAACTTTGGTACAACGCGGCCTACTTCGGCACGCCGTTTCGACTCCAGTTCTTCACTGAACCGGTCGCCATCGGCGGCCAGCGAGTACCGTCGGCCGGATTTTGGGCAACCCCGCTCGCGAATGGTCTGGCGCTGGTCGTGCTGAGTCCCGGCCGCGGGCTGCTGTTCTATTCGCCAATTTTCGCGCTCGCATTTGTCGGCCTGGCGATGGCGTGGAGAAAAAACGGCGACGCACTTCTGCGCTATCTCGGCGTCGGCGTGCTACTGAGCATCCTGCTGGTCGCGAAATGGCATAAGGCATCCGGCGGCGAGTCGTTCGGTCCGCGACTGCTGGCAGATCTGGCGCCGATTATGGCGTTCGCACTATTCCCACTGGCCGATCGTATCCGCGAACGCCGCGCAATGGCCGCCGTATTCGCGATACTCGCCGCATGGTCGATAATCGCCAACGCGTCCGGCGCATTCATCAGCTACCGGGCGTGGAATCTGTGGGCGCTCGGCGATCCTGCGCGAATGTGGCTATGGACCGACAATCCGGTCGTCGATCCTGTTAGATGGTCCTATGACTCGGTGAGAATCGCGCTGGGGCATCTTGCGACCAGCCGCAACTCGCCCGACCTGCTGGGCGGCGGGCTTGGCGTCCGCAGTCCACAGTCGATCGTCGCGCAGCCGGGAGCGCCAATTCACGTCGCGCTGCATGCGGTCAACAGCGGCAATGCGGTGTGGCTGGCAGCGCGCTCAACCGACGGACGTGGAGCGGTCAGCCTGGGATGGGAATGGAAACGCGACGGGCAAGTGCTGGAAGACAGCGACGCGCGCCGCGATCTCCATCGGAGCATGTTTCCCGGAGAATCGCGGGATTTGGAGGCATCGACCGTCGCCCCCGACGCGACCGGTCAGTATGAACTCGATATCTCGCTGGCAACTGCAACCGCCGGCGGCACCGTTCGCACGATCGGCGAACCCCTCAAGCTGCCAATAACAGTCGCGCCACCTGAAGTATCTCCAGGTGGCGCTCCGTAAGAGTCAAGATCAGATCAGAGTTCTGATTCGATCATCAATTACTTGGACGAGGAGGACGACGGCGGCGAGCCAGACGACGATCCACCACCAAACGCTCCCGCTCCGGCCGCTGCCCCGATACCAATACCGCCCGCTGCGCCTACTCCAAGAGCTGCTGCGCCGAAGGCACCCAATCCGCCTATCCCCGGACCGCCGAGCCAGAACGCGCCGCACCGGACCTCGGTATGATGACCGGACTGGACCTGCTGGCATTGGGGGGGCGAAGCGGTATTGCAGACCAGCACGGTGCCGTCCTCAACATCGACCTTGGTGTTCTGAAAACAGCCCTTGCTCTTTTCCTGTTCGTCGTAATCAGTGTCCCACTCGGTTCCTCGGACCGCTCCGATGGCGTTGGGCGTATTCACCTGGAATGCGGTTGAACTGCCGCGCATCGCGCCGACGATTATCGAGTGCAGATGGCCGCCCAGCAGTCCGACCTGGCTGGGTGCGCCAACGCCGTTCACCAGGACGCTGTTGTCTATTGTCAACGTCGTCGAAGGGCCAAGTTGCAGAGAGCTGTTATCGACCAGCCCAATGGTCATCGACCCGCTCGCGTCCGTCACGATTTTGTCGTGCAGCATGATTGGCAGGTTCGGCACCGCTGCCACGGTCGCGCCGTTGCGCTGAATATTCGCCGTCCCCTGAAGCTGGGTGATGGTACCAACGGTATTTTGTGCGCTGGCGGCCGGAGCCAAAGCCGCAATGCACAGCAACATCAGTCCCAAGAACGTCGCGATTCGCAAGGAAGTCATATTGCTCTGCCTCTGCTTCTAACCATCATAGCTAATCCTTCGCTGGCGGACGTGGGTGCCAAACTATGACACACGGCCAAAATTGACGAAAACCTCTGTATCCGCACAGCTCGGCTCTGAGCTGATTCCGAACCCTTGGTCCAGTGTTGCCTGAGACGGCGCCTATGCGCGCCTAAGGTTTCTGTGGACGACGATAGCAATAAAAACAACTAACTGAAAGCTCTCTCCCCTTTACACCGGGACGTACCGGTCAATGTCGCCAAAACGACCATTCTATGCGCTCGACGCCGCCGCCTTGCGCAGCATATTAGCGCTCGGAACACCCGTCGTCGCGAATGATTTTTCGCAATCCGCCGTCGACGGACCGCGCATATTGCCTTCCATGTACGCGAGCCCCGGGCATCGGCTGCATCCGCCAACGTGCGCGCAGGTCGAGCATACCGGCAGATCGCGGGACCGGATCGAGCGGACCTCCGCGAGCTGCGGGGAGTCTTTCCATATGTCGATGAACTTCTGCTGGCGGACGTTGCCGCTCGGCAGCGGAAATTGCACGCATGGATAGACGTCGCCGTACGGCGATACGTAGCACGCGCTGTGGCCGGCGCTGCACGGGATGTTGTCCATCACGTCTTCGTCGGCGCCCGGAGCCACCGCGATGAACTGGTCTTCCACGGCGGCGCTGGTGATGCTCTTGTCGTTCATAATCACGCGGAGATCTTCCCGCGAGACGTTGAGCTTAAGCAACGACCGGTCGCCATTGATGTGCGGCGTGATGGTCGGGTCGATCGTGAAGTGCGCGCCCAGTTCGGCCGCCAGTGCCTGTACGCCTGGGTAGTCCCAGCGGGTCTGCTTCATCACAACATTGGCCATCGTGACCTTCAGCCCCTGCGACACCATGAAGCGGATCGCGTCGATCGAGCGCTGCAGCGATCCTTTGACCTTGGTGATCGCGTCGTGAACTTCCGGCCGATGCGAATAGACGCTGACCTGGACCGTCTCCACGCCGAGATCACGAATAAGCGCGGCTTCCTTTTCCCGAATCAGGATGGCGTTGGTCTTGAGCTTGACGTTGAACATCAGCGCGCGCGCGCGCCGGATAATATCGAACAAATCGTGACGCAATAACGGCTCGCCGCCGCTGAGCGTCAGGAAGAAGACGCCCGCATCCGCCATCTGCGTCATCAGGTCGTCGATCTCTTCGTAGGTCATCTCGCCGAGGTCATCATGATCGAGATAGCAATGGATGCAGCGCTCGTTGCATCGCCAGGTGAGGTCGAGGTGGACGCCGAGCGGAATTCCCAGCGCGACCGCTTTGGTGTTCATGTTTTCGAGAATCGTGCTCACGCGCCCTCCTTTCCGATAGGATGATCGGCGAGCAGCAGGATGCCCTCCTGCGCGAGTTCCTCGACCAGTTCGACCGCGTCCTGGTAGGCGGTATCGGCGTCGACTTCGAATTCCGGCACTACGTCCCGCGCTACTATTTCGCGCAGCGAAGTTGCGCCGTCGGCAGCGCTCCAGATGCGAGTGGCGGTGGGATTGAGGCTGAACACCTTTGAATCCTTGACCGACATGATAACCATCTCGTCTTGCATTCGTCGCGCCGCGATGTCGCGGCTGGGCTTTATATAGATGTCGCCGGAATTCACGCGTTCTCGCTCATCCAATTATATCCCAGATTTTCTCATCGGGGCGAAAAGTTAATTCATAAACCGGAACCCGCGACACGAACTCGCAGGCCGAACCAAAGAGATGCTCCACCCGGCCCGCGTCGTCCGAAAAAAACAAAATGTTGCGCAGCAAGCGCCGCGCCGCGTCGGCCGCCCCCATCAGGCTCGCATGATTGTGGCGTCCCTGGACCAGCAAGTACAAGCCCGCCAGCGGCGCAGAAATGTTCTCTCCAGAACGTCCCAGGTCACCGGCGAAGGGCGTGCCGCACGCTTCGTAGCCCTCGCCGACGCGCCGCACGTACGAGATTTCATCCGTCAGCAGCGTCGCGTCGGGCGGGGCCAGGCGTGAGATAGTGGTCTTGCCCGCGCCCGATACTCCCGAGAACAGAAACGCCCTGCCGTTGCGCACAACGCTCGCCGAGTGCAACAGGAAGCCGCCCCGTTCCGCCACGATCAGCGAGTGAATAATCCGCATCACGGAATCGATCGCGTACGGATAGGCGGACTGGCGCACGTGTCCGCGCAGACTCACGGGATCCCATTGCGCACGAAAGTCGCCCCGGTTGATAGTCCAGCGGCCGTCCGTGAAGCGTACTTCGAGGTCTTCATCGTCGTCGCTTTCGCCGTCATCGACAGGCTCAACTATCTCGACCTCGAGCCGGATGCTGCCGCGGGCGGGCTCGCCGACAAAGCCGGCGTAACGCAGCTCGAGCATTTCGATGAAGCTGCGATTTTCGGATTGAATGTTGATAGGCAGGCCGCCGATGACGACCGCTACCTGGCCGCCGCGGCTTTCGACTACCGCCTCGCCTAGTCTGTCCATGACCGTCGGCGGATGGAGTGGATCTTCAAGACCGCGCGGCGGAAAAAATCAGAATGTCGGATTGTGAACGAAAAAAACCTGCTGGCCGGCGACGAGGAGACCTGGATTTCACGCCCGCCGCGTGTGATCGACCCAACCGTACCGAGAATTTCAGACGCTGCCATCGGTGGATCGCTCGCGGCCGCGGTGTCGCCGCGCAGGATCAGTTGCGATGCGCCGGCGCCGTCGAGCTTGTCTATCAGCCGATGGGTGCATAGGCGGCCGTTGCGCACGAACAGTACCAGTTCTCCGCGTGACGGCTCTGCGAGCCCAGGCGCGCGGACTATCAATTCGTCGCCGGGCCATAGCGTGGGCAGCATGCTGCTACCGGCTACCCGTACGCGCACGTCATTGCCGGCGCGCGCGGCCTCGGCGATGAGCTCGCATCCGATGCGGTCGAGATTATTTAGCCCTGCTTCCAATCAGCACCGCCGATTTACAGACCTGATTGCGCCGCCTGCACTGCCAGGGCCGAGCCCAACGTCGAGAAGTACACCTGCGAAGCGCCCGCCGTCGAGGATGAATTGTCGATCACAATTCCGCTGGTGCCGCCCGTCTCGGGCAGTGACGCCGAGGGAGTCGCCGCAGCCGCCAGAGCCGTTGTGATGTTAAACGACATCACGCACCCGCCGCCGCTGCATCCCGCCGGGCGCCCGCTTGCCTCGACGCTGACAAAAGCCTGATCGACCGCACCGTTGAGGAACTCCGACACCGGTGAGCAGGTGGTGCTCGCAGTAGCCAGGGTCGTTGTGATGGCGACCGGGGTGCCCATCGCGTTCGAGGCAATCGGTATCCTGTAGAGCTGGGGCTGCCCGCCGGCATTACCGCAGACATAGAGATTGCCGCTCGGATTGGAGGACGTGGCTGACGAAAAGTAAATGTTGTCGAACGTGCCCGAAAAGACCGTTACGCCGGTAGTCGAGCCGGTTCCCACCGTGACCTTTGTCGGAGCGGTGGTGACGGTCGTGGTAAACTCATAAACCGCGCTGCTTGGAGTATCGGCGCCATCGCTCCCAATGAACTCGTATTCGCGCGCGGCGGCGGGATCCACTATCACCGCGTCGACCGGAAGCACCTGGCTCCCGGTGGTCGGGCCAAGTTGCTCGGAGGCTGCGACGGTAACCGGCGAGGCGGTGGTGTTCACCGAGTGAAGCCTGGGACCGTTGAGATCGCCGTCATAATTGTCGCTCACGAATACCAGGCCGTTGCTGTAAACCGGACCGGCCAGTGGCGACGACGCGACGACCGCCGGCCACCCGCCCGTGGTTGATTCGACCGGGCTCCCGCTGAACACGCCCGTGAACTGGTGCATGTAGGAGCAGTTGGCTGTTGTGCCTGGGCAGTTGCCCCCCTCAGTTGTCGGCGCATCGCCAACGTACAGCTTGTCCGTACCGGAGTAATCATAAAAAGGCGTCGAGTGCGGGTCGTTGTGCCCCACGCTGAAAGTCAGGCTCAGCAGGCAGGATCCCGCGCCAGCCT
>Ga0302324_100019728_pt1 | contig 13221 bp, 9 predicted proteins | sample Palsa_T0_1_FD_201949 | JGI IMG/M metagenome (GOLD analysis project Ga0302324, IMG submission 201949) | Peat permafrost microbial communities from Stordalen Mire near Abisko, Sweden - Palsa_T0_1 | ecosystem: Environmental > Terrestrial > Soil > Palsa > Peat permafrost | place: Sweden: Abisko...
AGTTTTACTTCCGCACGACGGACGTGACGGGAGACGTAAAGCTGCCGACAGGCGTCGAGATGGTGATGCCCGGGGACAATGTAAGCGCGGAAATCAGCCTGATCACGCCGGTGGCATTGGAGAAGGGGCTGCGCTTCGCGATTCGCGAAGGTGGCCACACCGTCGGAGCGGGAGCGGTTACGGAGATCGTCGAGTAGGAGTCATGCAAATTTCCGTGGAAGGTCGGCGTTCGAGCGTAGGTGATTGGCAGGCGGTCTCCGAGATTCCTGCGGACCAGTTAAAGCCTTTGACGCCGGAGCAGGCTGCTGTGGTGGCGGAGCTGAAGATTTCCGCGGAAGATTATGCTCGCAGTATTCTAGAAGGCGAGCGTGCTAGCGAAGCGCTGCTTGAAAAAACGCAACGCTTCGCAAGATTCTTGAATCAGCGGTTTGCATCACGAGTTGGCGGCGTACAAATCGATTCGGTGGCTCTGGAGACATGGGCGGGCAAGTTTAGGGTGGCGATTCGCGGCAAGGTGAACACGGTCTTCCGCATTAATGAGGATCTGGTGGATGATTTGTTTGAAGGCGGATCGAAGGAAGCCGATGAGAGAATTTCGCGAGTGATTGATTTGGTTGTGGGAGAAAGAGTGGTGTAATTGCGGGTTAGCCCGATCACGGCCGCAATTCTGCTCAGCGAAGAAGGGCTAAACGCGCTGCGAATCGCGCTTCCCGATTTACCCGATTCGCCTCTGATTTTTCTTTTCGTTCAGGAGACGGATGAGTTGGGGCTTTGGGTCCGAGTGAAACGCAAAACTGAGGACCATGTTCTTCTGATTCGATGGGAATTTGTTCTTACAATTGATTTACCGGCTGCCGAAGTGAAAACGGTTGGCATGAAACCATAGGATGGGGTGATGCGCGAAATCATTACGCTGCAGTGCAACGATTGCAAAAACCGGAATTACACCACCACCAAGAATCGGAAGAAGCATTCCGACCGGCTGGAAACGAAGAAGTTTTGCAAGGCCTGCCGCAAGCACACGGGCCACAAGGAAGTGAAGTAAGCCGAGTTCGGTTAAGGACGGTAAGAATTTCGATAGGGGAGTAGGTTCAACGGTAGACCATCGGTCTCCAAAACCGAGAGTGGGGGTTCGAATCCCTCCTCCCCTGCCAGTTTGGCGGCCGGTGGAAGATGCGGGGAAGCGATTGCAAGGAAAGTATTGAAGGCGGAGAAAGAAGCGAGCGATGGCCACGCAGGTGGGAAAATTGAAGACCGACGATACAGAAGGGCGCGGCTCACCACTCGAGATGCTGGGCTTTTTCGGCCGCCTGGCCGAGCATCCCAAGCGGTGGCGCGGCTTTCTGCACGAGGTGCGCGTCGAAATGCGCCAGGTGACCTGGCCGACGCGGCACGAAGTGTTCGTGACCACCTGGGTGGTGATCGTGACGGTCGCTTTTTTCGGGGTCTTCTTCTTCGGCGTGGATAGCGGGGTCAGCTGGCTCGTGCAGCGCATCATCAAACTTTTCGCGCACTGAGGGTAAAGTTGGATATGGAAAAGCAGTGGTACATCATCCACACCTATTCGGGATTTGAGAAGAAGGTGAAGGAGAGCCTCGAAAGCCGCGTGGCGGCCTTCGGGCTGCAGGACAAGATCGGCCGGATGATGATTCCGACCGAGGACGTGATGGAAGTGCGCGGAGGCAAGAAGATGGTTTCCTCGCGCATGCTCTATCCCGGCTACGTTTTCGTGGAAATGGAAATGGACGACTACACCTGGCACGTCGTCCGCAATACGCCGCGCGTCACCGGGTTCGTCGGCTCGGGCGAGACGCCCACGCCGCTTCCGGAAGCGGAAGTGGAGGGCATCCTGCACCGCGTGATCACTTCCGCGGACCGGCCGAAGCCCAAGCTGGTGTTCGAGCGCAACGAGCAGGTGCGCATCATCGAGGGGCCGTTCGCGAGCTTCACGGGCGTGGTGGACGATGTGAACGCGGACCGCAACACGCTGAAAGTTTCGGTCACGATTTTCGGACGCTCGACGCCGGTCGAGCTGGATTTCGTGCAAGTCGAAAAGATGGCTTAATTTCGCTGCGGCCCGCCGAGGCGTGCCGCGCGCAGGGGAAGCAGGGGAACTCGGATGGCCAAGAAAGTACAAGCAACCGTGAAATTGCAATTGCCGGCAGGCAAAGCCACGCCGGCGCCGCCTGTCGGGACCGCGCTCGGTCCGCAGGGCGTGAACATCATGGATTTCGTCAAGCAATTCAACGCCAAGACTGCCAAGGAACCCGATGGCATGATCATTCCGGCGCTGGTCACGATCTACAGCGACCGCTCGTTCACCTTCATCACCAAGACGCCTCCGGCTTCCGAGCTTCTGAAGCGCGCGGCCGGAATCGTCAAGGGTTCGGCCGAACCGAATCGCAACAAGGTCGGCAAGGTGACGCGCAAACAGGTCGAGGAGATCGCCAAGACCAAGCTGCCGGATTTGAACACCACAAGTCTGGACTCGGCCGTGCGCACCATCATGGGCACGGCGCGCAACATGGGTCTGGAAGTGGAAGGGTAGGAGAAGCAATGGCTAAAAAGCCCGGAAAAAATATTACCAAGGCGCGCGCAACGATCGAAGCGCGCCCTTATAAGCTCGCGGAAGCCGCCGAAGCGATCAAGAAAGCCCACTTCGTCAAATTCGACGAAACGGTCGAGCTGGTCGCCAATCTCGGCGTCGATCCGAAGCAGTCGGACCAGATGGTGCGCGGCACGGTCGTCCTGCCGCACGGCCTGGGAAAATCCAAGCGCGTGCTGGTGATCGCCACGGGCGAAAAAGTCCGGGAAGCGCAGGAAGCCGGTGCAGATTTCGTGGGCGGCGAGGACATGGTGCAAAAGATTCAGGAAGGCTGGACCGACTTCGACGCGGTCATCGCCACGCCGGACATGATGCGCTCCGCCGGACGCCTCGGAAAAGTGCTGGGCCCGCGGGGCCTGATGCCCAATCCGAAAACTGGCACGGTGACGTTTGAAGTGGCGCAGGCTGTGAAAGAAATCAAGGCCGGAAAAGTGGAGTTTCGAGTGGATAAGCAGGGCATCATCCACTCGCCGATCGGCAAGGTCAGTTTCGACGCGGGAAAACTCGCCGAAAACGCGCACGCGTTGATCGGAGCGATCCTGAAAGCGAAACCTTCGGCGGCCAAGGGAAAATTCGTGAAGAAAGTCACGCTGACATCCACCATGGGGCCGGGCGTAACGATTGACGAAGCTGAAGTCGAATCCGCCGTCGCGGCCTAAGCCGCGCGGGAATTTCGCGGCGCGGCGGGACAAACGCAGCACGAGAATTTGGAGCAGGCCATGAAAAAGCGCAGTGAAAAACAGGAAGACCTCGACAAACTGAAAAGCAAACTGGCCACCGTTTCCACGGTGATCCTGTCCACCTTTCAAGGCATCACGGTGGAAGACGACAACAAACTGCGCCGCGCCGTCGAGCAGGCCGGCGGGCATTACCAAGTCGTGAAAAACACGCTGGCCGAGCGCGCCGCGAGCGGCACGCCGATCGAGCCCCTGCTGAAAAACCTGGCGGGGACGAATTCAATCGCGTATACGGCGACCGACCCGGTCTCGCTCGCCAAGGCGCTCACCAAAATCGCGAAGGACGTTCCGGCATTCCAGTTCCGCGCCGGAATCGTCGAGGGCCGCGTGCTTTCCATCGCGGAAATTCAGCAGCTCTCTTCGCTGCCTTCGAAGGAAGAATTGATCAGCAAGATCATGTTTTTGGTCAACGCGCCGGCGCAGCGCATCGCTTCCGCGCTGTCCGCGGTCAACCGCAACCTGGCCGTCACGGTCAGCGAAGCGGTGAAAGCCAACAAGTTCGGGCCGGGTTCCGCGCCAGCGCCGGCCGAAACAGCTCAATAACGAAAAAGAATCGAATTTGCATCTAATGAGGAGAGGACACAGAAATGGCCAATAAGGTGGAAGCAATCCTGGAAGAAATCAAGGGCCTGACGCTGCTCGAAGCGGCCGACCTGGTCAAGAAGATGGAAGAGGCCTTCGGCGTTTCGGCGGCGGCTGCGGCGCCCGTGATGGTGGCGGGCGGCGGAGCGGCAGGCGGAGCGGCGCCGGTCGAGGAGAAGACGGAGTTCTCGGTCGTGCTCACGGACGTGGGCGCGAACAAGATCAACGTCATCAAGGCGGTCCGAGAAGTCACCAGCCTGGGCTTGAAGGAAGCCAAAGACCTGGTCGACGGCGCGCCCAAGCCCATCAAGGAAGGCGTGAACAAGGACGAGGCGGCCACGATCAAGAAGAAATTCGAGGACGTTGGCGCCAAAGTGGAAGTGAAGTAACGGCATCGGAGTAACCCAGCAATTCCGGCGCGAGGCCCCCGGCAAGGCCGGGGTGCCGCGCCCTGAGGGGTTTGCTTACGCAAGTTCCAAAACGTGATTTGTCAACCTTAGTTCGGTCCCGCCGGGACCCGGGGTGGCGGTGTCTCCCTAGCCGCCTATCGGCGTTTCGGCCCAACCTTGCGCAGTTTATGAGGTCCTAGCATGGCGAATGAAAATGGAAATCATCATATGCGAGAACGCGAGCGGCTGGATTTTTCCAAGATCCGCAGCTCGATCCAAATTCCGAACCTGATCGAGGTTCAGAAGAATTCCTATCAGCGATTTTTGCAGATGGATTTGCTTCCGTCCGAGCGCGAGGATGGCGGCCTGCAATCGGTCTTCACTTCTGTGTTTCCGATTCAGGATTTTCGAGGGCTCTCGCAGCTGGATTTCGTGGACTATTCGATCGGGAACTGGGAATGCAAGTGCGGCAACCTGAAGGGGCTGCATCACCTGCGAGCCACGTGTCGCAATTGCGGCGCCTCCGTGGTCACCAATCCTTATCAGACGGGCGACGTGCTGTGCACCAAGTGCGGCACGTTCAACAAGAACACGCCCACGTTCTGCGAAAAGTGCGGCGATCCGGTTGGCATGCAACTCAAGTACGACGTGAACGAGTGCCAGGAGCGCGGCATGACGTACGCCGCCCCGCTCAAGGTCACCATCCGTCTGACCATTTACGATAAGGATCCGGACACCGGGGCGAAAAACATTCGAGACATCAAGGAGCAGGAAGTTTTCTTCGGCGACATTCCGCTGATGACCGACAACGGCACGTTCGTCATCAACGGCACCGAGCGCGTGATCGTCAGCCAGTTGCACCGCTCGCCCGGCGTGTTCTACGAATCGGCCAACAACCGCAGCTATTTCCTCGGAAAAATCATTCCGTATCGCGGCTCGTGGGTCGAATTCGAGTACGACACCAAGAATATTCTGTACGTCCGCATTGACCGCAAACGCAAATTCCTGGGCTCGATTTTCCTGCGCGCGCTGGGCATGAAATCGAACGAGGAAATTCTCCGCACCTTTTACCAAGTCGAGCGAATCACCCTGCGCGACGGCGATTTGCATTGGAACCTTTCCGAGGGGCTGATCGACCGCAAGCTGTCCCACGAAATCAAGAATCCCAAGTCGGACGAAGTGCTGGTCGGCGCGCACAAGCGCATCACCGACGCCCTATACAAGGAACTGGTCAAGGCCAAAGTCCCCGCCGCGCACGTTTCCGTCGCCGATCTCGAGGGCGTGTACTCGGTCGCCGATCTGGTGAACCGGCAGACCGGCGAAGTGCTGCTCGAAGCCAATAAGCCGCTGACCGCCGAAATCTGGACTTCGCTTGCCGAAGCGGGCATCACCAGTGTCGATATCTTCTTCCCCGACCGCGACGACGTGGGAGTGGTCCTGTCCCGCACGCTCGATAAGGACGCGATCAAGTCGCCTCGCGAAGCCCTGATCGAAATCTACCGGAAACTGCGCCCCGGCGATCCGCCGACGCTCGAAACGGCCACCGCATTGTTCAACGGCATGTTCTTCGATCCGCGTAAGTACGATTTCAGCCGCGTGGGCCGCTTGAAATTCAACATCAAGTTCGGCCTCGAGACGCCGCTCAACACGCGCACGCTCGACGCCGCCGATTTCGTCGCGGCTATCCGCTACTTGATGAAGCTGCGCAAGAACATCGGCACGCTGGACGACATCGATCACCTCGGCAACCGCCGCGTGCGCGCGGTCGGCGAGCTTCTGGAAAATCAGTTCCGCATCGGCCTGGTGCGCATGGAGCGTGCCATCAAGGAAAAAATGTCGGTGTACCAGGAAATGTCCACCGCCATGCCGCACGATCTGGTGAACGCGAAGCCTGTCATGGCCGCGATTCGCGAGTTCTTCGGCAGTTCCCAGCTTTCGCAGTTCATGGATCAGACCAATCCGCTTTCCGAAATCACGCACAAGCGGCGCCTCTCGGCCCTCGGGCCGGGCGGACTGTCGCGCGAGCGCGCCGGGTTCGAAGTGCGCGACGTGCACACTACGCACTACGGGCGCATCTGTCCGATCGAAACGCCGGAAGGCCCGAACATCGGCTTGATCAGTTCGCTCTCCTGCTACGCGCGGATCAACGAATTCGGCTTCATCGAGTCGCCCTACCGCAAGGTGAAGGCCGGGCGGGTGATCGACTACGTGATGATCGTCAACTCGGGCGAAAGCGAATTCAAAGCCGGCGAGATCATCGAAAAGGACAAGGTCGACGCGGTCAACGAGGAATTGAAGCGCCGCAAAGTAACGAACGACCCGTACTGCTTTTACCTGTCCGCGTGGGAAGAGGACCGCTACGTCGTGGCGCAGGCCAACGTTCCGCTCGACGAACGCGGGAAAATCACCACCGAACTCGTCAACTGCCGCCAGGCCGGAAACTTCGTCCTGAAATCGCGCGACGAAGTCGATTACATCGACGTCTCGCCGAAGCAGCTCGTTTCCGTCGCGGCCTCGCTCATTCCGTTCCTCGAGAACGACGACGCCAACCGCGCCCTCATGGGTTCCAACATGCAGCGCCAGGCTGTTCCTCTGATTCGTGGAGAAGCTCCGCTCGTCGGCACCGGCATGGAGCGCGTCACCGCGCGCGATTCGGGCGCGGTGGTCATCTGCCGGCGCGACGGAATCGTCGATCAGGTTGACTCGGAACGGATCATTGTCCGCGTCGAGTCCGACCACTCGGGCGTGCTTTCGCGCGAAGTCGGCGCGGACATTTACCAGCTCATTAAATTCAAGCGTTCGAACCAGAATACCTGCATCAACCAGAAGCCGCTCGTCCGCGTGGGCGATCGCGTGAAGCAGGGCCAGGTGCTGGCCGACGGGCCGTGCACCGATCGCGGCGAACTGGCGCTTGGGCGCAACGTGCTGGTCGCGTTCGTCCCGTGGCGCGGGTACAACTTCGAGGACGCCATCCTGGTCAGTGAAAAACTGGTCAAGGACGACTACTACACCTCGATCCACATCGAGGAATACGAAATCGAGGCGCGGGACACGAAGCTCGGCCCCGAGGAAATCACCCGCGATATTCCCAACATCAGCGAGATGTTCCTGCGCAACCTCGATGAAAGCGGCGTAATCCGCATCGGCGCGACCGTGCGGCCGGGAGACATCCTGGTCGGCAAGGTTACTCCCAAGGGCGAAACCACGCTGACGCCGGAAGAAAAGCTGCTCCGCGCGATCTTCGGCGAAAAGGCCGGCGACGTTCGCGATGCTTCGCTCTATTGCCCGCCGGGCATCGAGGGCACCGTTGTCGACGTGAAAATTTTCTGCCGCAAAGGCGCGGAAAAAGACGAACGCCACAAGGCCATCGAGGCTTCCCAGGTCTTCAAACTTGAGAAAAACTTGTCGGACGAAATCCGCATCCTCACCGACGAGCGCTTGAAGCGGCTCGCCGTGCTGCTGGAAGGCAAGGCGCTGACCGCCGACCTGCACGACGAGAAAACCAACAAGCGCCTGATCGTCAAGGGCACCGAACTGACGCGCGACATCATCGAAAAGATCGCCACGCGCAACCTCAAGCGCCTGCGCCTTGCGGATAAAGATCCTCTGCTCATCGAGAAAATCGACGAGATCGAGGAGATGACCTCGCGCCAGATCGACGTGCTGAGAAAGATTACCGAGGAGCGCAAGGAAAAGCTGCGCAAGGGCGACGAGCTGCCTCCCGGCGTCATCAAGCTCGTCAAGTGCTACATCGCCATGAAGCGAAAACTCTCGGTCGGCGACAAAATGGCCGGCCGCCACGGCAACAAGGGCGTCATCGCGCGCATCGTTCCGGAAGAAGACATGCCGTATCTGCCGGACGGGACGCCCGTTGAAATTGTCCTGAATCCGCTCGGGGTTCCGTCGCGCATGAACGTCGGACAGATTCTCGAAACGCACCTCGGCTGGGCCTCGAAAGAACTCGGTCGCAGCGTGGCGCGCTTGCTCGACCAGAACAAGAAATCCGACGCGTTGCGCCGCTGGTTCCGCGAAGTGTTTTCCGACACGGCCATCTGGAAGACGCTCACCGACCTGGACGACGACACGTTGCTCGAATATGCCGACAGCTTCCGCGAAGGCATACCCATGGCGACGCCCGTGTTTGATGGCGCGCGCGAAGCCGAGATCCGCCACCTTCTCGAAGTGGCGGGCCTGCCAAACGCGGGAAAAATCACGCTGTGGGACGGCATGACCGGCGAGGAATTCGGCCAGGCTGTCACCGTCGGCTACATCTACATGCTGAAACTTTCGCACCTTGTCGACGACAAAATTCACGCGCGGTCCATCGGGCCGTACTCGCTCATCACCCAGCAGCCGCTCGGCGGTAAGGCGCAGTTCGGCGGGCAGCGCTTCGGCGAAATGGAAGTGTGGGCGCTCGAAGCGTACGGCGCCGCGCACATCCTGCAGGAATTGCTGACCGCGAAGTCGGACGACGTCTACGGCCGCGCGAAAATTTACGAGGCCATCGTCAAGGGCGAGCCGGGCATCGAGCCGGGCGTCCCCGAATCGTTCAACGTCCTGGTCCGCGAGCTGCAATCGCTCTGCCTGGACGTGGAATTGATGAAGCGCCAAAAAGCCGCGGAAAAGCCCGCCGCTGATTAGGGGCATCTGATGGCGCGCGGTTTCTGCTCAGTATTCGCCAATGCCGCGCGGCAATCTCCGGAAGTCCCGGAGGGACGGCATAACGTAGCCCACCGCGGAAGCGGTGGGAAAGACGAACCGAGGAAAATCATCAAGCCCCGTTAGGGGCGGCACAAAGATCGCGGCAACGAGTTCATTTGTTTCACGGTTTTTTCTTACTCCCGGCACGCCGGGATGGCTCCGCTGAAACCCACCGGAGCAGGAGGGACATACCTTGTATCGAAGCAGCCCTTATGATCGTGCCAGCTTGATCGCCGATTTCGATTCGATCCGAATCAGCTTGGCGAGTCCTGAAAAAATCCGTTCCTGGTCGCACGGCGAAGTCACCAAGCCCGAGACCATCAACTACCGCACCTTCAAGCCCGAACGCGACGGCCTGTTTTGCGCGAAAATTTTTGGCCCCGTCACGGACTGGGAATGCCTCTGCGGCAAGTACAAGCGCATGAAGCACCGCGGCGTGATCTGCGACAAGTGCGGCGTGGAAGTCACGCTCAGCAAGGTCCGCCGCGAGCGCCTGGGCCATATCGAGCTGGCCTCGCCCTGCTCGCACGTCTGGTTCTTCAAGGGCCTGCCGTCGCGCATCGGCTACCTGCTGGACATCTCGATGCGCGACCTCGAGCGCATCCTGTATTTCGAGGGCTACGTGGTCATCGATCCCCTCGAGGTTCCCGGCATCAAGGAACGCGAGATGCTCCCCGAGGAAAAATACCGCGAGCTGCAAAAGGATTTTCCCGGGCAATTCCGCGCGCAGATGGGCGCGGAAGCCATCAAGGAACTTCTGAAGCGCGTGGATGTGGAAAAGCTTTCCGAGGAATTGCGCGAGAAGATGAAAGTCGACCCCAGCCTGCAGAAGCGCATCAAGTACGCCAAGCGCCTGAAGGTGGTCGAATCGTTTCGCAAGAGCGGCAACCGCCCGGAATGGATGATTCTCGATGTCCTTCCGGTTCTTCCGCCGGAGCTGCGCCCGCTCGTGCCCCTGGACGGCGGCCGCTTCGCCACGTCGGACTTGAACGATCTGTATCGCCGCGTCATCAACCGCAACAACCGCTTGAAAAAGCTGATGGAGCTGCACGCGCCGGACGTCATCGTCCGCAACGAAAAGCGCATGCTGCAGGAAGCCGTCGACGCGCTCTTTGACAACGGGCGCCGCGGCCGCGTTTTGCGCGGCACGAACAACCGCCCGCTGAAATCGCTTTCCGACACGCTCAAGGGAAAGCAGGGCCGCTTCCGCCAGAACCTGCTCGGCAAGCGTGTCGATTATTCGGGCCGCTCGGTCATCGTGGTCGGCCCCGAACTGAAACTGCACCAGTGCGGCCTGCCCAAGAAAATGGCGCTCGAGCTTTTCAAGCCGTTCATCTATCACCGCCTCGAGGCGCAAGGCCACTGCACCACCATCAAGCAGGCCAAGGAAATGGTCGAGCAGCAAGAATCCGTGGTTTGGGACATTCTCGAGGAAGTAATTCGCGAGCATCCCGTGCTGCTGAATCGCGCTCCCACGCTGCACCGCCTCGGCATCCAGGCCTTCGAGCCGGTGCTCGTCGAAGGAAAAGCGATCCGCATCCATCCGCTCGTCTGCACCGCGTTCAACGCGGACTTCGACGGCGACCAGATGGCCGTGCACATTCCGCTTTCGCCCGAGGCGCAGGTGGAAGCCTCCGTCCTGATGCTCTCGGCCAACAACATTCTTTCCCCGGCCAACGGCTTGCCTCTCGCTGTTCCGACGCAGGACATGGTACTCGGTATTTACTATTTGACAAAGGCCAAGCCTGGCGCCAAGGGCGAAGGCCGCGCCTTCGGCCACACCGAGGAAGTCGTCCTCGCGCTCGAATCCGGAGAAGTCGAGCTCCTCACGCCCATCCGCCTGCGCTACGAAGGCGAAATGATCGACCTCGCCGCCGCCTATGACGATCAGGACGTGCCGCACGCCGAATCCGTCACGCTGAAGCGCCAGTTCATCAACACCACCGTCGGCCGCGTGATCTTCAACGATCACCTGCCCAAGGAAATGCCGTTCATCAACGGCCTTATCAAGAAAAAGGGAGTCCAGCAGCTCTGCTATTACTGCTACCTGCGCTTTGGATTGAAGCGCACCGTGCAGATGCTCGATGAGCTGAAAGAACTGGGCTTTCAGTATGCCACCAAGTCCGGCATCTCCATCGGCATCGACGACATGCTCATCCCCGGCGACAAGTTTTCGCTGGTCGAAAACACGGAGAAGGAAGTCGTCAAGGTGCAGCAGCAATACCTAGACGGCGCCATCACCAACGGCGAGCGCTACAACAAGGTCGTCGCGATCTGGAGCGACATTACCGAAAAAGTCGCCGAGCAGATGTTCAAGGCGATGGAGCGCCAGGACAAGGAAGGCGTCATCAACCCGATTTACGTCATGGCCGATTCCGGCGCGCGCGGATCGAAGCAGCAAATCCGCCAGCTTTCCGGCATGCGCGGCTTGATGGCCAAGCCCTCGGGCGAAGTCATCGAAACGCCCATCACGTCCAACTTCCGCGAAGGCCTTACCGTGCTGCAATACTTCATCTCGACGCACGGCGCGCGTAAAGGCTTGGCGGACACCGCTCTGAAAACGGCCGATTCCGGCTACCTCACGCGTCGCCTCGTGGATGTGGCGCAGGATGTAATCATCAGCGAAATCGATTGCGGCACCGCTGACGGCATTTACGTCGAGCCGATCACCGAGGCGGGCGTCGAAGTCGAGCCGCTGCGCGACCGCATCGTGGGCCGCGTCTCTCTCGACAAGATTAAGGACTACGAAGGCAACATCATCGTTGATGTTAACCAAGAGATTAACGAGGAGCTGGCCAGCGCCGTGCAAGCCGCCGGTATCGAGCGCGTCAACATTCGCTCCGTGCTCACGTGCGAATCGCGGCGCGGCGCCTGCGCCCGCTGCTACGGACGCAACCTCGCCACCGGACGCTTTGTCGAACTGGGCGAAGCCGTCGGCGTGATCGCCGCGCAGTCCATCGGCGAGCCGGGCACCCAGCTCACCATGCGCACGTTCCACATCGGCGGAACGGCCACTCGCATCACCGAACAATCCAAGCTCGAGTCGCGCAACAGCGGCTTCGTCCGCTTCATTGACATGAACGTCGTGCGCGGCCGCGGCGAGCACCTCATCGCCATGAACCGCAACGGCCTCATCGCCATCGTCGACGAAAAGGGCCGTGAAAAGGAGCGCTACCACGTGGTCTACGGCGCGCGCCTGCGCGTCGAGGAAAATCAGCCCGTGAAACTCGGCGAACTGCTGGCCGAATGGGACCCGTACACGTTCTCGATCCTCACCGAAGCCGGAGGCACGATCCAGTTCAAGGACCTGCAGCCCGGCATCACCATCGAGGAACAAGTCGATGAAGTCACCGGCCTCTCGCAGCTCGTCGTCACTTTGCCTCCGGGCGACGAAAAGCACGCGCCGACGATTCAGGTTCGAGATTCCGCCGGCCGCACCCGGAAAAAATACCTCATGCCCTCCCGCGCGCACTTGATGGTGCAGGATGGCGACGAGGTGCAGCCCGGCGACGTGCTGGCGAAAATTCCGCGCGAAACCACCAAGACCAAGGACATCACGGGAGGTTTGCCGCGCGTCGTGGAACTTTTCGAGACTCGCAAACCGCGTGACCCTGCCGTCATCAGCGAAATCGACGGCGTGGTGAAGTACGGCGAAATCAGCAAGGGCCTGCGCAAGATTTACGTCGAATCGGAAGACGGCAAAACGCAGAAGGAATACTCCATCATCCGCGGCGTGCACATCAACGTGCAGGAAGGCGAACACGTGAAGGCGGGCGAGCCTTTGATTGACGGCCCGCTCAACCCGCACGATTTGCTGGCCGTCCTCGGCGAAAAATACACGCAGGCTTATCTCGTGAACGCCATCCAGGAGGTCTACCGCCTGCAGGGCGTCAACATCAACGACAAGCACATCGAGACCATCGTCCGCCAGATGATGCGCTGGGTGAAGGTCGAAGACGTGGGCGACACCGCGTTTTTGCTCGACGAGCAGGTGGACAAGTTCCGCTTCCGCGAGGAAAACGACCGCATCATCAGCGAGGGTGGACGCCCCGCCACCGGGCGCCCGCTGCTCCTCGGCATCACCAAGGCGTCGCTCTCGACGGATTCCTTCATCTCCGCCGCCAGCTTCCAGGAGACCACGCGCGTCCTCACCGAAGCCGCCGTCGCCGGCAAGGTGGACTACCTGCGCGGCCTCAAGGAAAACGTC
>Ga0302324_100019729_pt1 | contig 13221 bp, 12 predicted proteins | sample Palsa_T0_1_FD_201949 | JGI IMG/M metagenome (GOLD analysis project Ga0302324, IMG submission 201949) | Peat permafrost microbial communities from Stordalen Mire near Abisko, Sweden - Palsa_T0_1 | ecosystem: Environmental > Terrestrial > Soil > Palsa > Peat permafrost | place: Sweden: Abisko...
TCGAATCCGGCTGCAAACCTTCTTTGCGGCAGCGGAAAAACGCAAGAATTTGGCCCACCATGACGTCCAAAACCGGCCAATCCTCATCTGCCAGCCGGGCGGCGCCGCCGCACTCCACTACCACGTCGCCCGCGCCGGCCAGATCCCGCGGGACACTCTCACCGAAAATCAGCTTTCCCGCTCCCAGTTGCTTGCAGCTGAGCTCACGAATCAAGTCGGACTCGTAAGCGCGAATTTGAGGATCCGAGGAGAGAAAACACACCACAAAAGTATCCGGATGAACCAGGCTCATCGGGCCGTGGCGCAATCCCAGGTAGGTCTCACTCAGCGCAATCACGCGGCCAGCCGTCATTTCCAGCATCTTCAAAGCGGCTTCGCGCGCCGCGCCGTGCCGCGAACCGCTTCCCAGAAAAAGCGCCCGGTCGAAATCTCTGCGAGCCACCCGTGCCAAAAGAGCGAAGCTGGTTTCCAGCAGCCCCTGGGCTCTTTGGCTCAGATCCAGGCAGAGAGCTCGATAGCGCTCGGGTGCGTTCAACAGCCCCAATGCCCTAGTAGCAACAACCATGTTCGTGAAACTGCTAGTCATCACGAGGCTACGATCATTGGTGCGCTCATCCAGAGAAATCACCTGCACCCGCGGATGGTCTGCGTATCTCGTCGCGAGCCGGCCTTCGCGGTTGCAGGTAATTACCAAATGACGCAGGTCAGGCTCCGCCTCGAGCATGCGCGAGACCGCGGCGACGCTTTCCGGACTGTCTCCCGATCGCGCCAAAGAGATCATGAGCCCGGGCCGTTCCGGCGGAATCATTCTGGCGCCGTGCGTTAGCAATGCGCCGCCGCTCACGGTTGCAGTAGCCACGCCGAACGCGTCCTGAAGAGTCAGCCGGACACAAGCGCCTGCGTACTCGGAACTTCCCGATCCCGTAAGCACCAGCGACCGAATGCCTGCCACGCCCGGTGACAACTCCGATGCTTTTCCCAGCATCCGTTCCGCCGTATCCAGCCAGGTGGAAGGCTGCTGCAGGATTTCCCGCAGCGTATGGACGTAGCCGTCGCGTTGCTGCTGCTCCGGGCTTTGGCTCAGCAAATCGGAATACAAGAACATTTCGCCGATGTCTGCCGCGCCGGTGGTAGTGGCTTCGGGCAATTCGTCCTCCGAAAAACGAAATCAAAAGATGATTTTAGCAAGAGATCGAAAGCAATGATAGGGTATAATCGCGGGACGGAAGCCGCTCAACCAACTTGAACTCGGATCGCTCATGAAAGTTCCAGGAAATGCCTTGGTCGCCCACGGAGGCGGACCCACCACGGTTTTGAATTCCAGTCTAGCGGGAATCGTGGAAGAATGCCGCGCCGCGGGGCTAGGAAAATTGTTCGGCGCGCGTGGCGGAGCAACCGGCATCCTGCACGAAACTTTTAGCGACCTGTTGGCGGAGAGCCCATCGTTTTGGGAGCAAGCGGCAGTATCCCCCGGTTCGATATTGGGCTCGTCCCGCGCGAAAATCGGGGAGCCGGATTTTGAGATCATGCTCAACGTGTTGCGCCGCCGCGACGTCCGGTACGTGTTCCTCAACGGCGGGAACGGCACCATGGAATTCGCGCTCCGGCTCTCAGAAGCGCTGCGCGGTTCTCCCCATGAGGCACTCGTGATCGGAGTGCCCAAAACCATCGACAACGATCTGGCGGGTACCGACCACAGCCCCGGCTACGCTTCAGCGGCACGTTTCTTCGCTTATGCGGTGCGGGATATCGGCGCCGACAATCGGGCGCTGCCGGGCATCACGGTGGTCGAAATCCTGGGCCGCAATGCAGGCTGGTTGGCGGCAGCTACCTTGCAGGCGCGGCAGCATCCCGACGACGCGCCGCATCTTATCTATATGCCCGAGCGTCCCCTGCCGTTCGAACAATTAGCCCAGGATGTGGAGCGCTGCTACGCACAATTCGGCCGGGCGGTGATTGCCGTATGCGAGGGGCAGTTGGATGAAAACGGAGAACCGTTCGGCGCCGATACACGCGCATCCAGCCGCGCGCCGCTGGCGCTAAACCTGGCGCATGTTCTGGCGCAGCGCCTCTCGAAAACTCTGCGGGTCAGCGCGCGCAGTGAGAAGCCGGGATTGTTAGGCCGGTCCTGCTCAGCGCTGGTGTCGGAAGTGGATCGCGCCGAGGCACGGACTTGTGGCCGTGCAGCGGTTCGCGCCGCTCTGGAGGGTGTCTCCGGAAAAATGATTACCTTGGATCGCAGGCCTGGCGCCCCTTATGTATGTAGCAACGGTCTGGCCGAACTCACAGAGGTTGCCGCCCAACAGCGATTATTTCCTCGGGCTTGGTTACCGGCTGAGCCTACCGATGATATGCCGGAGTTTCGGGCTTGGCTTGAGCCGCTGAGCGGTAAAATCCCGGGGCTGCCAAGGCTGGGGACATGAATTTCATCACGCCGCGGACTTACACTGAGAGACCGAATGTCCGGTAAACGCCCTCATCTACTGGTGGGAGAACGACGCCGCGAAATCGTAAAACTTCTCAAGGACGACGGACGCGTTTCGGTGGGTCACTTAGTCCGACGCTTCGGGGTTTCGGCCGTGACCCTGCGCGGCGATCTGGAACAATTGGCCGAGCAGGGCATCCTGGTGCGATCCTACGGGGGCGCCATGCTGCCGCAGGAACCGCATCAGAATTTTCCGCTCAAAATCAAGAAGACTATCTATCATGCCGAAAAGACCCGCATCGGCAAGGCGGCGGCCAAGCTGGTGCGTCCGCATCAGACCGTGATTCTGGATTCCGGCACTACCACCGTCGAAGTGGCGCGCGCGCTCAAGCAAACCAAGCTTGAATCTCTTACTGTTATCACTCACGCGCTGAACGTCGCCGGCGAATTCGTGGATGCCCCAGACATCTCCGTGATTATGATAGGCGGCGTGATGCGCCACGTCTCCGGATCGTTCGTAGGGCCCCAGGCGGAACGGTTCTTGTCTGAACTGCACGCGGACCATTTTTTCCTCGGCGTGGACGGATTGGATCCTGAAATTGGATACTCCACTCCCGATCTGCTGGAAGCTCTGCTCAATACGCATATGATGCGCATCTCGCACGAAGTGACGGTGCTCGCCGACGCCAGCAAGTTCGGACGCAGGAGCCTCTCGGTGATCGGGGCCACTAACAGCGTCCGCCGCATCATTACCGACGACCGGGTGCGTCCGGAAACTTTGGATGCGATCCGGAGTAAAGGCGTGGAAGTAATCGTGGCGTAAAAAAGAGATTGCCACCGGGCCGAGGCTGTGTAGCCGATCGTTCGATTCTTTCTTTTAATTTCGATATGCTTCTTTTGTTTACTTTTAGGCTGTTAGGCCATCGTTCCGAAGAGTGCGCCGACACCCGCGGTTATCCCCATGGCCAGCGCACCCCAAAAAGTAACGCGGGTTGCGCCCACCGTGACGCTGGCCCCGCCGACGCGCGCGGCTACACCGCCCAAGAGCGCCAGAAAGAGCAGTGAAGTACCGGAAACCAGAGAGATCAAAGCCGCCTCGGGGGCCAGCGTAGTAACCAGCAGAGGCATGGCTGCTCCTACCGCGAAGGAGCCGGCGGAGGCCAATGCAGCCTGAATGGGCCGGGCCCGGAGAGCTTTCGAAATACCGAGTTCGTCGCGGGCATGCGCGCCCAGTGCGTCATACGCCATCAACTGTTGGGCCACTTGTTTCGCCAACGCAGGAGCGAGCCCGCGCGCGACATAAATTTCCGCAAGTTCCTGGTGCTCGCCCTTAGAATCTTCCTTGAGTTCCTTGCGCTCCAGATCCAGATCGGCTTTTTCGATGTCCGCCTGGGAGTGAACGGAAACGTACTCACCGGTTGCCATCGACATGGCGCCGGCCACCAAGCCGGCAACGGCTGCGAGAATCGCGCTACTTTTGTTAGCATGCGCGGCCGAGACACCCAGCACGAGACTTGCCGTGGATAAGACTCCGTCGTTCGCGCCCAATACAGCGGCGCGCAGCCAGCCGCTGCGTGGGGTCCTGTGCTTCGCGGCGCGTCGAGAGGGCATTATGCTCCGCGTCCGACTTTTTCCGGCCATCGAACGCTAGGCTATCATAGGTGTTTAGTCGAAGAGCCTCATCACTCCGCCGTTTCTGTTTGCCGCTCACACTATGGATGACTCGCATTCGGATGCACTGGTTTTCTTTGGCGCGACCGGCGATCTGGCTTACAAGCAGATCTTCCCGGCGTTGCAAGCGCTGGTGAAGCGGCACAATCTCGACATCCCGATCGTGGGCGTGGCCAGAGCCGGATGGAATCTCGATCAACTCAAGACTCGCGCGCGCGCGAGCGTCACCGAGAACGGCGGCCTGGATGAGGCCGCTTTCGCGAAGTTATCGGCTTTACTGCAGTACGTGGACGGAGATTATCGCGAGCCCGAGACGTTTGCGAAATTGCGGCAGCTACTGGGACAGTCGCGCAGGCCGTTGCATTATCTCGCCGTCCCGCCCAGCATGTTCGCGGCAGTAGCGGAAGGGCTGGCGAACTCGGGCTCCGCGCAGGATGCGCGAGTGGTGGTGGAAAAACCGTTCGGGCGCGATCTTGCGTCCGCGCGAGAATTGCAAAAGACTTTGCATCAGTTCTTTCCTGAATCCGCGATCTTCCGCATTGACCACTTCCTGGGCAAAGAGCCGGTCCAAAACATTCTTTACACCCGTTTCGCCAATCTGTTGCTGGAACCGTTGTGGAATCGCACCTACATTCGATCGGTACAAATCAACATGGCGGAAAACTTCGGAGTGGAAGGGCGCGGGCAGTTTTACGAAGAAGCGGGAGCCATCCGGGACGTGATTCAGAATCATCTTTTCCAGGTGCTGGCGTGTCTTGCCATGGATCCGCCGACGGGGGAAGAATGCGATCCGATTCGCGATGAGAAAGCGCGAATACTCCGAGCCGTCAAGCCGCTGGGCGCTTCCGATATCGTACGTGGCCAGTTCAAAGGGTACAGGCAGGAAAACGGCGTCGCGGCGGATTCCAAGGTTGAAACATACGCCGCGATTCGGCTGTTTGTCGACACTTGGCGGTGGGCTGGAGTGCCGTTTTACATCCGAGCCGGCAAATGCCTTCCGGTTACCGTGACTGAAGTCATCGTCAACTTCAAGCGCCCTCCACGGCAGACCTTCGATGAGAAGGATTGGGGATCGCCAAATCGGCTGCGCTTGCGCTTGAGTCCGGAAGTTGTGATCGCTGTAGGGATGCGAGTAAAACTTCAGGGCGGGCACATGGAGGGGGAGGACGTGGAGTTGATCGCCAGGCATCAGCGCACGGACGAAATGACACCCTACGAGCGTTTGCTGGGAGACGCGCTGCGAGGCGACCAGTCCCTATTCGCACGCGAGGATTCCATCGAAGCCCAATGGCGAATTGTGGAGGGAATTCTGGGCGATGTGACGCCCGTCCATGAATACGAGCCCAACACGTGGGGACCGCCTGAGGCTGATTCAATCATCGACGACCCGATTGGATGGGTGAACCCACAACCTTCCGGAGTTCCGTCGTCGGCTAACAGCCCGTGGCAAGAAGTCCTGCCAGGCTGATTACTCCTTCTTGCCTGCCACCAACAGAACAACGCCGCCAATCAGCGCCACGGCGCCGAAGATTGGAGGCAGCGGGACACTGTGGGTTTTGTCGCGAGTGGCGTGAATGGGTCCGACGTCAACCACCTTTTCCCGCGTGGTGTAAGTGAAGCCGCCCCAGGCAAGACCAACCAGGCCTAGCGCGATGAGGATGATCCCAAGGGTTTTGTTCATGCGTCGCCCTGTGAATTGTTCCGGCGGAACGCGGAACCAGCCACGAATCCTATACCAGCGGCAAGGATCAAGAATCCAGCCGGATTCTTGCCAATGGCCAGCCGGAGATTGCCGAGCACGCGCCCAACGTCATGGCCGCGCACGTACCTGGCGCTGGAATCGAGCGTCCCGGCGGCGCGCTCCGTCATGCTCTCTATTTTTTTGGCGCCATCGCGTCCCGTGGTCCGAACCGAGCAGGCCGCCGATTCGAGCGCGTCTGCTGTTCCGACTCGGGCTTCATCCAACTTCTCAACAGTGGTCCGCCCAAGGTCCTTCACTTGTTCCTGAGCGCGCGCAAGAGTCTCTCCCGCCCGTGTTGCCCTGTCCGCTAAGTTCATTCGTTCCTCCAGACTCCAGATGAAAAAGGCCTGCAAAGCGGCGGTTTTGCCGACGCCCTCTTTCTGTTAGACGACTTTGGTGCAACATCCTTTCAGGATTTTCGCGCGCGGATGACGCTCCCTTGCGGTTGCTGAGCCGCGACCGCAAGGGATGAAGACGCCGACGTAGCGCACGCATTCGTGCGTGCCTCGTTCACACTCGTGTGAACGCTTGGAATTAGTTGAGAAGGTGTTCGAATGAGTGCGAACACGGCACGCTTGGGAGCGTGCGCCACGTAATTTCTGCCGCTATGCTGGCGTTGTAACATCGCCGCTGTTGTGAGCGCTTCATTCAGAGTCGTGACCGGGGCCGGCGGACGCGCCGCACTCTTTCCACAACCTTTCCCAACTCCACAACTTGGACGTCAAACTGTTTGGCAACTTGAATCCTAGCTGATGCGCGAGCATACATACCTGCCCGCGATGGTGGGCTTCATGAGAAAGCATGTAGCACAACATTTCCACGCCAACCGGCCAAGGCGGAGCCAGTCCGTCTCTGCGAAATTTCTGGACGCGGCCTCCGCTGCCGCCCAGCGCTTCCGCCAGCATCTCCACGCAGCCAGCGGCGCTCACGGCCAATGCCGCACTGGCTTGCCTGGGCGTGCAGTGCGCGCGATTGAGCTGTAGGGGAACCTTCAAGTGCGGAACGGTAAGCCTGATCCACTTGGTGCGGACGTTGTGCATGTGCGTGAAGATGGCCGCGATGTTACGGGCTTGGCCGGGCGGTTTGGCTTTCCACGCTATAGGGGGAATAAATTCGATCAGGATCTGGTTCATGCGTTCATTGGCGGCAAAGATCCGGATCGCGGATCGGCCGAGTTGAGTGTGAGCCTTGGGTGGACGGGTGGTCACGGGCTGCTCCTGGACTAATAATACGTCCGTGGCGCTAGGATCCTATGTTAGACTGGCCGGAACGAAATGAACAGACGTGAATGGATTATTTTTCTAGCCTTGGCGGCATCGCCCGCGCCCAGTGTCAAGGGAAACGTGACGGCGAATGTCGTCGGGGCGGCGAACGCGTTCCTCGCGACGCTTTCTCCCGCCGAGCAGGCCAAGTGCACTTTCGGGTTCACTAGCAGCCAGCGGACCGGTTGGTCCAATCTCCCTACCGGCATTTTTAAGCGCAATGGGCTCCGATTCGGCGACCTGAAGCCGCCGCAACGCGAAGCCGCTCTCAAACTGGTTGCGGCCGCTTTGAGCCGCGAGGGATACCAGAAGGTCACCGACATCATGAACGGTGACGAAGTGCTGAAAAACGCGGGAGGCGGGCGCACCGGCGGACGTCCCAGCCAGGGCATTCGCTTCGGACTGGATGAATACTACATCGCGCTGCTTGGAACTCCATCGGCTAGCACGCCTTGGATGATTCAATTTGGAGGGCATCATCTGGCGATCAATGTCACCATCGCGGGCGCGAGCAGCGTGATGACGCCCAGCCTGCCGGCCGCTCAGCCGGCGAAATATATTTTGAACGGACAGACGGTTCGTCCACTGGGCCGCGAAAACGACAAAGGCTTCGCGCTGATCAATGCGTTGAACGCGGCGCAACTCAAGAAAGCGGTCTTGAATTACGAGGTCAAGGACTTGGTGCTGGGTCCGGGGAACGACGGAAAGGTGATCCAACCGGAAGGGATTCTGGCGTCCGAGCTGGACGCGAGCCAGCAGGCCATGCTGCTGGATATCGCGCACGAGTGGGTGGGCATCCTCAACGACGAAGCGGCCAATGCAAAGATGGCGGAGATCAAGGCCAACCTCCCTCAAACTTATTTCGCGTGGAGCGGAGCCACTAAGAACGGGGGCCTGGCTTATTACCGCATCCAGGGACCCACGCTGATCATTGAATATGCGCCGCAGTCCGGCGACGTGGACCACATCCACACTATTTATCGCGACCCGACCAACGATTACGGAGCCAAGCTAGTGACGAAATGAAGACGCTATTCGCCGCCGTCTGCCTGTGGCTGGCGATGGTTTTTCCAGCGGCCGCGCACCGATTGGATGAATATCTGCAGGCCACGCGCCTGGCGATAGATATCGCGCGGGTGGATGTGGAGATCGACCTTACGCCTGGCGTCTCGGTGGCCTCCAAAGTGTTTGGGTGGATCGATACGAATCGCGACGGCGAAATTTCCCGGGCTGAGGGCGAAGCCTACGCACACGCGATGCTTCGTTCAGCGGTTCTCAAAGCGGACGGCTCAACTATGCCGCTGAAATTTGAAGAATGCAGCTTCCCGACATTCCAGGAAATGAGCGCCGGCGTGGGCACTATCCGTCTGCGGGCAAGGGCGGCGATTTCGGCTGCGGCTCCCGGACGCCATCAGATTTCGTTCTTGAACATGCATCGGCCGGAGTGGAGCGTCTATCTGGTGAATGTGTTGGTTCCGGAGAACCACCGGCTTCAGTTCGGGGAGCAGCGGCGGGATGTGGCGCAGCACGGGCTCATTTTGGACTATACGGTCACAGGCGATGGTCCCGAGGATCGGACACTGGCGCTGTATCTCGGCTTGGGGATGGCCGGATGCCTGTTGTTGCGGCTCGGCATTTCGAGAAGAGAGAAGGCGAAGCAGCCTGTGTGAAGATGGGCAACGGTTCAGGTCTCGCTCGCAATCTCGAGACCGGCTTTCCGAAGGCCGTCGATTACATGTTCGACGAGACCCGGACCAAACCATTTCCCGAGATGCTCGCGGGCGGAGTTGGCGATGGCGGGCCGGAGGGCAAGCAGTTCCTGGACCGCCTTGCGGGCGGGCTCCTGCTCGCCGAGTTGCCCGAGCGCCGCGGCGCGCGCCACGAAGGTGAAGTAGTAGCCCACCATCTTGATTTTGTACGCGGCATCCAGCGCTGCGCGGTACTGACCCTTGTTATAGGCCTCAAAACAAGCGGCGAAGTTGTACCATCCGGCATGATGAGGATTCAGTTGGCGGGCACGCCCTACCATCGCGCAGCCGCGCTCCCAATCCCCGGAAAAGGCAAGTAACATGCCGATGAAAGCCATGCTGGCCGCGTCCATTGGGTTGAGCGCGATGGCGTGCTCAGCGGCGGAGCGAAACGCGTGGACATCTTTTTGGAAGAACAACGTGGCCGCAAGCGCGTAGTGGCCAAGGGAATTGGAAGGCCCCGTTTCCACCGCGCGGTGAGCCGCCGCGTGCGCGCGACCCAGGGAGTCCGGCTGGGTGCCAAACCCCAGCGAGTACTCGCCCCGGTACAGCATGGAGAGCATGGCCCAGCAGTCGCTCTGATCCGGAGCGTCGTGAACCGCCGCTTCCAAAATCTCTCTAACTTCGGCGTGTTCTTCCGGGGTGAGGCGTTCAAAGTAGCTAAAGGTGCGGAGCACTGCTTCATAAGGGCTCAATTGCCCGGCCTTCTTGGTCCGGACCACTGCGCTCATGCTGTGCGGCAGCACACCGTTCTGGTCAGCGACGGTGGAGACGATGCGGGGAACCAAATCGTCCTGGAGGCTGAAGATCGCGTCGGAGTTGAAAACGCGCTCGTACGTTTCAGCCCAGAGCTGCGCGCCAGTAAGCGCATCGACGAGTTGCACCGCGACGCGCAGCTTGGCGGCCGCCTGACGCAGGCTGCCCTCCATCACGTAGCGAGCGCCCAGCTCTTTGCCTACCGTTCGCAGGTCCGTGGTCTGGTTGACGTACTTCAAGGTCGAGCCCCGAGCGATCACGCGCAGGTACGAGAAGCGCGAAAGGCCGGTGACGATTTCCTCGGAGAGACCTTCGGCGAGAGCTTCGAGTGCGGAATCGGCGCCGCGATGCTTGAACGGCAGTACGGCGACCCAGAAACCTTCGTCCGAAGTTGTTGACGCAACCGTTTTGACGCCCACTGCACCGGATGCCAATTGCGAGCGTGCCTGTTGGAGTGCTTGCGCGAGAGACTTCGCTGACTGGAAGCGCCCGGCGGCGTCCTTGGCGAGACATTGTTGAATCAGGCTTGCCAGCTCGCTGGGTAGGCCGGCGCGGGCGCTGGTAACGGGCGATGGATGGTCGCGCAGAATCGCGGCTGCGAGTTCGGCCGAAGTCTCGCCACGGAACGGGCGGCTTCCGGTGGTGATCTCGTGCAGGATGATGCCGAGCGAAAAGATGTCGCTGCGGTGGTCGAGCGGGCGTCCTGATATTTGTTCCGGCGACATATAGGGCGGCGTGCCCATCAGTACGCCCATTTGTGTTTGTCCGGCCGAGGTGGCCGTGGCCTCGGTTGGCCCGGCGGTGCGAATGTCTTTGGCCAGTCCGAAATCCAGCACCTTCGTGCGCCCGTCGCGCGTAACCATGATGTTGGCGGGCTTTAGATCACGATGGACCAAGCCTTTCTCGTGCGCCGCAGCGAGCGCGTCGGCCAGGGCCAAAGCCATATCGAGGATGCGGTCAACTGCGAAGCCATCCTTTGGGATCAGCTGATCGAGCGATTGGCCTTCCACCAGTTCCATGGTCAGAAAGTGGACACCATGGCATTCTTCGACGGAATGCAGAGTGACGACGTTCGGATGATTGAGAGCAGCCACTGCGCGAGCTTCGCGCTGGAAGCGAGCCAAACGGTCAGGGTCCTGCGCCATCTCGGGCGGCAATATTTTGAGGGCGACGTCGCGGCCCAGTTTTGTGTCTTTGGCGCGGTATACCTCGCCCATGCCGCCCGCGCCGATTGGCGCAAGGATTTCGTACTGGCCGATTTTATGGCCTGGGGACAGCGGCATATGCGGAGGTTCAGCCTAGTTTACTTGATCGACGCTCATTGCATAACGCTCTCTCCACGAATTGCAACTTGCCCTACAGCTCGGTCAATAGAGGGTGCTGATTGGGGCTGGGTGCGCCGACTCAAAGGCGGTGATCGCCGGGCTTAGTTGCAGGATGTAGCCTAGTTCGTCGATGCCTTCCAGCAGGCAGTGCTTGGCGAAGGGGTCCACCGGGAATTCTACTGCGCGGCCGTTTGGAAGAGTTAGCTGCTGGGTGGCGAGATCCACTTTTACCGGCGCGCCTGGATTCGCGAATAGTTCGGCGTGGACGTCGCGCGGTACCACGATGGGGAGCAGAGAATTCTTCAGTGAATTTTGCTGAAAAATATCGGCGAAGCTGGTGCTGATTACGGCGCGGAATCCGTATTGGGTGAGAGCCCAGGGGGCATGCTCGCGAGAGCTGCCGCAACCGAAGTTGTCGCCGGCCAATAGAATCTGCGACGCTTTGGCGGCCGCCGTATTCAGGATGAAATCGGGCTTCGGCTTTCCTTCGGCGTCGTAGCGCCAGTCGAAAAAGAGCTGGTCGCCCAGACCGTCCTTTGAAATTGTTTTCAGGAATCGGGCGGGGATGATCTGATCCGTATCGATGTTGTCGATCGGGAGCGGCACCAGGCGGCTCTCAAATGGCAGGAATTTTTTCATCGGAGTAGCTCCCTAACGTCTGAGACGACGCCGGTGATGGCGGAGGCGGCGGCGGTCAAGGGGCTGGCGAGAAAAGTCCGTCCGCCCTTGCCTTGGCGTCCTTCGAAATTGCGATTGCTGGTGGAGACACTGTATTCGCCGGGCTGCAGTTGATCGCCATTCATCGCGATGCACATGGAGCAGCCGGCTTCGCGCCAGTCAGCACCGGCATCGCGGAAGATCTGGTCGAGTCCTTCGGCTTGCGCCTGCGCTTTCACCTGCTGCGAGCCGGGGACCACCATGACGCGCAATCCGGGATGAACTTTTCGGCCGCGCAGGATGTTCGCGGCGCTGCGGAGGTCGGAGATGCGCGAGTTGGTGCAGCTCCCGATGAACACTACGTCCAAGGGATGACCCAGCAGCGGCTTTCCGGGCGGGAGGTCCATGTACCTTAGAGCTTTGGCGAGCGTGTCGCGTTCCAGCGGGTCGCTGATGTCGCTGGGATTGGGGACTGCGGCGGTGATGGAAATTCCCATTCCGGGGTTGGTGCCGAAAGTGATCATTGGTTCGAGCGCGGAGGCATCGAGTGCGATGCTCTTGTCGTAAGCTGCGCCTGCATCGGTGGGCAATTCGCGCCAGCGCTTTTCGGCGGCGGCCCAGGCTGCGTCTTTGGGTGCGTAGGGACGGCCGGCCACGTATTGATATGTAGTGTCGTCAGGCGCGATCAATCCACCGCGCGCGCCGGCTTCAATGGACATGTTGCAAACCGTCATGCGTTCATCCATGGATAGGGCGCGAATGGCGGGGCCGCAGTATTCGAAGATGCAGCCGGTGCCTCCGCCGATGCCGATGCGGGCGATCAGGGCGAGGATGATGTCTTTGGCGGTGACGCCCGGGTGGAGAGTTCCGTCGACGCGCACTTGGTAGGTTTTGGGTTTGTTTTGCAAAAGGCACTGCGAGGCGAGGACGTGTTCCACTTCGCTGGTTCCGATGCCGAAGGCCAGAGCGCCGAAGGCGCCATGGGTCGAGGTGTGACTGTCGCCGCAGACGATCGTCATGCCCGGCTGGGTCCACCCCTGCTCGGGGCCGATCACGTGCACGATCCCCTGGTCGGGACTTCCCATCGGATAGCAGGTGATCCCGAACTCGGCGCAGTTCTCGTTCAGCACTTCCAGCTGCTTGGCCGAGATCGGGTCGGCCACCGGCTTGTCGATGTCGGTGGTCGGGACGTTGTGGTCGGCCGTGGCCACGGTCAGATCAGGCCGCCGCACCGTACGGCCCGCCAGGCGCAGCCCGTCGAAGGCCTGTGGCGAGGTCACCTCGTGGATCAGGTGCAGGTCGATGAAGAGGAGGTCTGGTTCGTCGGTGTGGGAGTAGACGACGTGCGCGTCCCAGATCTTCTCGGTCAGTGTGCGGGGTGCCGTCACTGGCCCACCGCCACAATCGCCACCCGGAGGATGCCCCCAGGGGCCTTGTACTCCACGGTTTCGCCCGCATTCTTGCCCAGGAGCACCTGGCCCAGCGGGGCGCTCGGGGAGAGCACCGGGAGGTCGCCCTGGCGCTCCTCGATAGAGCCCACGAAGAACTGCTGGGTGTCGTCCTCGTCGTCGCCTTCGTAGCGCAGCGTGACGGTGCTGCCGGTGGTCACGCTGCCATCTCCCGGCTCGGACTCGTC